>Ga0066651_10000477_pt1 | contig 12226 bp, 8 predicted proteins | sample GraSoiAngelo_100_FD_71410 | JGI IMG/M metagenome (GOLD analysis project Ga0066651, IMG submission 71410) | Grasslands soil microbial communities from the Angelo Coastal Reserve, California, USA - 14_0903_02_20cm | ecosystem: Environmental > Terrestrial > Soil > Grasslands | place: USA...
GATTCCACTGGCCTGGCCGCTTGCGTCTACGTTCAGATTGACAATGACGGAGGCTACTTGGGGTTGCTCGGTGTCGATCCTTCGCGGCAAGGAACCGGGCTCGGCCGCAAGATGATGGATGCTGCCGAAGGCTACTTTCGCGAAGCGGGTTGCAGGACCGTCAACCTCCGCGTCATCAGCGCACGCACCCCGCTCCCTTCCTTTTATCGTCATCTCGGCTATCACGAAAGTGGTACTGCCCCTTTCGCTCCCGATGTGCCCGTCAAAGTTCCCTGCCATTACATCCTCATGTCTAAATCTCTCGCCTGACAGGCCCCGCGGCGACCTCGGACTCCACCATTTTCAATTCATTGCACTTCAGGCAGAATACCTCTTCTAATTCAGGGGGAATTCATGAACCGTCGTGCTGTCCTTGCTTCCTTATTCTTTGCAGCGCTCTCATTTGCACCTGTCGGAAACCACCTCATCGCTGACGAGCAGCCGCTCTTCGGCTACTCCGCCGAATCTTCCCGCGCCGAACGCCAGTGGGAAGAAAAGCTGCGCGCCATTCCCAGTCCGGAAAATCTCCGTGCCTATATGCAGCGCCTTTCCGCGCGTCCGCACCACGTCGGTTCGCCCTACGACAAAGACAATGCCGAATGGATCGCCGCGAAGTTCAAGGAGTTCGGTCTCGACACCCACATCGAGCAGTTCGACGTTCTCTTTCCCACGCCCACGGAACGCGCTGTTGAGCTGGTCGAAGGCGGCCCGAAATTCGCAGCCAAGCTTCAGGAGCCCGCGCTTCCGCAGGACCCCACCTCGAATCAGCATGCCGAGCAGCTTCCCACCTATAACGCGTACTCGATCGACGGAGACGTCACCGCTCAGCTCGTCTACGTGAACTACGGTATCCCTGAGGACTACGAGCAGCTCGATCGCATGGGCATTTCCGTGAAGGGCAAGATCGTCATCGCGCGCTATTACCACTCGTGGCGCGGTATCAAGCCCAAGGTTGCTGCCGAGCACGGCGCCGTCGGCTGCCTCATTTTTTCCGATCCGCACGAAGACGGATTCGTCCAAGGCGAGACGTTTCCTTCCGGCGCTTTCCGCCCGCCCGATGGGGTCCAGCGTGGCAGCGTCGCGGACATGCCGTTTTATCCGGGCGATCCGCTAACTCCGGGAGTCGGGGCCACGAAAGACGTCAAGCGCCTGAAAGTGGAAGAAGCTCCTACGATTACCAAAATTCCGGTGCTGCCGATTTCCTACGCCGACGCGCAACCATTGCTTGCCGCGCTGACCGGCCGAGTGGCTCCCGAAGGATGGCGCGGCGGACTCGGCATCACCTATCACGTTGGCCCGGGCGCCGTGAAAGTCCACCTGAAAGTGAAATCGAACTGGGACATCAAGCCACTTTACGATGTCATTGCAAAAATTCCTGGCTCAACTTTTCCAGATGAATGGGTGATTCGCGGCAACCATCACGACGGCTGGGTGAACGGCGCAGAGGATCCCATTTCCGGCCAGGTCGCCATTTTGGAAGAAGCGCGTGCGCTTGGCGAGCTCGTGAAATCCGGTTGGAAGCCGAAGCGCACTATTATTTACTGCGCGTGGGACGGCGAAGAGCCGGGGCTCCTGGGCTCGACCGAATGGGCCGAGCAGCACTATGACGAACTGCGCTCCCACGGCGTCGCCTACATCAATTCCGACGGTAACGGCCGCGGTTATCTCCGAGTCGAAGGCTCGCATACGCTCGAAAAATTCAGCAACGATATCGCGCGCGAGATTTCCGATCCGGAAACAAAATTAAGTGCGTGGAAGCGCCAGCAACTCCGGGAAATTGCCGATGCCAAAACCTCGGAGCAGCGTGAGGAAATTCGCAAGCGCTCCGATCTCCGCATTCCCGCGCTGGGTTCCGGTTCGGATTACACCGCATTCCTGCAGCATGACGGTGTCGCCGCGCTCAACATCGGGTTCGGCGGTGAAGACCAAGGTGGCATCTACCATTCTATCTACGACGATTTCTACTGGTTCACCCACTTCAGCGACACGGACTTTGTTTATGGGCGCGCGCTCGCGCAGACCGCCGGCACCGCAATCATGCGGTTGGCGGACGCGGATCTGCTTCCGTTCGAGTTCGCAGATTTTGCTGACACCGTGCAGACTTACTTGAAGGAATTGAAGGCTCTTTCGCAAAAAATGCAGGACGACATTCGCGAACGCAATCGCGAAATTGAAGAAGGCGTTTTCAAAGCCACGGACGACCCCAAGCGCCCTCTGGTTCCGCCAACGGTCGAAACCGTTCCTCCGCATCTCAATTTCGCGCCCATGGAGAATGCTGTGGATGCGCTTTCTCGCAGCGCGGCGGAGTATCGCAAAGCGTTGGAACATGCGAACGCCAATGGCGGCGCGGCGCTGGGCTCCGCTCCGCTCGCCGAAGTCAACAAAATGCTCATCGAGAGCGAGCGCAAACTCACCAATGCCGAGGGACTGCCCAATCGTCCCTGGTTCAAGCACCAGCTCTATGCGCCGGGTTTTTACACTGGTTACGGTGTCAAGACGGTGCCCGCGGTGCGCGAAGCCATCGAGCTAAAAAAATGGCAGCAGGCTGATGAAGCAATTATTGTTGTCGCACGCGTTTTGCAGGATGAAGCGGCGCTGATTACTTCCGCCGCCCAGAAACTCTCAGGTGCGAAATGAAGTTTCTAGCGGGAGTGAATTCGCTCTTGGCTCACCTCTGGTAATGCGCTGCATACGCGGGCGTGGGAATGGCGGCGTCGCACTTTTCGTCGCGGATCGGCGCGCCCGGCGTGAGAGCCAATGGAATCACGCCGGCCCAGACCGGCAGCACGTAGTCTGCCTCATCGTCCTCCGGCGGCCCAACGCGCATCTTTGCGGAAACTTCCGTCAGCGGCAGTCGCAGAATGCTCGTGGCTTTCAATTCTTTTTCGCTGGGTTGGCGCGCATGGTTCCAGCGGCCGGCAATGATTTTTTCGGTGAAAGCGTGCAGCGCTTCGAGCTTTTCTTCCGGCGCCTCAACGAGCGCAGCTTTGCCGAGCGCGACGACTGAGCGGTAATTCATCGAGTGATTGAAAACGGAGCGTGCGAGAACAAAGCCATCCGTTAGAGTTACGGTAACGCAAACGGGAATTCCGCCGCCCAGGTTGCGGAGCATGCGGCTGGCAGCTGAACCATGGAAATAAATCGCGTCGCCAACACGCGCGAACAGCGTGGGGATCACGTAAGGGTGGCCATCCACGGCAAAGCCGACGTGGCATACAAAACCCTCGTCGAGGATTTTGTAAATGGTTTCGCGATCGTAAGCGCCGCGATGCGATTCACGCACGACGCGCGTGCGCTCGGTCGGCGGAGTGGTTTCTGGCACGATTCACCTCATTGAGAAACGTGGCGCGAAGACGGCTGGTACGTGGCCGCTCATTTGATTTGTAGCCGGCGCCAAAGCGGCATGAGTGAGGAGCAACTACAAGTATCGTATCACGCGGGAAACCGAGGCAATTCAGAACTCGCGATGCGCGCGGATAAAAGTGGTCCCAATTTGGATGGCGCGCCTTACAACCACGGCGCCACGTATGAGAAACTAACGACCTGACTTGTATTCATTTGCGGCCGGGAAAGGGACGATGAGCACACCAGCAATGCGGGGAGCGGAGAAAAAAGCGTTCGACATCGCGTGGGTGAGGGAACAATTTCCTTCGCTCAAATTGCAGGTGAACGGGCAGAATGCGGCGTTTTTGGACGGGCCGGCGGGCACGCAAGTGCCAAAACAGGTGATGGAGGCGGTGCAGAATTATTTTATGAGCGCGAATGCCAACACGTATGGCGCCTTCCTCACCAGCCGGCGAACCGATGAAATGATCCTTTCGTCGCGGGCCGCGATGGCGGATTTTTTCAACTGCGATCCGAGCGAAGTGTCCTTCGGGCAGAACATGACGACGATCACGTTTGCGCTGGCGCGTGCGATTGGTCGCGAACTGAAAGCCGGCGACGAAATCGTGGTGACGACTTTGGATCATGACGCGAATGTGGCGCCGTGGCGCGCGCTGGAAGAAAAAGGCGTGGTCATCCGGCAGGTGGATATTCGCGAAGCGGATTGCGCGCTGGATATGGATGATTTGAAGCGAAAGATTTCCGAAAGAACGAAACTCGTCGCCGTGGGATACGCCTCGAACATCGTGGGAACCATCAATCCCGTGGCGGAAATCACCAAGCTCGCGCACGCAGCGGGCGCGCTGATGTTTGTCGATGCCGTGCACTATGCTCCGCACGGGCTGATCGACGTGAAGGCCCTGGATTGCGATTTTCTAGCGTGCTCTCCGTACAAATTTTTCGGGCCGCACATGGGCACGCTGTTCGGCAAGCGCGAACAATTGCAGCGCTTCAAGCCGTATAAGGTGCGGCCGGCGACAAACGTTCCGCCGGAATGCTGGGAAACGGGAACGCAGATGCAGGAACTAATCGCTGGAATTGGCGCAGCCGTGGACTACATTGCGGAGCTGGGCCGGCACTGCGACCCCAGCGCGAAGAGCCGTCGCGAAGCGTTGCAGGCGGCGTACGCGGCGACCCACCAATACGAAACGGGAATACTTACCCGGTTGATCGCGGGACTGCGGACCATTCCGAGCATGCGCATCTTCGGCATCACCGATGCGCAACGATTTGACGAACGCTGCGCGACGCTGTCGTTCCGGCTGGGCGACCATCATCCAACGAAAATCGCGGCGTTTCTCGGTGAGCGCGGAATATTCACCTGGGACGGGAATTTCTACGCGCTGAATCTTTCCGAGCGTCTCGGTGTCGAGCAACTTGGCGGCGTCCTGCGTGTCGGCCTCGTTCACTACAACACCGCAGAAGAAGTGGGTCGTTTGCTCACGGCACTGCAGGAGTTCGCGAAGAAAAACTGAGCCGAACTAGGGCGACTCAGCGCTCGGCAAAAAGTCGATCCATCTCTGCAAGTGCAAGCTATCTGCCGGGATTGGGGCCGTCTACACCTGAACCAGGAAGAATGGAAAAGCCAAGTTTTTGCAAGTCCTTGTGCAATTGCGCGACGGATTCAAAGACAATGCCGTGAATCCCCTCGGCGCGTGCGGCCTGAATGTTTTCTTCGCGGTCATCGACGAAGACCGCTTCAGCCGGGGCAATTTTCAGCAATGAAAGAGAATGCCGGTAGATGACCGGGTCCGGCTTGATGGCGCGCAGCTCGCATGAAAAGATCTGGTGGTCGAAGTTGCTCAGCCAGGCGAAGCTCCTCCTCACGTGGGTGGCCATGTCCGTTTGCATGTTTGAAAGAATAGCGGTCTTAATGCCGCGCGAGTGGATGCGCGCGAGCCATTCTGTCATTTCCTGATTGACGTTGCTCCACATCTGCACATCCAGCCGGCGAAGGCTATCAATTTGTTGGGTATGGAGCGTGACGCCGGCCCGGCGCGCAAACTCGATCCAATAATCATGCCCAGTGAAGTCGCCGCGATCGTAAGGATTGCGCGAGGAACGATAGATGGGGAGAAATTTATCTTCGTCGATGCCAAAAATGCCCGCCATTTCCGCAAGAACTTCCGGAGAGGGGCGATGACAAAGGACTTCGCCATAGTCGAGGATAACGCCGCGAATTGGTCCTGCAGAAGCCGAACGTGAATCTTTTTCATCAACCATGAAGACGCTCCAATGAATATCGTGACGGAAACGAAGTGATTCGTCCAACAAATCCATGTATTCTGACGCGCAATGGCAAAACGGCCGAAACCAATTGTGCTCACAGTGCTGGATGGGTGGGGATACCGCGCGGAGACCAAGGGGAACGCCATCGCGCTGGCGCGGAAACCGGCGTACGACGAGCTGAACAAGAAGTTTCCAAATACTTTGATTCACACCTCGGGGCCATTTGTGGGTTTGCCCGAGGGACAAATGGGCAACAGCGAAGTGGGGCACATGAACATGGGCGCGGGGCGCATCGTGCACATGGACATCACCCGGATTGACCTGCTGATCGCCAATAAACAATTGCAGAGCGTGCCGCTTTTCCAGCAAGCGATGGAGCGCGAGCGGGCGCGACAATTGCATTTTCTCGGATTGCTGAGCGACGGCGGCGTGCACTCGCACATCCAGCACTTGTTTGCGCTACTGGAGATGGCCAAACAGCACAAAGTGGAAAAAGTGTTTGTGCACTGCTTCATGGACGGACGCGACACGCCGCCGAACAGCGGGCGCGATTACGTGCGCCGGTTGCAACAGAAAATGCGCGAGCTGGGTGTCGGTGAAATCGCCACGCTGGTCGGGCGCTATTACGCCATGGACCGCGACAACCGCTGGGAACGCGTCGAACTGGCGTATCGCGCGCTGGTTCATGGCGAGGCGGAAACGCGCACGCATGATGCGGTTGCGGCGCTGCAGCGAAGTTATGAAGCGAACGTTACGGACGAATTTGTCAAGCCGATCGTGGTGACAAAAGGCAGCGGACCATCCGCTGCCCCGGTGGGTTTGATTCGCGATGACGATGCCATTATCTTTTTCAATTTTCGCGCGGACCGTGCGCGACAAATGACCTACGCGCTGGCGGCTCCGGACTTCGACAAGTTTACCGATGTGAAGCGGCCTAAGAATTTGTTTTATGTGGCGATGACGCAGTACGACAAAAACTGGCCGTGGCTGAAGTACGTGATTACGCCGGAAAAGCTGGAGCACATCCTGGCGCAAGTTTTTGCGGAATTGCAGTACAAGAATTTGCGGACCGCGGAGACGGAGAAATACGCGCATGTCACCTATTTTTTCAATGGCGGCGTGGAGAAACCATTCGCGGGAGAAGAGCGGATACTGGTGCCGTCACCGAAAGTAGCGACGTACGATTTGAAGCCCGAAATGTCGGCGGCGGGAATCACAGACACGGTTGTGAAAGCGATTGAGAAGGGCGACTTCGACGCCATCATCATGAATTATGCGAATGCGGACATGGTGGGCCATTCCGGAAAGCTGGAAGCGGCGATCAAGGCGGTCGAAGCAGTGGACGCGGGGCTGGCGCGGATTTATCAGGCGCTGAAGTCGCGCGGAGGTGTGTGGATGATTACCGCGGACCACGGCAATGCAGAGACGATGATCGACCCGGCAACCGGCGGGCCGCACACGTATCACACGACGAATCCGGTGCCGTTTATTTTGGTAAGTGACGACGACAAAGTAAGGCTGAAGCCGGGCGGTTCGCTGCGGGATATCGCGCCGACAATGCTGGGCGCGCTCGAGCAACCGCGGCCCACCGATATGACGGGCACCGATTTGCGCATCATTTCCTAGCCTAGCCATGAACCGTACAAAACCTGCGGAAACAAAACTGGTGATTTGCGTGTGGCATCCGTTTACCGAGTGGCGGCCGAAGTCGGCGATGGCGGAGGCGATTCGCGAGCGGTGGCCGGAGATGCGCGTGCTCCATCTGCCGAATTACGATTACTTGGCGAAAGAATTGTCCGACACGGATATTTTTGTCGGCTATTCACTCCGCGCGGAGCAATTGAAGGACGCGAAGAAACTGAAGTGGATCCATTCGACGGCGGCGGGCGTGGCGCAATTGATGTATCCGGAGCTGCGCAATTCCGGAATCCTAGTGACAAACCCGAGTGGAATCTTCTCCGTGCCGATGGCGGAGCACACCATGGGTCTGCTGCTCGCGCTGGCAAGAAATTTTCCGGATTCGGTGCGCGGACAGGACCGCGCGCGATGGGCTCAGCAGGAGATCTGGGACAAGCCGCAGCACTTGACGGAGCTGAATGGGAAAGTTTTGCTGATTGTCGGGTACGGATCGATCGGCAGGGAAGTAGCGAAGCGGGCGAAGGCGTTTGACATGAAGGTTTGGGGAGTGACGCGATCCGGCAAAGGCGAACAGACGCACGTGGAGAAGATCTTTGCCGCGACGCAACTACACGAGGTACTGCCGGGCGCGGATTACGTTCTGATTTGCGCGCCGGAGACGCCAGAAACGAAACACTTGATCGGCGCGGCTGAAATCGCAAAGATGAAACGCGGGGCGCGGCTAATCAACGTAGGGCGCGGATCGCTCCTGACCGAAGGGGCGATGATCGCGGCTCTCGAAAGCGGCGCGCTGGGCGGAGCAGCTCTGGACGTGGCGCAAACGGAGCCATTGCCGGCGGAGAGTCCGCTGTGGAAGGCGCCGAATTTATTCATCACGCCGCACACCAGCGGCGTGAGCGACCGGCTGTGGGACCGGCAATCGTCGATCTTGATCGAATTGCTGGAGAGGTGGTTTGACGGACGGGAATTGTTTAACCGGGTGGATTTCGCGCGGGGATATTGAATGGAAAATAGAAATTGGAAAATCGAAATTGGGAACCCGCACCGGAAAGCGGCCTCACGATTCTCCCAATTTCTAATTTCGATTTTCGGAATTAGCTCAGTCGCCGACGCCGCCTTTGGGGGCCTGATAGCCTTCGCGAGCGTACACCTGATATTTCTGCTTTTTGCCTTTTTGATCGACGATGCTCAGAGGGCCGCCATCCGGAGCCACCAACTCCACCTTTACCTTGTGAAATTTGCCGTCCTTTGCGCCTGCTGTAGGCGAGTAGGAGAGGCTGTACTGGTGGCGGAGGAACGCGGCGACGCTGCGAAACACATCCGGCATCTCGCCGGCGAACTGGGGAAACCAGGAATAGCCGCCGGTCTCCTGCGAGAAAGTCTTTAATTGGTTTTCGGCTTGGAGGTAATCCATGCGCCGCAGACTGCCCATTCCGCCGTTCATGTCCGCATAGTTCTGAAAGGCGCGGCCCAAACCAATACAAAAAATCGAGACGTCGCTTTGGCGGAGCTGCTTCATGGTCTGATCGAGCGTGTGTTTGGAGAAAGTATCGACGCCGCTGGCCAGCACGACGATGGACTTCTTGCCTTTTACATCTTTCAAGCGATCCACGGTTTCAAGGATGGCATCGAAAAGGTTGGATTCGCTGAAGCCGGGGAAATAGAGATGATAGAGCCCTTCCATGACTTCGTCTTTGTTCTGGGTGAAGTCGACTTCGACACGCGTTTTCATGTCAAACGTTTCGAGAGCGATCCAGTCTTTCTGCTGCAACGCCGGGAAAAGCGCGGTGGACCAATATTTACCGACATACGCAAAAAAACCGCCATAGCCACGGCTGCTAAATTCGAGGAGAAGCACCATGGTGATGGGCGCTTCGGTGGGAGAAAAGTTGGTGATTGTTTGCGGCACGCCGTCGTCGAGGATCCGGAAATTCTCTTTCTTGAGACCGGGGATGATGTCTCCGTGCTGCGTGGTGGCGACTACATCCAGCGTGACGATAGGAACATCAACGGCAATAGTGACGCCGGCCTGGGGAGCCTGCTGCGCCGGGTTGGTTGCCTTGGGCGAATCGGGATTCTGCTGTTGTTGTGCTGGAGGCGGAGCGCCGCCTTGCGGGCCGGTGGGGGCCTGGGCGAATCCGGAATTCTCAGCCAGCGGCAAGACCAAAACGGCTGCCAGAGTTGCGAGCAAAACTGCGGAAAAAATGGCCTTCATCGTGCGCCCCCGATAGCAATCAAAATCTGCAAATTGTCGACTACTCCCCCTCGCAATCCAGCCTAGTAGCTACGATGCGGGTCAATCTTCGCAACCCGACAGCAATGCCCAAGCTAAGCGCCCACACCTGCATGTTAGTATGAAGCGTAATAAAGGCAAAACGTTTACTGGCGCCGGAATGCCGCCAGCTCTTTCTAGGAGGATGGATTCGTGAACTGGAAACGAATGGTCCAGAGCATAGCGGGAGCGACGGTATTGATGATAGCCGCAAGTTTTCCGTCCGCGGCGCAGGTGGCGCCGGCAGCGGGGCCAGGGATCCCAGCGAGTATTTCTTCGGCCGGGAATACACCTGCAATCGCCAAGGAAGCGCGAGGCTGGCTGGCGGACCTCATCAAGATCAATACATCGAATCCTCCGGGAAACGAGCAGGTCGCGGCGATGTACATTGCGGGAATCCTGGCCAGGGACGGGATCAAGGCGGATGTTCTGGACATGACGCCGGGGCGGAGCGCGGTGGTTGCCAGGTTGCAGAGTTCGGCGGTCGCGCAACCTTCAAAGGCGCTGTTGCTGGTGGCGCACATTGACACGGTGCCGGTGGAGAAGTCGCGATGGACCGTGGATCCGTTCGGCGCAGTGATCAAGGACGGATATTTGTACGGACGCGGAGCCATCGATGACAAAGGCATGCTCGCGGCGAACCTGGCGGTGTTCCTTGAATTGAAGCGCTCGAGGGTGCGTCTGAACCGCGACGTTATTTTTCTCGCGACGGATGACGAGGAGACCAGCGGGGATGCCAGCATTCGTATGCTGATTGCGAAGCACTGGGAAAAATTCGCCGGAGGGTTCGCGATCAACGAAGGCGGAAACGTCTTTCTGAAGAACGGAAAAGTGCAGTACGTCGGCGTACAAGCAAGCGAGAAAGTGGCCACCAACGTCGCTGTGATCGCGCGCGGTACGTCAGGCCACGCTTCGCAGCCGACGAAAGACAATCCAGTCGTACATCTGGCGGCGGCGGTGGCGAAAATCGGTAATTATTCCGCGCCGGTGCACTTCACGGCGATTGTGCGGAGATATTTCGAGGGGCTGGCGCCGCTCGAGGATGACGAGATCGGGAAGTGGATGCGCTCGATGGACACGCCGGACCGCGGCGAGCACGCGCAACGCGTGATTTCCGATGCCAGTCCGTTGTGGAATTCGATGCTGCGAGACACGATCGCACCGACCGTTTTGACGGCAGGAGTGGCGAACAACGTGATTCCGACGGAGGCGCGGGCAAACTTGAATGTACGGCTGCTGCCGGGCGATCCCATTGATGGCGTGATCAACGAGCTGAATAAGCTGGTGAATGATCCGCAAGTGCGGCTGGAGGTACAGCCAAACGCCGGACTCGCGGCGCCGCCATCGTCGCTGGAATCGGATTTTTATAATGTAATCACGAAGGTGGCTTCGCGAGAATTCGGAGGCGCCCCCGCATTGCCGTTTCAATCGACGTGGCTGACGGATTCGGCGCAGTTGCGGCTCCACAACGTGCAAGCCTATGGGCTGGTGCCGTTTTCGCTGACGGATGATGATCTGAAGCGTATGCACGGGAACGACGAACGGATACCGCTCGCGGCGTTTGACAAGGGTGTGGACGTGCTGCTGAAAATCGTCACGGAATTCGCGGTCGCGCGCTAGCAGAGAACAGATTCGCAAGCGAAAACGGACGGACACTGTCTCATCCAGTTCCCGTAAAGAATAAAAACAGTCTACAATCGGTGCCCTTAAAGGACGCATGAGTTTCCGTCATTCCAAAATAGTGTGCACCATCGGTCCGGCGAGCCGTTCGCCGAGGATGATTGACCGCTTGCTGGGCGCGGGCATGGACGTGGCGCGGCTGAATTTTTCGCATGGTACCCACGAGGAGCACGCGAAAAATATTTCGACGTTGCGGGCCGCTGCCAACGAGCACGAAAAGCCGATTGCCATCCTGGCGGACCTGCAAGGACCAAAAATCCGTACCGGACCGCTGGCGGGCGGCGGGCCAGTTCTGCTGCGTACGGGCCAGAAGTTCATAATCACCACGGCGAAGATTCTGGGAGATTCGACACGCGTAAATACAGTTTTCACGCCGTTGCCGAGAGAAGTTCACCGCGGCGACCGCATCCTGCTTTCGGACGGGTTGATCGAATTACGCGTGGAAAAAGTCAGCGGCCGGAACGTGATTTGCGAAGTCGTGAACGGCGGGGCGCTCGGCGAACACAAGGGAATCAACCTGCCTGGTGTGAAATTGCACGTGCCCGCGCTCACGCCGAAAGACCGCGCCGATTTGGTTTTCGCGCTGAAACACGGAGCGGACTACATTGCCGTCAGTTTTGTGCGGCGCCCGGAAGACGTGCTGCTGGCGAAGCAATTGATTCGCAGGGCCGGAAGAGACGTCCCGGTGATTGCGAAACTGGAAAAGCCGGAGGCCATCGAGAATCTGGACGCGATTCTGCTGGCCGCCGATGGGGTGATGGTTGCTCGCGGCGACCTGGGCGTGGAAATGAATCCGGAGCGCGTGCCGGTGGTGCAAAAAACGATTATTGCGCGAGCCAGGGAACTCCGGCGCCCGGTGATTACCGCGACGCAGATGCTGGAATCCATGACCGAGAATCCGCGGCCGACGCGTGCGGAAGCTTCAGACGTGGCCAACGCGATTTTTGATGGCTCGGACGCGGTCATGCTCTCGGCGGAAACGGC
>Ga0066651_10000479_pt1 | contig 12209 bp, 10 predicted proteins | sample GraSoiAngelo_100_FD_71410 | JGI IMG/M metagenome (GOLD analysis project Ga0066651, IMG submission 71410) | Grasslands soil microbial communities from the Angelo Coastal Reserve, California, USA - 14_0903_02_20cm | ecosystem: Environmental > Terrestrial > Soil > Grasslands | place: USA...
AAGTGAGAGTTTTAATGATTCTTTAAATATTTCCTGCATCATCAGATCTTTTTTCTTGAGTGAAATGAGTCAGTGACCAGTGTATAAATATTTAGTGATGCTGGAATAGTTTAATATCTAACCCGGTTCTACCATTGTATTATGCACGACAGGATGCCAGATGAAGAGCCACTTCTGCTGTCCCTACTCAATACGCTGCCAGAACTGTTTGTGGCCAGAATAGGAAATGACCCAGTGTTTCCATGTATGCTTGTCATCAAAGTCCTAGAGAAAGTCAATAAAAGAGGCCAGGTTTCTGTCATTATCATCTGCATCCGCGTCTGCGTGAGCACTTATGTAGTCGTCAGCGCCTGCACCCGAATTGATATGAGCACTGATGTGAGCATTATGGACATCAGCATGAGGTTCAGTGTGGCTGTTAATATAGCTGTCGGTATCAGGACTGGTATGAGGATCAACATGATTGTCAGTATTAGTATCAACATGGGAATCGGCATCAGCATTAACATCATCAGCATTAGCATTAGCATGAAGATTTAATGCTGTGATATTTGACAAAAGGATACAGTTGCTCTCTGTTGTTTGCAATCTGCAATGCCGCAAACCTAGTCTTTTTATGAAGAATTAATTTTTTGTAATTTCAAAGCTTAAGAGAAGAATTTGCTGGTGTTTACCTGAAGCATGTTGATATGGCCATTTCTATTAACTGCTGTGATGATGGCTATTCCGTGACCGGATCCATCACTATTATTATTGTCATGACTGATCACTGGACTCTCTATTTGAATGTCATTCTCGGGATCGTTCTACTGAATGAGCGAAAGCAGATCAAACACAATCTATAGAGTATTTGAATCCTGCTGCTGCTGTCTTCACTTTTAATATCACTCTCGCTGGCAGGTGTTGATGCCCTGCTGCCGCTCAGCATCTGTGTAATACTTACGAGACCGCCCGCCCTTTTTCTTAACTGGTGAATTGGCTGGTTGGCTCATCACAGACTTTGTGAAAGCTTTAAAGAAAAAGCAATATTTGATTAAGAATCAATAGTGAGAATTTAAACTATAGAGAGAAACAATAGATAACAACAACAATGTCCTTACATTGCGTGAAAAGAAGAAAGCAGATATATCACCAATAAAATAATAGCTCAATTAAATGATTAAAACATTCTGAACATTTCAGGGACAAGTTGATCAATTGGGCAAGAACTCCAAGAATGGCAACAATCACAGGAACTGTCATATAGCTTGTTTCGGAAGCTTCCTTAAGCTCCACAAGCTGGAAAGCTCCTGTGTGGTTTGGCCCATCCCTTCAATCCCGTCCATTCTTTCAATTCTGTCTGTCGTTACAGGCGGGCCTGAGGTCACCGAAATTTGCGACGCGATGATAGTCCACGTGATAGGCTTCACCTATACACCAATTGGCCGGCAACACAGATAGTAGCCAGTTGCTGGGTTAGACAAAGCATGTTGGCATGGTGCAGTAAGTGTCTGTTTGCAGTATCCTTCCTTCTACAGGTCTCAGTCATATATCCGTAGATCTTGCCCGCAAATGGAGGTTGATAAGTAAATCCGCAAACGGAGGTTGGCAAGCACCCGGGGCCCGTACCAAGCCTAGCTCTAACTAGTAACTAAGACCCCTGCCAAGCCTAGCTCCAGCCACTACGCCACATCGGCATAACCAGCCACAGGTAAACGAGCGGTAAGCGAGCGGTAAGTGAGCGCTAAGTGCCAAGGCCCACAATCACTAACTTTGTCAGTAAGAATGGTATGAACCGTGACAAAAATATAAAGATATATTTAGAACTAGTTAAAAAAAATTATTAAGTTTATTTAAATAAAAAATAAATAAATATAAGTTAAATTTTACTTTAAACTAATTGCTTAAAATTATGATAAAAAAATCAATATCTATTTTATTATTTAATTTAATATACTTAGATATAATTGTTTAATATAAAAGTTTCTAAAAATATCTGAAAAAACACCAGATTTTACATACAAAATTGACTATATTTTAAGTATTAATTTCAGTGCTTAAAAGTACTCAAAACTTTCACAAAATTAGTAAAAAAATTCACTAAAAACTTATTATTTTTTACTGTAAAATAGTTACTTTATCTGTATTTTAAGAACTTAAAATGTTTATTTCAACAATCTTTGAAATGAGATTGGTTCAAAATAAGCTGATCTAACATTAAAATAGCCCAGAACATCAAACTAGTTGTTTTAACAGAGTGGTTGTTTTGATGTCTCGTGTTGGTTTAATTTGTCCCGTCAATTTTACCGACTTCGTCGTTTCAACATTTTACATTAGTTTAACATGCTTGATTGCTTGGCAAGCATGTTCTTTTCTCGTGTAAATATTTTGCATTATACAAAGATTCTCCAGTATTAATTATCACTAGAATTTCTTCTTCTTTCTTTAAATCTTTCATGAGGTCTACCGTCTGTTTGTTTTTTTCCTTGCTTTTGTCTTACTGACCTGATTTTAAACATATTAAAGAGGAGTCATTCTAGCATCTTTCTTACAATTATACAAAAGAACAACTCCGCTAGGGCAAGAGAAGCTAGCCCCAGTGAGTTTCTTATCCTTGTTAAATTAACTTACATGGTGACACGTCTACCCAACGTTATGGCATCGCTATTGGAGGAGCAACATGATCCGCTCGGCGGCGATATTTTTGGTGATATGACATGGCCTATAAAAATAACGAATCGGTCTTAGGGTTTATCGCCGTCGGGATGTCGTTGTGTCTATGTAAGATTGCCAATGCTCTTTTATGCCGGTCTCTTGAAATTCAGCCAAGGTTCCAAATGCTATAGTTCTTGCTACTCAATAAAGGTTGCTTAAACTGGCACTATCTACCATATCTAGAGTGTACATCTGTCATCTGTACAGTCTTTCCATCAATCTGCCTTGACAAAGTTTTATGCTCCAGCCAAGTTTCTCACGCATACTCCGAAAGCCGGTCCTCTTCTAAGTCGATGTGCCCCTTTGACTGAGCCTGATCATTGACAGCCTTTGCTGCTCTAACTTCTGCTTGCGCCTTTGATATCTGCTCCTCTATCCAGGCCATCATGCTCTGGCGCTTCATGATGTTGTCCTCGAGGGTTATGTCTGGACAACATATCCGGTAGGAGTAGACGGTTTTAGCCTGCTGCCCAATCCGTCTTATACGGCTGTACACTTGCACCTCAACACACTGCACGAATCCTGGTTCCATAAGAACCACGCATTGAGCCCTGACACATGTAAAACCTTTCCCCAAGGTCTCCACAGTCCCCACAAGAATGCGTGGTTGACGTTCCCCTTCCGGGATCACCGCGCGTCCATCGAACTTGTCTACAATGTCGGTACGTGCGCTGATGTCAAGGCCCGCATGTATCAATACGATCTCGTCAGCGATAAGAGGATAATCATCCCTCAAAAGCTGTCGATCTAGTCAGCATACCCTTGAAGAAAAAGAGAAGGAGAAAAAAAGTTTAAGGTTTGAAAAAGAAAAGGGAGAGAAAATCAAAAAGAGGAGGAAAGGAGAGAGAGAGAAAAGAAAAGATTACCATCCAGGTGATTGCAGCAACTGAAGGCGAGCAGCTCAGCACAAGGTGCGGTTGGGGGTAGCCTGACGACAATGGATTAAGGGGAAATTTTTGCTGCGCGTTGAACAGTGCTAGATATTTCGGACTGTTCTTCCGCAAGAAACCGCGATGCTGGTATAATGGACTCTTCCTAACGACCTCCAGCTTGGGCCATCCCCACTTGTTGAAATCACCGCCCAAGAATCCTGTTATGAGGCCCTTCTTGACGAAGTCATTGAGAGCAGGGTACGTCGTGAGCACACGCACGGACATGCAATACTGAAAGAACACCTTTTCTATTCCCCGGTTCCCCATGTTCCGGATGCCTTTCTCTGCCAGATCTCTAAATATACCAGATTGCCGCTCGTTAATGGCCTTCGCGACGTCCGGGGGCAACCTGACCATGATATCCTTGTGCTGAGTTGATGGTAGATCAGGAGTGATTTCAGTTCGTCCCCATGGTGTGGTTTGTACCATCTTTATCATTAACGCCGGCCACAGAGTTGACATTCCCGTCACGAGCTCGTGAAGCTCTTTGTCGAACTCCTGCTTGCCGAGCTTGTCCGATCTCTCGGGTTTTATGAAGAGGTTGTACCGCCCGTTCAGCTTCTCCCACTCGTCATCCATCGCATACCGCAGCGCCGCGTGTGTCTTCCATTGGGGGTCCCTGAGTGCATCGAGAAACGCCCCGATCGCCCGCTTAGGTTGACCCTCGACCGCTGTACCAGAGTACACCCACCTTGAGGCATAGTTCAATTTATTCATCAGTTTCATCGCAATCGTGTCTTTCCCCTTCGTCGTGTGAACCTCATCGATTATGAACCGGGCTAAGTTGACCTTGAGGTATTTGCAATTTGCAGTAACCATCTCACCTTTGGAATTCTTGTACTCCACACTGTGATTATCAAACCATCGCTCGCTCAACCGGCTCTGCCATGTGTTGTAGGAAGTCACCAGTATGTGGCGTGAATGTTCCACTTTTCCGAGTCCTAAAAACCACTTAACCTTTTGAGATCCATCCGGGAGATCTTTTATCTCAGTTGTCATCGTTTCTGCAAGTTGATTTTGAACGACGTTTGGGATGCGGTTCTCTCCTAGCTCAATGTGAAGTTTCATGGGATGGCTGAAGTCTTTATCGATGAATTTGATGAATTCGTTTCGGAATGTGAGGACAAGCCCCGCGGGCACGAAGATCAGAGTTGCACCCAGAGATGCTTTCCAGTCGTATGTGGGTCCCCACTTCTCACAAGGGCATCGTAGTCCGAACCTGGTTTTGGACGGGCAGCGTGCTTCTTTGGGCTGTGGGTTGTTCTCCGTGTGTTTGGCCAGATGCTTTGATGGCGTCCCCGCACTCCACTCCTTGTCCACCTCTTCCTTGGCTTGCGCGAAGTTCGCCTCCATCACGCAGTGAGCGAGCATCTGGAGAGTCTTGCCGAGGCCCATCTCACAGCTGTTGATGCCTCCGCGCGTGGGGCTCCGTTCCTGCTTCATTAACCACCAGACAATAAACGCTTCGAAAGGGATGAGCGGCAGTTTCAAACCCGGAAGATATACTTTGGCCTTGGAGTTGCAAACTGAATTTGGATCGAGATCAAAGAACTTTGTGAACTCTGCAAAAGTCTTACTGTTTATCTGCTCACAGGGTTTGTAGTTGTTGTTCTCAAGCGCTCTAAATAGTGAAGTGATCAGTTGATTGATTTAAGCAGATTTAGTGTTTAAACTTAGCGTTGGTTCTCTCTTTCTCTCTTCTGGTGGTTTGCTGGTGACATGCTTACTCGAGTTCCTTATCAGCATTAAAATCCTTCCCGCCTTCAGGGTCAACCACAAAGCCAAAGTAGTCCTTGACGGTAAGGTCAATTGCCTCAATGGCGTTGTGGGGATCGACAGCAGAGGCAGTGTCTAGACACGTACGCATATGAATGTCAGCTGGCAGAAGTCTTTAAAATATTATCATTGCAGACAACTTACCCTCTCTCAGGTCAATTACTAGCTTGTTCGGTTCGGATCTTGGTTTACTGCCTTCTGGTTCCGGGTTGCACTGACGTCCATGAACGAGGCTGCGGTCCCGCAAGCCGTCGTCGGATTTGCCATCGTCGGGATTTTTATCTGGCGTCATTCTTTGGTCAACATCGCCCTTGCCTTGCGTCTCGCGGTTGGATTTGATGGTCCCGGTATCATCTCCTGCCTCCCCGTCGCCCGAGTTATCGTTGTCCGTCAAACCCGTTAGTTCTCGTATGTTGTCAGATGTTTGAGACTCCGCGCCCCCCTGTAAGCCGTCGTCGGATTTGCCGTCGTCGGATTTGCCGTCGTCGGAATTTCCATCTGGCGTCATTCCAGTGTCAACATCGCTGTCGCCTTGTGTCTTGCCGTCGGACTCAATGCTTATCATATCATCTCCTGCCTCATGGCCGTCCGGTTTATCATTCGTCAAACCCGTTGGTTTTCGTATCTCGCCAGGGATTGCAGGTTTCCTCATGTGGTCTGGATTTTTCTCTTTAGGCTTTTCGGAAATGGCTCTGCTGACGGAGCGACTGCGGGTGGGGAGACTTGTAGTGGCCGGGGAGGAACGCAACATACGATTCCATGGGTAACCACTAGGTGTGGTGGTGATATCATGACCTCCGATATTATGATCGTCAGCGTTGTTCTCGCATTTCTGCTTCTTGGCAGGTCGTCCTGTCTCCGTGATGCTGTCAGCGCCTAGCCGGGTGACTTGATATATGGTTTAAAAAAAATAAAAATAAAAAATCCTTGCCTTCTATAACAGAGAAAACAATCTCTTGCTGACTCGGATTGTCGAGTAAATTGCAGTGAACTGCTACTCTCAAACTACGCTCATTCTTGACATAGACGGGCACCGCATTATCGGATTTCTTCCAAACCAGGAACTGCGTTGCTGGATCAAACGAAATGTCCTCTTCCAGGTAACCAACCCATTTTTTGTAATCCAGGTCGTCAAGGGTCAAATCTACCGGATTCTTCTTGCACTTGAGCATGTCGGTGGCGAGGCATGTAGACCAATCGTGGGTTTCAGGGCCTTTCACCGTCAGTACGTATGATGCGAGTCTGGCGCCCGGATCCTGCGCTCTTAATTGGCGTGTCGCAGGTTTGGCGTCAATGGGCTTCGCCACCAGCTCGCGGTTCACAGGTTCGGCGTCAGCATGCCTTGCTTTCGGTTTGTGTGCTCCAGGTTCGGCGCTCAAATGCTGCACCCCCCCAAGCGGGTCTTCTTCCGGCCCAGAACCCGAATCGGATGAATCGTTGATGGATGATCGCCGCCCGTTAAGGCTAACACGTCGAGCAAGATACTTGAGCTGATTCTTGAGCTCATCTTCAGACGTCTTCCCCTCAAGACAAGGCGGTACAGGGAAATACTCGACCATGTCATCGAGATAATTCTTTGCCATCTCAGTGTTCATATAGTCACCATACATCCGATCCTTTTGGAGCACCTTCTTCATCAGTTTTCTAACATGGTTGTACTCGACAGGTTCGAGATCAAAAGTTCTCGTGAATATAGACGCATTCCATCGTGATGGGTTTAGTGACTGAGATGCTCGTTCGGCCGACCGAGCTGCTTGTTTGGCCGACCAAGATACACGTTTGGCGCTCTGAGATGTGTGTTTGGCTGACCGGCGCATGGCTTTGGACTTGAAAAGCTTGAGAGGGAGTTGGAAATGATGAACGAACGGAGTGGTTGTATTCCCATGAGAGTAGGGATGGTTGTATCAACGTGCAAGGTTTGTGGGGTGTTTTGTGTTGCTGTGATGGAGCAGGTGCTCTTGAATCTAAAATCTAAGTGAATGTGCGATGTTTGTGTGGCCGTTAAATCAAGAGGCGAGTGAATGTTGACAAACCACACCAAGAAGCTCTGTGTGCTAGTTTGATGAGTTGAATCCAAAAAAGATAGACAAAGAAGTTTATTTTAAGCACTGCTCCATACGGCAGGCCGGTTAAAGAAAAGAGATAAAAGAAGAGAGAGGGAAGATGGATGCGTTTGTATCCGGCCATAGCACAAACAAAACACGTTGGGGAAGAGGGCGAAATCAATCTGGCATGTCAGAACTCTTTCTCTAAAGAAGAGAAACGCGTAGATCTTTCCCTAAAGAAGAGAAACGCGTAGAAAGATAAACCCCAATGTAACACTGCTTAAATCGGCAGGCCGGTTGATAGATAAGAAGAGAATGCGGTAGAGTGAAGGTTTCCAGTGTGCTTACATTCGCAGCTTTGTTCCATTGAAACACGGAGAAGATGACTGCTGCGGCAATAAATGAATCTATCTGCACTATTATAGAACTCGAAGCTTTGAAATCTCTCCTACCCGGCTAAAATCATCAGTCTTTGATGACGGATTTCAGACTTGTGAACGGTTGCTAGGAATCGAGATCACGTGACCCCACAAAAATGAGATGAGGCTTACCCAAACTGTCTATATCAACCGAATTCTTGGATGCTTCGAGATAGAGAACTTGTCTTCAGCTCCAACTCCTATGGTGTGAGGCCCTGCACCTTGACCTTGAATCCGCTAGCGACCCACCTTTCAATGATCACTCTCAGCAAGCGGTTGGGTGTCTGTTATATCTAGCTCTGGGGACCCAGCCTGAGAGATTGCCATTGGCGTCGGAATGCTCTCGATTCGCCACCTTTCTGCGGACTCGCCATGCCCAAGCTCTCAATAAAGTGCCGCGATATTCGAATGGCACTAGGAACGCTGGAATCCCCTATGAAGCCGGAACTGAGACCGAGAACGCGTGTGTGATAACGCAGATCATGGAGGGAGAATTCATAACGAAGGAAGGCGTTCAACTTTTGGGTTATATAACCCAAGGATTTTGTGCGGCGGGGCAGTTTCACCCGCAATCAGAACGTCAATCCGGTCGTTGCAGTCGGCACCCCTGAGGCCCAATCTATTGGACAATTCAATGCGGCTCGCAAAAAAGCGGTTTGGATCCTGTCCTTTCCGGAGAAATTGGGTCTTAGAGATTTGACTGCTAATCTGTTGGGGACCTTAGCTGATAACAACCCGGCGTTGAAGCTCTCGAAAGATCTTGCCTCTCATTCCCGAGCAAACCCTAAGTAACCCATCAAGTATCACCGGCAACGACGAGAAGTCAAGCAGAAACACCCCCGGAACCTTTAGCGTTTACCTTCCGGGTTCAATGCAGCGGATGGCCTGACCAAACAACCTCGATCTCCAATCATTCTCCGCCTTTAAGGACCTCGTCCATGTCGCTGAATTCGAATTCTTTAGGGGTTAAACAAATGGACGACGAGGGCAACGGCAAACGGATGAATGTAGACGAGTTGGGATATCAAATAACGAATGAGTACCCGTAGAGCTTGGCAGGGAGTGTTGGAAACATCCGGCATATTCGCCAAGCTCTTAGCCACAGGGATTTAACAAAAACTCCAAGCTCTTAGGGTTTAATATCCCGTTGAAGTTAAACCCCAAAGAATGCTGCAAGTCGGATTAATAAGGTCACGAAATCTCTAGAGAGCGTCGGAATCAAGTGAACCCTCTTCCGCTCAAGATTCATTGAAAATGAGGCGTTATAATCAATTGGTTGGCTCTCTATAGAGCCCGCAAAACGACCTCTAGCTCCGGCGAGGTGACACGGTATGAGATCGTCCAGCAACTCCCTAGAAAAGAATGGGGTAGTGGATGAAAGTCTCCCGGAATATTTTGTATATTCACAAACACCCGCCTCCGCGGAATAAGAAACAGATGAACGTTAGGTTGTCTCACCAAGCCCTTTTGTATAGTGACTGAATGATAAGTTAATAACTTTCTTTCTGTATTTCCTCTATTTCTTTAGAGTTTTGGGTGAGGGGTAGACAGAAGAAGGTCTTAGAAGAATCATTTGTACTGCTTGCATCATGGCCAATCAAAACACCACGGAAAAAAATGAACATTTATAAACCAAACAAAGAGAGTGCAGGTCTAGAGAGTTTCGGGATTGCAAGTTGTAACATGGAGAGAGCGGCACATGCCGTTTCAACAGGCATGTTGTCCCGATGGGAACGTTGGGTCAACGTCAAGAGAAGTGGCCGCCACAGAGGCGTCATCATGTTACCGATCGTGGCGAAGCTCAAGGAGTTGTAGCTGTTGGTGTGTGAGCATAGCGGTGTAGATTACTGTTAGATTAGTAAGGCTCCAAAAGAGCCAATTTCGCTTGTATGCCGGTAAAAGAAATATCCGGCTTTTAGTATGGGGTTTTCTTGAAAATTTTCAGGGGGCCCAGTTCAGAGATCATCGAATTCAACAAGATTTTGAGCTCTAATCGCTGCTTTGATCGTAACGTTGATTTTTACCTACTATCTCATCGAATAATTACTAGGAAGCTACTGCGCGAACTGTAGGAGTTCGGTGGTCGATGGGTCACGTGAGTATCACATGACACTAGTGCCAACAGTACGTACGATTTTCGCGTTACTGACGAACCTGGTTATAACGATATGGTTTTTGCACAGGGTATGTGTCGTTATAAAGCGATTATCGTTATAGCCAAGGCCATTACAATGAGAATCATTAAGTTGTTGCACAGACCTTGTATCGTTATAAAGCGAATATCATTATATCCAATATCATTATAACCAGGGTCGTCAGTATAACGATATCAACCCTGTGCAACGCCACTATCGTTATAACCAGAGTCGTCAGTACAATTTTCGCGTTATAACGATATCAACCCTCGTTATAACCAGAGTCGTCAGTATCGTCTAGAATATGGGCTCACATGTGACTAACTAGCACTGAGTGATAGGAGTACCTACACTCCCCCAATCACCTAAAGCGCAGTAGCTATATACAAAAACATACTACACTAGCAGGCTTTGTGTCTTTGACAATTAACTACTAGCTATCCTGCCGACAACCGGGCGTAACCTTCTTCAGCTTGAAGTCTTCGTACATTCACCAATAGAAGGTTTTCCTTGTTCTTTCTCCTATGCCCTTACACGGCTGTTGTATCCGCCAGCGGATTCAGTCTTTAAACCCTAAGTCCATATCGCTGCCGAAGCACCGGTATCCTTTACTTGTTGGTCTATCATCTGTCAGTGCACCATTCTTTGGCCTTTCATGCGTTGATCTGCCGTCCATTGGTTGGCTGAAGTAAACCCTAAAGCCAGAATTTCAGGAGAAAGAAAAATCTTACGTTCAGGCATTGCTCAGCATAGAATGCCGCATGTTTAAACCCTAAGAACCCTAAAATCAAGAAATAATAACGGAAAAGTCTAGGCTTCTTAATTCATATTTTAAGATTGCTACTTATTCTACCTTCCCTAAGAGTCTGGATCGACCTCTCTATGTATGTATGTATTAATGAACATTTAATTAAGTAGGAATCTAACTCATCAGAAAAGTGTGGACTCCCCAATTCTCCAAAGTTGAAAAGGGAATAACCTAACCTCTCTCCGCTCACTCTTTCTTCTAACAATATTGTCTACCAGGCTGAAGTTTCTTCCTCTGTTGTGCCCCAAGACCCAACTTGTGGTTTACTGCCCCAATTTTCTGTTATGTTGGTGTCGGTTGCACCGTTGTCGGTCTGCATGACTTGGTCGGCCGAACTATCGATCTGCCGGTTTCCCTGGGTGATGCTGTTGTCCGTGGCATCTTCGGTTCCTTGATCTGTCGGGTTCAAGACTGCTGCTGCTTCGTCACCCACTTTACTGGCTGCGATGTTGACGTTGCTGTTGCTCACAACGTGTTCCGTGAGATAGCCAATCTGCCGCATCCCGGAGCCAGAGGCGGTGCCGCTGCCGTCGATGTCGACAGGGCCGAGGCTCTGTGCGAATAGGACTGTGTCTGCTGAGTACTTTACCAATCGCTTGGCTCGTTTGCAATGTGATATCACGTTTCTGAGAAACTTGAGCACGTGTTGCTTCTCTTGCCGAATGGTCGCCTCGATCGCCTCAACATTACCAATAATGTATCCGCCGTACTGACCGCGTGAGAGGCTGACATTGAGTCGCCCGGCCTCCCTCACAAAGCCCGTGCGGTCAGTTATGGTGAGGTCGAGAAAGTACACCGGTCTTTCCTCTCCCTGGTACGAGTCGATCTTGCGCACCTGGACCGCTCCGATGTCGACCTGTGGCATCTGCTCCTGAAGGATCTGAAGTGACGAGATGTACTGGAGGTATTGGCTGTGGTACGGCGTCAGGATGACAATGTCGGACGGTTTGAGCGTGCCGGTCAGGAGTAGGTTCGCCACCAGGTTGACCGTGAAGGTCAATGTGACGGTGTTGTGGTACGACCTGAGCGCTCCAGACAAGGAGGCTTTTGCTTGCGGAGTGTCGATGAAAAGCAGAGACTTCCTCTTCTTGAACAGGGCTACATTGGCCGCCATGATCTTAGACGTGGTAGGATGTATGCGTTCGACAGCGCGGGCGTTGACAAGCTCGCCTTGATAGAAGACATCGGAAACGACCGAAGCAAGTTCGGGGTTCATCCGGTGTTGCTCCTCGAGGATAACATAGAGAAAGCCACACAGCATCAGTCGCGCGAAGAGGGAGAGCCGCATGGGTTGATCGAAGGTGGGCGCTATTGAGTTTGCGTTGTACGGTCCGAGCTGCTTCTGGTCGCCGATCAGGATATATTTTCCTGCCTCATAGCACGCGAACACGTTCCACATC
>Ga0066651_10000480_pt1 | contig 12189 bp, 9 predicted proteins | sample GraSoiAngelo_100_FD_71410 | JGI IMG/M metagenome (GOLD analysis project Ga0066651, IMG submission 71410) | Grasslands soil microbial communities from the Angelo Coastal Reserve, California, USA - 14_0903_02_20cm | ecosystem: Environmental > Terrestrial > Soil > Grasslands | place: USA...
CGGGCGCATTGGCTGCCTGTTGTCGGGCGATGGCGATTACGGCGTGCCGACCACGCTGCCCTGGGGAATGAGTTTTCCCAACGGCGTCGTGCCCACGACGGAGCGCGTGCATCCGACGCCGCTCTATGAGTTTTTTATGTGGTTGGCGATCGCGGCATTCCTGTGGCACATGGGGAAGAAATCAATAAGTGGCGCACGCCGCAAGGGAGAAATCTTCTGCGGCTACCTCATTCTGACGGGTGTGGCTCGATTCCTGATTGAATTCATCCGCATCAACCCGCGATCGTTTTTCGGTCTCTCGAATGCGCAGGCGGCCAGTCTGGTGTCGGTTGTCATAGGTGTCATTCTGTTCTTGTGGATCAAGCGCAGTTCGGCTCTGCAATCGAAGTCTTCTTAATCTGCAGAGTGTCCCGCGCGTCTAGCCGGGTGCTACAGCATCTGCCGCAGCACGTATTGCAGAATGCCGCCGTGATGATAGTAGGAAACTTCCTCCGGCGTATCCGCGCGCGCGATCGCCGAGAAGGTCATTAACTTTCCGTCTCCCGATTTAGCATGCACTGTGATTGGTTTTTTCGGCGCAAGTGCCGCGACACCCTCGATCTGGAATATTTCGTGGCCCGTCAGGCCAAGCGATTCACGGTTTTCTCCCGGCTTGAATTCGAGCGGGAGCACACCCATGCCGACGAGGTTGCTGCGGTGGATGCGTTCGTAGCTTTCAGCGATGACCGCGCGCACGCCCAGCAGCCGCGTGCCTTTTGCCGCCCAATCGCGCGAAGAGCCGGAGCCATATTCTTTTCCGGCGATAACCATCAGGGGCACACCGGCCTCGCGATATTTCACCGCAGCGTCGTAAATCGGCATCTTCTCGCCGTCCGGAAGAAAAAGCGTCCAGCCGCCTTCGGTGCCCGGTGCGAGCTGGTTGCGCAGACGAATATTTCCAAACGTGCCGCGCATCATGACTTCGTGGTTGCCGCGGCGCGCGCCGTAGGAATTGAATTCATGCGGCTTCACGCCGTTGGCGATGAGGTATTTACCGGCTGGCGATTCGACCGGAATCGAGCCGGCCGGCGAAATGTGATCGGTGGTGACACTGTCGCCAAGAATGGCCAGCACCTTGGCTCCGTGAATGTCCGCAAGCGCCGGAGGCACCTTCGGCATGTTTTCGAAAAACGGCGGCAGCTTGATGTACGTCGATTTCGGATCCCACTTGTAGATATCGCCTTTGGGAATCGGCATGGATTTCCAGTGCGCATCGCCTTCGAACACTTCGCTGTATTGCTTGCTGTATTGTGCCGTAGTAACGGAAGAACGAACGGTTGACTCGATTTCTTGCGGCGTCGGCCAGATATCTTTCAGATAGACGGGTTTGCCCGCCGGATCGTTGCCGAGCGGTTCGCTGGTGAGGTCAAGGTCCATGCGCCCAGCAAGGGCGTAAGCGACGACGAGCGGAGGCGAGGCCAGATAATTGGCGCGAACCAGCGGATGAATGCGGCCCTCAAAGTTGCGATTTCCGCTGAGCACGGCAACGGCGATCAGATTGTTATCCTTGATGGCGGCGCCGATGGCCTCCGGCAGCGGACCGCTGTTTCCAATGCACGTGGTGCACCCATAGCCGACCAGGTGAAAGTTCAGTTTCTCCAGATAAGGTGTCAACCCTGCGGCGAGCAGGTAATCGGTCACCACTTTCGAACCGGGCGCCAGGCTGGTCTTGACCCAGGGCTTGACGTGCAAGCCGCGCTCGACAGCTTTCTTCGCAAGCAGGCCAGCGCCCAGCATGAGTGAGGGATTTGAAGTGTTGGTGCAGCTGGTGATGGCGGCGATGACCACGGCGCCGCTCGAAAGGTCAAACGAGTCGCCGTTGTTTCGGACGGCAATTTTCTTGGCCGGCGTTCCTTCCACGACTTTCGTGAAAGAGGCCTTGGCCTGGCGCAGCGCGACGCGATCCTGCGGACGCTTGGGACCAGCGACCGTGGCCTCAACGGTTCCCAGATCCAACTCCAGCGTGACGTTGAAGAGCGGAGGGGACGTCTTATCTGTTCGAAAGAGCATTTGCTCTTTGCAGTAGGCTTCGACAAGAGCGATCTGTTCCGCCGAACGCGCGGTGAATTGCAGATAAGCGAGTGTTTCCGCATCAACGGGGAAGAAGCCCATGGTCGCGCCATACTCGGGGGCCATGTTGGCAATAGTGGCACGGTCCGGAACGCTCAGGGTGGACAGACCCGAACCATAGAACTCCACGAATTTTCCGACAACGCCTTTCTTGCGCAGCATTTCTGTAACGGTCAAAACGAGATCCGTGGCCGTCGCGCCTTCGCTCAAGCGCCCGTGCAGACGGAAACCAACTACATCCGGAATGAGCATCGAAAAGGGCTGGCCCAGCATCGCCGCTTCTGCTTCAATCCCGCCGACTCCCCAGCCGAACACGCCCAGGGCATTGACCATGGTGGTATGGGAGTCCGTGCCCACCACTGAATCGGGATAGGCCTCAAACCTGTTGCCGTAAGGCATCGCACAAACGACCCGCGCGAGGTATTCCAGGTTCACTTGGTGGCAGATGCCCGTGTCCGGTGGAACGACTTTGAAATTCTGAAAAGCCGTCTGCCCCCAGCGCAGGAACGCGTAGCGCTCGACGTTACGCTGAAACTCCAACTCCGCATTCAGGCCGAACGCGTTGACGTTGCCAAAATTATCAACCTGCACGGAATGGTCGATGACCAGTTCGGCAGGGAAGAGCGGATTGATTCGTTTCGGATTGCCGCCCATGCGCCGCACGGCTTCACGCATGGTGGCGAGATCGACGATCGCGGGTACGCCTGTGAAGTCTTGCAAGAGGACGCGTGCAGGCATGAATGCGATCTCTTTTTCTGGAGCACCGGGCCGCCAGTTGGCAAGCGCGCGGATGTCCTCGGCATGGACGAAGCGGCCATCCTCGCAGCGCAGGAGATTCTCCAGGAGGACGCGCAGTGAAAAGGGAAGTCTTGCCAGGTCGGCGACGCCCTGCTTTTCAAGGAACTCAAGCCGGTGAATATCGAAGGTCTGAGCGCCGACGTTGAGTTTGTCGCGTGTGCGGAAAGAATTGCCCGCGTTAATAGCCATCCTGACAGTCCTTTCACTGTGATGCGTAGGCTTCCATCATAACCGAAATTGAATCCGAGCGCCGCGCAGCTATACTGGTATGGCCGTGAACATCGTTCTTATCTCGACCTACGAGTTGGGGAGGCAGCCCTTCGGGCTGGCGTCGCCTGCGGCATGGCTGCGCAAGCGCGGCCAGCGAGTCGTAGCGCTCGACCTTGCCCGGCAGTCCCTGGACGAGGCTGCCATTGGCGATGCCGGGCTCATCGCGATTTATTTGCCCATGCATACGGCCACGCGGCTGGCGGCGCAACTCATCCCTCAGCTTCGGAAGCAGAATCCACGCGCGCATCTCTGTTGTTACGGCCTGTACGCCCCCATGAATGTTGACTATCTTCGCGCGCTCGGCGTATCCACGATTCTCGGCGGCGAATTCGAAGAAGCTCTCGTGCAATTGGCGGAGCGCCTGGCGATGGATGGAGCGCGGGCAAGCGCGCAGCCCGCGGAGTCCCTGATCTCCATGGCCCGGTTGCAGTTCGAAGTGCCAGATCGAACGGGAATGCCGGCAATGGAGAAGTATGCGCACCTCATCGTTCCCGGTGACGGCTACCGCATCGTTGGTTCGACGGAAGCGAGCCGCGGCTGCAAGCATCTTTGCCGGCATTGCCCGATCGTGCCGGTTTACAAGGGAGTCTTTCGAATCGTCAGTCGCGACGTGGTGATGGAAGATGTCCGCCGCCAGGTGGCCGCCGGCGCGCAACACATCACCTTCGGTGATCCCGATTTCTTTAATGGCATTCGTCGCGCAATGGAACTCGCGGAGGTGTTTCATCGGGAATTTCCGGCCGTGACGTACGACGTGACCATCAAGATCGAGCACTTGCTGAAATATGAGAAGCACTTGCCCGCGCTTCGCGATACCGGCTGTCTCTTTGTGATCAGCGCGGTCGAATCCGTGGACGATGCCGTGCTGGGCTTCCTCGACAAGGGACACACGCGCGAAGATTTTCTCCGCGTCGCAAAGACGTTCCGCGAACTTGGCATGACGCTTCACCCGACATTCGTGCCGTTCACGCCCTGGACCACAGTGGATGGCTACCTGGATTTGCTGCGAGTGATCGAGCAACAGGGCGTGATCGAAAATGTCGCGACCATTCAGCTTGGTATTCGTTTGCTTATCCCGGCAGGCTCGCGAATGCTGGAATTGGAAGAAGTGCGTCGCCTGGTTGGACCGTTCGATCCACGGTCGCTGGCATACCCCTGGAAAAACGCCGACCCGCGCATGGATGCTCTCAGCGAAACCGTGCAGGAGATCGCAGCCGCGGCGGAGCGGCAAAAAGAATCGCGGCTGGCTGCATTCGAACGCGTCTCGAGGGCAGCCCACCTCGCAGCCGGATTGTCCGCTCGAAAGATCAACCCACCCGCGCGATCCCAGGCTGGCGTTCCGTTTCTCAGCGAACCCTGGTACTGCTGTGCCGAGCCGACCCGGGACCAGTTGGTCTCCATCGGCACCCAGAAGCCGCTGGTGAAAAATGCCGTCGCAAGCGCCGATAGCTTTGTTTGATCCCGGCAACGAAAAGCGTCACAAATGACGAATCCGCCCAAACGATTGCTGCTCTTTACGGCGAAACTGGGTTATCAAACCCGCAGTTTTGAAGATGCCGCGCACAAACTGGGCGTGCAGCTGGTTTACGTCACCGATCGATGCCACCAGTTGGAAGATCCGTGGGGCGATCAAGCCATCGCCGTGCATTTCGAAACGCCGGAGGTGGCTGCCTACACCGTGATGGAAGCGCTTCGCGGCCAGGATGTCAGCGGAATTCTTGCTCTCGGTGACCGGCCTGCTGCCGCTGCCGCTTATGCCGCGCGCTGTCTGGGAGTCCGTTACAACCATCCTGCAGCGGTGGAGGCTTGCCGGAGCAAGCTGCGCATGAAAGAAGTCTTTCAAGATGCCGGGCTGTCTGTCCCGTGGTTTCGAAGTCTTCCGGTCGATCCCCCGCCCGAACCTGTGCTGCTGGGTATCTCCTATCCCTGCGTGCTGAAACCGCTCTCGCTTTCGGCGAGCCAGGGCGTGGTGCGCGCGAACAATCCTGAGGAGTTTCTCGCGGCGGCGGCACGTGTCCGGCGATTGCTCAAATCCCCGGAGATTCTTTCCACGCGCGAGGCGAATCTCGATCGGATGCTCGTGGAAGGGTACATCCCGGGAAGGGAACTAGCCGTCGAGGCACTTCTCACCGATGGTGTCTTGAGCATATTGGCGATCTTCGATAAGCCCGATCCGCTCGAGGGCCCGTACTTCGAAGAGACGATCTATGTCACACCGTCACGGCATCCCGAATCCGTGCAGTACGCCATCGAGAAATGCGCGAGAGATGCGGCGCGAGCGCTGGGTCTGTCGCATGGACCGATCCACGCTGAGTTTCGGATCAACGACGAGGGGGTGTGGCCATTGGAAGTCGCGCCCCGGCCGATCGGCGGGCTCTGTGCTCGGGCCCTGCGATTTTCTCTTGATGGAGCAAATGAACTGATCGGGCTCGAAGAGCTGCTTGTTCGTCTCGCGCTGGAACTCCCCGGATGGAATTCGCCACGCGAACGAATTGCCTCCGGCGTCATGATGCTCCCCGTTCCAAAAAGCGGGATTCTGGAAGGCGTTTCTGGACAAGATGCCGCCCGTTCGATTCCGGGGATCACCGAATTGTCGATCACCGCCCGGTTGCACGATGCCATCGCTGCCTGGCCGGAGGGCTCGAGCTATCTGGGATTTCTTTTTGCGCGGGGAAACACGCCGGAGAGAGTCGAGCTGGCGCTGCGCGCGGCCCATGAAAAGTTATCGTTCACGATTACTCCAGGCCTGCCGGTCGAACATCCCGCGACGCGCCGAATGACGAATCAGGGGAACTAACCCTTGGCCTTGGGCGCAACGTATCCCTCGGGCAATTTAGCGCCTTCGCCGAAGAAAAACTGCTCCATCTGCTCTTCCATGATTTTCTGCGAGTTGGGATCGAGCGGATTCAGCCGGTACTCGTTCATGACCATTTTCGAGTGCTCCAGCCAGAGCTTCCAGGCGTCTTTCGAAACGCTCTCGAAGACGCGTTTGCCAATCTCCCCCCGCCACGGGACGCGATCCAGGCCTGGCAATTCTTTGTCAAATTTCACGCAGTGTACCATGCGCGTGCCGGGTTTCACCTCTTCGCTGGATGCCGGTGTTGGACCACAAGTCTCGTTGGCCATGCTCATCTCCTCGCGCGTGTTCTTTCTACTCACCTTACTGCAACTTCGTGGAAATTCCTAGTTGCGTGCTGCTTTTCCATGCCGGTCCGCGCAACTCTCGTCGTCCCTGTGACCGGGCCGCGCACCCAACGCAAGGAACACATTGAAATGGTTAACACCCCAACAGTAGGATCATGATTAAAGAACTCCCAGGAGACACCTTACCACTGGCCACGCCAGCGATATTCCGAGATATTCTGGAAAGTGCCTATCGGCGGGAGCTGCAGAACCTCTTTTCCAAGAATGTGCTTGCTTGGCTCTGGGCGAAAGACACTTCGCTGTGGCCGGCGGAAGATTACCAAGCGGAATGCATGGAGAGCAATCTGGGTTGGCTCGATTTGCCCGGGCAGTTGGGGCCATTGCTCGCCCGCGTGGTCTCTCGTGCCACGAAGATTGAACCCGCGGGTTTTGAAGACGTGGTTTTTGTCATCATGGGAGTCTCCGGCCTGGCGGCCGAAAGCGTTTTGCGCCTGCCTGCTGCAAAGCTCGGAAAAAGAACTTTCCTGCTCGATACCATCGATCCCGATTCTCTCCGGGCCTTCGATGAAATGCTGCACTTCGACACGACTCTCTTTGTCTTTGCCAACAAGTCAGGCAAACCCATAGAGGCACACTCCTTGCTATTGTACTTTCTCGAAAGACTGAAAATGATGGGAATCCATTCTCCGGCGCATCATTTTATCACTCTGACCGAAGAAAATTCCTATCTGGGACAGCTCGCCGGGGAATATGACTTCCTTGATAGTTTTCTTGATCCCCCGGGTATCCATGGCCGGTATTCATCGCTGGCTCTGGGGAGGCCCCCAAAATAGTGTTCCGCCGGATTCGTGAGGGGCTCGAATCCACACTTGGGCCGCCCCGCCGGTGCTGGTGACTTCTGGTCCTTCTTATCTTCATACCATCGGGCAAGTCTTACCAGGGCGGCCCCGCGAAAGGACTCTTCCTGTTGCTGACCGCGTCCCCAGCGAAGGACCTCTCCATTCCAGGCGCGGACTACTCCTTCTGGCAGTTGCAACTCGCGCTCGCACCGGGTGATTTCGAATCTCTTGGCCGCCGGCGAAGACCCGTAATACGATTGCATCTGTCGTGCGGGGCCGAACAAGGCCTGATACAGTTGGAAACCATCCTCAACAACGCGCTCAGGAAGAGGCATTTCGCTGCGCCGTAGATTTTGGGCCCCTTCACGTGCTCGCTAATCGCGTAGTATGCCCGGAAGAGAAATGCAAAGACCGGAGGTGTTGCACCATTGGCTGAGATCACCACATTATTCTGGGACATCGGAGGGGTCATCCTCACAAATGGCTGGGACCGCGTATCGCGAAAAGAAGCAGCCAGCGCTTTTCACCTGGATTGGGAAGAATTTCAGGACCGCCACGATTTTTCTTTCCCGGCTTTTGACGCCGGACAGATCACCCTGAATGAATATCTCGACCGGACAGTGTTTTATCGCCAGCGCGGCTTCACGCGCGAGGAATTCGCCGCCTTCATGTTCGCTCAGTCAAAGGAATACTCGGAGACGCGCGCAGTCCTCGATAAGGTAGCGAGTTCTGGGAAATACCTTGTCGGCGCCATCAATAACGAGCCGCTGGAGCTCAACCAGTACCGCATTGAAGCCTTCCACCTTCGCAAAGATTTTCTCGTTTTCTTCAGCTCCTGTTACCTTCGATCCCGGAAGCCCGAGGAAATGATTTTTCGCGTGGCGCTGCAAGTCACACAGCGCCAGCCGGAAGAGTGTATTTTCATCGATGACCGGCCGTTGAACCTGGAAAGCCCGCGGCGCCTGGGGATGAACACGATTCATCATCAGAATGCGGAGCAATTGCGTTCGGAGCTTGGAAAGTATGGGGTTGAGGTATAGTTTGGGCGGACGCTGCATCCGATACCTGAACGGGGCGCAACTTGGCGGAGGAAGAGACCATGGCTGGCGATATGGGTGGTTCTGCTTCAGCGTTCGGTGGCGCGGTTGAGCCTTGCACGGTGGTTCTCTTTGGCGCCTCGGGAGACCTCGCTAAGCGCAAAGTCATTCCCGCCATGTACGACCTGGCCATTTACAATGCGCTGGGAACACGTTACGTCATCGTGGGCTTTGCGCGCACGCCCATGTCCGAAGACGCCTTTCGCACCACCCTGGCCGAAGCGGCCAAGAGCATCTCGGAAGTCGGCCCTATTGACCCCAAACGGTGGAACGAGTTTGCATCCAACCTCTATTACAGTCCGGGGGATTACGCCAACCCCGAAGCATACACGCAGCTTGCCAAGCGCCTCGCGGAACTGGATTCTTCAAAGAACATTGGCGGCAACCGTCTTTTCTACCTTTCCACGCCGCCTGAAGTTTATCCCGACATTGTCGAGCAGCTTGGCCGCGCCGGACTCGCTCGCCCCTCCTCGCCGAACTCCTGGGTGCGCATCATAATTGAGAAACCCTTCGGACGGGATCTGGCGTCAGCCAAGGCCTTGAATCAGATTGTCCTCAACGTTTTTGACGAGAAGCAGGTCTACCGCATCGATCATTACCTGGGCAAGGACACGGTGCAGAACCTGCTCGTGCTCCGCTTTGGCAACGGGATTTTCGAGCCTCTTTGGAACCGCAATTATGTCGATCAGGTTCAAATCACCGCCGCGGAGACGCTTGGCGTCGAGCGGCGCGGCGGTTTTTATGAAACGACGGGTGCGCTCCGCGACATGATTCAGAGCCACGTTCTGCAATTAACATCGCTTGTAGCGGTCGAACCCCCTGCTTCGTTTGATGCCACCGCGGTGCGCAATGAAAAACTGAAGGTGCTGCAGTCCATCCGCCCCTTCGATTTGGAAATGGTCGCGCAATCGGTCGTTCGCGGACAATATGCTCCCGGGAAAATTGGGGATAAGCCCGCCCCCGGCTACCGCCAAGAGCCTAACGTAAATCCTGCTTCCAAGACCGAAACCTTCGTTGCCGCCAAATTATTGATCGACAATTGGCGCTGGGCCGGCGTTCCGTTTTATCTTCGAACCGGCAAGCGCCTCGCCAAGCGCACCACCGAGATCGTGATCCAATTCCGCCGCGCCCCGCACATCGTTTTCCGCGAGAAAGAGATTGAGCCCAACCGTCTGATCTTGAATATTCAGCCGGACGAAGGCATTTCCGTTTCCTTCGGCGCAAAGCGTCCCGGAACCGAAATGAGCATCGGCAACGTGACCATGAATTTCTGCTATCGCGAAGCTTTTGGAGACGCCTCTCGCAGCGCCTACTCCACGCTCTTGAACGACTGCGTGCGCGGCGACGCCACACTTTTTGATCGCGGCGACAGCGTCGAGGCTGCTTGGTCGCTGGTGGATCCCATCATCGATGTCTGGAGTGCCGCCAAGAGCGCCACCGTGCCACAATATCCAGCCGGGAACTGGGGACCGAAAGAATCCGATCTTCTGCTCGAACGTGACGGCAGACAGTGGTACAACCCGTAGTTGCAGCACCTGACGTAAAATTTGGATACAAGCCGGGTTAGGGGGAACAGTTGATCCTTGCAGGGGATGTTGGCGGGACGAAGTGTAATCTGGCGCTCTTTTCGGAAAAACGCGGCACGCTCACGCCCGTCTTCAAGCAGCGCTTCGCAAGCAAGGAGTTCGCGCAATTCGAGCGCATCGTCAAGGAGTTCTCGCGGCAGGCGGCCGAACATCTCGGCAAGGAACGCATCGTAGCCGCCGGCTTCGGCATCGCCGGGCCGGTGATCAATGGCAGCGTGCGAGCCACGAATCTTCCGTGGATCGTCGATACCGCCTCCCTCATCAAAGAGCTGAATGTCCCGCACGTCGTTCTCTTGAATGATCTTGGCGCCACGGGCCACAGTATCGAGCATCTTCCGCCGGAAGATTTCTGCGTCTTGAATCCAGGTAAACCCGAGCCGGGCGGAACCCGGGCACTGCTCGCGGCCGGTACAGGTCTTGGCCAGTCGATTCTAGTGTGGGATGGCGGCCGCTACCGCGTTGTGCCTTCCGAAGGCGGGCATTCCGACTTCGCCCCGCACACCGAGCAGCAGATCGAACTCCTCCGCTTCATGCGCCGCCGCTATCCTCAAGTAAGCTGGGAACTCATTCTGTCCGGCCGCGGCTTCCGTACCATTCATGAATTTCTCGCGCCCAAAGTTACCCATGCCACGTTTGAAGATCCCGATGCCGATCCCGCCCCGGAGATCACGCGGCGCGGGTTGGACAAGTCCTGCCGCGTCTGTTCCGACACCTTGGATCTTTGGACCGCCATCTATGGCGCGGAAGCGGGGAATCTCGCGCTGAAAGTTCTCGCGCTCGGCGGTGTCTACGTTGCCGGCGGCATCGCCGTCAAAATCCTCGAAAAAATGAAGGACGGCACCTTTTTTCACGCTTTCAAGGACAAGTGGAAATTCGAAGGCCTTCTCAGCGATATCCCCGTCTCCATCGTACTCAATGAATCTGCCCCGCTACTCGGAGCCGCCTATGAGGCGCTCGCCGCCATTGACAAGTAGCGCCGGCGTCCTTGCCGGCGGTTTTGCCTCCGCCAACACTTCACAAGCCCCTGCGCTGCGCTTCGCCTTGGAACTCGACTGCTGTTGCCTTTGGAATGTCCTGGAAATGCTTTGAAATGGTGTACGCCGTCTCTTCTGCTCTGTGTACTCTGCGTTCTCTGCAAACTCTGTGTTAATCCTTTTTCTGACTCTAAGAACGCCCACATTCCTAAAGGTGATCCCAGGGAAATCGCAATGCAAAATCCACGCCATTTCTTCCTATTCCGAATCCAGCTTGCTACGCTTGATCAAGTGGCTTTCCTCGAAGACAAATTCGGAGAATGGAAGCCCGTTTCACGCGGCGCGGGAATTGCCTGGCTCTGCTTTTACGCACTCTTCCTCCTTTACGCCTTCACCAACCGCTCCGGATTTCTCTTCCTGGATTTCGTCAATCTGATCATCCACGAGGGCGGGCATTTCTTCTTCAGTTGGTTCGGCAACACCATCATGATTCTCGGCGGAACGCTGGGCGAACTGCTCGTGCCCCTCGTGTGCGCCATCTATTTCCTCTGGCAACGCGAAGCCACCGGCTTCGCTTTTTGCAGCTTCTGGTTCTTCGAAAATTTCCCCTATATCGGCACCTACATGGCCGACGCCCGCACCGCAGCCTTGCCCCTGGTCGGCTCCGGCGACTCCGACTGGGAAATTCTCTTCAGCCAGTGGGGCCTCCTCGCCCAGGACCAGAAAATCGGCGGAATCATGCGCACCCTCGGCTGGCTCGGCATGCTCGCCACCATGGCCTGGCTTGCCCACCGTCTCCGCCACGATGCGAAGCGCTAGGCGCGTTCCTATCTAGTTTCCGTCATTGAGCAAACTATTATTGTGTGACGATGCGTGCACTCTCGATTCTGCTTTGTACTTTCATTTTCTCTTCCTTGCGCTTCTTGGCCAGACGCCAGAGTCGAACAGAAGGACAAGGAAATGGCGGATCCCGGGGTGCCCCACGTGCCGCCTTTGCAAGCGGGTCTCTTGGGTGGACGCATGGCCCCCACTCTAGGGCTAGGCAAGATCGGGGTGCCCCTCGATAAGAGTGGAGGCGTCGTCAGAGAGACTTCCTTCCGCAATGCCATGAAGCACCGCCTTCCGACTCCCCGGGCTTCAGCCCTCACGGCGCTATCTTTTTCTCCGCCAATCATCCCCAGACACACATATTTATCTCTACACTTACGATACTTTCGTGTTAACATGAGTTGTGGTTGCTAGCCGCCATCCTCGTCGGGGCGCTCTGTATTCAGCTAACTCCCTGCCTTCTCATCCTAAGCCTCATCGCATCCTATCGTTTGCACACGCCCACCCACTAAGTCCTCTCGAATCATATCGTTTCGAAAACATG
>Ga0066651_10000485_pt1 | contig 12153 bp, 10 predicted proteins | sample GraSoiAngelo_100_FD_71410 | JGI IMG/M metagenome (GOLD analysis project Ga0066651, IMG submission 71410) | Grasslands soil microbial communities from the Angelo Coastal Reserve, California, USA - 14_0903_02_20cm | ecosystem: Environmental > Terrestrial > Soil > Grasslands | place: USA...
CTCTGCCCCACGCAAGTGATGAAAATATCCGGAAAACCATCGTTGTTGTAATCCCCGACGGCCACTCCCATTCCATACATCTCGACGTCGAGGCCCGCGGTTCGGGTAACGTCGGTGAATGTGCCGTTGCGGTTGTTGCGGTAGAGCCGCAGCGTGGATCGCTGGCGTTTGTGTCCGGGCCAGTCCATGCCGTTCACCAGCAGAATGTCCTGCCAGCCATCGTCGTCGTAATCGAGGAACGCGCAGCCTGCGCCCAGCGTCTCCGGGAGCAATTTGCCGCCATAAGCGCCGCTGTTGTGCCGGAACTGGATGCCGGCCGCGTTCGTAACATCGGTCAGACGGAATCCTAGGGAAGAGGCTGGATTAGCGAATGTCCAAGGTGGCGCCGCCGTGGTTAGTCCTGCGCTGATTGTTTTGAAAAGGAAGTCTCGCCGGTTCAAGGCAAGTTCACCAGACCATTTCGAATCGCGTAGACCACCAGCTCTGCCGTCTTGTGAATCCCCAGCGTCTCCATGATATTGGCGCGGTGCACCGCGACTGTATTCACACTGAGATTCAAGCCCGCTGCGATTTCCTTGTTCGACTTGCCGGCCACGATGTGTTTCAGGATTTCCAGTTCGCGGGGCGTCAATCCTCCGCCGCGCTCCCCCTTGAGCGTGTCCGGCCGGGCCACTTGCGGGTCCAGCACTGTCATGCCTGCCGCGATGCTCTTGACGGCGCTGACCAGGTCGAGGTTCATGGCATTTTTCAGCACGTAGCCGCGCGCGCCCGCTTCGAGCGCCTGGTTCACCAGCGTTTCCTCGGAATGCATGCTTAACATCAAGATTCCCGCTTGCGGGAATTTTTCCAGGATTTTTCGTGCCGCTTCGATACCGCTCAGTTCCGGCATCGCGCAGTCCATCACGGTGACCCTGGGCCGCAGCGCGCAGGCCAGGCGGACGGCTTCTTTACCGTCGCTGGCTTCTCCAACGACGGAGATTTCCGGGTCATCTTCCAGCATACGGCGAAATCCGCGGCGTACCAGAGCGTGATCGTCGGCCAGCAGAACCGTTATCTTAGGTGCCATTGGCATCCACTTTGATTCGGGGAATCTGGAGACGCACCCTGGTCCCGCCTTGCGGCCTCGGTGAGATTGCCAGCGTGCCGCCAACCAACTCGGCGCGTTCGCGCATGGCCACCAACCCGATCCCGCGCTGCATCTTTTCTGCCAGGAAACCCATGCCGTGATCTTCCACTTCGAGCTCCAGCGAATCCGGCGAGAATCTCAGCCAGATCCAGGCGTCAGTGGCCCCGGAATGCCGGCTCACGTTATTCAGCGCTTCTTGCAGGACGCGATAGATATGCACGCCGGCGCTCGTCTCCACGGGAAATGGCTGTCCTGTCTTCTCGTAATGCAGCGCCAGGCCTGTTTGCCGTCCCACCGTGGGAATATACCAGTCGAAAGTGCTTTCTAACCCGGCCTCTTCGAGTAGAACGGGATGAAGCGCCTGGGAGAGTGTCCTGATATTATTTAATGTCGATTGCGCGATCTCCTGCACCTCCTTCAGGTCTTCGCGCAGGGGCGATCCATCCGGGGCATGCTTGCCCGCGCGGCCCAGCATCGATCCGATCGCCGTCAAAACCTGTCCGAATTCATCGTGGAGTTCGCGCGAAATGTGCCGCAGTGTCGATTCCTGTGTCGAGATCAGTTTCTGCGCCAAATCACTGCGCTGCTCGGAAAGCTCTGCCAGGCGGGCAAAAATCTGCCGGTTACTGCGAATCAGGTACAAGCTTGTCAGAACAATGGCGATGAGCGTTGCGGCCAGGAAAATATAGAGCTGCCGCTGCACACCATCGTAAATCTGCGTGATGCGCGCGGCGGCCTGCTCTTCACCTTCGTTATTTCCCACCAGCAGCCGTGAAACGGCCGTGCTGAGGGCTTGCTGCCGCGCCTGGAGCGACAAGCGAATCTGTTCCCGCGCCTCCGTATCCCTACTGTTCTGCGCTAGCCCGAACATCCGGTTCACGGCGTCCCAGAACTGCGCCACCGCTTGGGAAAGAAACAGCCGCTGCTCCGGAGTGCGGTTTGCTCCGGCCAGGCTCTCTTCCAGTTTCAACCCGGTGTCCAGGTCCTGATGAATGCGTTCGAACTGCGCGGTCCAAGCCGTCAGCGGATAGGGTTCCGTGGTGTCCAGCATGTCCCGCATGGCCAGCGCGATGGAATTGAGGTCGTTCTGAACGCGCAACAGTTGCAGTGAGTCTTTCCGGTTTCGATCCACCATCTCGCTCTGAAGTTTTCGAAGACCGGAGAGCTGAATGGTGATGTAAGACGCGTAAGCCAGCACTGCGGCCAGCGTGATCACCAGCCCCAGCAGCAGTCCGTTCGTGGGGGAGCGTTGCGAGGATGCGGCGTTCTGCACGGGCTAAGAATACCTCAGGCCGTTGTTTGCCGGCGCAGCAGAAGCGTCAGGAAAATCAGAATCGCCGCGCAGGCCAGCGGCACGAGCAATCCTACTCGCAAACTGCCAGAAAATTTGGAAACCACTCCGATGGACTCGGAGCCTGCAGATCCTCCGAGAGATGCGAGCGCAAAAAGAATGCCGCCAATTTTTTTCGCGCTTGCTCCATACCACCGCGAGAGCCAGGCAATGAAAATGGGATAGACACTCGCGCAGCCGAGTCCGAGCAGGAAAACCGCCAAGGTGGCGACCGGTAACGATCTGGACGCGATTAGCAAGGTCGTGGCGGCCGCCGCCAGACTCAGTGCGCCCAGCACTATTTTTCTCTCGCGCAGGCTTTTTAGAGCTAGCGGTGCGGCACCGCGGCCGAAAGTCAGGCCGGCATAAAAAAACATCGGCGCTAGCGTCGTCATGCTTGTGATGCCATTTGCCACGCGCTTAGCGTACTCCGCGGACCAAAAACCGATGCCGTTTTCCATCGCTACGTAAATAAAAAACATGGCGGCCATTGCAATCGTGACACTGATTGCAATGGCAGGGGGTGCTGCTCCAGGGGTGCTCGGATCCTCTCTGTGCTTCTCAACGCTGAAGGAAGCGATCGACAGGCCAACAACAAGGATTCCACCAAAGATGGCAGTGCCCCCGAGCAGGATAGAGAGTGCATTGTGTTTCAACGCGAGAGCGATCAATGCGGAACAGGCCATCGCTCCCGCGCCCCACGCAAAATTGAGCTGGTTCAGTAGGGACGCACTCTTTGCTCCTCCCAATTCCGCAACAAACAAATTTGTTCCCGGAGTGATCAATCCATAGCCCAAACCGAAAACTGCGGTAGCCATTAGAGCAACAGCATGCGTGTTCGCGTTCAGACACGCAAGACCTCCTCCCATTAGCGCATAACCCAAAACCAAAGGTGGCTTATATCCGCGCCACGTGGCAATCGCGCTGGATGCTAGTGTGCCTCCCAATGCCGCCAGGAATTGAATCGAAGAAAAAAGACCAGCCTGCCCGTCATCCAGAGACCATCTGCGAATAAAAATCGGCAACATCGGACCGATGATCGTAGTGGCTATTCCGCTTAGCACGAAGCCGGCGAAGAGCAAGACGAGCAGGTTGCGGTGCCCCTGTGTTTCTGTGGTGACTAAATTCTGTTCGCTCATGGGTGATCCGTCATTCTGAAGGACGCCGCCCTTTCAAGCAACTTGGCGTTTCTGGAAAATCCTTCTGCTTGAAATTCTAAAGTTCGATACTCTTTAGCATTCGCTTCTTCGGAATGATGGTCTCCCATGATTGAAGTCGGCCTCATAGGATTCGGTCTCGCCGGCCGCGCGTTCCACGCGCCGGTGATCCGCGCTGTGCCTGGTCTGCATCTCGCCGCCATTCTGCAACGCACCGGCACCGAAGCAGCCGAGGAATATCCCGACGTTCGAATCGTGAGGAGCCTGGACGAATTACTTTCGATTTCGGAGATACGCCTCATCGTGATTGCCACTCCTAACGAGACGCACTATTCCTTCGCGCGGCAGTGCCTTGAGGCAGGCCGCGACGTGGTCGTCGATAAACCGTTCACAACAACTCTCGAAGAGGCTGTTTCTCTCGTGCAGTTTGCGAAGGACGCCAATCGCCTGCTCACCGTCTATCAGAACCGCCGCTACGACGGCGATTTTCAGGCCGTCCGGCAGCTCCTGGAGGTCGGCACGCTTGGACGCATCGTCCGCTTCGAAACGAGTTACGACCGCTTCCGTCCGCAACTCAAGCCGGGCGCCTGGCGTGAGGCCGCGCGCCCTGGCAGCGGAATCTTATTCGACATCGCGCCGCACCTGATCGATCACGCCTTGGTTCTTTTTGGCCTGCCGGAAGCCGTAACCGCCGACGTTCGAGCGGAGCGTGAAAACGCCGCCGCCGACGATGCCTTTGATATCACTCTCCACTATTCGAACGGCATGCGCGCGGTTCTGCGATCCAGCATTCTTGCTGCCGCGCCGCGCCCCCGCTTCGTCCTTTTCGGCACGCAAGCCAGTTTCGTGAAACAAACCTTCGACCCACAAGAAGCCAACCTGCGGCGCGGTTTTATTCCCAAGGACACGGCATGGGGCGCCGAGCCCGAAGAAAATTGGGGCGTACTTACCGTTCCTTCACGAGATTTGTTCGAACGGCGACGCATTCCCCCGGCCAACTGCGACTACCGGGATTATTATTCGAATGTACGCGACGCGATCCTGGGGCGAGCGTCGCTGGCGGTCACGCCGGAGCGGGCGCTGGAGGTGATGCGGCTACTTGAGTTCGCACGCGCGAGCAGCAAGAAACGCTGTACGATTCCGTGGTGACGAGCGGATTCTCTCTCGAGTCACACTTTTCAGCAAGCATCGAAGAACTTCCGCGTATAATCTGTTTTCTCCGAGGAAAGGAAGGAGCGGCTCGCTGCCCATGACCATCGAACTGGCACCCTCGATTCTTTCCGCAAACTTCGCGCGGCTGGGCGAAGAAGCGAAAGCGGCGCTCGATGGGGGGGGCACGGTGCTCCATTGCGATGTGATGGACGGCCACTTTGTGCCGAATATCACCATTGGGCCATTGGTCGTGGCCTCGCTGAGGAAAGCTCTTCCCAACAGCATCCTCGATTGCCACCTAATGATCGAACACCCTGACGAATTCATTCCTGCTTTTGCGGAAGCCGGCGCCAGCTGGATCTCCGTGCACCAGGAAGCCTGCGTTCATCTTCATCGCACGCTGCAACAGATTGAGTTACACGGATGCAAATCAGGCGTGGTGCTGAATCCCGCCACGCCGGTGCACATGGTGGAAGAAGTGCTGGATATGGTTCATCACGTTCTGGTGATGTCCGTGAATCCGGGATTCGGGGCACAACAATTCATTCCTGGCGCTCTCCACAAGATTAAGACCCTCGCCGAAGTCCGCGAAGAGCTTGGCCTTTCGTTCCGCATCGAAGTGGATGGCGGGGTGGCACTCGATACGGTCGGTGATGTGGTGCGTGCGGGGGCGGAGCTGCTGGTCGCCGGTAACGCGGTTTTCGCGAAAGGCAACGTTCGCGAAAACGCGAAAACACTTCTGGGAGCGGCGCGTGCCGCAACGCTCACTCGTGCTTGAACGAGATAGCACCGGCAAAAATTTCAAAGACCACTGGAAGGCCGGTTTCTTTTCTACTGCTCCTGATAATTCCAGGTCAGCCCGCCATCAACGAAAAAAGTCGTTCCGGTCGCGTAGTCGGATTCCGAACTCGCCAGGAATGCCGCCATTGACGCTACATCTTCCGGTTTGCCCAGCCGCTTCAGTGGAATGTTTCCGAGCAACGCATTCAGCTTGACCGGGTCGTTCAACAGCTTAGAGTTGATGGGTGTTTCGATAGCTCCCGGGGCGATGTTGTTGATGGTGATGCCGAGCGGGGCGAGTTCGATGGAGAGGTTGCGCGTCAGCATTTTGACGCCGCCCTTGCTTGCGCAATACGAAGTGAAATGCGGGAAGGGAAGCTCTTCATGCACGGAGCTGATGTTGATGACTTTTCCGCCGGCCTTCGCCTGCATGCGGTGTTTCACGAATGCCTGCGTGATGAAGAAAAGACCTTTTAGATTGACGTTCAGGACCGCGTCGTAATCTTCTTCAGTGGCGTCCCAGAAATCGGCGTGGCGTTCGAGTCCCGCGTTGTTGACGAGGATGTCGATCTTTCCAAACTGCGCCACCGAATCTGCGATGAATTTCTGCCCGTCCGCAACGCGGCCTACGTCGCATTGGAATCCAACAGCTTTTCGTCCCAGCGTATGAATTTCGGTGGCTACTTCCTTCGCTCCCGCCTGGTTTGAGCGGTAGCAAAAGGCCACGTCCGCACCTTCCTGCGCGAACCGCTGCGCGATGGCCAGCCCGATTCCCTGGCTTCCGCCGGTAATTGCCGCTACCCTTCCTTCCAGCCTGTTTGCCACGATTTTCTCCTTACCCCATGTTTAGAAGTGTGATGCGCGAGGCTGGCTTTTGTTTCAAGGATCGGCTTACGATGCTGCGCTTCAGGCGCCGGGCAGAAATCATTCCACGGTCTCCTTAGCATGATAGAGACCGGGAAGTATCACGAAATGTACGCTTTCTGCGGGTCCGTAAACTGATTTGCCATCCCCGCTCAATTACCTTCGCCAACCGGTTGAGCGGAGCACCCGCCGGCTCCGCAGGGTGTAACGGATCCTGTCCGAGAGGCCAGTTAATCTTCTGTGTGTGTGGCCAATTGACCGCCCCGGGGACTCCACAGCAAAGCTATCCTGTAAGGAGGAGAATGGCGATGAAATACATACCGTTTGCAGTTGTTCTTGTGGCGCTGATTCCCTCGCCGACTTATGCGCAGAATACGCAATTCTCGGACTGCCGGACTCTTGAGGCCGCAGGTAATAATATAGGGTCGGACGAAGCTCTCGTTAATGGAATGGTTTGCAAGGCTGCTAAAGTCAAAGCAAATTCGTCAGTTTCCACAAAAGCTTCCGGAAAAACCGCAGAAACTGAGAAACGCATGGCCCTCCTGGGAATTATCGAGCCCGAGACGCTGCGATCCAAGGTGAAAGCCAATGCAATCCCGCCAGAGGTTGTACGGACGCCTGCGCCAGCTTCCGCTAGAACCGCCGGGACGGAGAGCCGCGTGGCCCTGCTGGGAATTATCGAGCCCGAGACGTTGCGGTCAAAGTCGAAAGCAGAAGCAACCGCGGCAGGGGACGTGGCGACACCTCGAACAGACACTGCGCCTGAGCCGGAAACGGAGCCAGGAGCAAACGTAACGCCGCAGTCTGCACGGTTTGAGATGCAACACAATGCCGGCCTGGGAGATATTGCGCGGGCATATCAAAAAAATTCGCAAGCTCAAGCAGCCGCGGCACGGGAAGACATCGTGGAGCCAAAGAAGCTACCCACTGAAGTGAAACTCACGGCAGCACCGACGGCTCCTGCGCCAGAAACGGCAACGACTACGCTGCTTCAGCCTGGCCAGAAGACTAACGCCTTGACAGCGGCACAAGCGCCGGCGTCTCTGTTGGCCCCGGAAAAGACCCCGGCAGCAATTACACCAGCTTCGGTAACACCCATTGGGCCTCAGCCCGCAGCGAAGACTGAAGTTTTTGCAGCGCCACAAGCGCCAGTGCCTACGGTGAAAGCCGAAACCAATTTGCCAACGGTTATGGCGACACCGGTCATAACTCCCGAGCCTCCGTCGGACGGGAAGACGGAAGTATTTGCATCGGCAGGAGCACTGAAGCCCGAAGCAAGTCCGGTGGCAGCTCCGGCGGCAGAAGAAGTCGTAGCAAGTGAGCCACAGAAAAGCGTCAAGCTAGGATTGTTTGTCGAGCCCCAGACGTCATCGCCGGAGATAGATCGCCCGCCAGAAGTGGTTTCTTACCTTAGCGCTCAGGAAGATGGATTCAATGATGGGCAAAGAGCGGGATGCACAAAAAACGTGTCCTTAGGAAGTCTGGATAAGGAGAAACTATTTCTGGCCATTCCGGAGTGGGCAGCGAACTGGTACGAAAAGAATCAGAAGAGGTTTCCAGGGATGTGTTTCTCTGACTCGCCCATGCCCGGAGCACAAAATTACTTGGTTGTGTTTTACACCTCAGCGCCGGCCGTTTCTGAAATCGACCCGCTGAAGAACATATCTGCTTCGGCCGACATGTCGCCCCTCTCGGGAGTCGGGACTTTCACGACGAGCTACGGCTCAACGTGGCACTATACCTATGACCGATCAGCGACGACGACGGTCACTACCGTCTTGACGGAAAAAGTGCCCCACAACCTGCAATCAAATGTTGTGTATGCCGCTGCGTACTCCGAGCAAGGCACTCCGATTTCTCAGCACTGGCCCACGGCCATAACGAAGAAAGGCAAGGAAACATCTGGAAAGCCCGGAAAGAACCGGGATGCGTCGCTCCCAGCAATTCATGTGATGGGCGAATTGCTGGACAAAATGGCGGAAGACATCGCGAAGCACTAGCCCTTCCAGACGTACTTACCGCAGATACAGGGGACTGTCTCGGTGGGAAATTTCTTTTCCATCAGTTGCCAACAAACCGGGCAGTTAACAGGCCATCTCGCAACATGGACATCCGGTCCTCATTGCGGTTATCGGGCTGATTACGGCGGTTTTGGCGGCACTCATTTTCATTCTCGTAAGTAAACGCAAAAAACGAGCACACAGCTAGCCAACTTTTGGGCCACTGAGAGCTAGAGGACATGTGTCGCGCCTACCGCGCTTGGGAAGCGCCTTCTCTAGGAGGGGGCACGATCTTTCGTGCCCATACGAGAGCCGCGCTGGGCGCTAGGCGATGGTGACTTCGGGACTAAGGTATACGTCCTGGATGGTGTTGAGGAGCTGGACGCCTTCCTTCATCGGGCGCTGGAAGGCTTTTCGGCCGGAGATGAGGCCGGTGCCGCCGGCGCGCTTGTTGATCACGGCGGTGGCTACGGCTTCTTCGAAGTCGTTGGCGCCGGAAGCGCCGCCGCTGTTGATCAGGCCTGCGCGGCCCATGTAACAGTTGGCCACCTGGTAGCGCGTCAGGTCGATGGGATGGTCGCTGCAGAGATCGGTGTAGATGCGCTTGTCGAATTTGCCGTAGCTGGAATCGCCGATGTTGAGCGCCGCATAGCCGCCGTTATTTTCCGGCAGCTTTTGCTTGATGATGTCCGCCTCGATGGTTACGCCGAGATGGTTGGCCTGGCCGGTGAGGTCGGCGGAGAGGTGATAGTCCTTGTCCTTCTTAAATGCGTTGTTGCGAAGATAGCACCAGAGGACGGTGGCCATGCCGAGTTGGTGCGCTTGCGCGAAGGCCTGGCTGATTTCGACAATCTGGCGGGCGCTTTGGTCGGAGCCGAAGTAGATGGTGGCGCCAACCGCGGACGCGCCCATGTCGTGGGCCTGCTGCACGGTGCCGAAGAGAATTTGATCGGCCTTGTTCGGGAAGGTCAGCAGCTCATTGTGATTGATCTTTACGATGAAAGGGATTTTGTGGGCGTACTTGCGCGCGACGGAGCCGAGCACCCCGAAGGTGGAAGCCACGGCGTTGCAGCCGCCTTCGATGGCCAGCTTGACGATGTTCCCGCCATCAAAATAATCGGGATTCTTGGCGAAGCTTGCTCCGCCGGAGTGCTCAATGCCCTGGTCGACCGGCAGAATCGAGAGATAACCTGTACCGCTGAGCCGGCCGTGACCAAACATGCGCTGCAAATTTGTCAGCACGCGAAGATTGCGGTCCGTTGAGGCGTAGATGCGGTCGACAAAGTCCGGGCCGGGAAGATGCAGGCGCTCCTTGGCGATTTTTGGCGACTTGAATCCCAGCAGGGAATCCGCCTTTGCGCCGAGATAAGTCTCAATGTTTCCCTGGATCGTGCTGGTTGCCATTTCTTTCTCCTCTTTCCAAGTGTGACCATCAAGCAGTCAACTATTCTCGAATTCCTAACGAAAGCATGCTGCCGGCGGCAGTGTCCACCAGCCAGAGCAGTTTTCCGTTTTTCGGCTGGAGCAGTTGCGCGGGCAATTGTTCCGGCTCAAACGGCCCTTCCAGCACGGCCTTCAGTGCGGGGGCTTTGTCCACGCCTGTCACCATGAAGATGACTCGGGCGGCGTTGCTGGCAGCCGGCGCAGTGAGCGTGATGCGTTCCGCGTACAATTTGCCCACCCAGTTTCTCACGGCGATGCGCCCATCCGCATGCAAAGCTTTCGTTCCCGGGAAAAGCGAGAGCGTGTGGCCCTCGTTGCCCATTCCCGCCAGCACCAGATCAAAACGCGGATATTCTCCGTCCTTCAGCTTGAAATATTCGCGCAGAGCCCTTTCGTATTCTAGCGCGGCCTGCTCCGCGTCCGGATATTCGCCTCTGATACGTGTGACCTGTTCAGGTTTGACCGGCGCTTTCGAAATCATCGCTTCCGTCGCCATGCGAAAATTGCTGTCCGGATGACCGGGGCCGACCTGGCGCTCATCGCCGAAGAACAGTTGTATTTTATCCCAAGGGACCTGCGAACGGAGCGCCGGATCAATGACCAAGAGGCTATAGAGTGCTTTGGGCGTGGAGCCTCCGGCGAGGGAGACGCTGAAAGCGCCTTTCTCTCGCGCGGCGACCACGGCGGCTTGAATGAATTCCTGCGCAGCGCGTCTTGCGATGGCCGCTCCGTCCGCCAGGATTCGAATCTCACGATCCACAAGCGCTCCTCTCAGGTGATGATTCCCGCTTTATCGGGAGCGGCGATCCGGCCGCGCTTGTCAATTTCTTCTTCCCCGATGCGCCGCCACGAGCGCCCGTCGCGTTCCAGCAATTCGTCTGCCTCGATAGGTCCCCAAGAACCCGCCGCATAGTTCGGGAAACCACGGGCGGGCAAAGCGTGCCATACGTCCAGGATGGGCTGAATCACATTCCATCCGGCTTCGACCATGTCCGAGCGCTGGAAGAGCGTGGCATCACCCGCCATGCAATCGCGCAGCAGTCTCTCGTAGCCGGTGCTGTGCTCCAATCCGAAATAGGTGCAGTAATCGAAATCCATATTCACGAGACCGAGCTTCATGACCGATCCGGGAACCTTTGCGCCGAAGCTGAGCGAGATGCCTTCCTCGGGCTGAATATGGATGACCAGGCGGTTGGTTTCCAGATTTTTTACCGTGGTGTTGCGGAACAGGACGAAGGGTGTCCTGCGGAACTGGATCACGATCTCCGTCGTGCGTTGCGCGAGCCGCTTTCCCGTGCGCAGGTAGAACGGCACGCCCGCCCAGCGCCAGTTGTCGATCTGCAATTTCAGCGCGACAAACGTTTCCGTATTCGAATCCGGCGCCACATCCGGTTCGCTGCGGTAGCCAACGACGCGCTGGCCGTCCACCGTGCCGGGACCGTACTGGCCGCGGACCATGTTTTTCAAGACATCTTCGGGGTTGAGCGGCTGGATGGCGTGCAGGACTTCGGCTTGTTTATTGCGGACTTGATCGGCATCGAAGGAAATAGGCGGCTCCATGGCCGTCATGGTCAATAGCTGGAACAGGTGGTTCGGCACCATGTCGCGCAAGGCGCCAGCGGTTTCATAGAAACCGCCGCGATGCTCGACGCCGACGGTTTCCGCGGCGGTGATCTGCACGTGGTCGACGTAATTGCGGTTCCACAACGGCTCGATGATGTTGTTCGAAAAGCGAAAGACCATCACGTTTTGGACGGTCTCTTTGCCGAGATAGTGGTCGATGCGGTAGATCTGGTTCTCCGTCAGAACCTGCTTCAATTCCTGGTTGAGCTGTTTGGCGGATTCCAGGTCATGGCCAAAGGGCTTTTCGATGATCACGCGCGCCCAGCGGTCGTTTTCTTCCTTGGTCAGTCGGCATTCGCCCAGCTTTTTGACGATAGGGGAGAAGAACCTTGGCGCGACCGCCAAATAGAAGAACCTGTTACCGAGCGTGTTATGCAGCTTGTCGGCCTGTTCCATTTGCTCTTTCAGCCGCTGGTAGGCTTGGGTGTCCTGAAAATCACCACGAACGTAATAGATGCGCTCGGCGATCCCTTCCCAGAACTTCAGGTCGACCGGGGCAGGAGCGTACTTGGGAATCTCTTCACCCAGCATCTTGCGAAAACTCTCCGTGCTGTAGTCGTTGGTGGCGAAGCCAACAATGGCGAACTGCTTCGGAAGAAGGTCGTCCTGAGAGAGATTGCAAAGCGCGGGAATCAATTTGCGTTTCGTCAGGTCGCCGGTCGCGCCAAAAATAACCAT
>Ga0066651_10000487_pt1 | contig 12128 bp, 14 predicted proteins | sample GraSoiAngelo_100_FD_71410 | JGI IMG/M metagenome (GOLD analysis project Ga0066651, IMG submission 71410) | Grasslands soil microbial communities from the Angelo Coastal Reserve, California, USA - 14_0903_02_20cm | ecosystem: Environmental > Terrestrial > Soil > Grasslands | place: USA...
GAGCGCGGCAGCAGCGCCTCGACCTTGCCGAGGTCGACGAGCACGTTGTTGCGGTCGCCGGCCTGCTGGACGATGCCGGTCACGACCTCGCTCTCGCGATCCTTGTACTCGTCATACATCATCATCCGCTCGGCCTCGCGGATCCGCTGCAGGATGACCTGCTTCGCGGTCTGCGCGGCGATGCGGCCGAAATTCTCGGGGGTGACGTCCTCGCGCTTCACCTGATCCGCGGGGATGTCGGACCAATCGATGTCGAGGTCGTCGTCGGACAGCAGCGTGTGCGATCGTTCGCCGTTCTCGGCCTCGATCCGCTCGAGCTCCTCGAGTGCACGCTCGCGCGCCTCGTCGAGCAGGCGCTCCTCGATGTCGGACGGCAGCTCGATCGAGTACACGCGGAAGTCGCCCTGCTCGTCGATCTCGACGGTGGCATGACGAGACGCGCCCGGTGTCTTCTTGTAGGCGGCGAGGAGGGCGTCCTCGAGCGCGGAGACGAGTGTTCCGCTCTCGATCCCTTTCTCGCGTTCGATGTCTCTGACTGCCTCGACAATCTCTTGCGTCATCTCGTCCCCACTTCCTCGATCAGGTTGCCCCGGACGATCGAGTCGTACGGGACGTCAATGGATTCGCCGTCCGTTCTCAGGGTGACGGTGCGCTCGCCGGCGGCGACGACCTCGCCGCGAACGCGCTTGCGTCCCTCCGTGCGGAGCGTGACGCTGTGCCCGACGGCGTTTCGGAAATGCGATTGCGTGCGGAGCGGCCGCTCGATCCCCGGCGACGAGACGTCGACGGAGTAGTCGCGCAGGTAGTCGCGAAGCACGTTCGTCACGCGCTCGCAGAGGGCGTGGTCGACGCCGCCGACATGGTCGACGTAGACCGTGAACCGGTCGGGGCTGGTCAGCTCCACGGCAAGGACCTCGGTGCCGGGCAGGGCACCCTCGACCTTGGGGGTGATCTCCCGGATCAGCTGTCGTTCCTTGTTGTGTGTGGCTGCCATCGCTCCAGTCCTGTCACAAAAAATGGGCCCGCAGGCCCATTTCGCGAACCGCTCGAAATGTGGTGTCAAGAGGATAGCAAGCGGCTACTCGAAAACGATCGCCATTGCCGCGTCGGTGGGTGGATCAAGTCGGAGCGACGACCGGAGGTAGGTTTCGGGCCCGTGGCCACTCAGGACGCAGCCGCTGTCCGTGAGACGCTCAGGACGATTGAGCGAGCCGAGCGATACAACGAGTGGCTCTATCAGCGCTGCCGTCCACATCTCGGCCCGTGCGTGCTAGACGTCGGCGCCGGCACGGGCACCTTCGCGAAGCGGCTACTCGCAGACCGCCGTACCGTTGTCGCTGTCGAGCCTGACCCCGAGCTCGCGGCAGTCCTCCGCGGACGGCTCGGCAACGCGCCGGGGTTCACCATCGTCGAGGGCGAAGCAAGGGACGCGACGGGGACGTTCGACGCGGCGATCTGCCTGAACGTCCTGGAGCACATCTCTGACGACGAGGCGGCGCTCGTCGACCTGCGGGAGCGACTCCCGCGGGGGCGCCTGTTGTTGCTGGTCCCGGCGCATCCGGCGCTTTTCGGCGACATCGACGAAGCGCTCGGACACAAGCGTCGGTATTCGAGTCAGGGGCTGAGCGCCCTCTTGGCCCGCTGCGACTTCCGCGTCGAAGAGTTGCGCTTCGTCAATCCCGCCGGCGCCGCCGGCTGGATCGTGTCGCGGTTCCTCGTGCGACGCAGCCGGATTCCAGAAGGCGCGCTGCGGCTTTACGACACCGCCGTCCCGCTGCTGAAGCAGCTCGACAGGCTACGCCTGCCGTTCGGGCTGTCGCTTTGGGCGGTCGCGCGGCCGAGGCTGCGCTAGCGCACCGCGCAGAAGGCCCAGCCTTAACTAGCCGTCGAGCACGATCGTCACGGGCCCGTCGTTGACGAGCTCGACCGCCATGCGCGCGCCGAAGATGCCGCGTTCGACCGAGACTCCCTCACCTTCGAGGGCGGTGCAGAAGGCCTCGTACACGGGCTGCGCGCGGTCGGGGGCCGCCGCTTCGGTGAAGCTCGGGCGATTTCCCTTCCGGGTATCCGCGATGAGTGTGAACTGGCTGACGACGAGCGCCGCGCCGGCGACGTCGAGCACGCTGTGGGCGAACTTCCCTTCCTCGTCCTCGAAGACTCGAAGCCGGGCGACCTTGCCGGCCATCCGCTCGGCGTCGGCGACCTCGTCGGACTGGGCGACGCCGAGGAGAACAACCAGGCCTGGGCCGATCGCGCCGACGGTCTCCCGGGCAACGGTGACCCGCGCTCGGGAGACTCGCTGACACACGGCGCGCATTCGGCCCGTGATCTTCACATCGCCGGCATCTGGTTACACGCGCGACGCGCGCGCGGCCCCACCCGGGAGGGGGTCACCCACCGCCCAACTGCGGTCGACGCTACCGCGGAATGCCGCACGCGTCTGTCACGCGCGCGTGCCGATTCGGTCCTCCTACCCCGAGTCGTCCGGGCGGGACTGGTCTAGATCCAGAATGCGCGAGGCGTAATGCTCGTTCTGGGGGCGGAGCGAGCTCGCGAGCTTGTAGTGGCCGTTCGCCTCGGCGTCCTTTCCCAGCTTCTCGAGCGCGCGACCGAGCGCGTAGTGCGCGTAATGGTCGGCCGGCGAGAGCTCCAGCATGACGCGGAACTCCTCCTCCGCCTCCTCGTAGCGCTGGATGCGGAGGTACGCGATCCCGAGCGCCTCGCGGATCGACGCCTTGCGCGGCTCGCGCCGCTTGGCCTTCTCCAGGGCGACGGTCGCCTGCGCGGCACGGCCCTTGAGGAGGTGCGCTCGTCCCTGCTGGAAGAGGTCGTAGGTCTCGCTCATGTCGCTCTCAGATAGGGAAAGTTCTCCTCCACCAAGTCAAGCGGATCCGTCAAATCCCGCGTCTTCCCGATCTCGATCGCTGTAACCGGCTCCCCGATGTCGATCGCGGACTGGTAGGCGTTCTCGAGCTCGTACGGGGGCCGGTCGAGGCACAGGCGCTCCGCGACGGCGGGGCCGAGACCCCAGAGCGGCGCCGCCGTCCAGACCGAAGCCGGGTCGTCGTCCCGCATCCGCACGACTCGCACACCCTTCCTCAGGACGCCGGCCCGGCCCGAATCGCGCCCTGGATCGAGCCTGATCGCGATCGCGCCCGCCGCGTCCGAGTCGGCAAACGCCGCCACGAAGCGCGCGATGTCGCCGGCCGCGAACACCGTGTCTGCGGCGGAGACAACCGCCGGGACCCGGGCGCCGTCGTCGAGCGCGCGCCGCACTGCGTCGGCGGATCCGAGCACGTCCGGCTGACGCACGAAGCGGACGCCGACGCCGAAGGCCGAGCCGTCACCGACCAGCCCCTCGACCTGCTCGGCGAGATGGCCGGTCACGACCCAGATGCGCTCGCACCCGGCTGCGGCCAGCTCGCGCAGGAGCACGGCGACCACCGGACGGCCGTCGATCGGCAGCACCGGCTTTGCCCAACGCTCGGTCAGCGGCCGGAGCCGGGTCCCCAGCCCGGCAGCCATCACGACGCCGTCCACGACTAGCCGAGCCCGAGCGAGCGCACGGAGACGAGGCCGCGTGCACGGTCGAGCACGAAGATGCCGCGTCGCAACTTTCGCTTCAGCTCGCGGAGCTCGACGCGCGCACGCCCGGCGGCGGCGGGCGCGTCGGCCTGCGGCCCGTAGCGTGCGGCCGCAGCGGCGCGGGCGAAGGGATCCGCATCGACCCCGAAGCGCTCGCTGATCGTCTCCCCCAGCTCGTGCAGCGTCGCCGCCCGCGAAGACGGCACGCGCTGGTCGTGCAGGAATTCGGCGAGCTCCTGCGCGCAGGCGGACGCGATCCGGCGCGGGTCGCGCGTCAGATAGCGCACCTTCCGGCGCGCGAGCTTGAGCAGCACGATCACTGCCGCCACGCCCGTGGCGAGCACGAGGAGGAAGAGGGGCAGGCTCGGCGTATGGTGCTCGGCCGGTGCGGGAACATCGAGTCCGCGCACGGGGACGTCCGCGGCGGAACGCGGCGTCCTGATCCGGTCGTCGTGACCGACGATCGCGGGAGCCCCGCCGCCGAACACCTCGCCGCCCTTGACTACACCCGCCAGCAACTTCGCTGCCGCCGTCGGGTTGAAGCCGAGCGAGGTCGAGCTATATGAGCCGCTCAGCCGTCCCCGGCCGGGAGTTGGGTCGAACGGCAGCCACCCGTAGTGCGGGAACCACGCTTCGACCCACGTGTGGGCGTCGTGGTCCGTGACAGTCCACGTCCCGTCGCTGTAGTGCCCGGGCACGAAGCCGGCGGCGACGCGCGCTGGGATCCCGAGAAGCCGCAGCATCAGCGCCATCGCGCCCGCAAAGTGCTGGCAGTAGCCGGTCCGGGTGTCGACGACGAAGCCTACGAGCGGCGGCAGCCCCGGCGTCGTGCCCGGCTGCTCGGAGTAGGTGAAGCCGCCGGTGACGCGGAACCACCGTTCGAGCGCGACCGCTGCCGCATACGGCGAGCGGGTCTGCCCGGCGACCGCCCGCGCGCGGTCATAGAGCTCTGCGTACGGCTGCAAGCGGCCGGTCAGCAGAGAGAACATCCGTTGCTCGCGCCGCGGCGTCGCGAAGGGAGGAGCGTTCATGCGGCCCGCGAGCTCGAGCTCGCGGCCAGATTGCGTGAGAGCGTGCGGATACACCGCCGGGACGCGGACGAGCTGCGCCGGCGTCGGGCGCGCGGGGAAGCTCCAGATCGAGTAGCGCTGATCGCGATGGAGCCCGTCGACGACGGTGACGATGCCATCGCCGGCTGGCACGGCAGGCTCGCTGATGTTGTACGCCACGGGAATGCTCGCACCCACGAGGTGGTTGTCCTCGAGGGCCCGCACGGTCACGTCCTGACGGATCCACTTGCTGTGATCCTCCACGCCGCTCGGCAGGACGGCGCGCGGCTCGGCCGGCGCTGAGCGCGAGAGGTGCTCCCGCCAACGCGTCCCGTCGAAGCTGTCGAGCACGGTCGCGCGCCAGTACATCGGCCGGCGGGGCGCCTCGATAGACAGGACAGTTGTGACCTTCTTCGGGAAGCGCACGCCGTTGTAGTTCGCGTCCCAGACATAACGGACGCTGACCGGCTTCTGCGGACGCGTGTAGAAATCCCACTGCTGCCAGTCGAGGAACGCGTTCTTCGCGACCGCGGCGGAGCTCGACAGCGCGAAGGCACCGAAGATCACCACGGCAGCGGCACCGACTGCGAGGCGGCTCGGACGCTCGGTCAATCCCGCGAGCAGCAGCAGCGCGACGGCCAGGATGACGACGCCGCGGCCGAGCTCGCTGCCTCCGGCGAGGAGCGTCGCCGGCCAACCCGCGCCCACCAGAAATGCGATCACCGCCGGCACGGCCCTGCGCGCGCCGACCGCGAGAGCGACCGCCAAGGTGAACGCGAAGATCGCGATCAGGACGACCTGGTGCATGCGGTGAAGCTCGCGCGGGTCGAAGGGGAGCCGGTAGTCATAGAAGTCGAGGAAGCCGCGCTCGAAGCGCACGCCCGCCCGCCCGATATGCAACGGCGCAGCCGAGAAGGCGACGCAGACCGCTAAAAAGGCCGCCAGAGCCACAGCGCAGAGGCGTGCCCGGAGCGGACGCACGAGCGCGGGCGCGATCGCCAGCACGACGAGCGCGAACGGCCGGCCCCCGGCCGACCGCGGCTCCTCGAAGCGCAGCCAGTCGACGACGATCACGAGCCCCGCCACGCCGGAGAGGAGCGCGGTTCTACGCATGCGCGGCCTCCGGCGCCGCCGATCCGGCGAGCACGGCTGCGAGGTCATCCCCCGCATGAACGATGACGACAGGGATCCCGGCGTTCTGCAAGCGGAGCAGCAGCGGCTCGGGTGTGCGCCGCGCACCGTTGAAGCTCGTCGGATCGACGTAGACGAGCGAGACCTTCCGATGCGAGACGGACCGCTGCACGAGCCGGTCGACAAGCGACGGCTCGAGGCGCGCAGTCACGACCGCGAGCTCGAGTGCGCGGGCGGCCGGCCCGTCGTGCTCTGAAAGCAGGCGCGAGACGGCCGAGCGTCCTGTCGGCTCCGCGGCCGCGAGGAGCTCGAGCGCGCGCCGCCAGTCCGCTGCCGCGGAATGCACCTGCTGCACGTCGCGCCGCTCGGAATTGACGACGAGGACGGCGCGCCGTCCCCGGCGCACGTACGACTCGAGGATCGAGCCTGCGGCGCGTACCTGAACGTCGAAGCTCTCGCCGACGACGGCGGCTGCGTCCGCGTCGAGCAGCACGGCGATCTCGTCGCGCGGCGCGTCCTCCAGCTCCTTCACCATCAGCTGCCCGCGCCGTGCGGTCGAGCGCCAGTGCACGCGCCGGAGCGACTCTCCCTGCGCATACTCGCGCACGCCGTGGAGCTCGAAGCCGCTGTGACGGCGCAGGAGCAGCCGCCGCCCGTCGTGCGAGTGTGCTCCCGTCTCCGAGAACAGGCTGTCCAGCTTCACCAGCCGCGGGTACACGAGCAGCGCACCCGGTGCGGGGAGCGGCAGGGTGACACGCTCGAGCCCGAACGGGTCTGCGAGCTCCACGCGCACGTCGTCGAAGGCGTAGCGCCCGCGCGGCAGCCCTGCGAGAAGGTAGCGCACGCTCAGGCGGCGTCCGTTACGGCGCAACCCATGGCGCTGTTCACCGAGGCGGCCGACGCGCTCGACGATCGTCGCCGCGGCCGGCGGCACGGTCGCGGAGCCGTCAAGCTGTACGACGACCGGCACGTCGTCGCCCTCGAGGTGCTCGCTGTCCCCCCACCCGCGCTGCATCCGGAACGGACGGTTCGCGAGCCGCACCCAGACCCATGCAAGCGCGACGACGAGCAGGAGCCCTGTCGCGACCGGGTAAAGCGGCTTCGAGCCGAACGCCCAGGCCGCGAGGTAGACGCCGAGGCCGAGCCCGAGGACGCAGCGCCCGCGCGGGGTCAACATGTCACTAGACCGGGACGGGAGTCTTTTCGAGCGTCTCCCGCACGATCTGCTCTCCCGTCAGACCGCTGGAGCGCGCCTCGGGCGCCAGGATCAGGCGATGCGCGAGCACTGCGACGGCAACCGCTTTCACGTCGTCGGGCTCGAGGAAGGCGCGGCCGGCCCCGAGCGCGCGCGCCTTCGCGACGCGCAGCAGCGCGATCCCCGCGCGCGGGCTCGCGCCGAGATAGAGACGTGAGTCGCCGCGGGTGGAGCGGAGCAACGCGACGACGTAGCGGTTGAGGCTGTCCTCGACGTAGATCCCCTTTGCGTCGTCGGCGAGCGCGATTGCGTCGGCGGCGGTCGCCACGGGCTCGAGGGCGTCGAGGGGCGGGTCCGCAGTCTGCTCGGTGAGCATCTGCGCCTCCTCGGCGAGCGGCGGATAGCCGATCGAGATGCGCATCGTGAAGCGGTCGAGCTGCGCCTCAGGCAGCGGATACGTCCCTTCGTACTCGATCGGGTTTTGCGTCGCCATGACCATGAACGGACGCGCGAGCTCGTACGAGACGCCGTCGATCGTCACCTGCTGCTCCTGCATGCACTCGAGCAGCGCCGCCTGCGTCTTCGGTGAGGCCCGGTTGATCTCGTCGACGAGCAAGAGGTTCGCGAACACTGGGCCGGGCTTGAACTCGAACTCGTTGGAGCGCTGGTCGAAGACGTTCACGCCGGTCACGTCTGAAGGCAGTAGGTCCGGCGTGAACTGCATGCGTGAGAAGGAGGCGTCGAGGGAGCGAGCGATTGCCTTCGCCAGCATCGTCTTGCCCACACCGGGGAAGTCCTCGAGGATGAGGTGGCCTTCGCTGATGAGGCAGAGCACACAGAGCCGCAGCGTCTCCGGCGGAGCGTGCAGCACGCGCCCGAGGTTGTCCACGAGGGCCTGGACGGTCTCGGTGGAGGCCGGCGCCTCGGCCCGTTCGCTCTGCGGCTCAGCTTCGCTCACGCAACAGCTCCTCGGCCGTATCTACGATCGTCGCGGCGATTCGGTCTTTCGGCGCTTTGCCGACCCGGCGCTCCCCGGACGCCGTGACCAGCACTACCTCGTTGTCGCCGGAGTCGAAGCCGATGTCGTCGCGCGCCACGTCGTTGTAGACGACGAGGTCGACTCGTTTGCGGTTCAGTTTCTCGCGCGCGCGCGCGAGGCCTTCGGGCCCGGTCTCCGCCGCAAAGCCGACGAGCACCTGGCCGTTGGTGCGTCCCTCGCCGAGCGAGTGCAGCACGTCGGCTGTCGGCTCGAGCTCGATGCGCCAGCTCCGGTCGTCCTTCGGGCGCTTGGCATGGACGTGCTCGGTCGGGCGGTAGTCGGCGACCGCGGCAGCCATCAGCACGAGGTCGGCGTCCCGGCGGGCGAGCGCCGCCTCGAGCATCGCCTGGGCGGTCGGAGTCTCGACGACCTCGACGCCGCGCGGCGGCGGGACGGCCAGGTTCGCGGCGAGGAGCGTCACGTTCGCGCCACGCTTCCGGCTGACTTCGGCGAGGGCGACGCCCATCCGTCCGGACGAGCGGTTGCCGAGGAAGCGCACCGCGTCGAGCGGCTCACGCGTCCCGCCGGCGCTGACGAGCACACGCCGTCCGGCAAGCGTGTCGCTTTCACTGAGCAGCTCGCGACAGCGGGCGTAGATCTGCTCGGGCTCCGCCATGCGTCCGAGGCCCCACTCCCCCTCGGCGGCCTCCCCCTCGTCCGGACCGACGATCGTCGCACCGCGCGTGCGGACCGTCTCGAGGTTTGCCTGCGTTGCGGGATGCCCCCACATCCGCGGGTTCATCGCCGGCGCGAGCAGGACGGGGCCGCGATGCGCCAGCGCCCCCTCGGCGACGAGGTTGTCGGCCTCGCCGTGGGCCAGCTTCGCGAGCGTGTTGGCGGTCAGCGGCGCCACGACGAGCAGGTCAGCCCGCGTTAGGTGGACATAGAGGTCGTCGGCCGGCGAACGACGCGCGAGCGCGAAGAAGGTCTCGGCCCTGACAAACCGCTCGGCGCCCGGCGTGACGAGCGGCACCACCTCATGGCCCCCCTTGACCAGCAGCCGCACGAGCTCGCACGCCTTGTAGGCCGCAATCCCGCCCGTGACGCCCACAAGAACCCGAGCCATGCAGCCAATTCTGCCTGGAAACGCTTGAACTGCCAGGATCCCCCCAGGCCGGAGGCTAAGGCACGCGAAGCGGCCTTAACCGTAGGCGAACTGACGGAAGAGAACGATCGCCGACCGACAAAGAGTGCGCGAAGCGCCGTACTCTCGAAGAACTACCTACTTGGGGTACTTGTACTTCATCTTGCCCTCGGAGACTTCCTCGAGGGCCATGGTGAGGTAGTTCTTCGAACGAGATTCGACGAGAGGCGGCGGAGCCGCCTCGAAGCCAATCCCTTCCCCGAGCTGGTGGTGGTAGTCGTTGATCTGGCGGGCCCGCTTGGCGGCGACGATCACGAGCGCGTAGCGCGAGTCGACGTTCTCGAGAAGCTCATCGATGCGTGGATGGATCATGGGCGGCTCATGGTACCTGCTGTCTGCAACTCCTTCTCGACGATCGCCTGCAGCTCGTTGGCCGCGCGGTCGACGTTGTCGTTGACGATCACGTAGTCGAAGCGGTCTCGCTGCTCTTGCTGCTTCCGCGCCAGGTCGAGCCGCACCTGGATCTCACCGGAGCTCTCCGTCGCCCGCGCGCGGAGCCTGCGCTCGAGCTCGTCGAACGAGGGAGCATCGACGAAGATGGTCACAGCGCCGGGAATCGTCTGCTTGACGCGGACTGCGCCGTCGGTCTCGAGGTCGAGCAACGGCACCTTCCCGTTCGCCTGGATGCGGTCGATCTCGGAGCGCAGCGTCCCCGAGCGCGCACCCCACGGGAGGTCCACGTACTCGAGGAACTCGTCCTCCTGGACGCGCTGCTCGAACACGCTCTCGCTCACGAAGTAGTACTCGCGGCCCTCCTGCTCCGATGGGCGACGCTCGCGCGTCGTCGCGGAGACCGCGAGCTCGAACAGGGTCGGCATGCGCTGGAGCAGGATCTTCTCGAGCGTTCCCTTGCCCGCACCCGACGTGCCGGTGATGACGACGACCAGCGCCATCAGGCAGCGGCACGCAAAACGTGCCTCAGCGGTTGAAGAGGCCGATCAGTTCAGTGCGCTGGCGGTCGGAGAGCCCTCCCACCGTCTTCGACTGACTGATCCGGCACATGTTCAGGAAGCGCGCCGCCTTGACCCGCCCGAACTTCGGCACCGCCATCAACATGTCGAAGACCTTTGCAGTCGACACGTACTCAGGAGGATTGCTGAGGATCTGCTCGATCTGGACGCGGCCGTCCTTCAGGTCCTTTTTCAACTTGGCTCTGCGGACGCGGATGTCGTTCGCGCGCTTGAGCGCTTCCATCCGTTGGTCGAGCGAGCGGATCGGTGCCTCGGCCTGGATCTTGGGGGACACCATGAGCGCCGGAGTCTAACAACCGACACTCGCGGGTCAAGCGTCTAGGTTTTATGGTTCTGAGCAGGTCTTTTGAGAGTTACGTTGTCCTCAGAGACAACGAGTCCTCATGTGCTGCCGCATATGCATCTTCGTATGCATCCCAGCCACGTTCCTGCGCAGCTGCGTGCAACTCCATGCGAATGCGCGCAGGTGCATCGGGGTCCGAGAACAACGTCGTCCCGATCGCGACGTGACGCGCGCCGACCGCGATGAACTCGAGCGCGTCGAGTCCGGTGCGGATGCCGCCCATGCCGACAATCGGCATGTCGGTCGCGCGGTAGCACGTTGCGACCGCGGCGAGCGCGATCGGCTTCAGCGCCGGGCCTGAAAGGCCCCCTTGGCCCGGGCCGAGCGCGGGGCGCAGCGTCCGTGCTTCGAGCTTCAGCCCGCGAATCGTGTTGATCAGCGAGAGGCCGTCGGCGCCGGCCGCCTGCGCGGCTTTCGCGACCTCGCCGATGTCCGGGACGGCGGGCGCGAGCTTCGCCCACAAAGGCTTGCGGGTGGCGAGCCGTGCCGCCGCGACGATCTGCGCCGCGCTCTCGACCGGCGCCTCGACGTTCGGGCATGACACGTTGAGCTCGATCGCGCTGACGCTCGCGTAGTCGTCGAGCCGTGAGCAGAGGTCGGCGTAGTGATCGGTCTCGAACCCGCCGACCGAGACCCAGAGCGGCACGCCGAGCTGCTCGAGCCGGGGCAATGCGCGCGTCAGGAAACGGTCGATGCCGGGGTTCGCGAGCCCGATCGAGTTGAGCATCCCGACATCCGTCTCGGCGATGCGCACCGGCGTGTTGCCGTCGCGCGGCAGCGGCGTCACCGTCTTGGTGACGAACGCGTCCAACCCGCGTGCGACATCGGGCGCGACGAGGGCATCGAGGCAGCCTGAGGCGTTAAGCAGCACAGAGAACCGGTCCTTCGACGCAGAGTCGCTTCAATACCCCGTCGATCTCCACTGCGCACCCGTAGCACGCGCCGTAGCCGCACGCCATCGGGGCCTCCCAGGCGACCTGCGCGTTCGGTGCGATCGCGCGAACGGCCTCGAGCATCGGCTCAGGCCCGCAGGCGAGCACGTCGAGGCCGGCCGGAATCAGCTCGGTTACGAGCGTCGGCTCGATGCAGATCTGGGCGTTCGGGACGAGCGCTGCGGCGACGGCGTGTCGGTCGGAGCGGAAACCCAGCACCGCAGGCGGGCTCCCGAGCCGCTCGGACAGGTACGGGAGCGGCGCGATCCCGATCCCGCCGCCCACCAGCAACGGACACTCCAGCTCGAGCTCGAAGCCGTTGCCGAGCGGGCCGAGGACGTGCAGATCCTCCCCGGCCGTGAGCGCGCAGAGCGCCAACGTGCCGGGCCCGATCGGGTCGATCAGGAACGCAAGCTCGCGCGGCGGCGCCAGACAGAGGCTCATCGGACGTGGCAACAGGCGTCCCGGCGCCTCGAGCATGAAGAACTGGCCGGGCACGCCCGGGTCGATGCCACCTCGGCGTACCCGCAGCAGCGTGTACGGCCCGACCTGCTCGTTCGCGACGACGCTAAGCCGCTCGCGTTTCATCGATCCGTTCCTGGAGCGACATCGACTCTTCGTGCCGCGCGTTCGCGATTGCGTGCACGGCTGCCGCCGCACCGGACAGCGTCGTGATGCACGGAACTCGCGCGACGAGCGCCGCCTCGCGGATCAGGTAGCCGTCCGTGCGCGCGCCCGA
>Ga0066651_10000492_pt1 | contig 12092 bp, 10 predicted proteins | sample GraSoiAngelo_100_FD_71410 | JGI IMG/M metagenome (GOLD analysis project Ga0066651, IMG submission 71410) | Grasslands soil microbial communities from the Angelo Coastal Reserve, California, USA - 14_0903_02_20cm | ecosystem: Environmental > Terrestrial > Soil > Grasslands | place: USA...
GGCTTCGGCGGCGGAAACCTTTAACCAGGCCTAAACTCTCAGGTCAAACGCCGACAGCCAGGTGCCGGCCGTCACTTTTCGACGGAAAACCTGTAAGTCGTGATGGTGTGGTAGCGCTCGCCGGGATTCAAGACCACGGACGGGAATTTGGGCTGATTCGGAGAATCGGGATAGTGCTGCGTTTCCAGGCAGAAGGCCGACCGCTTCGGATAGGCGACGCCGCCTTTGCCGGAAGTTTTGCCGTCGAGAAAATTTCCGGTGTAAAACTGCACGCCTGGCTCGGTGGTCCAAACTTCCAGGACGCGGCCGGAGGCGGGCTCGAGGACGCGGGCGGCCAGGGATTCCCCGGCGTCATTCGAACGCTGCAGGACAAAGTTGTGGTCGTAGCCGCCGCCAAGTTTTAATTGCTCTTCGTCCTGATCGATGCGCGCGCCGATGGCCAACGGTTTGCGAAAGTCGAACGGGGTGCCGACGACGTCGCGGAATTCGCCGGTGGGAATCAAGCCGGCATCGACGGGAGTGAACTTGTCGGCCTGAATCATCAGCAGGTGGCCGAGAATATCGCCGGAACCCTGGCCGGCGAGATTGAAATAAGAGTGGTTGGTGAGATTGACGACGGTTTTTTTGTCGGTGGTCGCGGAATAAGCGATCCGCAATGCGTTCGAATCCGTCAGGGTGTAGACCACACTCACTTTCAAATTTCCGGGGAAGCCTTCCTCGCCGTCCTTGCTGAGGTAGGAAAGTTCCAGCGACTGGCCGTCTTTGGCGGGAATAATTTTGGCGGTCCACACGGCCTTGTTGAAACCCTTGATGCCTCCGTGCAGACTGTTCTCACCATTGTTCTTCGCGAGCGTGTACGTTCTGCCGTCGAGCGCGAATTGCGCGTGCCCGATGCGGTTTCCGTAGCGGCCGACGAGCGCGCCGAAAAAACTCTTGTCATTCACATAACCATCGGCGGTGTCGTAACCGAGAACCACGTCCGCAAGCTTGCCGTTGCGGTCCGGCACCTTCAGGGAGACGACCGCTCCGCCATAGTTGGTAATCGAGACTTCCGCGCCGCTTTTATTCGTTAGCACATAAAGATCAATCGGCTGGCCGTCCGGAGTTTTCCCGAAAGACTTCTTCGTTGCGGAACCGGGCTGAGGAGTTGCTCCAATCGCCGCTAGCGTGGTCATAATCATTGCTCCCATGAAGATCATTAACATTATCATTCGTTTCATTCGAATCCTCCAGCCGAAGGTCATTTCGATGGCAATTCGCAGAAGCCCCGGTAAGTTTACTTGGTGATGCGCTCTTTCGCTCGCAGAATTATTCATCGGCGGGATCCCCGTGGAGTGAGTTTTTCGATCGCGGGGAACGGCGAGGAAGTGGTGAAGAAGTGCTCCGGAACGGTGGTCCCGGAGCGCAGCGCTTGGGTCATTAAGGTCATAGCTTTTCCAGTGCTGGGCGGCACAACTACAGTGGCAGCCAATTGCCCGGTGCGGACCCACGTTTGGCCCGTTGTGGGCACACCATCACAACCGGTGATGGGAATACCGAGCCAGTGATCACGGTCCTCATCGACAATGGTCTCCTCGATGGCTTTCCGCGCGCCGATGCCCATAGCATCGTTCTGCGCGACAATCAGATCAATGCGCAACCTCTGTGCGGCAGCCAAATGGAGCCAGGAGCAAACACTCTGATGGGCGCTTTCCTCGGTCCAGCGGCCCCGCAGGCTGGTGACATGCACGTTGGGCGGGAGCAATTCCAGAAGTCCGGTGTGACGGTCCCGTGAGACGGAACTGACAGAAGGTCCCTGAAGGAGGAGCACGGCGCCGCCCCTGGGAAGAAGAGCAGCGATCTGCCGGCCCTGAATCCGGCCAACTTCCAGCTGATCGGCGCTAACGGAAAAAACGGGAGAGCGCGTGGTCCTGCGAAGTTCGCCTGCGTACTCCGCTTGCCGGCTGAGAACAGCCCAGCCGACACCGACGCTGGCGGCCGCCCCGGCAACTTGCGGAAAAGAAGTGGCCCCGACCGGCTCAATAAGGATGCCGCTTGGCCGAAGGGAGGGTTCCGTCTGGATGGCTGTGAGCACCTGAGTGCTTTGGGTGATTGGATCATCGCCGGCATAAACGATCTGAGCCTCAACGCCAAGTTCCGCAGCGAAGGATTTCGCGGCCGCGGCCTGTTCCATTTGATAGTCGTTGTCCTGGGTAATCAGCGATACCAGGAAACGCAGCTCGGTCATCCATTGCCTCTGGGGTCCAAGAAACCCAAAATTCCCCGCGTGAAGCCGGAAGGAAGATTTGCTATTCCAGCCGTAGATAGTTTAGTCGGCGGCATCAGCATGCACCGACTCCGACAATTGAATCAGACCGGGGAGCAGATTTCCAAACTCGGCGCTTTGTGGCCGGCCAAAGCTAAAATAAATCTTGCTGTAGAACGCATAGAGCTTGTCGTAGACACCCTTCGCAGGGATCTCGGGTTGAAAAACTTTATATTGAGGGCAGAGCTTGTCTTGCGCTTCCTCGATGTTCTTGAATACGCCGGCGGCAAGAAAAGCAAAAATGGCCGAACCGAGGCTGACGACGTTGCCCGCGGGAACGAGCACGGGTCTCCCCAGCACATTCGCATAGACTTGATTGAGAACATTGTTTTTCTGAGGAATGCCGCCGGCATTGATGACGCGCCGGACGATGACGCCGTGTTCTTCCATGCGATCCAGGATGACCCGGGTGTGCAACGCGGTACCTTCGATGGCGGCGAACAATTCGTCCTGCGCGGTGGTCTGCAGATTCCAGCCGAAGGTAATGCCGCGCAGATTTGGATTTACAAGCACGGTGCGATCGCCGTTGTCCCAGGTGATGCGGAGCAGGCCGGTTTGCCCGGCGCGATAGTTCTCCAGTTCACGGGAAAGAGTTTGCACATCGGTTCCGGCGCGGGTAGCGATGGCTTGAAAAATATCGCCGACGGCGGAGAGCCCAGCCTCAATGCCGGTTCGCTGGGGATGAACGCTGCCCTGGACGACGCCGCATACGCCGGGAACCAAACGCACGGACGGAGTGATCCCGATGATGCAGGTCGAGGTTCCAACGACGTTAACGATGTCTTCGCTGCGGCAGCCGGCGCCGATGGCATCCCAGTGAGCATCGAAGGCGCCGACAGGAATGGGGATACCGGCCTTCAATCCAAGTTGTTGCGCCCAATGAGGCGAAAGCCTGCCGGCGAGCTGATCGGAAGCCGCGAATTCACCGTCGATTTTTTCGCGCACGCCCGTCAAAAGTGGATCCACCTTGACGAGAAAATCCTCTGGTGGCAGACCGCCGAGCGAGGGGTTCCACAACCACTTGTGGCCCATGGCACAGACGCTGCGCTTCACCCGCTTTGCGTCGGCGATGCCGCAGAGAGTGGCGGCGACCATATCGCAGTGTTCGAAAGCCGAGACCAATTCAGAGCGCTTCGCAGGATTGTGGCGAAGCCAATGGAGAAGTTTCGAAAAACCCCACTCCGAAGAATAGACGCCGCCGCACCAGTCGATGGCGGAGAGTTTTTCGCGGTGTGCGGCTTCGGTGATTTCCGCAGCTTCGGCTTTGGCGCGGTGATCACACCACAAATAATATTCATCCAGCGGCTGGAGATTCTTGCCCACCGGAACGACGGAAGAACCTGTGGTGTCGAGAGCAATGGCAAGAATCTGCTCGGCGGAGACGCTGGATTTCCGGACGACTTCGCGAGTAGCGGCCGCCAGGGCGTGCATGTGCTCTTCATGCGACTGCGTGGCGTATTCGGGATCTTCGCGTTTGCGATGGAGGGGATACTCTGCGAGGGCGGAAGCGAGTAGCCCGCGCTCGCTGTCCACCACGGAAACGCGAACGCTTAACGTTCCAAAATCAACGCCAGCGACAACTGCCATTTACCTTCTCCCTTGGGATGCATTGCGGTAGTTCAAGCGAGCAGCCAAAATCGTCATGCCTTGCGATCGGGTAAGAACTTTATGCAATAAATCAGACCCAGAACAAGCATCAGGGCGCCCCACCACACCGGAGCGTGCAGCTCGGCTAATACTATGTCAGGGGGATGCGACCATTCCGCCAGTCCGCTGGCCAAAATCAGAAAGCCGTATACCAGCAGGAGAACGCCGACAAAGAACCAAACCTGAATGATGTGATGTTTTTCGCTCATGGATTCTCACCAGAAAATGATTTGAAGAACCGCCAAGATCACGAGGGCTGTAATTCCCCAAAAGAGCGGCCGGTGCAGAAAACTCGTGTGCCCTTCCTGCGCGACTTCCGTCAGCGCATAGACAAGTCCCTTCAGTTCCTCATCCGGCCGCGGCTTGGTCACCAGCGTCACGAGCACGGTGACCACCACACAGGTGACGCAGGCCCACAGCGCCTGGTACATGTCTTGCGCGAGTCCCTGGGCCTTTGGAGACAAAGCGAATATGGCAACCCAGCGATGATCCAATTTCATCAACGTAAACATTGTGACGGAAGAAAGAGTTCCCGCCAGCAGCCCACAGAACCCGGCGGCACGACTTACGCGCTTCCAAAGCATTCCGAGCAATACGGTCCCAAACAGAGGTGCGATGAAGAAGCCAAACAGCGCCTGCACGTAATCCATGATGCTCGCAAAGCCCATCGCCAGATAGGCAGTTCCGATGCTCACAATCAGGCCGATCAACGTGCACCAGCGTCCCATGGAAACGTAGTGCTGATCGGGCGCGGTCTTGCGCAGAAATGGACGATAGATGTCGTACGTCCAAACCGTAGCAAAGGCGCTCACATTGCCCGCCATGCCCGCCATGAATCCGGCGACCAAAGCAGTGATGCCAAGCCCCAACAAGCCAGGCCCGCAGTAGCGGGCGAGCATGAGCGGGAGCACCTCATTGTAACTGTATTGCCCGGGCTGTAAGCTGCTCGCGGGAACCAGGTGCATCGGCAGGACCGCGAGCCCGAGCAACCCAGGGAGAATCACAATTAAGGGTACAGCCATCTTGAAAAAGGAACCGATGATCGGCGCCATTTTGGCTGAGCGGATGTCCTTCGCCGAAAGCACGCGCTGCACCACAAGGAAGTCCGTGGTCCAATAGCCCATCGCCTGCACTGCGCCAAGGCCGAACACAATCCCAGTCCAGTGCATCCCCATCGGATTGTCCTGAAAGCGGCCAAGCGTGCTCCACGCGTGAGTGTAATCCTGACCCGGGAAATTCTGCTGAATGCGCGCAACCATGCCCTTCCATCCTCCAGTTTCGATCAAACCCAGGATGGGGATGAGAAGCGCGCCGAACCAGATCAGGAAAAATTGCAAAACTTCGTTGAAGATGGCGGAAAACAGCCCGCCGGACGCAACATAAATGCCTACCGTCAGCGATGACACCCAGATGCTGAAGTTAATGTTCCAGCCGAGGACCACCTTCATCACGACGGCCATGGCGTACATGTTCACGCCGGACATGAGGATGGTCATAATCGCGAAGGTGACGGCGCTGAGCGCGCTGGTGGCCGAACCGTAGCGCAGCTGCAGATAGCCGGGGACGGAATGAGTCTTTGAAATATAGTAGAAAGGCATCATCACGATGCCCAGAAACACCATGGCGGGAATGGCGCCGATCCAATACCAGTGCGCGGCGAGGATGCCGTATTGGTAGGCAGAACCCGCCCAGCCGAGCAGCTCCAAGGAACCAAGGTTGGCCGAGACAAAGGCCAGCCCGGCCACCCACGCGGTCATCTCGCGGCCAGCCAGGAAGAAGTCTTCGCCAGTGTTGGCGAAGCGCTTCAGATAAAAGCCGATCCCCAGCACTAGAGCAAAATAGAAAGCGATAATGCCGAGATCCACTGCGGACAGATGTACGAGAGTTGTCGGCACAGTCCACGCCATCATGGCGGTCATATTTTCTCCTTGGGCTGCCCGTAGTAGGCCGCCTTTCCATGTTTCCTAAGGTAGTGCTGGTCGTGAAGAAAGCGCCCAATAGCGGTGGCTTGCTGATTGATGCCAAGAGTGAAGTAAGCCATACGCGCGACGGATTCCAGGATGACGGCGTTGTGAGCGGATGTTGCGGGATCGCGTCCCCAGGCAAACGCTCCATGATTGGCTACCAACACGGCTGGGACCGCGGAAGGGTCCACGCCGTCAAATGCACGCACGATGGCGTGTCCGGTGTTTTCTTCATATTTTGAGGCGATCTCAGCGTCCGTCATTTCCTGGGTGACGGGTACCGCTCCGTGGAAGTAATCGGCGTGGGTGGTTCCCAAGCAGGGGATGGGACGGCGCGCCTGGGCCCACGCGGTCGCGTACTCCGAATGTGTATGACTGATGCCGCCGATGGAGGGAAATGTCTGATACAAGACGAGGTGCGTGGGCAAATCGGAAGAAGGGCGCAGCTCGCCTTCTATAACCTTGCCGTTCAAATCCGTGATGACCAGGTCCACAGGTCTCAATCGATCGTAAGGAACGCCGCTTGGTTTGATGACCACCAGCGATTTCTTACGAAAAATCGCGCTGGCATTCCCAAAGGTATAGAGGACCAGGCCCTTGCGCACGAGCTCAAGGTTTGCTTCCAGGACCGCTTTGCGGAGATCAGGGAGTAGCATCGTTTCGTTTGTGGACCCGCAAGGCACGAGTAACCGTTTACTCTAAGTCGCCGAATACTCCAAGATACTTCGCACCGCTTTGGCACTTCACGGAGATCCACGGTGCCAGCGCTACCGGCACTCTCTCAAGGGGGCAGCGCGAGACGTTAACACGTCCTCGACTGGGGTGCCAAGCGTAATCGCTTACGTGGCTGTTTTTTTTTCTGGGTCTGAGGGACTCGCGATCTGAGCTAGTGATTTCCCATATCCGCGGCCCGGTCCAGGTAGTGCGTCTCCCCTGCTTCCACGAGGTGCGCCGCAGCGCGCTCTGGCGTGAGGTCGCGCTGAGGGGAGCCGAGAAGTTCGTAACCAACCATGAATTTCTGAATCGTGGCGGAGCGCAGGAGAGGCGGAAAGTAGTGGGCGTGCAGGTGCCATTCTTCGTAGGCCGCGCCGTCGGTGGGCTTCTGATGGAATCCCATGGAATATGGGAAAGCAGTCTCAAACAAATTGTCGTAACGAACGGTTATGCGGCGCAGGATGTCGCCCAAGAGGTCCCGCTCCGCGCCCCTGAGTTGATCGATGGAAGCGAGATGGCGCTTGCTTAGCACGAGCGATTCGAATGGCCAAACGGCCCAGAAGGGCACGACTACGGCAAATGCATCGTTCTGGCAGACGACCCGCTCATTTAGCTCCAACTCCAACTTTAGGTAGTCGCAGAGCAGGCAAGAATGTTTTTCAGCGCGATATTCCCGGAAAGACGCCAGCTCCCGAGTTGGAATGTTCGGCTGTGATCCATTCGCCCAAATCTGGCAGTGCGGGTGGGGATTGCTCGCGCCCATCATCTCGCCGCGATTTTCGAAAATCTGCACATGACCAATCCAGGGAATTTGCCCGAGTGCGGAGTACTGCTCGACCCAGCCATTCACGATCCCCCGCAATTCCTGCGGGCTCATTCGGGGAACTGTGAGATCGTGACGCGGAGAAAAACACATCACGCGGCAGATTCCTTGCTCACCGTGTCCCACGAGCAAGCCGGCCGTATCAAAATGGAGAGGCGCGATGTCCGGCAGCATCGCGGGGTAATCGTTGTCAAAAACGTAGGTTTGCGAATACCGCGGCGTCTGCGCTCCGCCCGCGCGCCGATTTCCCGGGCACAAGTAACAGTTGGGATCGAAAGTAACTGCGGGAGGCGTCTGAAGTGTTTCGACCCTCCCCAGCCACGGGCGCTGGGTCCGATGGGGAGAGACCAGAACCCACTCTCGCAGGAGCGGATTGAAACGCCGGTGTGGAACTCGATTTAGCTCGTCGAAACTCATAGGCAAGGTCGTAGCTTGACGGATCTTAGCGACTCGCTGCAGTTCCCTTCGACGCTCGTTCCTGTCACTTGGCGGGCTTGTTTTTCTCGAGGGCCATCTGCTGCGCGCCTTCGGACGCCGGAGAAACGTAAATCTCAGGAGTCAGACCTGTCTTGGCGGAATATTTTGCCGCCACGTTCCGCCTGAATTCGCTCACGGCCGCGGACTCCACCAAATTGATGGTGCAGCCGCCAAATCCCCCGCCGGTCATGCGCGCGCCAATCAGGCCCGGTTGCGCCATGGCAATTTCCACCATCAGATCGAGTTCCCTGCAACTGACCTCATAGTCGTCCCGGAGACTGCCGTGCGAGTCCTGCATCAGCGGCCCGAGCGCTTTGCTCTCGCCTCTGTGAAATGCCTCGACTGCGCTTTTGACACGCGCGTTCTCGGTAATGACGTGGCGGCAGCGGGCAAACACCTTTGGGGGCAGGATTCGAACGTGCTTCTCCAACTGAGTGAGTGTGACGTCACGAAGCGCGCGAATCTGCGGCAAGACTATCCGCAAGATTCGAACGCCTTCCTCACACTCCGCGCGTCGGGCGTTGTACTCGCCGGAAGCCAGTTCGTGCCGGACCATGGTATTGCAGATCACCAACTGGAGGTCCGGCGGGAGTTTGACGAATTCATACTGGAGCGAGCGGCAGTCCAGCAAAAGCGCATGCGACGCGCGCCCATAGCAGGAAACAAACTGATCCATGATCCCAACGCGCGCGCCTACGAATTCGTTCTCCGCTTTTTGGCAGAGTTGGGCCAGTTCCGCGCGGTCGACGGCAAGCCCGCTCTGGCTGAGCAACGCAAAACCACTTGCAACTTCAACGGCCGCCGACGAACTCAATCCGGCACCGAGCGGAACTTCGCCGGAGATATTGAGATTTGCTCCGGTGAGTGGTTTTCCCGCCTGCGCGAGTGCCCATGCAACGCCCAACGGATAATTGGCCCAGTGCTTCTTCCCTAAGGGCGACAAGGAATCGAGGCCAGCTTCGACCGTTTCATTGAAATTCTCGGAATGGATGACCAGCTTCCGGTCGCGGCGTGGAGCAACTGCCGCCCAGCAATAGAAATCAATCGCGGCTGGCAGCACGAAGCCGTCGTTATAATCGGTATGCTCGCCAATCAGGTTCACGCGCCCAGGCGCCCGGTAAATGCTCGCGGCCGTGCCAAAGCGTACCTTGAATTTGTCCAGAAGTTGCAGTGGTGCTTTCAATGAACTGCATTATCCCAGATTTGCTTTGCGATAAGTTTGAGAATTTGTGAGGGAAAGCCGAGGCGCCTGGGTCGCAGGTCAGTTTCCGATAGCGCGTTACCCGTCCAGTGCCCTGCCTTCGTTGATGAAGTGGGGATTTATCAACAGTCAGCAAAGGATTTGAGCCTCCTTGAGCGTGCCACCTTCTTGCCTCAGACTTTCCCGGGCTATGAAAGCGGATTCCTAAAGATTGCTTGAGCCATCGCAGCCGAACTTGGGGCTCCATGAGAATTTCTCTGACGGTCATCGCGCTGTTCGGGACTCTTGGTCTGCCCTCTAGGGTCGAGCGGACAACACATTTGGAGGTGGTGCCGTGAGATTTTGTGGACCCTTGTGTTTTGCATGCGTCACATCGTGCCTTGTATTAACTTCCGTTGCCGACGCAGCAGTCAACGAAACGGAAATAGCACACACGGGCACTTCCACTTTGCGCGCAACGCTGGGAGGCAAATCGCTACAAATCGCGTTTACTGCAATTCAAGTAAAGAACTCCGATCCTCGGTTCCCAATAGAACCGGACCATGCCAACGAAGTGTCTGTCATTCAGCGCATGACGATTACGGTCGACGGGCAAACTTTGTTTGTTCCACGGTCGGTATTCGCGGACTTGTTCAACGCTCGGAAGGCCTCCGTTGTTCTTAAGAAGGCCGCCTTCGTACTTTCGATAGTGGGAGCCGACGGTGCCGATCTGTAACTCGTCCGTGTCTATTTTGATGCGACCATGATTCATCGAAGAATGGTTTACGATGCATTCGATTCTAAGACGCCGGTGGAAGAGACGCGATATCGAAAAGGAGAAATTCTAGACAACTGAATAGAAGTCTGATCAATCGCGCCAGATACCACAACTCGCAACTGCAAGGGTTCATCAGCGAAGACCCTTTGCGCTTGAGGGGTGGGAATGCCAATTTCTACTCTTACCTTGGCAACCGCCTACATAATCGGACACTGAAGGGTTCCCGGCAGCCACGGAGCCTTGGGGGTTGAAGTACGTTGCGGTACCCTTCTGTTGCGCCGCGCCCCCGTAAGTTGTGCCGGCCCTTAACATGAGTCTCAATGCATTTTTGTCACGACGGGTAGTGACGCCGGACGGAATCAAATCGGCGGCGGTGCTTGCCGAAGACGGACGAATCCTCGATATTGTTCCACCGGATCAACTGCCCGCGCAGATTTCCGTGAGGGACTTTGGCGATGCCGTCATTCTACCGGGGCTGGTGGACTCTCACGTCCACATCAACGAACCCGGGCGGACCGAATGGGAAGGATTCCGGACGGCGACCCGCGCGGCCGCCTCTGGTGGCTATACGCTGCTGGTGGACATGCCGCTCAACTGTCTGCCGGCCACGACGACCGTGGATGCACTCGAAGCAAAACGCAAAGCCGCGACCGGCGAGTGCCGGGTGGACTGGATGGCGTGGGGCGGTGTAGTGAGCGACAACCAGGAGCACATTGAAAGTTTGGCGGCCGCGGGCGCGCCGGGATTCAAGTGCTTCCTCATTCATCCAGGCATCGACGGGTTCACCATGGTCAACGAGCGGGAGCTCCACGCGGCCTTGCCGCATGTCGCGAAGACCGGCTTACCGCTGCTCGTGCACGCGGAACTGCCCGGGCCGGTGGACAGAGCAACGCGCCGATTGGCGCAGGCGGACTGGAGCAAGTACGCGACGTATCTGGAATCGCGGCCGGATGAAGCGGAGCTTTCCGCCATCCAGCTTATGATTTCCCTGTGCCGCGAATATCATTTCCGCCTGCACATCGTGCATCTTGCGACGGGCCAAGCACTGGGTATGTTGTGCGCTGCGAAGTCAGAAGGCCTGCCGGTGAGTGTTGAAACTTGCCCGCATTATCTGCATCTCTCTTCCGAGAAAATCCCGGACGGCCAGACGCTGTTCAAATGCGCGCCGCCGATCCGCGGCCGGGAGAATTGCGAGAAACTGTGGCAAGGGCTTCGAGAAGGAGTCATTGATTTGGTGGCTACGGATCATTCTCCTTGCCCGCCCGAGATGAAGCGGCTCGGCGAGCGGAACTTTCGAACGGCCTGGGGAGGGATTTCCAGCCTCTCTCTGGCGCTGCCGGTGATGTGGACCGAGGCCAGTGGCCGCGGCTTCACGCTTGCGGACATCGCGCGGTGGATGGCGGAAGGGCCGGCGCGGCTTGCCGGGTGCGAATCGCACAAAGGCCGCGTTGCCAAGGATTTCGATGCCGACTTTGTGGTGTTCGAGCCGGAAACTGAATTCACTGCGGCAGAGGAACGTCTTTTCTACCGTCACCGCGTTTCGCCCTATTTGGGAGAACGACTTCGCGGGGTGGTCAAGGCGACCTATCTGCGCGGAAGCTGCGTATTTGGGGATGGAAACTTTCCGGGAGAGCCGATTGGGCGCGAATTCCGGCGGTAACCGGCGCTCGGAAGCCTCAAATAGAGATTTGAAACTCCTCCCTTTTCATACAGAATACGGCCAGCAAAGAAATTCATGACGGTCCATCATATCGTCGGGGAATCGGTGCCGCGCAAGGAAGGCTGGGACAAAGTCACGGGAGCGGCGCGCTACGTCGACGACATGATTCTGCCCGGCATGCTTTACGGTGCAACGGTGCGCAGCAGCGTTGCGCGCGGCAAGATCAGAAAGATTACTTTTGATCCGCGCATTGCATGGGGCGAATTTGTCCTCGTAACCGCCAAAGACATTCCAGGAAAAAACTGCATCTCCCTGATCCTGGACGACCAGCCTTGCCTAGCCTCCGATTCGGTGAATCACGCCGAAGAGCCCATTCTCCTTCTAGCCCATGCTGAGCGTCACAAGCTTCGAAGAGCGATCGATGCGATTTCCATCGAGTACGAGCCGCTCCCATCAGTGCACTCCATGGAAGAAAGCGAGCGACGATCGACAATCATCTGGGGCACGGACAATACCTTTAAGAGCTACCTGGTTGAAAAGGGAG
>Ga0066651_10000495_pt1 | contig 12048 bp, 11 predicted proteins | sample GraSoiAngelo_100_FD_71410 | JGI IMG/M metagenome (GOLD analysis project Ga0066651, IMG submission 71410) | Grasslands soil microbial communities from the Angelo Coastal Reserve, California, USA - 14_0903_02_20cm | ecosystem: Environmental > Terrestrial > Soil > Grasslands | place: USA...
AGAACCGACAAATACTTGGTTTAGCCCGACAAAAACGTACGTTTCACAATTTCCGTTTGACATAAGCGCACTTACGGCATAAATAGGGCATGAAAGGACGAGTTTACCCTGTGTGCGCTTGATGCCGAGGAATGTCACCGTCCCCCCTGCGCGGTGCATGGCTCCCATGAGTTCACTCACTTCGTTGTGAACTTCGTCGTGAAAAGCGATCAGTCGTCGCGGGTTCGCGTTTTAGATTTGGTTTCGTTTGGGTCCAAATCTTCTTTCTCTGCATCTCAACTGTGTCGTTCATGCTCGATTCAGCTTCAGGGAGGAAATCTTGAAAGCCAGAACACTCCTCTTAACCGATTTACCGGCGAAGCGATGCGCTAAATCTCCCTTCCGTCTTGCCGCCATTCTGGCCGCCACTCTTTCCGTTGGTTCGTGCCTCGCTCCTGCCGTTCGGTGTACCACTCCGTCTGATTCTTTGCCATCAGAGGACACCAAGGTCGGGTCACCCGAATCGGCGAATGTTGCGATTCCAGGCCCGTTGCGCTCCTTTTTACGAATGGCAGGGATCAGCCAGAAGGTCTCGCCTGAAGAAGTTATGCCTTTGCTGGCTCGCAACGTATTTGCATTGGGCTATGAGGGGCAGTGGCCCAAGGGCCGGCCCTCGGAATTCCTTATTCTCTTGACCCGCTATGTGCAGCAGGCGCGAGAATTGACGGCTCTGGCAGGTCCCGACGGTGTTATTCATGTTTCTACTTGCGATGAAGCGAAACCCCTGCTGAAAATCCTGGGTTATCGACCCCGGGCTGACTGCGGGCAGCGTAGCATTTTTTTGGAGACCGCCAATCCACAACGAGCGTTTCTCACCATCGACTCGGGATTCCCCCTGCCGGACCTTGAAAAGAGTCTCCAAGAGGGCCGGGCTTTCACGTACTCCTTCTCGACGTCGCTCGTACCCTCGCCGCCCGTAGAGATCGACTGGGCCAAGAAGGGAAAAAAAGTTGATGCAGTCGACCTGCTCTTGGGCGATCCCGAGCTGGCCCGCTACTTCTGGGCGTTGGCGCGGATGGATGCCGAAACTCTATCTACCCTGCGGCAATCGCACGTGCTAAAAAAAATGGTTGCGCAAGCCGCGGCCTTGGATTTCTACGGCAGCCACATCTGCACTCGATCTGGCCGAGTGGTTGTGCCTGGGGGATCAGCCGCGGCCCTCGCTTGGAAAGAACTGGTCGGTGCGAGTCCAGACTCTCCAGGAGAATTCATCCCTAAATTGCTCGCGAAGGACAGCGGCTGGCTAGCAGCGTATTTTGACGACCTGTCGAGTGTACCTCCATCACAGCAAACTCATTTCACCGAACCTGGCCGGCTGCGGCATTTTTATGAGATGTTCCGCGGGAAAGGCTTTTCCGATGCTGGAACGGGCGTGTTTCGACGCGACGCAGGTCTGTTTCTTCTTGTGACCCGACTTCGGTGGGAGCCGAACGGCGATCTATACGTTCCTGGAAATCTCGAGGTATGGAAGAGAGTCTTTCGACAGAAGACGGATTCCAAAATTATCCGCGACTTGGGCCGCAGGGCTACACACTGGGACCACCCAGGTCAATTGCTGGAAGCCCTGTCCGCGATTTCTCGCGAGCCCACTAACACAGGTCCTTTGCAAAGCTATTTGATGCTTAGTGAAGTCGACGGCAGGCGCTCTCCGGAGCATCGCCTTAGGCCCGAAACGGTGGCCTTGCTAGCCGGCAAGTTCTCTGAGTTCAGCGACCAATATCTGGTCTTTTCAGAATTTCCAGATTTGGACGATGCTTCCATCGCTGCATTCCTCCAGGTTGTAACTGGCCTCAACGCTATTCCCAAGAACACTCTACGGGGCAACGCCTTCGGAACCTTTCAGGCCAGCGTCGGACTCTGGCAGATATTGGCGCGTCAAGGTGAAATATCTGGCGCCGCTTTGAACGATTCTTGGCAAAAATTGATCAGGCCGTTTGGCAAGATCGGCTCTTCAACGCAGCTTTTCGATGCAGGCCGCACTGCCCTGAAAGAGCTGCTGGTCGCCGCAACCGGCAAAGCCGATACTTCCCAAGACAAAATCATCAACCTGCTTGCGGGTCCCCACCAGTCAGTTCCGGAAGCCCAGCGCATGCATGAACTGATCGCCAACAGAATCCGCTCCGTTTTGGATGGGCAGCGCTTGGTCTCTCTCGACACGCTCTTGGCCCTGGGTGAAGGCCTGCGTGAGGTCGCGCAAGGAACCCTCCGGGGCATTAACTTACTTCCTTTGGCCGGGGAACTCAGGGAATTCGAGATGCCTCAGCCAATTTTCCGAAATACCGAGAGAGATCAGTGGGCCGGGGGAATTTACAATAACCGTCATACGGAATTGCAGATGCACACGAACCTAGCGAAGATAATTGAGTCGCCGAGTTCTTCCGAACAACTGGCGGAAGCCCGTGGCCAACTCGCTCCCTTTTTGCGAGACACCCTCGTAGGCCTCAATTACGCCTACTATGAGCCTCCCGGCGCCCAGATTCTCCACCATAATCCTCTTTTCGTTCGCTCCCATGATTTTGCAGGAGAAAGCGTCATGGGCCTGGAACGACTTTGGCAAGCGCCTCAGTTGTTCGGCGCGGGCTCCCCGGCGGGCGGAGGCGCACACTTGGTCGGATCGCTGGCCGATTTGCCTTACGTCCTTGCCACCGCGGAGCAGGATTTCATCGCGCCACAAAACGTGCAGGCCCTGATCTGGCGCGAGTTGGTGCCTGGCCTTTTGACCAACTCCGTCGTGCCTCGATGGTGGAACGTGAGCCAAAATGAGCTTCACGCTGTCAGCTTGTATCAACAGTGCGGGGAGGAGCTTTTGGCGGCTTCCGCTCAAAATGACGAAGTGCGGAATAAGGTCATGAATATCCTGTCCGATCGTATGATTCCCCGGCGTTCCGAAAGAGTGGAGCTGGCTCTGGGTTCAGGACACTTGCCCGAAGTGCTTTCGCAGCTGATGCCTGCGGACACCTTCTATCTGGCGGCTGAATATCAACGAAGATTTCCGCAAGAGCCCGGCTCCTTCGGACCGGCCGGTAATGAGCTTGCAACTCTCTCTGAGCGCTATCCCAACGAAGTGAACTGGGAACGTTTGTCGCGAGATTTTGGAGTGCCACATCGCATATTGGCGCAGAGCTATGCGCCTGAGTTGCTGAATCTGCCGCCTTTCCCGGTCTTCATGGGCTACTCCAGCCGCTTGTTGGCTGAGACCTGGGATTCCAACAATCTATACTGGGCTCGCCTGGCCGACGAAAAAGGTTATTCACCGGTGATGCTAAACCGCCTGGTTCCTGAACTCACGCGTCGCATGGTCGAGAAGATTTTTGCCACTGATTTCGAGGATTGGCCCGCGCTGCTGCGCGCCGCCCGAGAAACCGGTGAAGAGTTCCGGCAGGGCAAGATCGTTGCCTTGTCAAGAAATGACAGTTTTTCCCAGCCCTAGACCAGTTGGCTCAATTTTTCACCGGATCGTTACTGCCGGAGAGAAAACAGCACGGTGCGATATGGAATGCAAACCTATGGAAAAACGATATCTCTTGATCTTGACACTTCTCTTGGGACTGTTGCCTCTTTTCACCTTTGGGACCAGTGCGCAGCAAGACACGACGCGCCTTCGCGTTGTGGTCAACCTGGTGCAGTTGAATGTGGCCGTGACCGACAATAAGGGCAACTATGTAACCGGTCTTCATCCTCTGGACTTCGCGATCACCGAAGATGGCACTCCGGAGAACATTGCTACATTTGAAGAAGGGAATGGTCCCACAACCAGATTGGTAGACATTACTGCAGACGTTGGCAAGAACGGTGCGGACGAGTCTGCCTCGGCGCAAGGGCGTGCTCGGATGCAAGATTCGGCGTCAGGCTCTTCTTTTGAAGACCCTCCCGAAACGCTTAGTTCGGCCCTTGCCGGCGCCAATGTCTTCATTTTGTTCGATACCAGCAATTACATGTACCGGGGCTTCGTCTTCGCGCAAGATGCCATAGCCGATTTCGTTCGCTCTCTGGAAAGTGCGGACAGGGTAGCTTTCTATTCTTACAGCCGCGACCTTTACCGGGCCGCGGCTTTGACCTCCGATCGGTCGGAAGTGGTGCGCGGCGTGCGCACGAGCGTGGCGGGGGACGATGCGGCGCTCTATAACTCGTTGTTGTTGACGGTTCAGGATGCTGGCCAGCATCCGGGAAGAAAGGTGATCGTAGTGTTCTCGAACGGCCCCGACAATGCCAGCATGGTGCCCCCTGAGGATGTCGCCGAGCTGGCCCAATCGGCTGGCATACCTATTTACATGATAAGCACCACGGAAGCGCAGCTTGAGCCCGTTTCTACCGCTGTTTTTGACCGTATGAGCGCGGCCACTGGCGGCAAGGCTTATTTTGCCAAGAGTTGGCGGGATGAAAAGAAAGCGTTTGCTTCTATACGGGACGATTTAGCGCATCTTTATTCGTTCAGCTATTATCCCAAGCCGAATCCCAATCGTGGATGGCGCTCTATCAAAGTACAACTAGTGGGCGAGCGCTTGAAGAAGTATCACGTCCGGACGCGCAACGGATATCGTCCTAGACCCAGCCGGTTTTCAGCAGGCACTGTGCCAGCCTCTACTTCGGAGTCTGTTCCGAACTGATGTAATAGAATCACGCATCGATGGCATTGGAAATGGCCAACCGGTCCTCCACTTCACCACGCTTTTACTGCCAATTTTATTGCGCGGATTTCAACTCTCGTCCCTGCTCGCGCCTTGCCAAACAAGCCTAAAGTTCAAGCTTGGCAACATTGTCCCAGGCGCTTTCACACCGGTGCTCGTCAAGCACACCAAGCACCTGAGCCTCGTGGACATCCTCTCGGTTGGGGTGGACCGCATGCAGCGGAACTTCGAGCCGATGAGGAAGCAAGTCGAGGCCTGGAAAGGGACCCGCCTTCCAGATGAGACCGCGAAGTTGGTTGTCTACCGGGCCTTTGTGGAGGGCGAGTTGGATGTTCCCAAACACCTGGCCCGTCGTGTCCATGATCTGTACTTCAACCCGCGGATTGAGGAATTCGCTCCAAGGTCGTGGCACCATTTGTTCTAGCAAAATCTGCAAAGTGGCAGAGCAGGGGAATTCGGCGAGTAATGTTGTGCCCAGCGTATTTTTGGGCATGCATCCACTCGACGTACTGTTCGATCTGTGGAGCTAACCAATTCGAACGGATTCGATCGACGGTCGTTGGTTTGACAAAGTATTGTTCGAGCATGACAACCTCCATCCCAGAATTCCAACCGGAGGTTCACCGTGCGGCTGGTTGGGGCTCATTATGTGCCCGCAGATTCCGTTCATAGGAAGCCTTAAGCCCATGCTGATTATGCCCTTCTAGTTATCGAAAGGCTGCTGAAGGCAACGCCGTAAATTCCAGAAGGGCGGGACCGAGTTAAAGTGAAGGATATGAGGCACCACTCGTGGCAAACCTCTCTGGTCGCATTGGCTTTGACCGTTACCGGGGCAGCTCCTTTGTTTGGCCAGTCCGAAGCGACTGAGCGAAACACTCAACCATCAGGATGTACCTTCGACGTGAGCCAATTTGGTCGAAGTCCACACACGTCTCCAGAGTTGATGCGGCTGGAGTCTGAGCTCATTGATCCACAGGTCCCGGTCACGCAAACCCTCATCCTGCAGCTCAACACGCAAGCCGGACGTGATGCCTTCTCGACCGCGCCCAAATCAACCTCCGGCCAAACAGCCAAGCCGGCAGGGAAAGAAGGCCTTCGGAACCAGGGCGATTTCAGTGGCAAATATCTCGACATTCTTGCCCGCGTGCTTCCTGCGAAGAAGGGAGAGGCGCTGGTTGATAGCCTCTTGACTGTTACAGAGGATCAATTCCTTCGCATACGGCCTGCGCAACCGACAGAGCGACAGTGCTTGAAGGAAACAGTGGCAAAGACTCTTCCTTCTGTTCCTCTGGAAGTGCAATCGAGGATTCTATTCTCTGGGGAATATCCTCTCTTCAAGAGTTCGGCTCTCACTTTGTATTTGCACCGGCTGTATGAGTCTGTTGATGACCAGATCGTTGCTGATGAAGATGACCCAACGTTTGATCGCGAGAGGGTCACGCGTGGATATCGCACGCGGATTCTGAAACGAATCTACGAGGCTGACTCGAACACAGGCAGGGCAATCATTCTTGGTGAGATCGCCTCTGAAGTACCGCGCAGTGACATCGAGGCGTTGAAGCTGCTGCCGGACGAAACTCTTCCTGAAATGGATTCGACGTTCGCCCATCAATTGCCGGTGGTGTATGACAACGCGAACTGGGATGAGTACAACGCGAAGCTAGGTGTTATCGAGCGTTATGCGACCGCCGCCATTTTACCCGCCATGAAATCGATCTATTTACATGACCCAGATGAACGAAACCAATATCATGAATTTCTCTTCTTCTCCTATTTTCTTCGGACGGACCCAGCCTTCGGCAGGCAGCTGATTGAAAAAAGTCTTGGAATGCCCCAGTCCAATTGCTCCAACACACTCTTCACGGAGCTTGTCGGTATCCGCTCTCAACCGGAACTCAGAGAGATCGCCCGTCGGCACCTCGATGACCAAAATAAGTGTATTGCCGCGAACGCTGCGTACAGCTTCAAATACATGTGCAGTCAAGACGTAGAAAATCTGCTGTGGCGAGATCTCGAAGCTTGGCACAAGGAATGGGCGACAAAGAGTGAGCCAATCCCCTATGCTGAACAGAACTACGAAGACAGCTTGGTCGAAACCCTTCTTTTTGGTAGGGGCCCCTGCAGATCCCGTGACACCGTTGAGCGACTAAAGCGCCTCTATATCAAGGGCTCCTCCGTTGACGGGAACATCGATTTTCCAGAGTGGCATGATCCTGTCAAGATCATTGTTCAGCCCCATATTGTTGAAAGTCTGATATTTTCTGTGGATTTTTGTTCCGGCTCGCTCAGCGTGGAACAGCTGAATGCGGCCATTCCAGATTTCCCGACAGGAACCGAATTTGAATGGTACGGTCCCGCCGATCCAGCACTGCAATCTTTGATTGAGTCCGTCCGCTTAGATGTGGAACGAACGATCAAGCAGAACGACATGTCTTTTCACGTTCATACTGTGAACTGAGCTACGACAGGCTCTACGCGGCCACATAACGTTGTCAGGAACATAACGCGGCCAACATCCAATTGCCCGCCGTCTTACAGGGAATTTTTGTGCCCCCATCGCCTGATAGTGCGGAGGGTCTATACGAACTGGTGGCCGGCGCACGTCCCCGATCTTTATTGCTCAGGTTCCAGCCGAGACTGTGCCGAAACAGGCAAACCTGATGAAAACGGCTGTCCGCTACACAGGGGAGGCATCGAAAATCACCGCGAGAGTTACTGCCGAGCTGTCGGCCAAGAGAAAAGGTGGCAAGGCACAATGCTATAATCTGCGGAAACGAGCAAGAGTTTAAAATAGGCAACCCGGGGGCGCGAGAGCCTGAGCCACTCACATGAGCTAGACTCTGTGGGCTTCTGTCTCAGAAGCCGGTTCCCTCCCGCCGTAGTAAACGTAGTACAAGTCGCGGCAAATCGGGCTAAAATGCGAAAAGAAGGCGAACAAAAGGGAGAAAAACGGCTTGCTAGGTTTTGTCAGAACTTGCGACTTTTTAGCGGGTTGCGTCGGGTCCGACAAGATTTAGCAAATTTGGGTTCCCGCTTGCAAAGCAGGTGCTCAACTTGCTCCGATCGCATCAGAGCCACGGGCTTTGCGTCGAGTACACGGCATATTGTTCCCAATTTTTTGGCCTACAGATGGCCTACGAATCGTCGACTCTGTCGGTTTTGTCGGTTTCTTAGTCTGAGTTTTCTGTAAGTTGCGTGCTGTCAGCGCGGCTTTTTGTACGACATCTTCTGAAATTTATGCGAATATTTTCTCTGTTTTCGACGCCGACTTTCGTCTTGACTTCGCTCTCACAATGAGTACCATTGCTCTCATTATGAGATCAACAACTCCGGCGCTGGCAGATGTGCTGTTCGGGAAGGGACGCGGAGCAATCCTGGCTCTCCTCTATGGTCACCCCGATCAGTCCTTTTACTACCGACAAATCACGCGCCAACTCGATGGTGTGAGTGATGGCGCGCTGCACCGCGAACTGGGCACCCTCTATCGACTCGGGCTGATCGACCGCACGACGGTCGGTAAGCAGGTTTTCTACCGCGTCAATCGCAACCATCCGGTCTTCCCGGAACTGCGCGCCCTGGTTGCGAAGACCGTGGGCGCAAATTCAGGTGCTCCGCTCAGCACTCGCATCGCTGGCGAACCGCATCTCTCTCGCCTTTATTTACGGATCAATGGCGCGGCAGGAGGAAAGAGCGGAAAGCGACATCGACCTGTTGATCGTCGGCAAGGTGACGCCCGAAGACGTGATAGCGCGTCTGGGTGAAGTCGAGTCGTCGCTCGGGCGCGCGGTCAACCCCACGCTCTACTCTGTGGCCGAATTCAAGACGAAGCTCGGAAGCGGAAATCATTTCCTGAATTCTGTGGTGCGCGGCGAGAAGGTTTTCCTAATTGGAGACCAAGATGAGCTTGGAAAAGTGAGTGGAATACAGTTGGCTCAAAGCCGAACCAACCAGTCGTGATGAGATCAAGAGTCTGCTGACGATTGTTAATCGTGACTTGAAAGACGCGAATGTGGCCGCGATCTCCGAGGATCGGCGGTTCGAGGCGGCCTACAGTGCTGCGCGCACAGCCGCCACGATTGCTCTACGAGCATCCGGCTATCGAACGTCAACTCAAGTCGGGCACCACGCGAAGACGATTGAGTCTCTCGAATTGACGATCAACGCTGATTCCAAGATGATCCAGAAGATGAGGACTTTCTCGAAAAAGAGGAACATAACCAGCTACGACTCTGCGGGTAGCGTATCGAAGCAGGAGCTGGAACTCGCAATTAAAACCGCCGCCGAACTGCACCGCCAAGTTGTTGCCTGACCGGAAAAAAACCATCCTGAGCTCATGAAGGACTGACCGTTCTCCCCGTTTGTCATTGTGACGCTGTACTCGACCCCTATCGAGGTCAATGCCGCTCTCAGCGAAGCCCCACGGCATACTGAGCGCCGTGTATTGGCCTCAGTGTTTTGGCGTGAATTTGGCATGAAAACGCGGCAGTGTACCGGTTCTGCCAGTTTGTTAGGTTGCCGTTTGTGTAAGTTGCGTGTTGTCAATCCCGCCCTTTGTCCGACATCTCCTAGCCTTGGTTTAGATGAAAACCAATAGGCGCGGGCGCATCGACCCTCGGGCCTTCTTCTTTGGTAGTCCTTTCTGCCTGCCATAACTTGAATTTCCTCCCACGAAGAAGAAGGAAAAGGCCGGGACCAAAAAAAAGCTGTAACTATGAGCGCCAATAACCAGTAATCAAGTATAGAGAGTGGCCGATGGAATTGCTGGAACGGTTCGCGGCGGGCAACCTGGAAGCCTTCGAAGCGCTGTTTCGAGAGCACCACAAGGAAGTTTACGCCTGGATTGTCCGCATCGTCCGGGACCACGGAATTGCCGAGGATCTCACGGTGGAAACTTTCTGGCGCATTTACCGGGCGCGCGACCGATTCGACCCAGCCGGCAATTTTCGCGCTTGGGCGCGAAGGATCGCGACCAACGCCGCTCTTGACCAGCTAAGGACGGCGCGCCGCGAAACCGAACTCCCGGAAGGTCTGGCCGGCGCAGGGACTGCGGATCCCGCAGTCCGCCGCGAAACGCGTGAACGGATCAAGCAGGCTTTCTTTCAGTTGCCGGCAAAATACCGCTTGGTGGCCACGCTGGCCCTGATCGAAGAAGAGCCCTACAAGAACATCGGCGAGGCCGCGGGCATATCCGTTGCGCTCGTCAAAGTTCGCGTCTTCCGGGCCGTTCGAATGCTGCGCAAGAAACTCAATTCCCTGGGCATAGAGGTCAACGCAAAATGAGCAAGGAAGAAAATAACAAAGAGATGAAAGAGCTCCTCAGGCAGGCGATCGCGCCCGCACAGGACACCGAACTCCGCCGCGACCTCTGGCCGCAAATGCTCCGCAAGCTCGAGGAGCAACCCGCCCCGGTGGTCAGGGTCCCCTGGTTCGATTGGGCGCTCGCTGCGATTCTGAGCGCGGTCCTCGTTTTCTTTCCCGGTTCTATCCTGGCGCTGCTGTATCACCTGTGAAGCTGGAGGCCTTATGAATCAGCACATTTATCTTCGCGCGTACATGGCAGGCATCGTTGTGCCCACGATTTTTCTCCTTGTCGTCGCGACCGTTTTCACGATCGCCCGTTACATCTACAATGTCCCCGTTCCCGTCGAGCGCGTGATCGTGTTCCCCATGGCCGTGGTGCCCAACGCCTGGGGCCTTTGGAATGTTCTCTTCGTGGCACTGCGCTCTCGTCTGCAACTCTCCATCGGCCTCCACGGCGCTCTCTTGCCCATTTTGCTCGCCCCGCTCGGTATCGTTGTCGCGAGTCTTCTGAACTTCCCCATTCCCAACTTCGCCGCGCACGCCTTCCCGATCGCCGCACCTGTCGCGCTGCTTGTCTACTATTTCGCCTGGAAATACCTGGTCGGCTTCCTCAATCGAGTTCAGGAGATCGCTTGAAGCTTGGAGCGCCTGACCTGTCCTCACGGACAGTGTTTGATCTGCGCAAGCCACTTCCTTTTCGTGGTTGCCTCGCCTTGCCAATCGCAACTAAAGTGAATCCATGCCGCTCCTACCCACCCGGAGCCGAATCGACTCTTCTGGATCGAATAATGGAGGAAGTATGTGGACCAAGCAGCAAACGCAAGCCGAACCACCTGCCGTATCGCCGGCGACGAAACCCGCGTCCTCGGCAACACCTTTTGGCGCACCATCTGGCGCTCGCTCGAGCAGTTCCCCGGCACGCAATCCTGCGCGTCTCGGTTCGAGCTTGCAAATCAAGGGTCATATCACCGGCACCGAAGACTTGCAGATCGACGGCAAGGTGGAGGGTTCGATCACGCTGCGCGGCCATCAATTAACCGTCGGTTCCACCGCACAGCTCAATTCCGAGATTCACGCCGGTGAAGTAATCGTCTATGGCAAAGTCGTCGGCAATGTGCATTCGCGCGACCGCGTCGACGTGAAGACGGATGGCTCGGTCACCGGCGACATTTCCACGGCACGGATTAGCATCGAGGATGGCGCCCATTTCAAGGGCCGTATCGAGATCGACCCGGCCAAGTCCCAAGCCGCCGCCGATTAGTACGGCCTGGTTCTCTCATCCTCGCTGTGGTGGACCTGCGATCTATCCGGCGTAAATAATGTTTTCCGGCTTTCTGATGGGTTGCCTCAGCGGCGCATCGGACTAATTGTTGGCTTGCCCGGGGTACGTTTGACGTCGTCGCTCAGCACGATCGCTTCCGCGATCTCTTTCATCGATTTGCGCCGTTGGCGGCTTTGCCGTTGCAAGCTGATATAAGCCTCTTGCTCGCTCAGTTGCAAATCCCGCTGCAGGATTCCTTTGGCGCGCTCGATCGCCTTCCGGGCCTCCAATTGTTCGGAAAGCTCTGAGTTCTCTCCCTCGAGTCGGGCAATTTCAAACTCGGCGCCCACCAGAAATCCAATGGTCGAAATCAGATGGATCTCGCGCTGGCTGTAGTTGTGCGGCTGCCGGTGTCGCAGGTTTATGACTCCGACTAGCTTGTCTCGGGACAGTACGGGCACAGACAGGAACGCTTGGTAGAGATCCTCGGGCAGTTCGTTAAACGATCGGAACCGTGGATCCTGGAAAGCATCGCGCGCGACCGCCACCGGTTTTTTGTGCTCGGCGACCCATCCAGTGATGCCTTGCCCTACACGGAGCTTCAATCGATCTACAACTTCTGAATGCGGATTTTTGAAGGCCCGCAGGACCAGCTCATGGCCCTCCAGGACGTAGACAAAACACGAATCGGTCTCCACCACGGCGGAAATGACTTCTACGACGCGCCCCAGGACCTCGGGCAACGGATCGCCAGCCGCAATGCGGTTGCCAATTTCATGCAACATGTCTAATTCAAGATTTTTCACCGGTAAAATGGCC
>Ga0066651_10000499_pt1 | contig 12023 bp, 10 predicted proteins | sample GraSoiAngelo_100_FD_71410 | JGI IMG/M metagenome (GOLD analysis project Ga0066651, IMG submission 71410) | Grasslands soil microbial communities from the Angelo Coastal Reserve, California, USA - 14_0903_02_20cm | ecosystem: Environmental > Terrestrial > Soil > Grasslands | place: USA...
GCCCCCGGATATCCGGATTCGAGCAGCAGCCGCTCTGCCTGGACCAGCGGGTCGTCTCCAGCCAGCGCCTGGAGCGCCGCCGCGTCAGCCTCGCGCCTGCGCCGCTTGCGCGTCGCGACGGCGAGGATCCGGCCGCCGCCGAGCGTCGACGCATGGGCCCGGACGGCGCGCGTCAGCGTCTCTGCACCCGTCGGATCGCTGGGGGGCACAACTGCGTGGTGTCCACGACGCGGTTTGGGCAGCGCGCCGCGGAGCAGGAAGCGGAGCCCGGCGATCGCCGCGGCTGGTTGCGCCAGGCGAAGTTGCCCCAGCGCGCGCTCTCCGGGCAGGAGCTCGGCGCGGTCCACCAGCGCGACCACGCAAGCCACCTGGGCGGTGCCGATGTGCGCGAGGAGCCGCGCGCGATCGCGCAATGGACGCGCTGCCCAGGGAAGCAGCTCCAGCTCGACATCCAGGATCTGCGAGGCGCCCACCGACTCGAGCGTGCCCGCCTGGACCAGAGCCGCACCCCGGGGCGCGTCGTGGACTTCGATTCCGGCCAGATTCGCGGCCGTGCGCTGCCCGGCGCGCGCCTTCTCCACTGCGGCGCCGTGCACCTGCACGCCCCGCACGCGAATGCCGCGCGCCTTCGCTCCGGCGCCCGCGAGATCCACTTCGTCCCCCGCCGCGAGCGCGCCCGAAAAGAGCGTCCCGGTGATCACGGTGCCGAACCCCTTGACGGCGAATGATCGGTCGAGCGGAAGGAACAGCGGCGCCTGCTCGGGACGCGGCGTCTCCTGTCGCGTCCGGACGGCGTCGGCCACGGCGCGCACCAGCTCCGGCAAACCCTTCCCCGTGCGAGCGGACACTTCCACGATCGGCGCGTCCTCCAGGAACGTCCCCTGCACGAGCTCGCGCAGCTCGAGCGCGAGCAGCTCGCGGTGATCGGCGCCGAGCTCCGGCAGCAGATCCGCCTTGGTCATCGCGATCACTCCGGCCTGGACGCCGAGGAGGCGCAGCACGTCCAGGTGTTCCGCGGTCTGAGGCATCGGGCCTTCGTCCGCCGCGACGCAGAGGATTGCGACGTCGATTCCTCCGGCAGCGCCGACCATCGCGCGCAAGAATCGCTCGTGCCCGGGAACGTCGACCACTCCCGCCGTGCCGATCCCCGGAAGCTCCAGGTGGGCGTATCCGGCCTCCAGCGTGATGCCCCGCCGCTTCTCCTCCGGGAGTCGATCGGTGTCGATGCCCGTGAGCGCCTGCACCAGCGCGGTCTTGCCGTGATCGACGTGCCCAGCCGTGCCGACCACCACGCGCAGCGGGCTCGTCATTCGTCCACCCAGAAGACGCCGGGCGCGAGCTTCTTGCGGTCGAGCGTGGCCTCTCCGCGCATGACGGCGACGGGCGCCGCGCAGTAGAGCGGGCTCCAGAGCGCCGCCGGCCGGTAATTCCCGCTGCGCTTGAGGCCGCCGAAGGGCAGCCGTCCGCTCGCGCCGACCGTCGGCGCGTTCCAGTTGACCACGCCGCATGCCAGCGCGCGCTGGCAGCGATCGAACGCCTCTTCGCTGCGGGTGTGGACGCTGGCGGCGAGGCCGTAATCGGTGGCGTTCGCGATCTCGAGGGCTTCCTCTTCGGAGGCGGCGGCGTAGACGGCGAGGTCCGGCCCGAACAGTTCCTCGCGCTCGTAGGGCGTTCCGCGTCGCTGTTCCACGAAATGCACCGAGGGACTTGCGTAACATCCTTGCAGCCCGCGCGGCGCCAGCCGCCTCGACTGGAGGAGCGTCTCGGCACCGCTCCCGCGAACGCCTTGTTCGAACTTCTCCAGCGCCGCGGACGACGCGAGAGGTCCCATGAACACGCCGTCGTCGAGCGGATGCCCGATGGAGAGCTTCTCCGCCAGCTTCGCGATCCGCGCGGCAAACGCGCGGGCATCGCCGACCACGATGGCGCGGGACGCCGCGGTGCAACGCTGCCCCGCGGACACGAATGCCGAGAAGAGGACGTCGTACGCCGCCTTCTCGACGTCTGCGTCGGCGAGGACGACGGCGGCGTTCTTGCCGCCCATCTCCAGCGCCAGCAGCTTCGTCTGGCCCTGATTCGCGCGCTCGATCGCTTGACCCACGCTCCAGCTTCCCGTGAAGAGGACTCCATCGACGGCCGGGTGCGCGCCGAGCGCCGCGCCCACCGCACCCCCGCCCTGGACCAGGTTGAATACGCCGCGCGGCAGCTGCGCGTCTTCCATGCAACGCGCGTACACCTCGGCCGCGTGGGGAGCGATCTCGCTCGGCTTGAAGACCACCGCATTCCCGCAGGCCAGCGCCGGCAGGATGTGGCCGTTGGGAAGATGGACGGGGAAATTGAAGGGGCCGAGAACGGCGAGGACGCCCAATGGCCGGAACCGGCATTCGGCGGCCCCTTGGCCCGCCGCGGGGAACGTCGAGACCAGCTTCAGGCCTTCATCGGCGGTGATCGCGGCCTTCGCGGCGCAGGCTTGCGCTTCCAGGCGCGCTTCCCAGAGTGGTTTGCCGACGTCCAGCGCGATGGCATTCGCCAGTTGTTCCTCGCGCTCCTTGAGAATGGCTCCGACGCGCCGCACCAGCCGGGCGCGGTCCTGCTGGGGAAGAGCGCCGAACCCGGGCTGCGCCTCGCGCGCCGCCTGGACGGCGCGCTCCGCCTGTCCGATAGCCCAGGGGAAGCGACCGAGCAGCATGGAGAGGTCGGCCGGCGAGCGGTCCTCGATCGCGCCGTCGGGCGCGTCGGTCTCGCTCCAGCTTCCGGCGATGAAGTCCATTATTCGAAAGGTATCGTATGCAGCCGCTCGCCGTCCTCCGCCTCGAGGGCCTCGACGGCAGGACCCGGAAGCTGCACTTCGGCGTCGCGAAAGGCGCAGGTCGCCCGGACGGCGCGAAAGCGGTTGCGACCTTGCGTCCGCTCCACCGAGACCAGGCGTTCCTCGACCTCGGGCGGTAATGCTACCGCGGTGGGCGGAAGGCGCTGGCGAGCGAGCTTCGCCCGGCGGAACCGGCGGATCGGCTCGATCAGCTCCGTCGGCGCCGAGAAATGCGGGCCGCCGTCGAACGGGTCGATGCGCTCGTCGTACCGGAAGCCGATCTTCGTCAGCATCGCCCTCGCGCCGACGCTCTCGGGCCCGACTTCGCCGATGGCCTCCTGGATCTTCTGGGAGAAGAGCGTGGCGTAGATTTCCCCGGGTGGAAAGAGCTGCTGGATGAACTCCTTGTTCTCGCGCGAGAGGCGATCCGCGTCCTGATAGGAGAGGCCCGTGAATTTGCGCCCCAAGGCTTCCCAGAGCGGACTGCGACCGTCTTCGTCGAGGCGGGGAAGCAGCTCCACCAGGATGCGATCCCGGAAACGCGGCCGGTGCATGGCAACGTAGAGGAACCGCACGTAGCTGAGCTGCTTGCCGGGCTTGCCCTGGCCGCGGAACTGAGGATCGACTACCAGCCCGCCGATCTCCGTGGGCCCGTCGAAGTTGTAACCGATGGAGAGCACGCGGTGGCGAAAGTGCCGGTCGACGCTGGAGGAGTAGTGCTCCTTCTCGTAGACGTCGAAGAAGATGTGCGGCGCGTCGCGGGTGCCGTGCTGCGCGATGATCAGCGAGGAGCCCGCCACCTTCCCGGTGCGCGTCTCCTCCATCACGAAGAGGTACTCGCGCTCGAACGGGTCGCGGATGCGCCCGTCGAAGGAGCGCGCTGACCTGTCCAGGATGAAGCTGAGCTCGCGCTCGTCGTCGGGGAGGTTGACGGTATTCAATTCGGAGGCGAGCTTGCGCAGGCCGGGGAGATCGTTCTTCTGGCCGTCCCGGATCACGTACACGCGCAGAGCTCCACGAGGAGGGACTCGTACAGATCGCACGCCTTTTCCAGTTGCGCCATCTCGATGCGCTCGTTCGGCGTGTGCGCGTTGGCGGTGCTGCGTCCTGGACCGATGACGATGGCCTCGCAGCCGGCCCGGGCGAACACGCCGGCCTCGGTGCTGGTGGGCTTCGCGCGCGGCCGGGGGTCGAGTCCATGGCGCGAGAGCGCCGCGCCGGCGGCCCGGATCAGCGGGGCATCGTCGGGCAGCGACATCCCCGAGGCATTGCGCTCGACGGACACCGACAGCTCCAGCTCTCCCTGGCCGAGTTGCTCGACCCAGGTCTGCGCCTGGGCGGAGAACTGCCCGATCAGCGAATCCGGGTCGTGCGTGGGCAGCACCCTGGCGTCGAGCTGGAGGACGACGGCGTCCTCGCCGCTCTCGAGCACGTTGAGTCCGCCGACGGCGCCGGCAGGATCGAATCGCGCGTCACTCCCCGACGGCAGGCTGCGCTGCCACAGCTCCTCCAGGGCGGACGCAGTGGCCAGCGCGCGCCAGAGGTTCGGCTGCGGCGCTCGCGGCGGCAGGAAGCGGGTTGCGGCGGGTTCCGGCTGACCTCTTTCGCGCGGCGCGGGCACTTCGAGCAGGCAGCTCGCAGGAACGACGTTGGTCCCCGAGCCACCGCGCGCGGCGACGACCGGCGACCCTGACGACTTCACCCAGGCGAGCGCCTTGAGGATGGCGTTCTCGCCGAGATGCGGAGTCGAGCTGTGAGCAGCCTTTCCGGAGAACTCGAGCTGCTCGATTCCCGGACCTTCGCTGCCGACCGTACGCGCCTTGCGGTCGCGGATGACGCAGCGTACGACCGCATACCCCTTGTGGGCGGAGATGATCTGCAGCTCGCTCGGCTCGCCGCAGAGCACCTGCGAAGGAGCGATCTGACGGAACAGCTCGCTGGCCACGAAATGCCGCGCGCCTCGCAACCCGACTTCCTCGCCGAACGTGCCGAGCAGCCAGAATGGCCGTCGCGTCTTGTGGCCCTGGAGGCGCCGCGCCGCCTCGGCCTTGCAGAGCGCGTCCAGCTTCACGTCGGCGCAGCCAAGGCCGGAAAGAAATCCGTCGCGTTCCGTGAGCGTCCAGGGATCGGTTTGCCACTTGTCGAGCGGGCCCGGAGGAACCGTGTCGAGGTGCGTGACCAGCAGCACGCCGCCAGCACCGGCCGCCCCGCCGCCGGGGCCGCCGGCGAGGTTGACGTGGACGCCGTCGACCACCTGGCGGCGCACCGCCAGTCCGGCGCGCTCCCAAAGCGTCTGCAGGAGGTCGGCAGCTTGCCGGGTACCCTCGGAGGACACGGTGTTGGCGGCGACGAGCTTGCGCGCCAGCTCGAGGAATCCCTTCGAAAGCATGGGGCGCTCCCTCTGTCACGGACGCTGCCGCAGGTCAACCGCATGCCTACGTTTCGACCCGATACTTCCGCGAAGGGAGCGGGGCATGGACGATCCGAAGGCAACGCCGTTTCTCACGGACATCAAGGAGCTGCAGCGACGCGCCCGCGAGCACGTCGAGAAGGGAGCGGTGACTCCTGCGTACCGCGGCGACGTGAACACGGCCGTGAAGCTCTTGAACGAGGCGCTGGCGACGGAGATCGTCTGCACGCTGCGCTATCGACGGCACCATTACATGGCGGCCGGGATCAACTACCAGGCGATCGCCGACGAGTTCATGGAGCACGCGCGCCAGGAGCAGGAGCACGCGGACCGCATCGCTGAGCGGATCCGCCAACTCGGCGGCGCGCCCGACTTCAATCCGGAGGGGCTTCTCACGCGCAGCCACGCGCAGTACGCGGAAGGAAACTCGCTGATCGACATGATCAAGGAGGACCTGATCGCTGAGCGGATCGCCATCGAGTCGTACATGGAGATGATCCGGTACTTTGGCGACAACGATCCGACGTCGCGGAGGCTGATGGAGGACGTGCTCGAGCAGGAGGAGGAGCACGCCGATGACATGGCGACGCTGCTCGAGACGCTCGACCCGCGGGAACCGACGTCAGCCAGGGGTGCGGGAGTGAAGCACTAGCCTCCACAGTCCAAGGCATGGCCGCAAAGCCTTCCGATGGCCGGCAGCCGCTAGCGCGCAGAGCACCCAGAGGTTTGGTATTGCTGCGCGGTGCGGGCCGTGGTGCAGAGAGTGAGTGAAGCGTCGGTGTCCGTCGACGGGAAGGTGACGGGATCCGTTGGGATCGGCCTCTGCGTGCTGGTTGGGATCGGTCACGAGGATACCGAAGAGGATGCGAGGTGGATGGCGGACAAGGTCGTTGACCTGCGGATTTTCGAGGACGAGCAGGGGAAGATGAACCGGTCGGTCGTCGACGTGGGCGGAGGCGTGCTGGCGATCTCGCAGTTCACCCTCTTCGGCGATGCCCGCAAGGGAATGCGCCCGGGATTCGTGGATGCGGCAAAGCCGGAGGTCGCGCAACCCCTGTACGCCCGCTTCTGCGAGCGCGTCAGGGCCCGCCGCCTTCATGTCGGGGAGGGCGTGTTCCGTGCCACCATGCAGGTCCACATCGTCAACGAAGGGCCGGTGACGTTGCTGCTGGATTCGAAGAAGCTCTTCTGAGGTGTCCATGGACGAGTGCGTCTTCTGCAAGATCGTGGCAGGGAAGATCCCGGCAAAGAAGCTCGGCGAGAACGAAGGTGCCATCGCGTTTCCCGACATCAAGGCGGAGATGCCGGTGCACATCCTGGTGATCCCCAAGCAGCACATCGCCTCGCTCGACGAGATCGGCGACGGAAGCGCCATGGGCCCGGTCTTCGCCCTGGCGTCGAAGGTCGCCCGCGAACAGGGCCTGGACAAGACGGGTTGGCGCGCCGTCATCAACACCGGCCGCGACGCCAACCAGGTCGTCTTCCACGTCCATCTCCACGTCTTCGGAGGCCGGCGGATGGGGTGGCCGCCCGGATGACGCAAGCAGGCGCTTGGTCCTCGCCGCCATTGACCCGCGCCGGCCGTTCAGTCTAGGTACGCTGCGATTGTCGACAGAAGCGCATAGCGTCTCGCCAAGCGCCAAGGCGCCGCCCGAAATCCCCGAGGAGCTCCTCGATCCGGACGCCGTGAAGGTCGTCCGGCGGCTGCGCCGCGCCGGCCACCAGGCCTTTCTGGTCGGTGGATGCGTGCGCGACCTGCTGCTGGGAATCCGTCCCAAGGACTTCGACGTCGCGACCAGCGCGCACCCCAACCAGGTCAAGGAGACGTTCCGCAACTCGCGGCTGATCGGCCGGCGGTTCCGGCTTGCGCACGTCTTCTTCCGCGGAGGCAAGATCATCGAGGTCTCCACCTTCCGCGCCAATCCGCTCGACGAGCTGCAGGACCTTCCGCAGGACCTGCTCATCCGGCACGACAACGTCTTCGGAAGCGACGAGGAGGACGCCCGCCGCCGCGACTTCACCATCAACGGGCTGTTCTACGACGTCGACGAAGGGCGCGTCATCGATTACGTGGGCGGGAAGGACGATCTGCGCGCGCGGCTCATCCGCACCATCGGCAACCCCGACGTGCGGATGCGCGAGGACCCGGTGCGGATCCTGCGCGCCATCCGATTCTGCGCCAAGTGCGCCTTCGACCTCGAGCGCGACACGCGAACGGCGATGAGGGCGCACGTCCACGAGATCCCCCGCTGTGCGCCGCCTCGCGTCCTCGAAGAGGTCCTGAAGTTGCTGCGCTCGGGCACTTCGCGGCGCTCCTTCGAGCTGCTCCGCGAGGTGGGCGCACTGAGGATCCTGTTGCCGCCGGTGGCCGCGTACCTCGAACGACGCGGCGAGGAGGAGGCGGAGCGGCACCTGCGCGCTCTCGACGCGCTCGACGGGCACGTGCGGGTGGGCGAGATTCCCTCCGACGCGGTGCTGCTCGCGACGTTGCTCGCGCCGTTGCCGCGGGATTCCGGCCGCCGTGGTCCGAAGGCATCGCAGACGGGCCGGCCCGCGGCCGCGGAAAAGGCGGACGACGAGCTGGAGAAGGAGTTGAGCGAGTTGGAGGCCTCAGCCGAGGAGCTCGAGGCCGAGGACCCGGCACAGGCGCCGCTGCCGGAAGGCGCCCTGCGCGAGGCGGCCGAGCTGCACGACGAGCGCCTTGGCGGGCATCCGGCGTTCGTGGCGGGTAGCGACGTGCAGCCGTGGAGCCTGCCGCAGGACGTGGTGGCGCCAGACATCGTGCTCTCGGAGATGGTGCGGACGGCCCGGTTGCCGCGGAGGATCGCGGAGCGGGCGCGGATGATCCTGCTCGCCCAACCCATCCTCTCCGGAGAGCGACGGCGGCGGCGATCGTCGCCGCAGGCGTTCGCACGACAGAGCTATTTCCCGGAGGCGCTGGCGGTCTTCGAGCTGTCCGTCGCCGCCACGGGGCAGGGTCACGATCAGCTCGCCAAGTGGCAGCACGTCTTCGCCGGCCAGGACCTGTCGGAGGTGCGCCCCGACGAAGAGCGCGCGGAGGCCGGCGGCCCGAGGAAGCGCAGGAGCCGCGGCGGCCGGCGGCGGCGAGGCCGCGGGCACGGCAAAGCGCTTTAGCCTGTACCTTCGAGCAATTCCCGAGCGACTCCCGCAGGATTGTCCAGAGGCAGGAAGTGTCCGCCCGGCACGATGGCGAGCGGCGCTGCCAAGGCGGCGGCGAGAGGACGCGCCACCGTCTCCACGGGAAGGTAGGCGTCGTCGGCCCCCCAGATCAGCCGGACGCGAGCTCCCGTGGCGCGCAGCCGCGCTGTCATTCCCTCCGTCTGCCGCGGTTGCAGACACCGGGCAGCATGGATCAGCCGCCTGCCACCCTCGTCCCCGGCGTAGGCGTCGAGCAGAGCGCGAATCGATCGCAGCCGCCGCGCGAGCACGGGCTGGAGCCGCGCCGCCTCGTCGGGATTCCACGATCGGATGCTCTCCACGGCTCCCATGGCCCACTCCGTCTCGTACACTCCGTCCATCAGGACGAGCTCGCGCACGCGGTCCGGCGCACGGACGGTGAGGATCTGCGCGGCCGCCGTCCCCACGTCGTGCGCGATCAGGGTCACCTGTCGCAGATCGCGCTCGTCGAGCAGCTCCAGCAGCCATCCCGCCTGGTTCTCCATCCCGACATCCGGCGCTCCGGGGGAGTCGCCGTATCCGGCGAGATCCACGGCGATCACCCGCAGGCCGGCTTGCACCAACCGCGGAGTCACGCCAAGCCATAGGCGCCGCGAGGTGGGAAATCCGTGCACCAGCAACACCGGCGGGCCCTTGCCGGTATCGTCGAGAGCGAGCCGGTTCATTTCCAGACGCGCCGGTCGTCGATCCGCCTGGCGTTCTCCGGCACCGGTCCGGTGCGTACCTCTCCGCGCACCTTGACGGCATCGCGCAACGCCTCAGCCACCAGCGCGACGTCCACGGCCGCTCCGGGAGCCACCTCCAGCACGTACTCGAGGTGATCCTGATGGTGGTCGCGCGTCACCACCGCCTGGAAGCGTGCGACCGCCGGGAACGCCTTGAGCGCTTTCTCGATCTCGGCGCCGCGGATGAACATCCCTTTGACCTTGACCGCGTCGCCCATGCGGCCGAGGAGGCCCGCGAGCTTCGGCGCGGTGCGCCCGCACGCGCACTTCGAAGGAGACGCCATCGCGCCGATGTCGCCGGTGGCAAAGCGCAGCAGCGGGTACGCGGGGTCGAAGATGGTGGCGACGATCTGTCCCGGCTGTCCCGGCGCCGCCTGCGCGCCCGTCTCCAGGTCCAGGACCTCGAGGATGCACTCAGGGTGCAGATGCATGCCGCCCTTCTCGGCGCACTCGTAAGCGAGCAGTCCCAGATCGGCGGTCCCGTAGCCCTGCAGGACGTCGAGGTGGAACTCGTCGCGCAGATCGCTGCGCAGCGAATCCGGGAACATCTCGCCGATCACCCAGGCCACCTCCAGCGGGAGCGGCGTTCCCAGCTCTCTTCCCCGCTTGAGGAGCGTATAGAGAAAGCTCGGTGTGCCCGCGTAACCCTTGGCTCGCACGGCGCACGCGACCCGGACCTGGAGGTCGGTCTGGCCGGTCCCGGCGGGGATGACGACGCAACCGAGGGCGCGGGCGCCGTTGTCGAGCATGAACCCGAGCGGCGTCAGGTGATACGCGCTGGAGTTCATCACGATGTCTCCGGCGCGGAAGCCCGCCGCCGCGAATGCGATGCGGAACCTCCAGAAGTCCTCTCCTTCACCCTGCGGATCGAGGATCGGGCCGGGCGAGGCGAAGATCCGCTGCAACCGGCCGGGGTCCACCGCGACCAGGCCGCCGAATGGCGGTTCGCTGGCCTGCAGCGCTGGGAGGTCGTCCTTCCGGATGATGGGGATCTGCTCGAGCCGGTCGACGGCCGGCGGCAGGACCCGACCGAAGTAAGCCGATTTGGCGCGGGCATGCGCCACCGTCTCGCGCAGCCTGCGCCCCAGCCGCCGCTCGCGATCCGCCGCCGTCTCCTGCTCCAGGGCAGGATCGAGGATGCGCCCGGGTCTCACGACAGCCACCGCTTGCGGCGCCGGTAGGACTTCACCGCCTTGTAGCTCTTCTTCGCCTCTCCGCCGCCCAGGTAGAACTCGCGGACGTCCTCGTTGCTCTTCAGCTTCTCCGGCTCGCCGTCCAGCACGATCCGGCCGGTCTCCATGATGTAGCCGAAGTACGCGATGGAGAGCGCCACGTTGGCGTTCTGCTCCACCAGCAGCATGGTGGTCTTCTCCTCCTGGTTGATCTTCCCGATGATGCGGAAGATCTCCTGTACCAGCAGCGGCGCGAGTCCGAGCGACGGCTCGTCCAGCAGGATCAGCCGCGGCCGCGCCATCAGCGCGCGGCTGATCGCCAGCATCTGCTGCTCGCCGCCGGAGAGGTACCCGGCGATCTGTTTGCGGCGCTCGCGCAGGCGCGGGAAGTAGTCGAAACAGAGGTCGCGGTCCCGTTTCAGTCCCGCGACATCGCGCCGCGTGTACCCGCCCATGGTGAGGTTCTCGTCCACGGTCAGGTCCTCGAACACGCGGCGCCCCTCCATCACCTGGAAGATTCCCCGCCGCACGATCTGCTCCGGCTCGAGCTCGTCGATGCGCTCGCCCTCCAGCTCGATGGCGCCGTCGGTGACCTCGCCTTCCTCGGCGCGCAGCAAACCGGAGATGGCCTTGAGCGTGGTGCTCTTGCCCGCGCCGTTGGACCCGAGCAGGGCGACGATCTGCCCCTGTGGCACCTCCAGCGAAAGGCCCTTGAGCACGAGGATCACGTCGTCGTAGACGACCTCGACGTTCGCGAGCCGGAGCATGGGGACCGCGGCGGTCATGGGCTTACAAGCCGAGCCACTCCTGCTTGCGCTCCATCTCGTACTCCTTCGCCTTGGTCAGCTTCCCGCTCTTGATCTGGTAGATCCTCACCGTGGTGGTCGGCCGGTGATCGGATGAGGTGTATGTCACCGGAGCCGTGAGCCCGCCGAGATCGTAGTCCTTCAGCGTCTCCAGCGCGGCCTTCACGCCCTCGCCGGTGAGCTTGCCGGATTTGTCCGCGCGCTTCAGCGCCTCGGTCCAGACCATCACGTAGGTCCAGCCGCGCACGTAGAAGGTGTCGTGCGTGTCGTCCGGGTGGTTCTTCTTGTGGAAGTCGGTGAGCCGCTTCATTCCGGGGACGTTCTCGCCGAAGGGCACGTCGACCATGATGCCGGTGACGCCTTCGGCCGCCTCCTTGGCGACCTGGGGCAGCGCCTCACCGAACCCGTAGGGATTCGATCCGAACTTGGTCGCCAGCCCCAGCTTCTTCGCATCGCGCAGGATGGTGGAGACGCCGGTCGTCGTGACGTTGATGTAGGCGTAGTCGGCGCCCCTTTGCTTCATGTTGAGCAGCTGGCTGGTCGCGTCCTGGAACGCGCCGGGAACGATCTCCTCGTCCACCAGGTCGATTCCGTTCTCCTTGCAGAAGCGGCGTCCCGCCTCGATGGGGCTCTTGCCGTACGGGTTGTCACCGTAGAAGAACGCGACCTTCGGGTTGCGCTTCTCCTTCCAGTCCTCCTTCACCCACTTGAGCCAGGCGCGGAGCCCGTCGGAGTAGCTGGGGCCGACGAAGAAGTTGTACGGGGTCTTCGTCGGGTCGGTGAGGTGCGCGGAGAAGGACGCGGAGACGTAGGGGATCTTGTCCTGGTTCACCTGGGCCTTCAGCCCTTCGGTATCCCCGGTCCCCCAGCCGTTGATCATGATGACCTTCTCGTCACCCGTCA
>Ga0066651_10000504_pt1 | contig 11919 bp, 15 predicted proteins | sample GraSoiAngelo_100_FD_71410 | JGI IMG/M metagenome (GOLD analysis project Ga0066651, IMG submission 71410) | Grasslands soil microbial communities from the Angelo Coastal Reserve, California, USA - 14_0903_02_20cm | ecosystem: Environmental > Terrestrial > Soil > Grasslands | place: USA...
TGAGCGAGGCCGTCCTGGCGGGTGGAGTACAGGCGGTGGTGGATCGGCTCGGCGAGTACGCGCGCGCCGGCGTGCAGCACGTCGCCGTGGTGTTCCGGCGCGAGGATCCCAAGCGCATGATGGAGCTGCTCGACCTCGTGGCGAGCAAGGTCCGCCCGGCGCTCGCGGGATAGCGATGGCCCGCGCCCGCGCGCTCGCCGTGTCGGTGATGCCGCTGGAGAACCGCCGCGAGCAGTTCGAGACGCTCGCGACGCTGGGCGAGCGGCTCGGCTACGACGCCATGCTCCTGCCGGAGACGTGGGCATACGACGTCACGATCGTCCTCGCCGAGGCGGCGGTGAAAACCGAGCGGATCCGGGTCGGCTCGGCGATTCTGGGCGTCTGGAATCGCAGCGCGGCGACGCTCGCGATGGGCGCCGCCACCCTGGCGTCGCTCTCGCGCGGGCGGTTCGTCCTGGGGCTCGGCGCCAGCACGCCGCAGCTCGTCGAAGGCCTGCACGACGTGCCGTTCGGCGCGCCGCTGACGCAGATGCGGCGCGTGGTGACGCAGATCCGAGCGCTGCTACGCGGCGAGCGGGTTCCGCTGGCCGTGGCCAAGGAAGCGCGCGCGCTGCGCCTGAACGTGTCGCCGGCGGAGGTGCCGATCTGCCTGGCCGCCATCGGCGACGCGTCCGTGCGGCTGGCGGGCGAGATCGCCGACGGCTGGATGCCATTTCTTTATCCGCTTCGCATGCTGGGGCAGGGGCTGGAGCGTCTGCGCGAGGGCGCCACGCGCGGGGGCCGCGCGGCGCTGCCGGTCGTCTACCCGATGATTCCGGCATCGGTGGACGAGGACGCGGACAAGGCGCGCGCCGGCGCCGCGTGGCTCGTCGCCTTCTATCTGACGTCGATGGGTACGTTCTATCGCGACACGCTGATCCGCTTCGGGTTCGACAAGGAGGTCCAGGCGGTGCTGGCGGCGAACACGCCGAAGTTCGCGGCGGCGGTGCCCGCCGATGCCGAGGTGCTGCTGGACGAGCTGATCGTGTACGGCACGCCGGCCGAGGCGCGCCGCCGACTGGCGCGCTGGTACGAGGCCGGCGCGGCCATGCCGGGACTGATGTTCCGACCCGGCCTCACGGCCGACGAGACGCGCCGCTCGCTGGAAGCGTTCGTGCCGATGCTAGAGTCGAGGTGATGACCATGGACCAAGCGCCGAGCGTCACGCCGCGCGAGCGCGTCGTCGCGGCCTACAAGGGACAGCGCGCCGATCGCGTGCCCGCCTATCCGATCGCCGGCTCGTTCGCCGGCTGCCTGGACGGCCTCTCGATCGAGGAGTACTGCACCAATCCGAAGAAGGCCGTGAAGGCGATGATCAACTACTACGAGCGGTTCCAGCCGGACATCATGATTGCGTTCAATGATCTGGCAAAGGAAGCGGAAGCCGTCGGCTGTCGCGTGAAGTATTCCGATTATGTCGTGCCGTCGATCGACCAGCACGTGCTGCAGGACGACAAGGGTCTGCTGGCGCGGCTGGAGGTGCCCGATCCGCTCAAGCAGGCGCGGCTGCCGGCCTTCCTCGAGCAGTGCGAGGCTCTCTCGGCGCAGAAGTTCCCGTCGGCGCTGGGGGCGGTGCTCGTCGGGCCATGGACGATCGCCATGCTCATGCGCAACCCCGAGCTGATGTGCCTCGATACGCTCGACGACCCGGAGTTCGTGCACGAGCTCATGCGCTTCACCACGGAGTTCGCCAAGCGCATGGGCGACGCGGTGCTCGCCACGAAGATCGGGCTGTCCTACTCGGATCCGACGGCGTCGTGCTCGCTGGTGGGCCCCGAGACGTACCGCGAATTCATCAAGCCCTATCACAAGGAGCTGGTGGACTACTTCAAGGCCAAGAAGGCCGGGACGACCGTGCATATCTGTGGCACCACGCACCAGATCCACGAAGACCTCGTCGACGTCGGCTTCGTCGCGATCACGATCGACCTCGATCAGCAGGCGGACCCCACGCTGTACGTCGACCAGCTCGATCGGTTGATCACGCTCGGCAACCAGAAGAACGTCGTCGCCATCGGCAACGTCGACGTGACGATCTTCGAGCGCGCCACCAAGGCGGAGATCGAGGCCGAGGTGCGGCGCTGCATCGACACGGCCGGCACCCGCTCGCGCTTCGTGCTGTCGACGTCGTGCGAGCTACCGCCGCGCGCCAACCCCGACTGCGTGAAGTGGTTCATGGAGGCCGCGCGCGAGTACGGTCGCTGGGACCGGATCCTCGGCGCCTGAGGAGACGACGATGGCCACGGTGACCGTGCACGGAGGTGCCGCCGGACTCGCCCAGGAAGTTCTCATCGGCAAGCATCGCCTCGTCGCCGACGAGCCGGTCGTCGACGGCGGCGCCGACGCGGGGCCGTCGCCGTACGACTATCTCTTGATCGCGCTCGGCGCCTGAACGTCGATGACGCTCGCGCTGTATGCGCGACGCAAGGGCTGGCCGCTCGACGGCGTCACCGTGCGCCTGACGCACTCCCGCATCCACGCGCAGGACTGCGCCGACTGCGAGACGAAAGAAGGCAAGCTCGACCAGATCGAGCGCGAGGTCGTACTGTCCGGGCAGCTGGACGCTACGCAACGCGCGAAGCTCGCCGAGATCGCCGACAAGTGTCCGGTGCACCGGACCCTGACCTCCGAGATCAAGATCCGTACGCGGCTCGCGTGACTCGCTATCGAAGGGGCCGCGCGTGCCGGTGCCGCCGGTAGCGGGCAACGGCGTACAGCATCGCGCGGCCGGGTTGCGTCTCGACCGCGCCCAGCGCTACGGCCGTCAACATCACAGCGCCGGCGATAACTTCCGCGAGAAGCATAGGTCGTTCCTTGTCATCGAGCGGCGGGCGGGAGAGTGCTCCCGCCCGCCAGCCGCGACGTCTCCGTTACGGAGCCTCGGTCGTAGAGATCGTGCTGTCGCTCGAATCCGCCCATACGGTCGCCGTCGCGGCGGTCAGCGCGGCGAAGGCCAGCAGGATCGCGAACACCATGCGCTTCATCATCACGTCACCTCCCGTCTTCTTTCACCGTTGAGATGCCGGGGTCGTGACGCGGGTTTCCGTAAAGAAGCGTAAACGAGCGGGGCGGGGGCTCGGGCACATCGCCCGAGCTTCACGAGATCGACGACGTGCCCTGCTGCCGTTCGACCTCTTCCATGATGAGCGTGTTGAGGCCGTCGATGAGCTTGCCGCGCTCGACACGGCCGTCGTTGCGGATCTCGGCGCGGATCCGCGCCGGACGGGCCGAGAGCATGATGAGCGTGGTGCCGATCGCCACCGCCTCGTCGATCGCGTGCGTCACGAACAGGATCGTGCGGCCTGTCTCGCGCCAGATGCGCCGCACTTCGGCCTGCATGATGCGACGGTTCTGAGCGTCGAGCGCGCCGAAGGGCTCGTCCATCAGCAAGAGATCGGGTTCGATGGCGAGCGCGCGGGCGATCGCCGCGCGCTGCCGCATCCCGCCCGACACGCGCGCGGGATGGTAGTCCTCGAAGCCGGCGAGGCCGGCCAGCCGCAGATAGCGGTCGGCGGTGGCGCGGCGCGCCCGCGCGTCGACGCCGAGCGGCTCGAGCACCAGCGCCACGTTCTGGCGCAGGGTCAGCCACGGCAGCAGGCGGTCTTCCTGGAACACGACGCCGACCTTCTTCGTGTGGCGGCCGCTGCCCGAGACGGGCTCGCCGCCGAGCAGCACATGCCCGCGCGTCGGCGGCTCGAGGCCGCCCACGATACGCAGCAGCGTCGTCTTGCCGCAGCCGTTGGGACCGAGCACGCACACGAACTCGCCCGCCTCGACCGCGAACGACACGGAGTCGATCACCGGGATGAGGAAGTCCTTGCCGACGCCGGCGACCTGGAGCCTCACCGCCATCGGTCGAGCCGCCGCGAGACCGCGTCGAACACGAGCGTGTCGGTGGCGGTCATGACGAGGATCATCACCAGCGCCCACACGAACACCATCTGCGTGGCCAGGATCTCGCGCGAATAGTTCATCACGTAGCCGATGCCCGAGGTGACGCCGAAGATCTCGGCGACCACCGAGACCTTGAGCGCGAGGCCGAAGCCCACCTTCATGCCGGCGACGAGATAAGGGAGCGTCGACGGCACCACGATGGAGGTGAACTTCTGCCGTCCCGACAGCCGGTACACGTCGCCCATCTCGAGCAGCCGCCGGTCGACGTTGTGGACGCCCTCGACGATGTTCGACGCGACCACGGGCAGCGTGATCATGAACGTCGTGAAGATCGGCGCCCAGTTGGAGAGGCCGAACCAGATGATCGAGATGACGATCCACACGAACACCGAGGTGGAGTTGAGGATCACGAGGAAGTCGTGGATCACGCCGCGCGCGGTCCGCGAAAGGAATGCGGCGAGCCCGGCCAGCAGCGCGACGGCCACCGCGCCGCCGAAGCCGACCAGAATGCGCCCGAGCGACGCCGCCGTGTGCCGCCAGATCTCGCCGCTGACCACGATGTCGGCGAAGCCGCGCGCGACGGCCAGCGGCGAGGGCAGGACGTAGGCGCCGTACCGCCAGGACAGCGCCGCCCAAGCGGCCAGGATGAGGGCGACGGCGCCGAGCGTGGGCAGGTGCAGCCGGGTCGCCCAGTGACGAGCGCTCACGCGCGGTGGAAGAACTCCTTGCGCACGCGGTCGGGCTGTTCCCAGATGTCCGACTTCAAGAAGCCGAACTCCTTGTTGATCTTCAGCTGCGCGATGAGCGTGTCCACCTGTTCGTCTGACAAGCCGTGGAGCATGCGCACGGTCTCCTTGTGCGCCGTCTTGATGACGTCGGGCGGCAGCTTCGTCACCTCCGCCACGATCTCCATCGCGCGATCCGGCTTGTTGTACCAGACGTCCACGGCGTCTTTCTGCGCGTCATTGAGATCGCGCGCGATGGCGGCGTTCTTGGCGAGAAAGTCGTTGTGCACGAGGTAACAGACGTGCACTGGGAAGCCGCTGGTCCGGCCGGTTGCCGAGCGCCAGAGGTCGATCTGCTTGGCGAGGTAGACGCCTTCGCCGCGGAAGACGACGGCGTCGGTGATGGGCTGCCAGGCGATGATCGCGTCGACGTCGCCCTTGCCGAGCAGCGTGACCATGTCGGGCGGCGCGGTGGCGGTGACGATCTGCGTGTCCTTCTGGATGTCGAAGCCGTAGGCCTTCAGGGTCAGCGCGCGGATGTCGAAGAACGTCGAGGTTCCGACGACCGCGGCGACCTTCTTGCCCTTGAGGTCCTCGACCTTCGTGAGCCCGGCACCCTTGCGGGCGACGATCGCACCCAGGACCGCGGTCGCCACGCCGGTGACCTTCACCGGCATGCCGTCCTCGAACGCCTTCGCGGCGAGCGCAAACGACATGTCGATGGCGTCCACGTTCTTCGCGCCGAGCTGGTTGAGCAGCGGTACCGGCGCCCCGGGCACGATCGAGTACTCGGCTTGCCAGCCGCGTTTGCCGAGCAGATCCTCCTTGTGAATGATCTCGGTCGCCGCCCATCCGAGCTGCAGGTAAGCCAGACGGACCTTGCCCTTCGCCGCCTGCGCGCGCACGAAGGTCGGCGTGCTGGCGAGGACCCCGCCCGCCACGCCGGTCTTCAGAAACTCGCGGCGCCTCACACCTTGACCTTCGGCACGCCCCGCAGCGCCTCCTCGATCTTCGCCGCCGGATATTCGTAGTCCTGCAGCTTGCCGGCGAGGAACGCCTCGTAGGCGCCGAGGTCGAAGTGGCCGTGGCCGGACAGGTTGAACAGAATCGCCTCGCGCTTGCCGCTCTTCTTGCAGCGCAACGCTTCGTCGATCGCGACCTTGATGGCGTGCGCCGATTCCGGCGCGGGGATGATGCCCTCGGTGCGCGCGAACTGCAGCGCCGCCTGGAAGGTGGCGAGCTGCGGCACCGCGACCGCCTCGATCACGCCCTCGTCGTAGAGCTTGCACACCAGCGGCGCCATCCCGTGATAGCGCAGGCCGCCGGCGTGCAGCGGCGCCGGCACGAAGCCGTGGCCGAGGGTGTGCATCTTCACCAGCGGCGTCATGCCGACCGTGTCGCCGAAATCGTAGGTGTATTTCCCCTTGGTGAGGCTCGGGCACGCGGTGGGCTCGACGGCGATGATGCGCGTCTTCTTTTTCTTCGTCAGCTTGTCGGCCGCGAACGGGAACGACAGCCCCGCGAAGTTGGAGCCGCCGCCCGCGCAGCCGATGACCACGTCGGCCTCGTCGTCGGCCTTCTCGAGCTGCTTCTTGGCCTCCAGGCCGATGACGGTCTGATGCATGAGCACGTGGTTGAGCACGCTGCCGAGCGAGTACTTGGTGTCGTCGCGCGTGGCGGCGTCTTCCACCGCCTCGCTGATGGCGATGCCGAGCGAGCCCGGCGAGTTGGGATCCTGCTCGAGGATCTTCTTGCCCGCCTGCGTGTCCGGGCTCGGGCTCGCCACGACCTGCGCGCCCCAGGTCTCCATCATGATCCGGCGATAGGGCTTCTGCTGATACGAGACCTTGACCATGTAGACCTTGCACTGAAGCCCGAAGAGCTGACTGGCGAGCGCCAGCGCCGAGCCCCACTGGCCCGCGCCCGTCTCCGTCGACAGTCGCGTGACTTTTTCCTTCTTGTTGTAGTACGCCTGCGCGACCGCGGTGTTCGGCTTGTGGCTGCCAGCCGGGCTCACGCCCTCGTACTTGTAGTAGATGCGCGCCGGGGTGCCGAGCGCCTTCTCGAGTCGCCGCGCGCGAAACAGCGGCGACGGGCGCCAGAGCTTGAGGATGTCGCGCACCTCGTCGGGGATCTCGATCCAGCGCGTCTGGCTGACCTCCTGCTTGATCAGCTCCATCGGAAAGAGCGGCGCGAGATCTTGCGGGCCGATCGGCTGGCCGGTGCCCGGGTGCAGCACGGGCGGCGCGGGCGTCTTGAGGTCGGCCTGGATGTTGTACCACTTCGACGGAATGTCCTTCTCGTCGAGGAGGAACTTGGTGCGCGTCGTGTCGCTCGCCTTGGCTGCCATACCGGCCTCCTTGCTCGGACGTCGAGGGCGGCTACGTTATCACAGAGTTTTCGGCCGTTCGCGTGCCGACGAGCACCGGCTGAAAGAAGCGCCCGTCCACGCGCTGGACGTTCGCGAAACCGACGGCGCGCATCAGCTCCGCGACGCGCGCGGGCGTGATCGACAGATAGCTCGTCTTCAGCACTGTGAACGGCTCGGCGGCATCGTCCGCGTCGGTAATCTCGAGCGCAAGCTCGTAGCGCTGCCCCTGCCAGGTCCACGTCTGGCGGAGCCGATAGCGACGGCCTTGCCACACGCGTTCACCATATGGATGGATCTCGACGGTGCCGGCCGCCGGCGGCGCACCGTAGTCGCGCATCGAGATCAAACAGCCGCCCCCTGGCCGCGCGCAGCGATGCCATTCGGCGAGCGCGTTGCCGACGTCGTGCTCGTTCTGCAGATGAGGGAGCGAGTTGTCGGCGACGAGCGCGACGTCGACGCTCGCCGACCGCACCGCGAGCGCCCGGAAGTCGGCGACGTGACAGGGCAACGCGAGCCCGCGTCGGCGCGCTTCGGATCGCGCGCGGTGCACCGCGGCCGGAGAAACATCGGAGCCGAGGACGCGAAAGCCCTGCGCGGCGAGACCGAGCGCCTGCGTGCCGATGCCCACCGCCGCATCGAGCACGCGCGACGCACTCGCGCCCCAGTGCTCGCGGATGAGCGACGCGAGCGCCGCGCCCTGTCGAGCGAGGCTCGCGTCCCAGTCCTCGTAGACCAGGTGGTACCACGGCGCGAGCGCGTCGTAGAACGCGCGCGCCGACGTCGGGCTCTCTTCCCGCACGAGGGCCGATGCTACACTGGCGCCATGCCGCCGAGCCTGACGCTGCCACGCGCCGATGGAACGTTGACGCGTTACACGCTGAGCGGTCGGACGCCGATCGCCGGCGCGCCGGGACCGATCCGAAGCCGCGTCGGGATGGCGGCCGTGCACGTCGTCGCGAATCCACTGGCGGCCATCAATCCGACGCTCGACGTGGCGCTCGACTGGGACGCGACGCTGGCGTTCCGGCGTCACATCTGGTCGCTCGGCCTTGCGGTCGCCGAGGCGATGGATACCTCGCAGCGCGGGATGGGCTTTCCGTGGTCGTCGGCGAAAGAGCTGATCAAACGCTCCGTGGCCGAGGCGAAGATGATCCCCGGCGCCGTCATTGCCTCCGGCGCGGGCACGGACGATCTGCAGCCCGGACCGCGGGTGACGCTCGCCGACGTCGAGGCGGCGTACGAGGAGTCGTGCGGCTTCATCGAGTCCGTCGGCGGCCGCATCATTCTGATGGCGAGCCGCGCGCTCGCCGCCTGCGCCAAGGGCGCCGACGACTACGTGAAAGTCTACGGCCGCATCCTGGGGCAGGTGCGAGAGCCGGTCATCATCCACTGGCTCGGCGACATGTTCGATCCCGCGCTCGCCGGCTACTGGGGCTCGCACGATCTGGACCGCGCCGCGGAGACGCTGCTGGCGATCGTCAGCGACTACGTCCCGAAGATCGACGGCGTGAAGATTTCGTTGCTCGACCAGAAGCGCGAGCTCGCGATGCGCCGGCGCTTTCCCGCGTCCGTGCGCATGTACACGGGCGACGACTTCGACTATCCGACGACGATCGGCGGCGACGCGCATGGCTATAGCGACGCGCTGCTCGGCATCTTCGACGTCATCGCGCCGGCGGCGTCGGCCGCGCTGCACGCCCTCGATCGCGGCGACCGTGCCGAGTTCGAGCGCGTGCTGGCGCCCACGCTGCCGCTCTCGCGTCACGTCTTCGGCGCGCCCACGCGCTTCTACAAGACGGGCGTCGTGTTCGCCGCCTATCTGAACGGCCATCAGTCCCACTTCCGGATGGTCGGCGGCCTGGAGAGCGCGCGCTCGATTCCGCACCTGGCCGAGCAGTTCGTGCTGATGGACGCGGCCGGGCTGCTGCGCGATCCGGAGCAGGCGGCCGAGCGGATGCGCCGCGTCCTCACCGTCGCCGGCGTCTCGTAGCGCACACTGAGTGCCGTCAGTGCCGTCGGTGCTCGAGTGGATCGCGACCCTCGCCGCGGGCGTCTTCGCCGGCGCCGCCGTCTACGTGAGCCTCGTCGAGCATCCGGCGCGCGTGAGCCTCGGGCCGCGGGCGGCCATGCAGGAGTTCGCTCCGAGCTACCGACGCGGCGCCGCGATGCAGGCGCCGCTGAGCCTGCTCGGCGCGGCGGCGGCGATCGTGCGCTGGGCCAGCGGCGGCTCGCTCGCGTGGCTCGCCGGAGGCCTCGCTCTCGGCGCCCTCGTGCCGTTCACGCTGCTCGTGATCCGGCCGACCAACTCGCGGCTCCTCGCCAGCACGCCTGAGATCGCCTCGGGGGAGGCGGAAGCGTTGCTCGAGCGCTGGGGGCGATTGCACGCCGTGCGGACGCTCGTGAGCCTCGGCGTCTTCGCCGGGTTCGTCGCGCTGCTCGCGCGCGCCTGACTCCACCGCGCGGTGCTACACTGCGGCCATGCCAGAGGGCCGCCGATGAATCTGGTGCGGTTGCTCGTCTGGGCGCTCATCGTGATCCTGCCGCTCACCGCCATCCTCGTCCTCGCGGTCGACGATGGCGTGCTGCTGCACCCGTCGAGCAAGCATGCGCCGGCCGCCTCGCGCGCCACGCTCAAGCTGCCCTCGGGCGTCGCGGCGCCGATGACCGCGCTCGCCGCGCCGCCGCTGCTCGGAGCGCTCGCCGCCGCCGCCGCACCGGTGGCGGTCTCCTTCTCGCCCCGCCCGCCGTTCGTGCCGCCTCGCGGCTAGTCCTCCTCGTCCTCGCGTCCGCGTCGTCGTCGTTCGGTTGCATCGAGGAGGAATGTCATGGGAAACCTTGCGAGCCAACTGCTCGTCCTCGTCATCGTCGCCTTCGTCGTCTGGGTGTGGCTGCTGTTGCTGTTGCGCCGCGTCCAGGAGCCGATGGCGGGCCTGCTCGCCGCGCTCCTGAGCTGGGCGCTGGCCAGCGTGTGCGTCCCGTGGGTCGTCGACGCGCTCCAGCACCACCACGTCTGGCCGCTGCTGTGACGATGCGCGGCGCGTTCCGTTGGCCGGCGCGCGTGGCCCTTGCCGTTGGGACGGTGCTGACGGCGAGTGTCCTCAGCGTGATCGTCGAGCCGTTGACCCACGCCGCCGCCTCACCGCTGTTCGTGGCGGCGGTGACGGCGAGCGCGTGGCTCGGCGGGCCGGGCTGCGGGCTGCTCGCAACGGTGCTCGCGACGCTCGCGCTCGATGCCGTGATGGGGTCCGCGTGGCCGTCGTTCGCGCTCACCGAGGAGGCGATCGCGCGGCTGGCGGTCTTCGTCTTCGTGGCGTTGTTCGTGAGCGCGCTCGACCACGCGCGCCGCCGCGCGGAGAGCGCGCGCGCGGTGCTGCTCGAGCGCGAGCGCACCGCCCGCGCCGAGGCCGAGGATGCCAACCGTGCCAAGGACGACTTCGTGACCATGGTGGCGCACGAGCTCCGGACGCCGCTCACCGCGATCCTCGGCTGGAGCGCCGCGATGACCGACGCGCGTCTGGGACCGGCGCTCATGGCCCGCGCCCTGGAGGCGATCCGCCGTAACGCGGCGCTGCAGTCGCGGATCGTCGCGGATCTCGTCGATCTCTCGCGGCTGGGGCGCGGGCGGCTGTCGCTGCAGCTCGAACGCGTGGATCTTGGCGTCGTCGTCGCCGCCGCCACCGATGCGCTGGCGATGACGGCCATCGCGCGCGGCATCAAGGTGGTCACCAACGTCGCGGGCTGCCCGCCCGTGCAGGGGGACGCGGGCCGACTGCAGCAGGTCGTGTCCAACCTGCTGGGCAACGCGCTCAAGCACAGCGATTGCGGGACCACCGTGCACGTCGACGTCGACGCGCTCGGCGACCGCGCGCGCATCGTCGTCCGCGACGAGGGCCACGGCATTGCGCCGGAGCTGTTGCCGCACATCTTCGAGCCCTATCGGCAAGGCGAGGGCGGCGTCACGCGTGCGGGGCTCGGGCTGGGCCTCGCGATCGTCCGGCAGCTGGTCGAGCTCCACGGCGGCCGTGTGGAGGCGAGCAGCGCCGGCATCGGTCAGGGTGCCTGCTTCACGGTGCTCCTGCCGGCGCTCACCAGAAGCGAAGCGTCAGGCGTGCCCGAGGGCCGTTGTCGATGAGCTCGAAGACGTTATCGTCCTCGTGGCTCTTCTCGTGCTGGTGAAGATACGTGAACTGGTAGCCGGCCTCGACGCTGAGCATGTTCGTGAGCGCGTACGTCACCGCGAGACTGGCGTCCGCGTGGCTCTGCCAGGTGTAAACCGTCCCGCCCTCCGTGCGAAGACTGTCGACCTTGGGAAGGAGGCCGCCGGCCACCGAAGCGCGCAGGCCGAGCCGCTCGGTCAGAAGAGCTTCGTAGCGAAGCCCCACGATCGGCACGGGTAATTCCTGGAGGTAGAAGTCCTCAGCTTTCGTCTTGGGGTGCTGGGTGAGGGCGGCGTTGAGCCACACGAACGTCAGGCCGGCGCTGCCGACCAGACGGCCATGATCGCCCACACTGGCCAGCACGCGTTCGTAGGCGAGACTGGCGCGCCAGAAGTCCAGGTTCGTGTCCACGCGACCGGCCGCGTATTCCTGGCCGTCGTACACAATGGCGCGGTCGAACGTTTTTCCACCGCGCAGAAAGTAGTAGAGGTAGGTCGCACGCACGGCGTCGCGTGGCGTGAGCCAGAACGCGATGCCGGCCTCGATCGCCTCCGAAACGTCGAGACCGAGATCGCTCAGACGCAGGTGCGTGCCATGTGTCGCGGTCTCGTTGACGCGGATATAGCCGACGGGAAAGCCGACGCGCCCCTCGACCGACACCTCCCAGCGTGAGTCCGTGTCGGTCGGCGATGGTGCCGGCGTGAGCGTCGTCTGCGCGTGCGTCGGGCTCGGC
>Ga0066651_10000507_pt1 | contig 11903 bp, 5 predicted proteins | sample GraSoiAngelo_100_FD_71410 | JGI IMG/M metagenome (GOLD analysis project Ga0066651, IMG submission 71410) | Grasslands soil microbial communities from the Angelo Coastal Reserve, California, USA - 14_0903_02_20cm | ecosystem: Environmental > Terrestrial > Soil > Grasslands | place: USA...
GCCGACCTGATGATGGTGGACACCAACAACGTGGAAGAATCGATCACCAGGCTTGCCCAAATGGCCCGCGCTGTGGGTATCCACTTAATTCTCGCAACGCAGCGGCCCTCCGTGGACGTGATCACCGGTTTGATCAAGGCGAACTTCCCTGCCCGCATTTCGTTTCGCGTGGCCAGCAAAGTGGACTCGCGCACCATCCTCGATTCGAACGGCTCGGAATCGCTGCTGGGAAAAGGCGACATGCTCTATCTGCCCGCCGGCTCGGCGCGGCTCCATCGCATTCACGGCCCGCTGGTGACGGAAGATGAAATCACATCCGTCTGCGACTTCTGGCGTGAGCAGGCCCAGGCGAAGTACCAGGAAGAGTTGCTCGCGGCCCCAAAGGATGAGAGCGGCAAGGCCGAAGGAGCGGCCGCCGGCGATCCCGACGGCGGCGAAGATGTCGACGACCATCTCTACCAGGACGCGATTCGCGTGGTCTGCGACGCCGGCCGCGCTTCCACTTCCACGTTGCAGCGCCGGTTGCGAATTGGCTACGGGCGCGCGGCACGCCTGATCGACCTTATGGAAAAGGACGGCATCGTCGGTCCGCCCGACGGAACTAAACCGCGCGAGGTCCTGAAAAACCGCAGCTGGATGAAAGAGTTCGACGATTCCGCGCATTAAGAGAATGTTTCCGGTGTTCAGTGTTCCGTATCCAGTCCACCCATAAGAGGGTCCACCATGAGGAACCAGCCATCGCAACGTTCCTAATCGGACTGGCAGTGGCATCAACGCCCGGGCCGCTGCAGGGGCAACAGTTCGAGTACGCCAAGCAGGCGGAGTTTGACGAAAAGGGAAACATCTACGTGAGCTCAGATCAAGGGAAGCTCATTTGGGTGGGAGATACGAAGCATTGCTCGGAAGCTCGTGTCGCCAACGATCAACAGACGGTTGGGTGTCGAGCAATGCAAGGTCAGGAGCACAGCAACTCTTTGCCGTCGCTACAGTTGGAAATTTATCGAAAAGGTGGCCATAAGGAAATCATTCAACCGGGAGCACTGATTCTGGAATGGCATTTTTGGAAAGACGGTAAAGAGATAGCTGTCTATTATGGAGCGCAATTCACCAGGGAACATATGGTCTGTACGATACAGCAACCGCTCGCCTGATCGAGAAACTGGCCGAGCCATCCGACGAGAGATTGCTTCCTGAATGGGCTAAGGGCCAGGCGCTGATACGAGACGAGTCTGTTCCCATGTCCGCTGCCCTCAACGAAGAGCGAACGAAATGGATCGGGAAGATCTTAAGGTTAAGGCAAATCAGCACGATCGAGCCCGGCATGCGCAGGAGCGACTTGCTCAGAGTATTTAAAACGGAAGGCGGTCTTTCGAATCCAACACAGCGAACGTATGTGTACATCGAATGTTCGTACATCAGAGTAAGCGTTCGCTTCAAGGCAGCGACTACCGAAAGTCCGGGGCTGGGGGAAAACCCGGACGATATTATCGAGTCCATCTCACAACCGTATCTGGGATGGAGTGTAATGGACTAAACAGTTCAGCGAGAACTTACGCACTTTCCGTCCCATCCCACAAGCCGAATTGACAGTGCTGGCTATCGTCTCTAAAATTGAAAAGTTCAGTAAAGCCGGGGTAGCTCATTGGTAGAGCGCCGCCCTGAAAAGGCGGGCGTAGCCAGTTCGATTCTGGCCCCCGGCACCAGTTTTGTTTTTTCTTCGCCACACTTCTCGCCTCCGCCCAGGTAGACTAAATTTGCGCCTTGGTGCAAATCCAGCCTCCGCAACCATACGAATTTGTGAGTTGTCGCCCTAGAGATTTGAGTTGAGAGAATTGCACCTGGCAACCCCACCTTCGACGAGGGAGGAACCTGCTGAGTAATCGACAGTTTCTTCTGGTCTGCCCGTAAGCTTACTGAGAAAGGCCGGCTCTTTTCACCAAGCCGGCAAAGCGGGGCTCAGTCACGCAGCTTGCGGATTAATTCCAGACCTGATGATCGCAGCACAGCCACAGCCGCAGAGACTGTAAGCTTCGTCTGTGAGTTCCGGACCACCGCGCTATAATTTAGACGTAAGGACAATGAACACCGAGTTCGCACCAACGCTCGCTTCCGGTCTGGAATGGGCCCACCCGCTCGTCCGCGACTGGTTTGTCAGCCGCTTCGATACACCCACCGAACCCCAGCGAGAGGGCTGGCCGCACATCCTTGCTGGGAAAACCACGCTAATCTCAGCCCCAACGGGTTCCGGCAAAACGCTGGCAGCCTTTCTGATCTGCATCGATCGTTTAGTCCGTAAAGCGATCAGCGGAGAATTGACCGACCGCACCGAGGTTCTCTACGTTTCGCCACTCAAAGCACTAAGTAACGACATTCAGAAGAACTTGGAACTTCCGCTAGGCGAAATTCTGCAGCTCGCGGGGCAGCGCGGATTCTTGATGCCGGAAATTCGTACCGCAGTGCGTACAGGTGACACGCTCGCGCAAGAGCGCCGCGCGATGTTGGCGCATCCACCGCATATTCTGGTTACCACTCCGGAATCCCTCTACATCCTACTAACCGCCGCGAAGAGCCGCGAGATCCTGCGAACCATCGAGACCGTGATCGTAGACGAAATTCACGCGGTGGCCGACGACAAGCGCGGCGCACACCTGGCCCTTTCGCTGGAGCGCCTCGATCATTTGACCGGCAAGCGCCTCACGCGCATCGGCCTCTCCGCAACGCAGAAGCCGATCGTGCTCGTGGCCCATTTTCTGGCCGGCAGCGATCGGCCCGACCCGATCGTGGTGCAAATAGCTCATGGCCGCGAGCTCGACCTGGCCGTCGAAGTACCTGGCAGCGAACTTGGTCCCGTAGCGTCCAACGAAATGTGGGCTGAAATCTACGACCGACTCGCTACGCTAGCCACGCAGCACCGCTCAACACTTGTGTTCGTCAATACCCGACGTCTGGCAGAGCGCGTGGCACATCATCTTGCCGAGCGTTTGGGAAAGGAGGCCGTGACCGCGCATCACGGCAGCTTGTCCCGCAAACTTCGGCTTGTGGCGGAGAAAAAACTGAAATCCGGAGAGCTCCGCGCACTGGTAGCGACGGCTTCTCTCGAACTGGGGATTGATATTGGCACCGTCGATCTGGTTTGCCAGATTGGCTCGCCGCGTTCCATTTCTGCGGGTTTGCAGCGTATCGGCCGCGCGGGTCACTGGCGCGGAGCAGTGCCCAAAGGTCGGCTCTTCTCAACGACATGGGACGAGTTGCTCGAATGTGCTGCACTTGTGCGCGCGATTCGCCAAGGCGATCTCGACCGCATCGCCATCCCCGAAGCTCCCTTGGACATTCTGGCGCAGCAGGTCGTAGCTATGTGCGCTGCGGAAGACTGGAATGAAATGGAATTGTTCCAAGCTGTGCGCACTGCCTATCCGTATCGCGATCTTGCACGCGCGGACTTCGACGAGATTCTCGGAATGCTTTGCGAAGGTATCGCCAGTACGCGCGGGCGTTATGCGGCTTACCTTCATCGCGACCGCGTGAACGGCATCGTCCGCGCCCGCCGTGGCAGCCGTTTGGCAGCGATTACCAGTGGCGGCGCCATTCCAGAGAATTCGCTATACACCGTGGTTGCGCAGCCCGAAGGCGCAGTCGTCGGCACTGTAGATGAAGACTTCGCCGTAGAAAGCATAGCTGGCGACATCATGTTGCTGGGAAACACTTCCTGGCGGATCCGACGAGTATCCTCGGGCAGCGTCTTGGTAGAGGACGCACAAGGAGCGCCACCGACGATTCCGTTCTGGCGCGGCGAAGCACCGGCACGGACCGACGAACTCTCTGCACACGTCTCGGAGTTACGAGAAAAGATTAGTACGTTCGTTCCGTGTGCCGCTTCTGATGCCACCGGACAGTTGACCAAAGACGCCATCGCTGCGGTTACCTGGCTCAAGCTCGAATGCGGACTCGACGACGCAGGAGCCGAGCAAGCGGTTGAGTACGTGGTGACTGGTCGTGCGACCTTGGGCGCCGTCCCCACGCAAACGACGATCATTGCCGAGCGTTTCTTCGATGAAAGCGGGGGCATGCAACTCGTGATCCACGCTCCATTCGGCGGGCGAATTAACAAGGCCTGGGGTCTCGCGCTTCGCAAGCGGTTCTGCCGCTCGTTTAATTTCGAACTGCAGGCTGCTGCCACCGACAACGGATTGAACATCTCGCTGAGCGAGCAACATAGTTTTCCACTCGCCGATGTCTTTCATTTCCTACATCCAAATTCAGCCCGCTCTGTTCTCGAGCAAGCCGTGCTGACGTCGCCTCTTTTCACAACCAGGTGGCGCTGGGATGCGGGACGTGCACTGGCTTTGCTTCGCTTCCGTGGAGGGAAAAAAGTTCCCCCAAACATTCAGCGTATGCGCGCTGATGATTTGCTGGCTGCCGTATTTCCCGAACAGCAGGCATGCCCGGAAAATCTCGCGGCCGGCGATATTAACATTCCCGCCCACCCACTGGTCCGCGAAGTGATGAAAGACGTGCTTACGGAGGCGATGGACGTTGACGGCCTTGAGTGCGTGTTACACGACATCGCCTCAGGCAGGATTAAATGTTTGGCTGTGGATACACCGGTATCGTCGCAATTTTCACACGAGATTCTAAACGCCAATCCGTACGCATATCTCGATGATGTGCCGCTCGAAGAACGCCGAGCTCGCGCCGTGAAAATGCGCCGCGTCTTGCCGGAGGCGCTGCTTGGAGAAATTGGGCGGCTTGATCCGGCTGCGACCGCTGAGGTGTGCGATGAGGCTTGGCCCGACGTCCGCGATGCCGAAGAGTTGCACGATGCTCTACTTACGCTAATCGCGCTGCCGTTGGGTGACGAAGGAGTCCGAGGAAACAGTCGCCTAAACGCTACGCTGAGCAATGCCCTGCCCGCATGGACACTTTTTTTTGAACGGCTTGTGAGAGAACGCCGCGCTGGGCTTGCACACGTCGGCAACCAAGCGTATTGGGTGGCTTCGGAACGCGCGCCCTCGTTCATACAGGTCTTCCCGTCGGCCACTTTTGACGTTGCCCTGCCGGATGTTGAGCCACCGGCTGTCTCGCGAGAAGAGGCGTTGTTGGCCTTCGTAAAGGGATGGACCACGCATAGCGGCCCAGTCACCTCAAACCAACTGAGCAATGTGCTCAAGGTACCTGCCTCTGATGTAGAAAAAACTTTGCTGCGCCTCGAGTCCAGTGGAGTAGTCCTCCGCGGTAAGTTTGCTGGTGTGGGTTTGGATGAAAGTGCTTCCGGTTCAACCGAATGGTGCGAGCGTCGCCTGCTTGCGCGCATCCACCGCCTCACGCTGGGACGGCTCCGGAAGGAGATCCAGTCCGTAACTCCCGCACAATTCATGAACTGGCTGCTTTCCTGGCAGCACGTCGCGCCGAGCACCCAGCTTATCGGAGAACGCGGCACGCTCGAGGCGATTCGTCAAATGCAAGGCTTTGAAGCTCCCGCAAACTCATGGGAACGCCAAATCCTGAGGCGCCGAATCGCGGATTTCGATCCCAAAGTGTTAGACCAACTTTGCCTCACGGGCGCCGTTGGGTGGGGCCGCCTGTCGCCGCATCCGGCAACGCTCGAGGCGCTCACCGACGGGAAACGCCGCGTGATACCCACCAGCGTTGCTCCCATTACTTTCTTTGTGCGCGAAGATGCGGACTGGATGATTCCAAGGCGTGAATCCATCGATGTACAACCGACTGGCCTGAGTGCCGGCGCCGGCACAGTTTTGCAGTTCTTGCGCCAGCGTGGTGCTTCCTTTTTTGCAGATGTAGTGCGCGGCACCGCCAAGTTAAATGCCGAAGTCGAAACCGCTCTTTGGGAACTTGTCGCGGCTGGACTCATTACCGCGGATGGTTTTGACAATTTGCGCGCGCTTATCGACCCCAAGCGGCGCTCCGGCCAGGGGAGCGGACGAACTTCACGACCTCGGCACAGCTCCGGCCGCTGGTCACTGCTGTATTCTGACGACGCGCACGACCGCAGTCGAGCCCTCGAAGCGACTTGTTGGATGCTTTTGCATCGCTACGGAATCGTCTTCCGCGAGCTTCTCACCCGCGAAACCATTCTTCCGAAATGGCGCGAGATGCTGATCACTCTGCGACGCCTCGAAGATCGTGGCGAAATTCGCGGCGGCCGATTTGTCAGTGGTTTTTTGGGTGAGCAATTCGCTCTGCCCGTGGCCGTGGAATCTTTGCGCGCCAAGCGTAAGCAGAGTCCGTCGGCCGAAACTACGACGATTTCCGCAGCAGATCCGCTGAATCTCATCGGCATTGTGATTCCTGGCGAACGTGTTCCCGCGAACTCCGGAAAGGTTGTCACGTTTCGCGACGGCGTCGCTGTCGAACCAGACGAACGAGCGCTCGGACGAGCGAATGTTCTACCAATGCCTCTGGCGCGCTGAGGGGACCTTCTAAACAAGCGGGAGGCATTACCTCAAGCCTCCAATCCCGGCTACCAAAAGCAGTACTGGCGAAACTGCGCTCCGGGCGGTTCAAGACAACCGACAAGCTGATCGCATCGCTAAGGGCGGCCATTTTTATGCGGAGCAAAAAGTCTTCAAAATGACTTGCTGGCGGGGCCTGTCAGAGCCAAACTCTGAGTAACAATACACCCTGCATTATATCTGGCGCCGCTGCCGGAGGGCTACCGCGGCGCGTATGGGCCGAAGGTGAAGACGTTGTGTGATGTTCGCGCATCTGTGCCATATGACCGAGCCGAAGATCGGCGAATGGTTCGCCAACATGGGCATCCGGATTTCCGCGGGGCAGATCTCGCATCTGCTGACCGCAGGCCAGGAAGCCTTCCATCGGGAGAAGGAAGAGATTGCGGAAGCCGGGCTGAACAGCAGCCCCTGGCAGCACATGGATGACACCGGCACGCGCGTGAACGGGGTCAACCAGCACTGTGAGGTGCTCTGCAACCCGCTGTACACCGCCTATTTCACCACCGCGCGCGAAGACCGGCTGACGGTGATCGAGGTGTTGCGCAACCAGCGGAAGCGCGTGTTCCGCTGCAATGACGAAACGGTGGCATTGCTGCGCCAGTTTGCGGTTTCCGAGCGGACCATGGAAGTATGGCGCCATCTGCCGTGGGACCAGGAACGGAGTGAAAGCGAACTGGATGACCGGCTGAAGCAACAGCGACCCCAGTTGGGAGCCACGGCGCGGAGCCGCATCGTGGAGGCCAGTGCCATGGCCGCCTATCATGCCGAGGTCGGTCATCCCGTGGTGCGGTTGCTGATCTGCGATGACGCCAAGCAGTTCAAGCTGGTCACCGAAGAACTGGGATTGTGCTGGATTCACGAGGGGCGCCATTACAAGAATCTGGAACCTGGTGTGGCCTACCATGGCCAACTGCTGGACGCGTTTCTGAAGCGCTATTGGGATTACTACAAGGAACTGCTGGCCTACCGGAAGCAACCCAGCGCTGAGGAAGCGCTGCGGTTGAGTGGCGCATTCGACCAGTTATTCTCCACCGTGACGGGCTATGCTGGGTTGGACCGACGCATCGCCAAGACCCAGGCGAACAAAGGGCCGTTGCTGATGGTGCTGCGGCATCCCGAGATTCCGTTGCACAACAACCCCGCCGAGTTAGGGGCCCGGGGGCGGGTGCGCAAGCGGGTGGTGAGCTACGGGCCGCGGTCCGAGCAAGGGGCCCAAGCTTGGGACACCTTTCAAACCCTCCTCGGCACGGCCAAGAAGCTGGGAGTGAACTTCTTCCACTACCTGCGCGACCGCATCGTGGCGCCCGGCAGATTTCCTCGCTGGCGGATCTCATTCAGCAACGGGCGAACTGTTCAACTCGGCTCCTCTTGGGACTCCTCATGATCTCTCCGAAATACTGAGGAGATACCTAAAATCTGAAAGCGCTTGAACTAGCGGCACTTAGCAGGTCAGGGCCGGAACCAAAAGATGAACCAAGAAGGAAGACGCGACTCTATCGAAATTGGCGACGACGCCGACCATGGGGGACTTGGTTGACAAGCGGAGAGGGGGCAATGTTGGAAGCAGGGCCGGGTTGCTGGACCAATTCAGGAGCGTACGTATAGCTTGAGCGCTATCGCAGCTCGTAGGTCATACAACCCTACATAGACCGCGACCGCACCAGTAGCGGCTTAGACTCGTATTCGCTCTCTGGGAGCGGTATAGGTCGGGTCGCACCCTTCCCGCTGCAAGGCCTCATCGTTATCCATGACCATGGTGTCCAGCGTCAGCACCACCATGTCTGGCTTCTCCTGCTGCAAGCGCCACAGAAACAACTCCTTTAACACCCAGCGGAACTTTGTACACGCGTCCGCAATACGAAGACCAGCAGCGGTTGCTAGAATTTGCGCGGCCAGACAACATCATCCTGACGAATTTAGTTTCCGGAGAGCCGCTTCTGGAACGGATGCCGCGCGCCGTTCGGGAATACTGAGCTGAAGTAGAGAAGGACAGGTGTCTCACAACCTCTGCTGATCGCGGCCTAGATCGGCAGCAGCTCCCTCCCAAAGTCGTTCTCTCGCACCGCTGCCCACACGCGAATCATTTCTGCCGGGCGGTACACCGAAATCAGACTGGTTCTCGCCCCTTTGGCCAAAAACTGAGCAACAATCAAAAAAATCGCTCAATTTAGGTAAGTATTAAGAGCTTCGAGAAAGCCCGGTTTCAGATTGCGGGTTTTGCGGTGGGCGGCAATGGCCGCGCCGTTGTCGACGAGGGCGCTGCCGAGGCAAGCACTTTGGGCTCGCGGCGATACGCTTCCTAGTGCTCCTTCCAGCGGCTCCAGGCTTCTCCGAGGCGCTCCTCTAGGCGGCTCAGGACATCTTCGCGCGCGGCATTCACCAGACTCTCGAGGCGCTCTTCAGAAACGCTGTTCACAGCGCTCTGGCTCTGCAGGAACAAACGCGTTTGTGTCACGTGGGCTTCCACCTGAGCGCAAGCCTCTCGCGCTTCAGCAGTGCGGGTCTCGAGTTCCAAACCAGCCTCCCGTGCCGCCATCTTAAGGCCTTCTGTTAGCTTAACCAGTTGCCGGTCGGAAACGATGGCTGCCGCAGCTTCGAATGCTTTTGCGGCACAGCTGATACTCTCGTCCAGCCGGACGCGCATATAAGTTTCGAGTTTGCCAGCGGCTTTCTCGACGAAATCCCGCGTATCGGCCAAATGAGTTTGCGTATCTGCGGCTAGCTTCTCTAGCCGCAGAGCAAGCTCTTCAGCCCGGTTGCGATGGTTACCCTGTTGCTCTTCCCAGTTGCTCCGTATCTCTCCAAGGCGCACTTCTAGGCGAGTGAGGATCTGTTCGCGTGAATAACTGAGCAGTGTTTCGAGGCGTTCTTCGGATAAGGCGCCGTCCACGCCAGTTAGCTGCGAAACGACCTCCGCGACGCGGGCTTCCAGTTGTGCCGAAGCCTCTTGCGTCACCTTAAGCGTGTTTTCCTTAAGTTGTACAAGGTGCCGGGCAGAAGCACTGGTTACCAAGACTTCGAAGTCCTCAGCGGCACGGCCAGCGTACTCGTCCAGCCGCGTGTGCAGCGATTGAAACTGCGGTCCCAGCTCGTGGGCGAGCCTCCCCATAAACGCCTGCGCATCGGTGAAACTTTGCTGAGTCTCGGTGACCAGCTTCTCGAGTCGCTCGGCAATCTCTTCTGCCCGGCTGCGATACGCGTTCTGCTCTTCTACCCAGCGGCTCCGAACTTCTCCAAGCTGCCCTGTCAGCCGCCTGAGAACCTCTTCTTGAGAGGAATTTACCAAGCTTTCTAGCCGCTGCCCCGTGAACTCCTGAGCTTGCCACAGACTCGCCTTGGAAACCTCGGCGATCTTAAAGAGAGCCTTTTTCACGGCCTCATCGAGCTGCGCTGCGAAGGCGCTGGCTACGGCCTCCTCGGCGGCCAGCTTCAGTTTCCCCTGCAGCGACTTAACTAGCTGGTCCCCCGTGATTACCATCCGTTCTGGTTTGGCCAGTCCAGGATCTTTTGCCCGTTCGGCGGTGGCCGGGGGAGCTGGGAATGCTGCAACCTCGGCCATTTTCTGGTCCGAAGCGATTTGCGTCAGTGGAAGCGCGGCACCCATCACCGCAGGCTCCCGCTCGGGAGCTACGCCGGCGGCGGCCCGCATTCTCGACACATTCTCTCCCAGTACGCATCGCCAATCTTCCGGGGGCGTAGGAATTCCCCACACGTTGCTCGGTGCTTCGAACTCTACGCCGATTTGGTAGAGCTCTTGCGGGGTTTTGGGTCCGTGGATGGACCGTACTTTGGCGCGAACGAGCGGTGATTTGGCCTCGCCATTTGGTTCCGTCACCTGCAGGTTGACCCACGTCTCGATCGGATAATCATGCCGTGATGGAAATCGGCACCCGTGGAGATTCAGACTTACCGACGAAGTGGTCTCCTGAGAGAGTTCTCCAAGTTTGTCTTTGCCCATGATAATTAGGGGGATGACGCGTTCGAGGCGGGTGCTCCGGCGTGCGTCGATACCGGAAAAACGGCCGTTATCTGTGGGAGTAGCCACGCTCATTTCTTCTCACCATCTTTTCTTGGCCGGACCGGCAACCGGGTTTCCTGGAGCTTCCTCATGCTTGATGTCAACCGCAACCAGACCAGTGTACGCAATAGTGGGCTCAGTGTCATCGAGACTCTCCCAGAGGGGCTCGCTTTTGAGCGCCGACATTAGTAGAACTACATATACGGGGCCAGCCGTGTAACGCCGACCCTTATGAGAACGAAAAGCCACACCTTGGCGGCCGAGGGATACTAGTTCCTTAGGCGCGCCTTATCCCTTAATAAATACTCAATTCCCACATCTACGTCAATCGTGGGCCGCTATCGCCCATCGCTCCTCGCTACGCAGCAGCTTTCGCACGGCGGCCGGCGTCGCCGCCCCGGGATCGCGAACGCCGCTTTCTCGCAAGTCCACCAAACTGCCTAATCCGCACTTCACCAGCCGGAAACTTCGCGTGAATCTCCAGCTTGCCGCCCATCGCCTCGATAGCTTTGCGCAACGTGCTCACGAAAATGTCGGAACGGCTCTCGATCTTAGACACTCCCGCTTGATTGATGCGCAAGGCCTTGGCGAGCCGTTCCTGCGTGATTCCCATTGCCCGACGGAGTTCGTTGAGAGCCATTTCCTCGATCATCTTCTGCGTTTTGGCATCTGAGCGCGCGCTGGCCCCCGGTGACATCTTTGCTTTCAGTTCTCGAAAATTCTTGGCCATTGAGCAATCCCTCCTTTCGGAGCGTTTTCAGATGTTCGTTGTATAGCCTATCGCCTATCGGCACAAACTCCTTGTACCAACGACCCATGCCCGTCTTATTTCCGCCGATCAACAGAATTGCAGTGCGTCGCGGATCGAAGGCGAATAGGACACGGTAGGGTCGTCCTCGGTGCTGAACGCGCAATTCCTTCATGTTGGCGTGCTTCGAGCGCGCTACGGAGTCCACATGGGGCCTGCCGAGCGTCGGCCCGAAGCGGCGAAGCAGGTTTACCTCCGCCCTTACGTCCACTGTTCGGCTTCGCTCAAACCTCCCACCACGCCCCAAATTCATTTGTAAACTCTACTTCCCATTCCTCCAAAGGAATATACCTCCAAAAGCCTAGCGCGTCAATGGTAGTGGGAATGAGTGTTGTTAGGCAGAACTAGAATTGGCGTGCTTGGAGCGTCGCGGACCGCCGGCACCATCCGTTCGCGTCCGATTGCGTACAGAATCGAGCATTTTAGAGGTGTATTTTGGGGCGGGAAGCCAGCAAAGCCAACTGCATCAACAAGCTTTATGGAGCGGGCGATGGGAATCGGGAGCAGTCGACAAAACTGCGAATCTAGCGGGGTGAGAGTCCCCGTTCGGTTAATTGCCTGTAGTCGGCCGATAGCATATCCGATGCGTGCGAAGGCAACGACGCAC
>Ga0066651_10000519_pt1 | contig 11830 bp, 10 predicted proteins | sample GraSoiAngelo_100_FD_71410 | JGI IMG/M metagenome (GOLD analysis project Ga0066651, IMG submission 71410) | Grasslands soil microbial communities from the Angelo Coastal Reserve, California, USA - 14_0903_02_20cm | ecosystem: Environmental > Terrestrial > Soil > Grasslands | place: USA...
CGGCGACGTCGCGTGCGACTTCTTCCACCGCTACCGCGACGACGTGAAGCTCATGAAGGAACTCGGCATCGACGCCTTCCGGTTCTCGATCGCATGGCCGCGCGTCCTGCCGGAGGGGCGCGGCGAGGTGAACCAGGCGGGGCTCGACTTCTACGACCGGCTCGTCGACGAGCTGCTCGCGAACGGGATCGAGCCCTTCGCGACGCTGTTCCACTGGGACTCGCCGCAGGCGCTGGAAGCGGCCGGCGGTTGGCGCGCGCGCGAAACAGCCGAGGCATTCGTCGAATACGCGGAGGCCGTCGCCGGGCGGCTCGGGGACCGCGTGCGCCACTGGATCACGCACAACGAGCCGTGGGTCTACGCGTGGATTGGCAATGCCTGGGGCAAGCACGCTCCCGGCCGCGAGAGCGAGGCGGACGCAGTCGCCGTCGCCCACCACCTCCTGCTCTCCCACGGCTGGGCGGTCGACGCGATTCGCGGCGCTGCAGCCGCTGCGCAAGTCGGCATCACGCTCAATCTCGCGCACTCGTATCCGGCGTCGGACACGCCGGAGGACGAGGCCGCTGCGTGGAAGGTCGACGGCGAGGCGAACCGCTGGTTCCTCGACCCGCTCTTCCGCGGGGCCTATCCGGCCGACCTGCTCGAGCGGAACGAGCTCGTCGCGCTCGCGCTGCGGGACGGCGATCTCGACGCGATCTCGACGCCGATCGACTTCCTGGGGGTGAACAACTACTTCCGATTCCTCGTCGGAGCCGGCGCGGACGGTCCGAAGATGGAGCGCAACCCCGAGGCGCCGTATACCGACATGGGTTGGGAGGTCTATCCCGAGGGGCTGCGGCAGCTGCTCGTCCGCGTCGCGGAGGACTACTCGCCGCCCGCGATCTACATCACCGAGAACGGCGCCGCGTTCTCGGACGTGCGCAGTCACGACGGCCGCGTGCACGACATCGAGCGGACCTCGTACCTCGAGAGCTACATCGACGCCGTCGGGCAGGCGATCGCCGACGGGTCGCCCGTGAAGGGGTACTTCGTCTGGAGCCTGCTCGACAACTTCGAATGGGCCGAGGGCTACTCGAAGCGATTCGGGATCGTCTACATCGACTACCCGACGCTCGAGCGCGTTCCGAAGGACAGCTTCTACTGGTACCGCGACCTGCTCGCGAGCCGGCGGGGCGCGCCGCGGCCGCCGTCGCCGATCGCCGCGGCCTGAGCGTGAAGGCCGGCGCCCTCGCGGTTGCGATCGCCGCGCTGGCGGCGGCGGGATCCGCGAGCAGCGCGCGCTTCGACCGTTTCGTTGTGCATCCGGTCGCCTCGGACCGCACGGATCCGCAGCTCGTCAACGCCTGGGGCCTGGCCGCAAGCCCGACCGGGCCGTGGTGGGTTGCGAACGAGGCCCGCGCGTCGAGCACGCTCTACGACGGCGACGGGCGCAAGCAGGCGCTGACGGTGCGCGTCACCGGCGGCCCAACGGCCGTCGTCTATAACGGCGGCCGCGGCTTCGTCGTCCGCGCCGGACGTGCAGCCGGCCCGGCACGGTTCCTGTACGCCTGCGAGGACGGGACGATCCGCGCTTGGAGCCCGGTCGTTCCGGACAGCTGGTCGACGGAGGCGGTCGTCGCGCTCGACGGCGGCCCTACCGGAGCCGTCTTTCGCGGGCTCGCGCTCGCCGGTGACCGTCTCTACGCGGCCGACTTTCACAACGCACGCGTGCTCGTCTACGACTCGCACTGGCGTCCGGTCCTCCGGGGTGGCGCCTTCGTCGACCGTGCAATCCCCGTCTGGTACGCGCCGTTCGGGATCCAGGCGGCCGGCGACCGCATCTTCGTCACCTACGCGTGGCGGGCGCCGGTGAACGGCAACGATGCGCCGACCGGCGGCTACGTCGACGAGTTCGACCTCGACGGACGGCTCGTCGCGCACGTCGGCCAGAGCAAGCAGCTCGACGAGCCCTGGGGCGTCGCGCTTGCGCCCAGGGGCTTCGGGCGCTTCGGCGGGAACCTCCTCGTTGCCAACTTCGGCACCGGCGCGATCAACGCGTATGCGCGAGCGGCCGGCGGCTGGACGTTCCGCGGGCGTCTGCCGGTGAAGGCCCCGGGAGTCTGGGGGATCGCGTTCGGCAACGGCGCCGGCGCCGGACCGCGCACGACGCTCTTCTACGCCGCCGGGCCGCACGGCTGGCACGGTGCGACCGAAGTGGACATCCACGGTGTGCTCGGGGCGATTTCCCCCGATTAGCGCTCAGGTCGTCTGGCTGGATGTCAAGTTCGTGCGGTTCGGTGCTTCCACAGAAGACGGCCGCGCGCGCGGAGCGCGCGCGGCCTGAATGGTCGGCGTCGCAAGCCACGCCTTTGGATCCATCGCGCCTACGGGTTAGCCGCCGAATCTGTTAGACACTCGGAGGCGGATGCGCCTGCGCCGTCACCGCCGGTCGACCGACGAGGATCCTCTTGTTTTCGCAGGAAGCGGAAGCCCGCGCCTGACCGCGGCGATCTGCCGTGAGCTCGGGATCGCGGTCGCCGCGGGCGAGGTGATTCGCTTCTCCGAGGGGACGCTCTTCGTGCGCGTCCTGGAGAACGTCCGGGGGCGAAGTGTCTACCTCGTGCAGTCGACAGTCTTTCCGACGAATGCGAACTTCATGGAGCTTCTGTTCTGGATCGATGCGTTCTCGCGGGCGAGCGCGGAATCGGTCACGGTCGTCGTGCCGTACTTCAGCTACGCGAAGGGCGACAAGAAGGACGAGCCGCGTGTCTCGATCAGGGCGCGCGTCTGCGCGGACGCGATCGAAGCCGCCGGCGCCGATCGCGTCGTGACGCTCGACCTCCACGCTCCGCAGATCCAGGGGTTCTTTCGAATCCCGGTCGACGATCTCTATGCGATGCCCTACCTCTGCGCCGCCATCGAGCGCGTGAATCTGCCGGATCCAGTGGTCGTCTCGCCTGACGCGGGTTTTGCCAAGCGCGCACGACGGTTTGCCCAGCGACTCAGCGCGCCGTTGGCGATCGCGGACAAGGTACGGGAGGGACACGGCCAAACGGCTGAGGTCGTGGAGATCATCGGCGACGTCGCAGGTCGGGACGCCGTTGTCGTGGACGACTTCACGATCAGCGCCGGCACCCTGGTTGAAGCTGCCGAGCAGCTCGTCGCGCGTGGGGCGCGGAGCGTGACCGCAGTCGTGACCCACGGGGTCTTCGTGGAGGGCTCGATGGAACGTCTCGACCGCAGCCCGATCGAGCGCTTGATCGCCACCGACTCGATCGAGACGCAGCCGGTCGAGCTGTCGAAGAAGGTATCGGTCGTCTCGGTAGCGCCGCTCTTCGCCGAAGCAATTCAGCGCATCCATCGGCGCGAGAGCATCAGCGTTCTCTTCCAGGATTAGCGTTACCGAAGCGCGTCGACCTCGACGTACCAGTGCGTGCCCGCATACGGGCTCACCGAGATCCGGAAGCTGCCCGCGCCGTCGCCCACTCCGTAGGTGCGGAGCGCGTCCGCTGTCCCGCTCGCGACGAAGCTGCCGGTGCCGGAAAAGTCCCCGTCGCGCGTCCAGCTGAGGCGCGCGAGCGCGATCCCGAGCTCGCCCGCGACGAGCCGATAGCGGATCCGCCAGCGGTCCGGCACGGTGAAGATGTCGCTGTCGAAGGGATCCGCGCCCGACGCGGCGAACACCTTCACCCAGCGCAAGGTCCGTGCCACCGTCAGACGCACCTGCGTTCCCTGGTAGACGCTGATGCCCGCAGCCGGGATCTGTCCGATGACCTGGCCGGGCGCAGCGGCGTCCGTCAGCCGGTAGACCAGCCGGTAGCGGAGGCGGGTCGACTCGAGCCGGGACTCTGCCGTCGCGAGGTCGGCGCTGCGAACATCCGGCACGACCGAGCGGGGGTAGCCGCTCGCGACGAGGATCGTCACCGTCGCCGGCCGCCGCAGGAAGGTCCCGGCTCTCGGCTGCAGCCCGACCACCGCTCCTTTGCGGATCGTCCAGGACGGCGTCAGCACGTAGCGGCTGTTGAATCCCTGCCGCGCGAGCGCGGTCCTGGCCGGCGCCGCACGTGAGCCTGCGAGCACGGGAACGTACGCGTACGGGGTGCCCCTGCTGACGACCAGCCTGACCTGTGTGCTCCCCGCGAGCTGTGTGCGGGGCAGCGGCCGCTGGCGGATGACGCGCCCGGCCGCGACGCGGCTGCTGTAGACGCGCTGCACCGACACGGTGGCGGTCGGGAGGGAGCGCCGGATCTGCGCCCTCGCCGCGTCCTCGCGCAGCGTGATCACGTTCGGGACGCTTGCCAGCGGCTCGCGCAGCTCACCCGCGAAGACAAGGGCAGCCACGACCACAGCGGTCGCAGCCAGCAGCGCGGCGAGCACGCGGCGACCGCTCTTCGGCGGCGGCGCCAGGAACGTCGTCGGCTTCTCGGAGGGAAGCACGAGCGTCGGGGATTCCGCGGGTCGCGTCGTGGGCTGCGACTCGCCGAGCACCGCGGCGGCGCCGGACGCGTCGGGTCGCCGCTCGGGGTCGTGCTCGAGCAAGGAATCCACTAGCCGGACGAGCGACGGCGGGCCGTCGGGGAGGCGCGTTCGGAGCGACGGCGCAGCTTCGTGTGCACGCCGCAAGCCGAGGGCGAGCCGGTCGTCACCCTCGAAGGGCAGGTGGCCGCTGAGGAGGAGGTAGAGGATGCATCCGAGCGCGTACATGTCGGCGGCCGTGCCCGACTCGCGCCCGAGGGCCTGTTCCGGCGACCAGAACTCCGGCGTTCCGAGCAAGACGCCGGTCGCGGTCAACGACCCTGTGCTCCGCGCGGCGCGCGCGAGTCCGAAGTCGGTCGTGACGACGCGCCCGCTTGCCAGCTCGACGAGAATGTTCGACGGCGTCAGGTCGCGGTGCACGACTCCCTGCGCGTGGGCATACGCAAGCGCCTCCGCGACCGGCCGCGCGTACGCTGCGGCCTCCGCAGGCGAGAGCGGCAGCCGTTCCCGCGTCGCCCGGGCGAGGTTGGTCCCGGCCACGTACTCCATCACGAGGAACGACTGCTCGCCGGACGTCGCGAAGTCGTAGACCCGGACGATGTGCTCGTGCGCGAGCCCTGCGAGCGTGCGCGCCTCGCGCTGGAAGCGCCGCAAGTGGTCGCCGTCCTTCGCCACGAACGAGTGCAGCAGCTTGATCGCCACGTCGCGTTCGAGCTTCAGGTCGCGGGCGCGCCAGACGACGCTCATCCCGCCTTCACCGACCTGCTCGAGCAACTCGTAGCGACCGGCCAGGACCGTCATCGGCCGCCGCCCACTCCGCCGCAGCTCTCAACACGGTCAGGCACGCCACCCTCGCTCTCGGTGGCCGTCACTCTACTCCTGTCTCGGAGCGGCTAGGGCGCCGAGGAGGCGCGCACGACGAGCTCGACGGGAAGGATCGTGTCGCTTGGCCTCAGGTCGGCGTGCTCGATCAGCTCGAGCGCACGCTCTGCCGCGATCGTCCCGAGCTTCTCACGATCCTGGCGAATCGTCGTCAGCGGGGGATGCGCGAGGGCGGCGGCCTCGATGTCGTCGAAGCCCACGACCGCAACGTCCCTGCCTGGTTGCAGGCCGGCGTCCCGGATGGCCTGGAGGGCGGCGAGCGCCATCAGATCCGACGCGGCGAGGATTGCCGTCGGGCGCTCGTCGAGCGCGAGCAGCGCGCACGCAGCGTCGTAGCCGCCGGCCGAGGAGAAGTCCGCCTCGTGCACGTACTCCTGCGGGAGCTCGAGGCCGAGCAGGCGCGTCTCTCGCCTGAAGGCAGCGATTCGATCTGCGCCCGCGACGGTGTTGCGCGCACCGGCGACGTGCGCGATGCGCCGGTGGCCGAGCTCGTGCAAGTGGGCGAGCGCCAGGCGCACGCCTGCTGCATGGTCGGAACCGACGAACGCGTTCCGCCGGCCGCCGACGCGGACGTCGACGCCCACGTAGGGAACCGATCGCATCCAGAGATCGCTGACGAGCGGGTCGCTCCCGTCGATGCCGATCAGGATCGCCGCGTCGAAGCGATGGTGCAGCCCCAGCTCGAGCGGCTGCAGGAGCAGCGCCTCGTGGTCCGCATGGGCAAGACGGCGGGAGATCGCCGCCAGCACATGCCCGAAGAAGAGGAGCGACAGGTCGCGGTGGCCGGCGTTGTCGCCCACCACGACGGCGACCAGCTGCGTTCGCTGCGTGACGAGAGCCCGCGCGGCTGGATCGGCCGCATAACCGACCGCTCGGGCGACCTCTCGAACCCGCTCGCGGGTCTCCACGCTGACGTCCGCGCGGTCGTTCAGCGCGCGCGAGACTGTTGCGATCGAGACGCCGGCCTGCTCGGCGACGTCGCGGATCGTTGGGCGTCGGGTCATGAACTCCTAACAAATAGCGTTTCCGGTAGTCACACCTTGGCGGCTGCTGCTGCGCGACCCCCATACAATCGAGGAGGCCTATGGAACCCAGTGAGGTGGCTCGTCTAGAGGGGTCGGACCGGTTTCAAGCTGCCGCGGAGCTTTCCGACCGCTTCCTCGAGAACATCGAGACGGTCATCCACGGCAAGCTGGACGAGATCAAGCTCGTGCTGGCCGCGCTCCTGTGCGGCGGCCACGTCCTCTTCGAGGACGTCCCCGGCACCGCGAAGACCGTCCTCGCGCGCGCCATCGCTGCGTCGATCGAGGGCGCCACGCCCTCGCGCATCCAGTGCACGCCCGACCTGCAGCCCACCGACGTAACGGGCCTCTCGATCTACAACCAGCGCGAGCGGGACTTCGAGTTCCGTCCGGGCCCGATCTTCGCGAACGTCCTGCTCGTCGACGAGATCAACCGCGCGATGCCGAAGACGCAGTCCGCCTTGCTCGAGGCGATGGCGGAGAATCAGGTCACAGTCGACGGGCAAACACGGGTGCTACCCGCCCCGTTCCTGCTGATCGCGACGGAGAACCCGATCGAGTACGAGGGCACGTTCCCGCTGCCCGAGGCGCAGCTCGACCGCTTCTTCCTCAAGACCGCACTGGGCTACCCGTCGACGGACGAAGAGCTGCAGATCGTCGACGAGCAGCGCCACGGACATCCCCTGCGCTGGCTGCAGCCCGTGATCGGGCTCGAGGAAGTGCAGGCGATGCGGGAGGCCGTCACCAGTGTGTACGTCGACCCGATCCTGCAGCGTTGGATCGTGGAGCTCGTGCGCACGACGCGTGAGCTCGACGAGGTCGCGGTCGGCGCCTCGGTGCGCGGGAGTCTCGCGCTCGAACGTGCCACGCGTGCTTGGGCGCTGCTCGACCATCGCCCGTATGTCGTGCCGGAGGACGTCGAGCGGCTCTTCGCCGCCGTCCTGCTGCACCGCATCGTCTTCCGCCCGACGTTCCTCGCAGAGGCGCGTCGCGTCGGCTGGTCGGCGGCGGTCGCAGCGGTGACGGAGAAGTGCTTCGCTGCGGCGCCGCGGCCGGCCGCGGAGCCGCCGGCAGCGCAGCGTCCTCCCGAGCGACTCCCGGTAGCCCAGCAGACCGACTAGGTGCCCCGGTCCTGATGTCCTCGACCGAGGTCACCTTTCCGCTGGCGCCCCGTCGACGCTTCGCGGGACTTCCCTTCGGCGGCATGACGAGCGTTCGGCGCGGGGTGGGCTCCGACGTCGCCGGCTCGCGTCCGTACCGGCCGGGCGACGACGCACACTCGATCGACTGGGCCTCGTCGGCACGGCTCTCCTCCGCGCACGGCTCGGACGAGTTCATCGTGCGCGAGTACCTCGCCGAGGAGGCGCCGCGCGTCGTCGTGCTCAGCGACCGCCGCCCCGCGATGTCGCTGTTCCCACGGCCGCTGCCCTGGCTCGACAAGCCCGAGGCGATGCGGCAGGCGGCCGGGCTGATCGCCGAGGCCACCCTCGCGGCACGCGGCTTCTTCGGCTATCTCGATCTGGGCAGTGACGAGGAGCAGTGGATCCCGCCGCGCACGCACCACGAGCTTCCGACGGAAGCGCTCGGTGGCTCATTCGACGCGACCGAGGACAACCTCGAGCGCGCCTTCATCTTTCTCGCCGAGACGCAGCCACCGGTTCCGGGCGGCACCTTCGTCTTCGTGTTGTCGGACTTTCTGATGCCTTTCTCCGAGTCGACGTGGATCTCGGCGGTCGAGCGGCGCTGGGACATCGTCCCTGTGGTCATCCAGGATCCGGTGTGGGAGCGGAGTTTCCCGGAGGTCGGGGGCGTTGCGCTCCCGTTCCTCGATCACACGTCGGGGAAGTTCGTCTCCGTTCGCCTGACCGACCGCGAGGCGGCGTGGATGCGCGACGAGAACGAGCGGACAGCGGCCGAGTTGCTCACGCGCTTCCGCATGCTCGACCTCGGCCCCGTGCTCGTGACGACGTCGGATCGCGGCGACATCTTTCAGGCCTTCCTCGAATGGGCGGACGAGCGCATCGTCTCGCGGGGGCAGTGGTGATGACTCGGCGGCGCCTGTTGATCGCCGCCGGCGTCGCCGCCGCGGCGCTCGCCGCGACCCTGCTGTTGACGCTGCTGACCGGCAGTGGGCAGCAAGCGGTTCCCGCGCAGGCGGTCGGGGGCGGAACGCAGCTGTCGCGCTCCGGCGTGCTGTTCGGCGACCGCGTGCGCGCGTCCGTGCAGGTCATCGTCGACCGCGAGCGGGTCGACCCCTCGCGCGTCGGCTTCACGGCGCACTTCGAGCCGTTCGTGCGGCTCGGTGTGCCGGTCGTCACCCGCAAGGACACCGGCCGGCTCACGCGGCTCGTCTACACGTCCGACCTGATCTGCCTGACGAACATCTGCCTCTCGCCGGACAAGCCGGAGCCGGTGCACGTGCAGTTCCCGCCGGTGCAGGTCTTTTACACGGCGAAGAGCGGCGGCCGGCACACGCTGACACTCCCCTGGCAGGGAACGACGATCGGCCCGCGGACGACCGCCCAGGACCTCAACGGCGCCGATCCGTTCGAGCAGCCGAGCTGGCGCGCCACGACCGATCCGCTGCCGGTCTCCTACGCGATCTCGCCGCACACGCTGCGACTCGTGCTCTTCGTCACGGCCGGATTGCTGTTCGCGCTCGCGCTGTTCGCGCTCGTCCGCTTCGTGGTGACCGGGAAGCTGCGGCTCCGCGCGCTCAGCCCGCTCGAGCGCGCGGTGGTGCTCGTCGAGCGCGCGTCTGCCGAGTCACCGGAGAAGCGGAAGGCGCTCGAGCTCCTCTCGCACGAGCTTTCGCGGAGCGGCGAGCCGCAGCTGGCGCTCGTCGCGAAGCAGTTGGCGTGGGCCGAGCCGACGCCGCTGCCGACGTTGACGCAACCGCTCACACTGGACGTCCGCGAGGTCATCTCCCAGAGGTCGAATGGGCACGCTGCGTAGCCTGCTTCGGGCCGCGCGCGGTCCGACGGTCCCGATCGCCACGACGGCGACGATGGGTCCGGCCGTGCGGCGCACGCTGCTCCTGCGCATCGCGCTCGGCGCGCTGCTGATCGCGCTCGTGGTCGCGGCGGTCGAGACCGGGAGGAGCAAGGCGGCCGCCGACCGCGGCCTCGTCCCGGGCGGGGTCGGCGGAATGCTCGTGCTCGACGTCTCGCGCAGCATCAAGCCGGACGCGAACCGCACGATCACGAACGTCCTCCAGGAGTTGATCGGCGCGCACACGCGCATCGGGCTCGTTGCCTTCTCGGACATCGCCTACGAGCTGCTGCCGCCGGGGTCGCCGTCGGGCCAGCTGCAGCCCCTGATCCGCTATTTCGCCGCCGTTCGGCCGAAACCGGGCCCCGATCCATACCCCCCGAACCCGTGGACGACGAGCTTCTCGGGTGGAACGCAGATCTCGTCGGGGCTCGCGGTCGCGCATGCAGCGCTGACGCGGGCGGGCCAGCCCAAGGGCCCGATTCTGCTCGTCAGCGATCTCGACACGGCGCCCGACGACGTGCCGCGCGTTGCGCTCGCGTTCAACCAGTTCAAGGCGCAGGGTGTGCCGTTCCGCATCGTCGCGGTCTCGCCACGGGCCGACAACCTGTCGCTGTTCAAGAACCTGGCCGGGGCAGGCGCGTTCACGCATCCCGTGCAGCGAACGAGCGGCGCGCTCGGACCGACCGAGGGCGCGCAAGGCGGGCACACGCCGTGGGCGCTGATCGCGCTTGCGCTCTGCGTGCTCGCGGCGCTCGCGGCCAACGAGCACTGGAACGGCAGGCTCCCCGTCCCGAGGACGAGCCCGTGAGCTGGCGCTGGCTGATCGCGGCGATCGTGTCGCTCACGGCCGGAGTGATCCTCGTGCTACTCGCCGTCGACGTAGGGCGGTGGAACACCGCCTTCGCCCGCGACGACGTGCGCTTCAAGTTCCAACCGACCCGGTCAGACCTCTGGAAGCCGAACGAGCTCGTTCCCTTCCACACGGCAAAGCGGCTGCTCGCAGTCGACGACGATCTGTTCTACCGCGACACGCTGCGGCACTTCTACCTCGCCCAGCCGCGCGCGAACAAATGGGAGCACACGAACATCGATGCGATCCGCAGCGAGGCGACGGTCGCGCTTGCGGCGTACATCCGCGAAGGCAAGAGCCAGGCGCGCAGGTCGCAGGCGGCGAACCTGCTCGGGATCCTCGGGCTCGCGCTCGCTGCGACGGACGATCCGGGCCAGCGCCTGCGCTTCCTGCTGTTCGCCTCGCGTGAGTTCCGCGGCGCGCTGACCTTCGACCAGGCGAACGAAGATGCGAAGTTCAACCTCGAGCTTGCCCTCCGCCTGCTCAAGCAGCAGCCTACGAGCACCGGCGGCGGTGCCGCGCACGGGCCTGGCCGCGGCGGCGGCGCCGCGCTCGCCAAGCCGGGCAGCGGGTACTGATGACCTTCTTGTCCCCTTTGGGCGCGCTCGTCGCGCTCGCCGTCGTCCTTCCGCTCGGCGCGTACGCGCTCCTCGAGCTTCGGTCGCGGCGCGTCTCCGACCGCCTCGACCTGACGCTGCCGCCGCTCCGCTCGCGGTTCGGCGTTCCCGTCGCGCTTGCGGTCGTAGCAGCATTCCTCGGGATCGCCGCCGCTCAACCCGTCATCTCGGACAGTCGCAGTCAGACGGGCCGCTCGGATGCGCAGGTGTACGTGCTCTTCGACGTCTCGCGCTCGATGCTCGCCCGCAGCGGCGCCGGCGCGCCGGACCGGCTCCAACGCGCCAAGCAGCTCGCGGTGAAGCTGCGCCACGGCGTCGCGGACGTCCCGTTCGGCGTCGCGTCGCTCACAGATCGCGTGCTGCCGCACCTGTTCCCGACACTCGATCCGGCCGTCTTCGAGTCGGTGCTGCGCGATGCGATCGGGATCGAGCGGCCACCCCCCTCGGGGACGGAGGATCTGGCAACCGACTACAGCTCGCTCGGCGACATCGGGACGAACAACTTCTACGGCGCCGACGTCGGCAAGCGCGTCCTGGTCGTCTTCAGCGATGGGGAGAGCAAGTACTTCGACGACGCGCTGCTGAAGAAGGACTTCGACAAGGGCAACGTGCACGTCCTGTTCGTGCACCTCTGGGGAGCCGGCGAGAAGATCTACCTCGGTCGCAAAAACCACGTGGACCCGGGATACCGGCCTGATCCGCAGTCGAATCAGGCCGTGCAGCGCATTGCGGCGGCGGGCGGGGGCGAGGTGCTCGGCGAGGATCCCGGGGAGCTCGTCTCCCAGACGAAAGGGTTCCTCGGCAACGGGCCGCACACATCGCTCCGGGAGCAGCGCACGCGCGTCTCGCTCGGCCCGTACGTCGCGCTGATGGCCCTCCTGCCGCTCGGCTTCGTATTGCTGCGGCGCAACGTCTAGCCAGCCTCCGGCTGCCTAGCCGGGGTACGCCGCGCGGAGAACGCGCACGGGCTGACGGGGTCTGACCCCGAAGGGGCTGACCCCAGCCTTTGC
>Ga0066651_10000523_pt1 | contig 11824 bp, 9 predicted proteins | sample GraSoiAngelo_100_FD_71410 | JGI IMG/M metagenome (GOLD analysis project Ga0066651, IMG submission 71410) | Grasslands soil microbial communities from the Angelo Coastal Reserve, California, USA - 14_0903_02_20cm | ecosystem: Environmental > Terrestrial > Soil > Grasslands | place: USA...
CGACGGCCGAACCGCGGACCAGATGCGTCCCTTGAAAATCACGCCGGATTTTATCTCCACGGCCGAAGGCAGCGTGCTCATCGAGTTGGGAAATACCCGTGTAATTTGCACGGCTACGGTGGACGACGGCGTGCCCGGATTTCTGAAGGGCAGCGGCAAAGGCTGGGTCACCAGTGAATATGGAATGCTACCGCGTGCCACCGAGGAGCGCACGCCGCGCGAGGCGGCGCGGGGGAAACAGTCGGGGCGGACGCTGGAAATTCAGCGATTGATTGGCCGCTCGCTGCGCGCGGTGACGGATCAGGAAGCGCTGGGCGAGCGCACCGTATGGCTCGATTGCGACGTGATTCAGGCGGATGGCGGAACGCGCACGGCGTCAATCACCGGAGCGTTCGTGGCTCTGGCGCTGGCATTCGAGCGTCTGACCGCAGCGGGAATCCTGAAGAATTCGCCGCTGATCGATAGCGTGGCGGCCACCAGCGTCGGGATCGTGGACGACCGCGCGCTGCTGGATCTCGCTTATGAGGAAGATTCGCGCGCCGAAGTGGATATGAACGTGGTCATGACCGGCAACGGACATTTTGTCGAAATCCAGGCGACGGCGGAAGGACGCGCGTTTTCCGGAAGTGAGATGCAGGATCTTCTGGCGCTCGCCGCTGCGGGGATTCGCCGCCTGACGGAAGAGCAACGCGCCCTTCTGCCCGTAAAATTCAGTGCGCGCGCACGCTAAACTTTTTCTCGCTTCATCCAATGCGGGGAAGCTCGCCGAGTATCGCGAGCTCGCGAGAGCGTCCGCACCTTCCGTTGTGATAGATCTGGCATTGCTACCGGATTTTGATGGGCTTCCCGCGTTCGAGGAAAACGCTCCAACATTCGCTGAAAATGCGACAGGCAAAGCGCTGCATTACTCGCGGCATGGGGATGGGCTGGTCTTCGCCGATGACTCGGGGCTAGTTGTGCCTGCTCTCGGCGGCGCACCTGGAGTTCAATCTGCGAGGTACGCCGGGCCGCAGGCGACAAATTCACAAAGGATTGAAAAACTGCTAAGCGAGATGCGCGACAAAACAGGATCCGAGCGCGCGGCGTGTTTCGTTTGCGCGATCGCGCTGGCGGAACGCGGACGAGCCATGGCGATCGTGACGGATCGCGTTGACGGCGAAATCCTGGAGGCACCGCGCGGATCGGGCGGATTTGGCTACGATCCGGTGTTCTACTTCCCTGCTCTCGAGAAAACCTTTGCGGAGCTTCCCGCGGAAGAAAAAAATCAGCGCAGCCATCGGGGGAAGGCTTTCCGCAGATTGCTCGCGGCTCTTTCCTCCATGCTATAGTTTTGGCTCCTATGGGCACAAAATCAAAGAAAAAACCATCGACGAAGAAGAAATCTGCTCCGGCAAAATCGAAAACAGCAAAATCCGTGAGGACGGCTAAGGCTGCCAAGCCAGCTCATGCGGCGGGAACGGATCCGAAGCGCATAGCAGCAATCCTCGCGAACCTGGACGAAGCGTACGGGAATGCCACGTGCGAGCTGAAGCATGAGAATGCATTTCAACTGCTTATTTCCACGATTCTTTCCGCGCAGTGCACGGATGTGCGCGTGAACCAGGTCGCCGAAACGCTTTATAAGAAATATCCTGATTCGCAGGCGTTCGCGTACGCCACGCCAGGCGAGTTGGAACAGGACATCCGGCCCACGGGATTTTTCCGCAACAAGACGAAATCCGTGATGGGCGCGAGCAAAGCGATTATTGAAGAGTTTGGCGGACAAGTGCCGAGCACGATGGAAGAGATACTCACGCTGCCGGGTGTCGCGCGAAAAACGGCGAACGTGGTGCTCGGCACGGCGTATGGGATCGCCAGCGGAGTGGTCGTAGATACCCATGTGCTGCGCCTTTCGAACCGTCTGGATTTGTCGCGAAATGAAGATCCCGAGAAGGTCGAGCAGGATTTGATGAAAATCATTCCGCAGGAGAAGTGGATCCAGTTTTCCCACCAACTGATCTGGCACGGACGCCGGGTCTGCCACGCGCGCAAGCCGAAATGCATCGAGTGCAACATGGAATCGCTGTGTTACGCGAAAGACAAGACCATCTGAACTTCAAAGAACGGCGCTCGCCGCCTGGTTGATGAGTTCATGCGAAGCACACCTAGAGTGGTTTCTTATCGGTCTTACGCGGACCGAAGCCCGTTTGGAACCATCGGCAGATTATTGAGACGAATGCCGGTCGCATCAAAAATGGCGTTGCCGATTGCCGGCGCCACGGCCATGATGGGTGTCTCGCCAGCTCCGGCGGAGGGAATGTCTTTGCGATCGAGCAAGACGGCCTCGATTTCGGGAACATCGCGGAAGCGCGGCACGCGGTAGCTTGCGAAGTGCGGATTCTTTATCCGGCCGTTTTCGAATTCGATAGCTTCGAAGAGTGCGCCGCCCAGCCCCTGAATCATCGCTCCGACCACCTGGTTGCGCAGACCATCCGGGTTGATGATGGCGCCGCATTCGAACGCTTCAACCAGACGCACGACGCGCACTGTGCCGGAGGTCTTGTCCACCGCCACTTCAGCAAATGTCGCCACGTAACTTCCCTTCTCGCAGCCGCACGCGACTCCGAATCCTTGTCCCTCTTGCGTTTTCTTGCGCGGCCAGCCGAAGGACTTCGCCGCTGTTTCCAGCACCGCTCGCAGACGCGGATCAGAAAGATTCTTCATTCGCAATTCGATTGGGTCCATGTTCGCCGCGCGTGCCAACGCATCCATGTGCGTTTCGCGCGCGAAGTGATTCGCCGTCGCCGCAAGCCCACGATAGGAGCCGCTCCTCAGGATCAAAGGCACTGGATGATATTCCGTTCGCCGATTCGCAACGACATAGGGCGTGTCGACCCCCGACGTTCCGGAATGATAGTTGTGAAATTCCCAAGCCGTTAGCGCGCCGTCGCTGGCAATGCCGCTCTTGACTTCGATAACACCCGCGGGCCGGAAATATGCCCAGGTGAATTCTTCCTCGCGAGTCCAAACCACTTTCACGGGACGGCCGGCAGCACGCGCCAGACGAGCGGCTTCGAGCGCCGCGTCGCTGGTGTGCTTCCCTCCGTACGCCGAGCCGGTGTCCGGCACAATCACGCGCACGCTGCTCTCGGGAATGTGGAAGACATCTGCAAGCTCGTCGCGGTTGGCAAACGGCCGCTGCGTGCCGGTCCACACCGTCAGTTTCCCATCGGCCCACTGAGCTACGGCCGCGCGCGGCTCAAGCGGAGCATGCGCGATGTAGGCGACGGTGTAGGTTGCGTCGAGTTGGTGCGCCGCGCCTGCGAGTCCCTCTTCAACGGAACCTTCTTGCTTGCGGAATCGATCCTCGGATTTGGCAGCTGCGTTCTGCTTGAGATACGAGAAGATCTCCTTACTCGAGATCTGCGGCACTTCCTTCCATTGGGCGTGAATCGCATCAAGAGCCCTCTGAGCCTCGTGCGCACTCGGCGCGGCCACGCCGACGAAGTCTCCATCACGCACGACAACTACTCCGGTCATGGCCTTTGCAGCGTTGTCATCGCAGGAAGTGAGCGTCGCGCCAAACGACGGCGGGCGCAGCACTCTGCCGTAGAGCAAGCCCGCAGGCCGCAGATCGGTCGTGTATTGATGCTTCCCAGTGACGAACGCGCGGGCGTCTACTTTCGGAATCGCCTTGCCCGCAATCGTCCATTGCGTTGCCGGAGTAATGGGATCTTCGGCGGGGAGATTCTGCGCGAGCGTCTTGCCTCGCGCGAGTTCCGCATACTTAAGCGAGCGGCCCGAGGCGGGATCGGTGACTTTCGCGTCAGCTGCGACCAATCCCGCCGGCGCGACATTCCATTCCTTTGCCGCTACTCCAACCAGAAGATCGCGCGCGGCTGCCGCTACGCGCCGCAACTGCGGGGTAATCGTCGGCGTCGTCCGGCTGCCAAACGTGCCCGCATCAAACGGCGTCAGCGCGGTATCCGCCGTCACCATCCGGACGCTTTCGAATGGCACTCGCAGTTCATCGGCGATGGTTTGCGCCAAAGCCGTGCGGATGTTCTGCCCGATCTCGGCCTTGCCAGTGAACCCGGTAATGCTCCCATCTTCGCCGACGTGCAGCCACGCACTAATTTCCTTGGGCAGTTCTTCATTGTGGAACGCCCGCGACCCGGGGGCCGTTTCCTGCGCGCCCAGGGCATCTTTGGCAATCGCGAAAATGGCAATTCCCGCGCCAAGAATCTTAAAAAAGTCGCGGCGCGCCAATTCGAATTGATGGAACGGCCCGGCGCTGAATTCGTAGCGTTCCGGCTCGATGAACAATTTTCCTTCGACGTTACTCATCGTCCGTGCTCCTGCATCATTTTGGCCGCCTGTCGGACCGCCTCAATGACGCGCGGATGCGTACCGCACCGGCACACATTGCCTTGCAAGAATTGAACGATTTCCGCCTGACTGGGATTCGGATTCGTTTGCAGCAGGCCGACGCTGCTCATGATCATTCCTGAAGTGCAATAGGCGCACTGGAAAGCACCCGCATCAAGAAACGCTTGCTGCACCGGATTCAACCGGCCGTCCTTTTCAAGACCTTCAATGGTCGTAATGGGCTTTGCGGCCACCGCGCTGACGGGAATCTGGCACGAGCGGCGCGGCGCTCCTCCAATCAAGACGGTGCAGGCGCCGCATTGCCCTTCCCCGCAACCGTACTTGCTGCCGGTCAGGCCGAGCTCATCGCGCAGAACGTAGAGGAGCGGCGTATCCGAGGGGTAGTTGACCGGATATCGCTTGCCGTTGATTTCCAGTTCAACCGGCTTCGCCATAATCCCTCCTCCTAAGCAAAATTCTCCGCCCGATCAGTGTTTGTGACAAGTGTCGCAAGCGGCCTTCGCGTGGTTCATTTCGTGGCAGTTCAGGCAGCTATACATCGTGGTGACGCTCGTGACTTCCGACATCGCTTCCATTTGACGGACTTGCCCGTGGCACGTCTCGCATTTTACTCCGGCTTCCAGATGCGCGCGGTGATTCCACGCAACACCCGGCAGCACGGTATAGACGCGAACCCAAGGAATCGCCTGTTTGGACTTCGCATACTCAGCGAGTTTCTGAATCGAAGGCTTGTCGTTGGCTACCGTCACGTGGCACAGCATACACTTGCTGGTGTCCGGAAATGTCATCAGTTTGCCCGGCTCGGGATTCGTGTGACAGTCCTTGCAATCCAGACCGAGAGAAAGGTGTTTCTTGTGACTATACGGGATGGGCTGCACCGGCGGCGTGTGGTCCGACGGATTGTCCGGGACCATCTGATTCATCGCTTGCGGTGGCGCGGCCTGTTGCGCGGTCAGACCTGCCGCAAGGAAAAGAAATGCTGCCAGCATTGAAGCGATCACCACGGGAGCGATCCATCCAATTCTTTTCACCATCAGCTGACCTCGCAAATTTGAATCTGCCGCACTTTATCGCTCCAACTACGCTTTGTTGTTCACCACTTCCTCGATGCTGGTTCCGAAATCCTTCAGCATCACCATCGCGGCGTTTCGGCCGGGCGCTCCCGTAACCGAGCCGCCCGGAAACGTCGTCGCACCGGTTTGATACAAGCCTGGAATCGGCATGCGGTGCTGCGCCCAGCCAGGCATCGGACGCATCGCCCCGGATTGCGATGCGCTTTGCGCGCCCGCGTGTGCACTTCCGTGCCAGAAGTGCGGATTCATCCGTTCAAGATCGAGCGGGCTCTCCACAAATCGCGCCAGGATCTTATCGTCGGTCAGATTCGGAGCAAATCTCCGCAGGTATTTAAGATACTCATCGGAAACGTCCTTCTTGATCTTGTCCCAATGCTCGGGACCTTCCTTCAGCTGGTATGGTTGCCAGCCGACCACCTTCAGCGTATGCATTCCCGCCGGGGCGCGCGTTCGATCGGCAACGCTGCAGCAGATGATCTGCATCGACGGATCTTCCAGATTGACCACCCCGCGCGCATCGTCGTATGCATAGCGCAGCGCGCGCTCCGGTGAAACCAAAACGCCCGACTCCACCGGTGAGAGCGTTCCACCCTCCACGGCGAATTTCGGCGGCTCGGAAGTGGCGTAGTGCGTGACGAACATCGCGTGCTCCGCCTGCCAGGTATCCACTCCATCCAGAAAGTCCTGGCCCCAAAGCTCGCGCGGCGCCATGTCCACCAGATGCTTGATGTGGATTGTGGAGACCACGGTCTTTTCCGCGCGGTAAGAACTTCCGTCGCTGCATTCCACTCCTACACACTTTCCGCTTTCCACAATCAGCCGCTTCACCCACTTGTTTGTGAGAAGCACGCCGCCGTGCGCTTCGATCGAGCGCGCCAGCGCCTGCGTCAAGGCGCCCGATCCGCCTTTCGGGATGGGCCGGCCAGAGTGCTGTTGGCGAGCCGTGCCGTAAGCGAGCCTTCCGGTCATCGGGGCATCCGGCGGCTCGGCTGCCAAGTGAGACATGTAGAGCAGGAACGTGCGGCAGTGTTCCTCCTCAAACGTGTCACGAATCATTTCCCAAGCGGACATCGCCAGCCTGCGCTGCCACAGCTTGCCGCGCGGTTGCTGCGCCAGTTGGTCGTTTAACGGTTTCCCAAATCCTATCGGCGTAAAACTTGTCGCGAGCAAAACCGGTTTGATGGCGTCAAACTCCGCCAGCATTTTGCGATACGCGGCGGCATCCTTCTTCGAGAATTTCGCGAACTCCGCACAGGTTCGGTCCAGGTCGCGCCACTGCGTCAGATAGCTGCCATCCGGGAAAGGGATGTGAAAGATCGGATCGGGGTCGATATACTCCAGTCCGTAGTCGCGGAGCTTGAGCTCGTCGTTCTTCATCATCGGGTTGTCGAGCAGAAACGCGTGCGCCGTCGAGCACACGTCGTCCTTGAATCCTTTGAGCGTCAGCTCCGCTGTCTTCACGCCCCCGCCAAGCATCGGGCGACCCTCCAGCACCAAACATTTGTAGCCAGCCTTCGCCAAGTAGGCCGCGGCGATCATGCTGTTGTGTCCCGCGCCGGCAACGACGATGTCAAAGCGATCCTCCTTGGAGGTTTGCGGACCTAATGAGAATGGTGCGACGGCCAGAGGTGCCAGCGCCGTCGCCTTCACAAATTCGCGTCGACTGATTGTGCTCATGGGAGCGCCTCCTGGAGACCAAACTTTTACGCCTTCTTCACCACTTCCTCGATGCTGGTTCCGAAATCTCTCAGCATCACCGTCGCTGCGTTCCGACCCGGTCCGCCGGTCACCGATCCGCCGGGATGGGTGGTGGCGCCGGTCTGATATAAACCTGGGATGGGCATCCGATGCTGCGCCCAACCAGGCACTGGTCGCATCGCACCGGACTGCGCCGGGCCCGATCCACCCGCGTGACAACTACCGTGCCAGTTGTGCGGGTTCATGCGCTCGAGATCGAGCGGGCTCTTGACGATGCGCGCGAGAATCTTGTCATCCGTCAGATTGGCCGCGAACCGCCGCAGAAATTTCAAATTCGCGTCCGAAACTTCATCCTTGATTTCGTCCCAATGCTGGGGACCCTCTTTCAATTCGTACGGGTGGTAAGCAACGATTTTGATCGTGTGCATGCCTGCGGGCGCACGCGTCGGATCAGCGATGCTGCAACAAATTGCATGGATCGACGGATTTTCAAGGTTCACCGCTCCTCGAGCGAAGTCATAACTCATCCGCAAGACGCGATCGGCGCTGACCATCACTCCGGAATGCACGGGCGAGAGCGTCCCGCCAGCTACCGCATATTTCGGCGGCTCCGTCGTCGCATAATTTGTCTCGAACAGCGTCAGGCCGGCGTTCCACGTATCCACGCCGTCGATGAAATCCTGGCCCCACAATTCGCGCGGCGCCATGTCGATCAAGTGCTTGATGTGGATTGTCGAGAGAACAGCCTTTTCCGCGCGATACGAGCTGCCATCCTCGCACACCACGCCCGTACATTTCCCGTTTTCCACGATCAGTCCTTTGATCCACTTGTTGGTCTGAATCACGCCGCCATGCGCTTTGATAAACCGCGCCAACGCCAGCGTCAACGCTCCCGACCCGCCCTTCGGCAGCGGCCGGCTGTCTCGCTGCTGGTGCAGAGGAAGGTACGCGGCCCGGCCGGTCATGGGGTCCTGCACCGCCTGCAGCGGATAGGGGCAACCCAGCATGAAGGCTCTGCAATGATCGTCCTCGAATGTATCGCGAACAATTTCCCAGGCCGACATGGCCAGCCGCCGCTGCCATAGCTTGCCGTGGGGGTGTTCCGCCAAACGGTCGTTGATGGCTTTCCCAAAGCCAATGGGCGTGAACGCAACGGCATTCAAGAGAGGTTTGATCGTCTCGTATTCGGCAATCATTCGCCGGTAAGCGAGGCCGTCTTTCTTGGAAAATTTTGCGAATTCCTCGCAGGTGCGATCCAGGTCGTGCCACTGCGTCAAATAGCTGCCGTCAGGAAACGGCATGTGATAGACAGGATCGGGATAGATGTACTCGAGGCCGTACTCTCCAAGTTTTAGCTCATCGTCGCGCAGGATCGGATTCCCGTGGATTCCGTTGTGCGCCGAAGAGCAAATGTCATGCGTGAATCCGCGCAACGTCAATTGCGCGGATTTGACGCCGCCGCCAACGATTGGCCGGCCCTCGAGCGCCAGGCAGCGATAGCCCGCCTTCGCCAGATACGCGGCCGCAATCAGGCTGTTGTGCCCGGCGCCCGCCACCACGATGTCGAATCGCTCAGCCATTGCGGTTCGCGGCCTCGATTCTCAATTAACTGGGCTTCCTGCTCCCGCTCCCAGGGGGCAAGGTGAAATGTCCTGATCTTCACTATTCCCTCAAGCAAGATTTTTCCGCAACGTCTCGGCGGACAATTCCTTTTCCCATCGCGACACGACCACGGTGGCGACCCCATTCCCGATCATGTTCACCGTCGCGCGGCACATGCTCATGAACCGGTCGATCCCGAGAATCAGCGCCATTCCCGCCACCGGAATCGCCGGGATGACCGTCATTGTGGCCACCAGGGCGATAAAAGCCGCGCCTTGCACGCCGCTGGCGCCTTTCGAAGTCAGCACCGCCACCGCAAAAATCGTCAGCTCCTGTGTCAGCGTCAGCGGCGTATTAGTGGCCTGCGCCACAAACAGCGCCGCCAGCGTCATGTACATGCTCGTACCGTCGGTATTGAACGTGTAACCGGTGGGCACGACGAGTCCTACAAGACCTTTCGAACAACCCAGCTTTTCCAGTTTGGCCATCAGCGTTGGCATGGCAGGCTCCGACGAGCTGATGGCCAGCACGAGAAGAATCTCTTCCTTAATGTAGGCCAGGAATTTCAGGATTCCGAACCCTGCGAAGCGGGCGATCACGCCCAGCACAATGAAAACGAATAGAATCGAGGTGCCATAAAACGTACCAATCAGTTTGGCCAGCGGTCCTAGCGAAGCGATGCCGTACTTGCCGATCGTGAATGCCAGCGCCCCAAATGCGCCGATCGGTGCGAAGCGCATTAGGATGCTCACAACACCGAACACTGCCTCCGTCAGTAGATTGAAAAAATCGAGCAGCGGTTTCGACCGCGGACCAGCGGCCGACAGCGCAAATCCGAACAGGACGGAGACCAGCAGCACCTGCAGGATATCGCCCTTGCTGAAAGCATCCAAGACGGTGTTGGGGATGATGTGCATCAGGAATTCCGAGACACTCTGCGTTTTCGCCTGCCCCGCGTATTCCGCCACCGCCCTGGCGTCCAGCTTGGCCGCATTGACGTTGAATGCGCTGCCCGGGTGCACGATGTTGCCGGCCGCCAGGCCAATGAACAGCGCCAAAGTTGACACCAGCTCGAAGTACAGCAGCGCTTTCCCGCCAACCCGGCCGACTTTCTTCAAGTCTTCCATTCCGGCGATGCCCGTCACCACCGTAGAAAAGATGACCAGCGTGATGATCATCGTGATCAGCCGGATGAAAGCGTCCCCCAGCGGTTTCATCGCAATCGCCGTCGTCGGCCGCAAGTAGCCCAAGGAGATCGCTGCGGCAACGGCGAACAGCACTTGCATGGACGAATTTGCGTAAAAAGCCTTCTTGCGCGGATTGGGCGGCGTCATGGTGGGAGCCTGGAGCTACGCGGCGCGAGAAAAATGCTCATCCCCTTCCCAAAGAATTTGTGCACCGCACCACTACAGCAATTTCCCGGGCTCAAGAATGGCGTTTGCCAAATCGCTTAAGAACTCTGCCGCTTGGGCCCCGCCCACCACGCGATGATCGCTCGACAACGTCATCGTCATCATCGGCCGGATGCCGGGTTTACCCTCAACGGGCACGACCCGGTCGGAAATGCTCCCCACCGCGAGAATCGCGGCCTGCGGCGGCGTAATGATCGCGCTGAACGCGTCGACCTTGTACATGCCCAGGTTGCTCAGCGTAAAAGTCCCACCGGTAATGTCTGCCGGGCGCAGCCGGCCTGCTCGCGCGCGCTCTGTCAATTCGCGCCGCAGCGCGGAGATTTCAGCGATCTTCGCGGTGTTCGCCTTGTGAATCACCGCACCGACCACGCCGTCTTTCACCGCCATCGCCACGCTGACGTGGATCTCCCTATTCGAACGAATCCCCTCCCCCGTCCAACTCGAATTCATTCGCGGATGCTTCGCCAAGACTTTCGCCAACAGCGCAATCAGCAAATCCGTGATTGTCGGTGCCGCGCCCTGCGACTTCTCCATCTCCTGGCTGATTCGTTTTTGGGCCGCAATCAGTTCGCCACAGTCGACGTACCGCACCAGAAAAAAGTGCGGCACGCTGGTCCAGCTCTGCGTGGTACGCTCGGCCATCAGCCGCGCGACCTGGCTCAGCGGCTGCAATCCCGCTGGAGCAGCGGCGCCCCGTCCATCGGCAAAACTCCGCACATCTTCTGAGGTGATGGTCCCATCCGGTCCGGTTCCTAGAATCTTGCCGATGTCCACGCCAAGTTCTTTAGCCAGCCGACGGGCCTTCGGTGACATTTGCGGAGCCGCTTCCACACGCTGTTCTGTCGCTCGCACCGCCGCAGCTGCGCTCGCGCGTTCCGGACTGCTGGATGCGCGCGCCGCAGGTGCTGCCGTCACGGCCATTGCAGGAGGTTTTTCGCCAGGAGCAACAAGCCACGCGATGGTTTGTCCCACCGGAATCACCGCTCCCACATCCGCCGTTATCCCGGCAAGAATCCCGTCACCCGGAGCCTCCACTTCCACGACCGCCTTATCCGTCTCGATTTCGAGCAGCGGCTCTCCCTTGATGACGCGTTCGCCTTCTTTTTTTCGCCAGGCCAGGAGCTTCCCGTTTTCCTGCGCCATTTCGAGCGCAGGCATTACCACACTGATCGCCATAGTTTTTTGTCAGGAGCGGGGGACGCGCCTTCAGTCCGTAGCCGCCACTCCTTCAACCTTCGCGCTCGCTGCTACCATCTCTTTCACTCGCCTGCTGGGCGGCGCCTCATTCTCGCGCGTTGTGGAGAGCGGCCCATTCACCGTGAAATAGTGCGCCCCCGCCACCATCAACTGATCTGCCGGAAATCGCGTAATGACTTCATGCCCGGTTTCCGTCACCACAATCTCTTCTTCAATCCGCGCGGCGCTCCATCCGTCCGTCGAGGGCCAGAACGTTTCCAGCGCGAATACCATCCCCGGCTTGATCTCATGCGAGTGCTCGAGCGACACCATGCGGCTAATCACCGGCTTCTCCCAAATCGCCAGCCCGATCCCGTGTCCGAATTGAAGCGCAAACGCCGCTTCTTCATCCGGAAATCCAAACTCCTCCGCCTTCGGCCACACCGAAGCAATCTCCCCCGTCGTGCGCCCCGGCTGCACCAGCGAAATTGCCGC
>Ga0066651_10000530_pt1 | contig 11748 bp, 10 predicted proteins | sample GraSoiAngelo_100_FD_71410 | JGI IMG/M metagenome (GOLD analysis project Ga0066651, IMG submission 71410) | Grasslands soil microbial communities from the Angelo Coastal Reserve, California, USA - 14_0903_02_20cm | ecosystem: Environmental > Terrestrial > Soil > Grasslands | place: USA...
CCGCGCGGTAGAGCTTCCACAAGTTTTCTGTTCTGAGTATCGGCTCCACGCTATTTTTTCCCTGGAAAATCAGCCCTTTGGCAGGTTCTCGTATTGTAGCTGCGATTCCCATTCGTGCCTAGCCATCCCGCCTGCTTCGCGGCCCTTTCCACTCGTCTCCCCTGTCCTCGCGGTTCTCGGCGCACTTCGCGCTGGATTTTTTACTTCCTAGTCGTATGACAATGCTTCAACCGCATCCTTGCGGCTGGCCATCCATGCCGGATAGCTCGCGCCGAACAGCGCACCCAGGAGCGCGATCGCAGCCGCGCGAAGAATCCATTCCGAGGTGATAGAAATGGTCAGGGTCGGAAACTTCCAGATAAAACCGGCCCGCACCAGATAGCTCAGACCGATGCCCGCAACGATTCCCAGAACGCAAAGCGCCGCGGATTCCGAGAGCAGCGCCCGGATGACGAACCAGTGATTTGCGCCGAGCGATTTCAGAACGCCGATGTCCCTGGTGCGCTCGATGACAGTAGTGTACATGGTGAGAAAAATGACCAGCAGCCCGATGGTGATGGCCAGCAGGATCATGGCGTTGATGAAGGACTCCAGGCCCGGAATATTTGTCGAGGTCATCAAGGAGAGGTAGTCCTTGAGGGGCCGGACGGTGTAGCCGGGAAGAAGGTGGCGCATTTCTTCCATTACGTCTTCGGTGTGTTCGGGCCGCGTGCACTTCACAAAGAAGATGGTGGCCTTCTCCCGCGCGCCCACCAATTCCTGGAGCGTAGCGAGAGGCACAAAAAGGCGTGAGCCCTTCCCGTGCTCTACGATTCCTGCGACATGCCAATCGTGATCGAAGATGCGGTAGGTCTGTCCCGGCTGTATCTTCTTTGTTTTCGCCGCAATGTCGTCTACAAGAATATCGTCGGAACTTTCCATATCGTGTCCCTGAAGGAACACAAATCCGCCCGAGACGGCTCGAAAGCTCTCCTGATCAATTCCGTAAACGATTTCTATGCCCGATGTGTTGAACTGAAAAAGCACGGGGGCGACGGATTGGACGTATTTCAGTTCTCGAAGCTTGTCCCCGATTTTGATGGGCATGGGGGCGCTGCCAAAGGCAAAAAAGATAGACGAGGATGGCGGCTGCAGCATGATGTCAGCCCCGATGCCTTCAATGCGCCTGGCCGTCTCGGTCAGCAAGCCGCTGGTCAGGCCAACGATCAGGACGACGAGCGCAACTTCCACTGCAATTCCCATGGCGCCAATCAGCGTGCGCAGCGGGCGGTGCAGCAGATTGCGGAAGATGAGCTCACCCATCATGGCTGCTTGATCTCCGTGGCATCGCCGACGCGCACCAATTCCGCTCCCGACGGTTGCTCAAGCTTGAATCGCTCGGCAGGAATCTCTTCGTTCAAGATGACCTTGGCGACCTGCAAATCGAGCTTGTAGTCGTCATGCGGCCTTTCAATTTGAATCGTACGCGGAAACGAGGCAACCCCATTGGAAAGCGTGGCCGGAGCACTCGGCCCTGTGGCACCATCCGGAGGCTGCCAGGCCGCCAGGCGAATATCCGACAGTAGAAGTCCTTTCGGACCGAAAATTTGCATGCGGGTAACCTGCAGGTCCGAGCGGTCAAACCAAATCTTTCTCAGAATCTCCGTCTGATAACCGCCACGGAGGACGGTCAACACATAGTAGCGGCCGTTTTCATCGTTGAACTCTTCGAAGAGCACTGCTTCTTCTTTCCGGACTTCCGGCCAGAGCAGCGCATCCAGGAGGTGCTGCGGCCGCAAATTCTCAATGGGCTTGCTGCTGGCGCGCTCGACGGCCACCGGTCCAACGAGGAATTTGTTCTTCGGCGGGATCGAAACGCGAAACGTGTCGCCGTCGCTGGCCATGTCGAACACCGTGGTTCCGATCACCGGCGCCTGCCCGATCACGCGAATCTGCGCTGGCCGAGCCGCCAGAAGGAACGCCTTAACCTCATGATACTCATCGATGACACCGCTATACTTTGATCCCGCTGTAGGCTTTAGCTCCAAGGTGGCGTTGAGTGATTTTGTACCGAGCGCGATCCGATTGTATGCCTCGAGGAGTTCTTCTCGCGTGGCATCCTTCGCTACCGGCCTCTGCCTCGGCGGTAGTTCGGTGTGGCCTTTTACACCGTTTCTGGCAGCACAGCCGCAGGAAATAGCCGCCAGTGTCGCCAGGACCAGGCATGTTTTCACACGTCGCATCAATCAGTTCCGTCCCCATTCGCACAAATAAAGCAATCTAGCGACCACTTGCATGCCGGTCAAATCAACGTGGGTCGAAGCCAGGGAGGCATTCAATTTGGCCGCGCAATGTGGATGTCAAAAGGATGTATCGCCGGCCGCACCCGGCGGATGACTTCGCTGGGCCAGAGCGATTCGCTCAGCAGCGTCACCCAGCCGTCTTCCGGCTCGCAAATGGCGCAAAACGTGTAGCGCGCGTAGACCGGCTGGTACGCGTCCAGCCCGCGCTTTGACAGGTTGCCTTCGAGCGCGGCATCGGCGGATTCGGTCGCCGGGCCTGCTCGAATGCCAAATGTTTCGCCTTCGAATCGTTCAAAAATCTGCCGCAATTGTTCTGAATTCGGCTGCGGCAGCACGACGCAGCGCTCCGCCGCATCTCGTATGGCCATTTCCCGCGTCTTGCAAAACTCTCTCACGCGCTCGGTGTGGCTGAAAAAATCCACGGCGTACGATTCGTTCCCCGCAAGGGCAGGGAAGACCGCCGACCAGATCTCTGCAGCATCCTTGCCTCGTACCGGCTCGCGGTTTTCGGTTCCGACCAACTCGAGTCCCACCGCCTTTACGTCGCCGCCGAGGTCCAGCGCTTGCACATCCAGAGAAAACGGCGGCAATTCCAGCGCACCGCTTCCTGGCGCCGCGGTACCTGGTGTGCTCATTCCTCGGACTCCAACTGCGGAAACTTGGCGCGAAATTCGGGCGACTGCTTCCGAACGTCCAGCCAGTCGAAGAAGGCATCCGGCGTTTCCAGCCAGATGCGGAACCAGCCCGCGATCTCCACTTTTTCGGTGCGCTTCTGAGCTTCCACCTTGTTGTTGCGCGAGATCATCTCCGCGCGACGCTTGCCGAGCCGCGCCACATTCAAAACCCGCTCCACGGCCGCGCGTTCGCCCTGCGAGCGAAACTTGCGCATCAATTCATCCAGCCGCATGATGCTGACCTCGGCATCTTCCAGCGTCTTGAAGTGCAGCAGGTCCTCAAATTCTTCTTCGTACTGGTCCTCGGCTTCTTCCTGCTGGTTAATCATTACCTTTTGTCCTGCATCTTTCAGCACGTCCGCAATGTATTCCATTCCCGTTTTGCCGGCTTCACCATGCTCTGCCAGCAGGCGTCGGCGCAACTGGTCGATCTCTGCCGGAGTCCATTGCTGTACCTTGATCTCCCGGGCGGTCTCCAGGATCAGCGCCTTCTTCGTTTTCAAATCTTCGGTCATCGTGCTTTGCCTCGGTGTTGCTTGCCGTGTTTTTTCTTCGGAACGGGCGGTGGTGGCGGCGGCGGCGGCGGTGGATCCGCCGGCAAACCGGCCAGCAACCGACGGTACTTCACCACATTCTTGTTGTGTTCCGCCAGGGTTGCACCAAAAAAATGCCCGCCTTGCGTGTTAGCCACAAAATAAAGGTAGTCCGTCCGCGTCGGCTGCAGCGCGGCGCGCAGCGACGCTTCGCCGGGATTTCCGATCGGTCCTGGAGGAAGCCCGCCGTGCTCATACGTGTTGTACAGAGAATCGAAGCTCAGGTCCTTCCCCATTAGCGTCCCGTTGTATTTTCCGAGCCGCTCCATTCCATAGATTACCGTAGGGTCGCACTGCAGGCGCATCCCTTTCCGGAGGCGGTTTTCAAATGCGCCCGCCACTAGCGGCCGTTCTTCCGGCTTTGGCGTCTCCCTCTCAACGAGGGACGCTAGAGTTACGATCCTGTTCACGGCCCGGCGGTCACCCTCGTCTGTTGATCCTGCCACCGGCGGCGGGGCGATATGCTTCCACTCTTCCTTGAACTTGTGCACCATTTCCGCGGTCAGTTCGCTGGCCGCAGGATGCCTGGGAAGTTCATAGGTGGCAGGGAAGAGGAAGCCTTCGAGTGTCTGCGCGCCGGGTGCAAAATCGCGAATCAGCGCCGGATCGCCCGCGGCAAAGAGAAAATCGCCCGCGCGCATGAACTTTGCTGCCTCCAGTTCGCGGGCGATGTCGAACATGGTCTCGCCTTCGCGCACCGTGAATGGTTGCTGGTACACCTGGCCGTTGGCAAGCTTCCAGAAGACCTCGCGGCCCGTCATGGCATGATCGAAAAAGTATTCGCCAGCCTGCAGCGTACGTTTCGGATGCCGCCTCACATAAATCTCAAACGCCAGCGCGCTACGCACCACGCCGTATGTTTTCAGCAGGGACGCCACATGCCTGCTGGAAGCTCCGCGCGGTACATCGACGAAGACGCCCTCCGCCGCAAAATCCTGGTACGGTTTCGTGATGCCGTACCAGATCCACGCCGCGGCGCCCCCGGCAAACAGTACGACTAAAAGCAATAGGACGAGCAAAAACTTCAATTCAGCCTCACGGATTCGCCTTCATATTGCGCTCAGCCTTTGCGGCCGCCTGTTCCTGCCGGTCCAGGTACTCTTTCAAAATTACGGCGGCCGCCATGGCGTCCACGGTCATTTTGGCCTGCACATTCTTCGGCTTTTTATGGCCGGTCAGTTTTTCGTCGTGGATGAATCTTCCCTGAACTTCTTCCAGCAAGCGCTCGGCCTCCCAGCTCGTGAGCCGCTCGTCCACCATTTCCACCGGCACGCCAATCTGTTTCCGCACGCGCTCGGCAAAGCGCTCCGCCTCTTCAGCCATCTCGCCGTGCGTGCCATCCAGCCGCAGCGGCAGTCCCACGACGATCTGCTTTACGCCCTGCTCCCGCACCAATTCACGCAGCCTCCGCATGTCTTCGTTGCGGTTGATGCGCTCCATCGTGCTCAGCGGCTGCGCCATTCGCATCTCGGAATCAGCGATCGCCAGCCCCATCCTCGCGCGGCCGTAATCCACGGCCAGAAAGGTATGGCGGTCACTCTTGGTCAATTCGGTTTTAGCGTTTGCCACGCTTCCAGTATACCGGGAAGGTCCTCGCCATAGATGCGATGCGTCCTAATAAGTGCCTGTCACAGGGGTCGCTGCGGAATGCACATCGAGGAGGCTAGGGTTTGCGGCCGCGAGTACCGCTTTGCCAGGCGTCCCAGTAACCGAGAGCCTTTAACTGCTGGTCGAGGCCGGTTTCTTTGACGAGAATGTCGAGTTCGGCGCGGGAAAGGCGCTTACCGAGCGGTTCGGCGCGGTCGGCGATTCCCCAGGCCGTTAGCGCTGCGAGCACGGTGTGCAGCTTCAATTCGCGCATATCAACCTTGTCCAAAGTGTCCGAAGCCGCGTGATAATTAGGCAGGTAGTTGGCCTCTTCCTGATTCGCCACGAGCGTGGGCACGCCTTCGAGCATGAAGTCAAAATTGTCCGTGCCGAACGAAGCGTCGTAAGTGTGATTGTTCGCGCCCCAGGATTCCAGCGGCTTGAGGACTTCGCGCACGCCTGCTTCGATGTCGCGGCGGCCACCCAATGAATACCCTGTCACGCGGCCGATCCCCGAATCATACGTGATCATCGCGCGGATTCTGTCCAGTTCCGCGCGGTGCGCCTTCACGTATTCGAACGAGCCAATCGTACCTTGTTCCTCGCCGCTGAAGAGCGCGAAGCGGATCGTCCGCCGTGGCAAAAGCCCGGTGGCCTTGATCGCACGCGCCGCTTCAATCACCAGTGCGGCGTTGCAGCCGTTGTCGAGAGCGCCCGTGCCCAACTCCCACGAATCCAGATGCGCGCCGAGGATGACGACTTCATCCGGCTTCTCGTAACCACGAATTTCGCCGACAACGTTTTCCTGCTCGATAGGTCCGCCAATTTTATTGGGCATGTCGAAGTGCACGCGCACTTTCCCAGGATACGCAGCAACGGTGCGCGCCAGCCGCATGGCATCTTCGCGCGCCAGGACCGCCTGCGGAATCCTGTCTATCTCACCGGCCAGCGAATTCGTGTGGCGATAGAACAGCAGTCTTTCCCGCGCGCCCATCCACAGAATGGCCCTGGCGCCTTCTTTCACGGCGTGCTCGATAATCATCGGGGGCCGCAGGTATTCGTTGAAGAGATCGGCCCACGTTGATCCGATATCACTATGAACCAGCAGAATCGCGCCCTTGACCCGCCCGGCTGCCTTTCGAAAATCGTCCTCGTTGCCGTAATTCACATCGATGACGTTCGCCTCCATCCCGCCAGTCGGCGTCGCCGGGGACCACCCCTCCGCTTTCAGCCGCACGGGAAATTTCACCGGGTCGGGCAATTCCAGCCGCGTGTCGCCTTCGCTCCACGTAACCGGCAGCATGTACTTCTCGGTATGAACGTCCACTCCCGCGGCGCGAAACGCCCCTACGCCCCACTCCACAGCTTTGGCCATTTCCGGCGTCCCCGTCACACGCCCGCCGACTTCATCCGTCAGGCGCCGCAGATTCTCCTCCATGGGCGATGAACCCATCACGATCGGCAGAATCTTCGCCGCCGCCTCCGCACACGACGATACCTCCGTCGTGGAGCAACCCGCCTTTCCCTGCGCGCTTTGCGCCGGGCTCAGCGGGTCTTTCTTCGCCGGTGGCAACTGCGCCTGCACGGGCGGCATTGAAGCGAAAAGGCAAAGAAACATGGAAATAAGAAAAACTGTGCGGCGCGGCATGGGCTTGCTCTCTTTTCCTGTAATTTCCGGGTGAAGCATTCGCGTTCCGATTACGGGCGGATTATACAGAAGGAAACGTACCGCTGGCATCCCGCGGATGGAATTCTCCGCGATTAGTTGTTTGGCCTCTGTTTTGGATCAAGGAGGCAATCGGCGACGCGCGCGACTTGCACCATTTCGCTGACGTCGTGAACGCGGACGATGTGCGCCCCATTCAAGATGCTCGCGGTAACTGTCGCGGCGGTGCCCCAGATACGCTCTTCCGGCGGCGCGGGCTTGCCCTCCCGGGCCAATGCCGCGCCAAGGAAGCCCTTCCGCGAAGTGCCAACCAATAGCGGATAACCGAGCTTCGCGAGTTGCGGAAGTTTTTGTAGTAATTCGTAATTTTGCATGTAGCTCTTACCGAAGCCGATCCCCGGATCGAGGATGATTTGCGATTTTCCGACGCCGGCATTGCGCGCCGTTGCCACGGATTTGCCCAGCCCCTCGAAGACATCTTTCATGACGTCTCGCGCAAACGCTCCCGCCTGCATCGTCCGCGGCTCTCCGCGCATGTGCATCAGGATGAGCGGCGCGCGGCGGCGCGCGGCGACTTCCGCAATCCGCGGATCGTTCTGCAATCCGGAAATGTCATTGATGATCTCCGCGCCGGCATCCAGCGCGGCTTCCGCCACCTCCGACTTTTGCGTGTCGATGGAAACAGGAATCGCTATCTGCCCTCGCAGCGCCTGCAACACCGGCAACACACGGGCCAACTCTTCTTGGGTGGAGATGCCGGTAGAACCCGGCCGCGTGGATTCGCCTCCGATATCCAGTAAATCCGCACCGCCGCGCTCCATCGCCATCGCCTGCTCGATGGCGCGCTCCGCATCAAGAAACTTTCTGCCATCGGAGAAGCTGTCGGGAGTGACGTTCAATACGCCCATGACGAGCGTGCGCTCGCCTAGCACGAGCTTCCCTGAGCACAGTCGGAGGGTAAATTTTTTCCTGGAGCTCATTCGGAGGAATCGAAAGAACGCAAAATGAGGCGGCCTTCCTTGCGAGGAGGAAGGCTCTCCCACCAGTCGCTAGTCACGAGTCACCAGTCACTCTTAGTCCAGGTCGAAATCGCGGATGGGTTTGCCGGCGGGGGCGTCCTTGGCCTTCTTCATGGCCTCTTCAAATTTCTTCGCCAGGATGTCTTCCTTGTTGGTTTCCTGGAACCAGGAATCCGCAAACTTGTCTTCGCGCTGGCGATTTTGTTCAGCAAGAATTTTCTGAGCGTCTGAGAGGTCTACGTTAGGCCCAGCCTTGACCGGCGCTTGGTGTGAAAGCACGGCGCCGAAAACCGGATCGACGGTCAACTTCGCCTGGCAGCACGGGCACGTCACGTGCAGGTTGTCGCTGTTCTGCTTTGCCATTGCCGTATTCTACGCCTTTTTACCTTGAACGGCTGCCACAAGCGGTCCCCGATGAAAAAACCAAGAGCGCTCAAAAAAATAGGGGCACGATGATTCGTGCCCACCTATTCTTACGAATTGGTTTTCCTCGGGGCTAACCACTAAGAACTTATCACTAATGACCGCCGTTCACGCTTTGGCGGGATTTTCTCCGCGCGTGAATCCCGGCGCGGGACGCAACTCCGGTCGAACAGCTTTCGGGTCGGTGCTCGGCGCAGCCTGCGGCGGCGGCGCGGGAGGCGTGCGCAGCTTTTCCGGCAGCGGCTTGCCTTCCATAAGCAGTTTCACTTCGTTGGCGTCAATGACTTCCCGTTCGAGGAGCGCCTGCGCGATGCGCTCGAGCGTGTCCCGATTTTTAGCGAGCAGATTCTTGGCGTTCTCGTAGCCGCCGTTGACGATGCGCTTCACTTCCTTGTCGATCTGGATGGCGGTGTCTTCCGAATAGTCGCGGTGCTGCGCGATTTCGCGGCCCAGGAAGATGGCCTCCTCCTTCTTGCCGTACGCCAGTGGCCCCAGTTCGCTCATACCCCATTCGCAAACCATGTTGCGCGCGATGTCCGTGGCGCGTTCGATGTCGTTGCCCGCGCCGGTGGTGATGTGGCCGAGGAAAATCTCTTCGGCGGAACGCCCGCCCATCAGCACCGCCAGCATCGCTTCCAGGTATTCGCGCGTGTAGGTGTGCTTGTCGTCTTCCGGAAGCTGCATCGTGAGGCCGAGAGCCATGCCGCGCGGAATAATCGTCACTTTATGGACCGGATCGGCGCCCGGCGTCATCGCCGCGACCAGCGCGTGGCCGGCCTCGTGATATGCGGTGTTCTTCTTCTCTTCGTCAGAAAGAATCATCGACCTGCGCTCGACGCCCATCATCACTTTGTCTTTGGACATCTCGAAGTCCACCATCATGACGAACTTGCGGTTCTGGCGCGCGGCCCACAACGCCGCTTCGTTCACCAGATTTGCGAGGTCCGCGCCGGAGAAGCCCGGGGTGCCGCGCGCGATGATGGATAAATCCACGTCATCGCTGATCGGCACCTTGCGGGTGTGCACGCGGAGAATTTCTTCGCGGCCCTTCACGTCGGGACGCGCCACTACCACACGGCGGTCGAAGCGGCCAGGCCTCAACAGCGCGGGATCCAGAACGTCAGGGCGGTTCGTCGCGGCGATCAAGATTACCCCTTCGTTCGTCTCAAAACCGTCCATCTCCACGAGCAGCGCGTTCAGCGTTTGCTCGCGTTCGTCATGTCCGCCGCCGAGGCCTGCACCGCGATGCCGTCCGACCGCGTCAATTTCGTCGATGAAGATGATGCAGGGCGCGTTCTTCTTGCCCTGTTCAAAGAGATCGCGCACGCGGCTCGCGCCCACGCCGACAAACATTTCCACGAAGTCCGAACCGGAAATCGAGAAGAAGGGAACGTTGGCCTCACCAGCTATCGCGCGCGCCAGCAACGTCTTGCCCGTTCCCGGAGGTCCGACAAGCAAGACACCCTTCGGAATCCTCCCGCCCAGCTTCTGGAACTTCTGCGGATCTTTCAGGAACTCAATAATTTCCTGCAGCTCTTCCTTGGCCTCGTCCGTACCGGCGACGTCCTTGAACGTGGCCTTCTTCTGCTGCGCGGAGAGCAACCGCGCGCGGGACTTGCCAAAACTCAGGGCTTTGTTTCCGCCCGATTGCATCTGGCGCATCAGGAACAAACAGAAGCCCACGAGAAGAATCAGCGGCGCGGCGTTCAGCAGGATCAACACCCAGTCCCCGCTGCGCACTTCCTTCACCTTCAGCTGCACGGCCTTGTCCCTCAAGGCCTTCGTGACCGTCGGCGCTTCTTCCTTCGGAATGGTGACCTGGAATTTCATGTTCGCGGGCTTGATGTACTCGCCTTGCAGATCGTAGCTGTTCGGGGAGAGATACATGGTCACTTCCTTCACTTCCCCCGCATCGACTTTGGCCATCCACACGCTGTACGTGGGAGTATCCTCGCGCGCCTGTGCCCCGTTGGCGGACACCAGCTTCCAGAGCATCACCCCCAGAAAGACGATCGAGATCCAAAAGAGAATTGTTTTTGCCGTGGAACTGGAATTCACGTTGTCCTCACTAATCCTGCAACCCGCTGGGAAAAATCACATCTTGCCTATATCTTCCGCCCCTTGCCACTTTTCCTGGGCTTCCCATTCGCTCCGGAAGAAAGCTGCCGGAGATTGCGCCCCATCCCGTTTGGTGCCGCAAGGCCATAGCCAACCCACACTTGGTTAGATGCCGTTCGGAAGCCAAAGTAATCAGGCTCCAGGGCCACCCGCCGCTTCGCCGGCTTATCCAGAAGCACTGCCAAGCGAATCGAGCGCGGCTTGCTTTCGCCAAGCCGCCGCAGCAAAAATTCCTGTGTTACTCCGCTTTCCAGCACTGCATCAACCACCAGAACGTCCCGGCCTTTCAATTCCGGCCCCGAACCAAAGTAAACTTCGCGCCGCGTGTGACCGCTGTCCTGGACATCCCGCACCTCTTCGCGCACGAAGTGGCAAACAACCGGCGCGTCGATTTGCCGCATCAGGTCCGCCGCGAAAATAAAACCGCGATCCAGCGTTACGACCACATCCAGCCGCCGCCCCTCGCACTCCCGCGAAACCTCTTTCCCCAGAGCTGCCACGCGTGCGGCGATGCGCGCCGCGGAATACGCCGCTCCCTTTCGGCTGCTCAAATTTGTTTTTCCTCGGCGACCACGATTCCCGCTCGGGTCCTTTCATCCGCGGCAAATTCGGCGGCGACTGGAAAGCCGCGAGCCCATGCAAGAACGCCGCCACTCGTCAGCACCGGCCAGCCATCACGCTCCCATCGGCTGATGCGCTTCTCGTTCAACAGGCGCTTCAGCTTGTGGGCGCTTTGGTGACCCCGGGGACGCAATCGGTCACCGGGACGCCAATTGCGCAGCACCAGCGGAAAGAGCAATCGGTCCCGGTCGAGAACCGCCCCATCTCTACTAGTTTCCGCTCTCTTGAGGGGCCAGTCAATCACCTTGAGGCGGAATACGCACCCCAGTTCCGTAACGCTCACTTCCGCCTCGCCTCTCGCCAAATCGATCTTGTACTCATACTCCCGCGGGGCAGCATGAGAACTTGTCTTTTCCGTCTTGTCCACAGCGAGAAAGAAAAGTTCATCTCGTTCTCTTCGTACTTCTACTCCCCCCGGAAGAGACAGCGAACTCCCGCTTTGCCCGGCGCGCGCGAGTTCGAGCACCGTTTCAACGTGGTTAGCGCCCAATTGGCCCGCGCGCGGTTTGATATTCGCGATCATGTGGCGCACCATCCGCTTGCGGACGCCGGCCGACGAGATGGCCATGCCGTAGTCCTCGCTATTTTCCTTTAGAAGATTTCGAGGTGTGGACCGGGGCCCCGCAATATCTCTAGCGGGAATACGCAGACCCCCTTTCGTTTCTTTTGCAAGAGCGAGCACGCGCAGCTCAGCCTGACCTTGCAGATCGGCCTGGTCCTCCCTGGCCAGCTCCGCGAGCGTGGATAAGTGTTCAACGATGGCCG
>Ga0066651_10000535_pt1 | contig 11711 bp, 10 predicted proteins | sample GraSoiAngelo_100_FD_71410 | JGI IMG/M metagenome (GOLD analysis project Ga0066651, IMG submission 71410) | Grasslands soil microbial communities from the Angelo Coastal Reserve, California, USA - 14_0903_02_20cm | ecosystem: Environmental > Terrestrial > Soil > Grasslands | place: USA...
GGATGGATTGAGCGACAAACTCGAAGGGCGCTCGCGGCCCGGGCACTTCCGCGGCGTGACGACAGTCGTCATGAAGCTGCTGCAAATTGTGCAGCCGAATTTTGCATACTTCGGACGGAAAGATGCGCAGCAATCGCGGCTCATCACGCAAATGGCGCGCGACTTGAATCTGGATACCGAAATCGTGGTTTGCCCGCCGGTCCGGGAACCCGACGGCTTGGCGCTCTCCTCGCGAAACGTTTATTTGAATGCAGACGAACGCAAGGCGGCCACTGTTTTGTATCGCGCGCTGGAAGCGGCGAAAAATGAACTCGCTGCTGGAGTGCGCGATGCGCTGCAGCTGCAATCTAGTTTGCGTCGCAAACTAGATTCGGAGCGTCTAGCCAGGGTGGATTACGCGGAAGTTGTTGATGCGGAGACATTTGAGCCAGTCGTGCGCGTGAACAAGCCTTGTCTTGTTCTCCTCGCGGTTTTCATCGGCAAAACTCGCCTGATCGACAATTTCTACATCGGGCCCAAATCCTCAAGTTCGGAGGAACTAGTGTTTCACTTCTAGCGACTTTCGAGCGCGGTCGTTCCGCTCTCGCCGATTCCTTCTGCTAGAATCTTCTTACAGCCCCAAATCCATACCTGAGGTGACGGAGATGAATTCTCGAGTTCGATTGGTTTCGATTTTCCTTGCGCTAGCTCTGCTAGTGCCTGCGCTGGCCGAGGCCGGCGGCACGGTTCCCGCAGGAGCGAAGATTTCGGTGGTGACCGACCAATCCGTGAGTTCCAAAACTGCCAAAGCCGGGCAGACGGTGACAGGCTCGGTCGCGCAAGATGTAACGTCGGGCGGCAAAGTGGTGATTCCCAAGGGATCGGCCGTGAAATTGTCGGTGAGCAGCGTGCAGGCTTCCGGGCGCCTGTCGACGCCGGCAAAATTGTATCTGCGGCTGCGTTCGGTGACTGTAGGCGGCAAGACCTACACGATTGCAACAAGTTCCGCCGGAAGAACGGAGGGCGGCAAGGGCAAACGGGATGCCGGGTTCATCGGAGGCGGCGCGGCAGGCGGCGCGATTATTGGAGCGCTCGCTGGAGGCGGCAAGGGCGCAGCGATCGGAGCAGGGGCCGGGGCGGGAGCCGGAACGGCCGGCGCAGCGGCGACGGGAAAGAAGGACATCGGGTTTCCCGCCGAAACAAGGCTGGCGTTTACGACCCGGGCGACCGTAACGATCAACTAGGGCGAATCGCGGCGCGGGCCGAGCAAATTGCCGCGGCCCTCTACGCAGGCCAGTGCTCGCTTCAATCCCTGTGATTAGTTAACCATAACAGCTCCCCCGATGTTTTTCATATGAGAGTCACAGCGGACCGGTAACAGGCTATCGCGCTAACCCCTTTGTATTCAGCACGGTGTCGGTTCCGAGTGAGGGGCTTTCGAGCCTGTTGATTCTAAAGGTAGTTAGTTAAAGGCGTGTTTTTCGAGCATTTGCTATCTAAATGAGTTAGCTCTAGAGACATAGTGCGGCTCGTCAGAGTGAGTCCTGGACCGCGGAGGGAGAAGTGCGGCGGATGGAGGTGCGAAGGAGAGATTGGCAGAACTGGAAGTCTCCAGAAATCAAAGATTCAAGTTGGAAGTGGGTTTTGCAGAAGGCGAGGCGGACTACTGAACAAGAATTGTATACCAGAATGGTGAACGGAGACCTTAGGAAAAATCCGCAAACTTGGGTCGCACGGATTCCTGGTCCAGGCCGACGTTTGTCGGCCGGAAGAGGTGCGCCGGATCTTCGAGCAAGTCCGTTCGGAATTCGGGTCGCTCGATATATTCTTTAGCAACGCGCGAACGGAAGCACCGACCTTTTACGAAGCCCCGATGGACATCACGCTGGATAAATGGGACACAGCAATGGATTCGCAGGCGAAGGCATTCCTGGTGGCAGCGCGCGAGGCGGCTGCGATGATGCCAAAGGGCGGAAGGATTGTGGCCATCTCGTTCGCGCCGGGCGGGCGATTTGGAAGCTGGCAACCTTGGGTGGCGATGGGCGCGGCAAAGGCAGCAATGGAAGTTCTGGGGCGCTATTTCGCGGTGGCGCTGGCCAGCCGCGGCATCACCGTGAATACGATCAGCCCGGGCTGGGTCGAAGACAGCGTGCTGAACAGCTTGCCGGAAGCATTCCAAACCGGATTGCGAGAATGGCAGGAACGCGGATGGACGCCCATGGGGCGTTTGGGAACACCGTCGGACGTTGGCAACGCGGTGGCGATGATTTGTTCCGAAAAGGCAGATTGGATTACCGGCCAGTTGATCGATGTTGACGGCGGGGCGGCGCTGGTGGACGGGCATTTGCCGCTGGAATTCCAAGGGATAGCGAAAACGAAGGCGACAGGAGCAAAGTAGAGAACCGCTTCTGCCATAGTAGTGATGGCAGTTTCGCGCCGATTCGCAACGTCTTTGCATCGATGAAAGGCCTTGGTTGGAGGGGTTCCAGGACCCAAGGTGCGACCTGTTGAGCGGATTGCCGCCGCTGGCTATTTCTGCGAGAGGCGTTTTAGGACTGCGGCGGGGTGGCCTTTGACTTTGACGAGGGGCCAGACTTCCTCGATCTTGCCGGTTTTGCCGATTAGGAAGGAACTGCGCACGATGCCCATGAAGGTGCGGCCCATGAATTGTTTTCTCTGCCAGGCGCCGAACTTTTGGATGGTCTTGTGGGTGGGATCGCTGAGCAACGGAAAATTAAGATTTTGCTTGGCCTTGAACGCGGCTTGGGCTTTGACGGGATCGGCGCTCATGCCGAGGATGGCGACGCCGAGCTTGTCGAAGTCTTCTTTTGCGTCGCGAAACTCGGACGCTTCGATCGTTCAACCTGAGGTGTTGGCTTTGGGGAATAAAAAGAGCAGGACACGCTGACCCGCGAAGTCTTTGAGCGCGACTTCTTGGCCTTCGTCGGATTGGAGGCGGAAGGCGGGAGCTTTGGAACCTACTTTGAGCATTAGAGTCTCTCTTTATGAATCGCAGCATTTTGCTGGTTAGGGCGCAGCATGCTGCGCCCCTACAAGAACTGAAACCCCGCGTGTTAGTAGCCTGCTCCGGAATTAGAACAGCAGCTTGCGCAGGATATCGCTGACGGCCTGCGGGCTGGCTTGGCCGCGCGTGGCCTTCATGACCTGTCCGACGAAAAACTTGAAGACGCCTTCGTTGCCGGCTTTGAACTTGGCGACGTTCGCGGGGTCTTTGGCGATGATTTCGCGGGCGGCTTGTTCGATGGCGGCGGCGCTGACCTGCGCGCCGAGGCCTTGGGCGGCGATAATCTCTGCTGCACCGCGGCCGGATTCGAACATGGTGGCGAAAACTTTTTTCCCGATGGCGCCGGTGATTTTGGCGGATTCGACTAGCTTCACCAATTCAGCGAGCGCGGCGGGCGCGACTGGACTGGCATTAATTTCCTTGCCGGAGTCCTTCAAGCCGCGAAGAAGCTCGGTCTGCATCCAGTTGGCGGCGGCTTTGCCGGGGGCTCCGGCTTTGACCACGGCTTCAAAATAATCGGCAAGGGTCCGTGAAGTAGTCAAGACTTCGGCGTCATAAGGCGTGATGTCGTAGGAGCTAACGAAGCGGGCGCGCTTGGCTTCGGGGAGTTCAGGGAGGGTGCGCAGGATTTCGTCCCGCCAGGCGGCGCTCACGTGGACGGGAAGGAGGTCCGGCTCGGGGAAATAGCGGTAGTCGTGGGCCTTTTCTTTTGAACGCATGGAGACGGTGTGGCTTTCGGCCTGGTTCCAGAGGCGGGTTTCTTGCGAGATGCGGCCCCCGGATTCGAGGACGCCGATGTGGCGGTCGATTTCGTATTCGAGGGCTTTTTGGAGGTAACGGAAGGAGTTGAGATTTTTTACCTCGACCTTGGTGCCGAACTCCTTCGAGCCGCGCTGGCGCACGCTGACGTTGGCGTCGCAGCGCAGCGAGCCTTCTTCCATGTTGCAATCGCTGACGCCGGTGTAGAGGAGGATCTGGCGGAGCGTGGTGAGGTAGGCGTAGGCCTCTTCGGGTGTGCGCATGTCCGGCTCGGAGACGATTTCGCTGAGCGGGGTGCCGCAGCGGTTGTAGTCGATGTATGTCTTCTGGGTGGATTGCGCGAAGCCTTCGTGAAGATTTTTTGCGGCGTCTTCTTCCAGGTGTAGGCGCGTGATGCCGATGCGTCTTATGGCGCCACCAACTTCAAGCCAGCCGCCGGTAGCGAGCGGCGATTCGTATTGCGAGATTTGGTAGCCCTTGGGCAGGTCCGGGTAGAAATAGTTTTTGCGGGCGAAGCGCGAATGCTCGTGGACCGTGCAATTCAGCGCCAGCGAGGCGCGCATGGCCATTTCGACGGCGCGTTTGTTCAGGACGGGGAGAGTTCCGGGCAAGCCGAGACACACGGGGCACACGTTGGTGTTCGGCGGATCGCCGAAGCGCGTCGAGCAGCCGCAGAAGATTTTCGTTCTGGTGAGCAGCTGGACGTGGACTTCCAGGCCGATGACGGGCTCGTATTTCGCCAGGACTTCGGGGGCGATGGACGTTTCCTCTGGAGTGAATTTCGCCATAAAGGAGTGAAGATTATAGCACCGGCGCGGTTGCCAGTTCTCAGTTGTCAGTTTTCAGTGAAAGCGGGCGCAGGACGGGAAGCAAACGCTCGGCAAGCGCGTAGCCGCCGAAGAGTAGCGCGGCGTAGACGGCGTCGCCCGCCAGAGTGTTCCAGAAGAACGGAATGCCGGCGATGTAGCAAGCGGCGAGACCGGAAGCGGTATGCGGAAAGCCGCTCAGGAATTGCCAGACGGCGAAATTCGTGACGATGAAAAACTGGATGGCGCCGAGGAGCGTGGCGAGTGTGATGCGGGCGACGGTGCGACGGTCACGCAGCCAGAGGCCAATGGCAACATTTACGAGGAAACTGGCGTAGACGATGGGGAGTAATTTGTGAAAGCCGATGAAGACATCTCCCGCGAACAGCGCAACAAGCGGAAAGATGAAGGCGAGGCGGCGGTCCTTGAGGACCGCGCCGGAGAAGAGCGCCATCGCGCCGACCGGCGTGAAATTCCACGGATGCGGAGCCATGCGCAAGGCGGCGGCAAGCGCGATAAGGGCGAGCGCAAGCAATGTGCGATAGAGCAGAGTTTCTTTTTGGGATATTTCGGTGTTCATTTTGTTTCCTCCATTTGGGGTAATAGATCGCAAAACACAAAGCCATCGCGGTTCACAACGTCTCCCTTTCGAACGGGAATGGGAGATTGAAAAATCGGGCCATCGAAGACGAAAGTGTGGAACTCGCCGTTTTCGCCGCACAGGTCGGCGTGGGGCGGAAGATCGCGGAAGAAGGAATCGTTCAGTTCTCGGCCGGCGAAGCTGGGATCGAGAACTTTGGTGTCGACGCAAGCGGCGACGGCGCGAAAATGCTGATCGTGAAAGAACTGGACTAGCTCTCGGGTGTCGCGTTTCCAGAGGGGGAAGAGCGCGGTCATGCCGACGCGGGCAAGATTTTTCTCGCGGTAGGCGCGGAGGTCTTCGAGGAAGATGTCGCCGAAGGCGACCGCTCGAACGCCTTGGTTGTAGAAGAGGTGGAGCGCTTCTTCCATGCGCACTTCGTAGACGGAATTGACGGATTGCGGGGGGATGCGAACTTCGTGGAGCGGGAGGCCGATGGAGCGAGCTTGGCGCTCGAGGAGTTCGCGGCGGACGCCGTGCATGGCGATGCGATCGTAGCCTTCCGTGAGGGTGGTGAGAAGAGCGACGACGCGGAAGTGTTTCTGTTGGAGCAGCGCGTGCAGCGCCATGGCGCTGTCTTTGCCGCCGCTCCAGCAGAAGAGGGTGGGTTCGGGTGACGTCAAGAAAACCTCCAAAGAGCGATAGACCTTGCCGAGATGGGGCGCAGCGGTGCTGCGCCCCTACACATAAGGAAACTAGTTTCGGCCGGCGAAACGATACTTCAGGCCCAGGCGGAAATCGCGGCCAAGAGCCGGATAGCCGAGGGCGTCTTGGTATTGCTTGTCGAATAGATTGGCGGCGCGAGCGTAGAGCGAAACGCCGCGGCCGATGTCGTAACGCGTGGCGATATCGAAGCGCGCATAACCGGGATTGCGGGTGAAGCCTAATCCGAGAAAATCGCTGTCGGTTCGCGCACTGGTAAAATAACCAGCCAAGGCAAAGTTGACCCGGCGGAAGGCAGCGTTGAGGGTAAGCGAACCAGAGTTTGCCGGCCGCCGCAAAAGCCTGTTGCCAGCTGTCTCCGTCGGGTCGAAGGCATTAGGCGCTTTAAGAATCCGGGTATCGTCATAGGTGTAATTTCCCGCCAAGTTCAGCCAGCGGGTAAACCTGGTTTCTCCGGTCAGATTAACTCCTCTGGCGCGAGCAAGGTCGGTGTTGAAGTAATACCCAAAGTCGGGACCCGCTCCCGGAATGGTGATGTTGCAGGTGTTGCCTGTAGCGGGCGGAGGATTGGGCGTGCAGAACTCAAAGCTGACAATGTCATAGAAGCGGCTAGAAAAGTATTCGGTGGACAGCCGTACGCGATCGTTGAGAAGTTTCTGGTCGATGCCAGTAGTCCAAGTCTTGCTTTCTTCAGGTTTCAGAGACGGATTACCGAAGTCGCCGAAGTTGTCGCCATAGATTTGGTCGAAGCGTGGCTCCTTGATGCCTTGACCGTAGAAGACCCGGTACAGCGTGTCGCCCCAAAATCCCTTTCCGTAACGCAAGACCAGGGCTGCTCCGGCCCGTGGAACAACGCGCGTGCCAAAATTGGCATTGGCTTCGGCGCGCCCGCCGAAATTCAGAGAAACGCGGCGATGCGGCCGGTAGCGGAAATCCAGAAATCCCGCCTGATTGTTCCGGCGAGCGTGCGGGACATTGATGAACGTAAGGAAAGCGTTTTCGACTTCGTATTGATAGCCTGCGGTGACGCCGAAGTTCGAAAGCAGATAGCTCGATTGAGCGCTCGCGTTAGCGCGGTTATACTGAAACCGGCTGTTACCGTTCACCGGGTCGTCGTTGTTCTGGCGAGTGTAAGATTCCCCGGCGCTGATCTCCGGGCGCCAGTGCCTGCCAGTGGCAAAAACCCACCGGGCGCCGGCGCTGAAAATATGCTGAAGATATCGCTGGCCCAGGTTGGGCGGTTCGAACGGGGTTTGTCCGGGGATCCCTGCGATGCTGTCGTTGTTGCGCAGCATCAGGCGGAGCTGATTGGTGTCACTGAAGGCGTAGCCGAAATTGCCGGAGAGGGTGCGATTCAGAAAATCATCGTTCGGTCCCTGGCCGTCGGTCTGCAGGTAGGATGCGGCGGCGGAATAGTCGCACGCGCCGAGCAAGCCGCTGAGTTGTGCTCCGCCGCGACCCGAGGAAAAAGTGCCACCTTCACCAAAGACGGTGAACTCCGGAATGCGCGTGGAGCCGCGGTGGGTGAAGAGCTGGATGACGCCGGAAACCGCATCGGTGCCGTAGATGGCGCTTTCGGCCCCGTGAACGATTTCCACTTTATCGATGTTGTCCAGGGTGAGATTGGAAAAATCGACGGCACCGCCGGGAGGATTGATGGACGTGCCATCAACGAGCACTTTGGTGAAATTGGAATTTCCGCCGTTGAGGAAAATGGACGCGGTCCCGCCTTCGGCACCTGTCCGGCCAATCGAGATGCCCGGCACGTATAGAAGCAAATCCGGCAGCGAGACCGCTTGCCGGGCGGCGATCTCCTCCCGCGTGATAACCGTTACCGGCGCGGTTGTCTCCTGTGCCAAAGTGGGTTCCGCCTGAGCGGTTACGACGACGCTTGAAGACAGAATCTCGAGATCGAGCCGGAAACTGAGTGTGCGCGACACGCCAGCAGCGAGGTCGAGAACGAAATCACGAGGTACAAAAGGAGTCCGGCCGAATTGCACATGGTAACGGCCTGCTGGAACGGAGAGGGAGTATTCGCCGACTGTGGTGGAGATGGCTGACCAAATCTGGGCTTTTGGCTGATTTTCCGGGCTAGCGGTCACTTGGACGCCGCCGATACCAGCGCCACTGGCATCGATGAGTGTTCCGGAAAGATGCGCGTCGGGTGAATTGCTTTGTGCTTGCAAGGAAAAGCTAACGACTGAGACTGCGAAGAGAAGAAAGGCAGTTCGAAGAAGAGTCGTTTTCATTTTATCCTCCGCTCCCTCTCGCGCGGGAGTTGAAGGTTGTCCGATGCGACAAATATGAATCGCACGGCTGCGAACTTCGCCGGTCTCCTGGCTTGGCGGTAGCTCCGGCCCGTTCGAATCAGGACCGTTGCGGGGCCTTCCCGCGGCGTCGCCCAGCGAAGGAGCGACTGGCCGCAGTGGCCTGCGCATTCACTTAATCCGCCTTACAGTCGCGCGGCGGCGACGGCTTACTACTTGGCGATTCCGAAGAGGCAGGCTGGAACCGGCAATCCGTCTTCCCGAGCACGAAGTTCGCGGTGAATGTGGTCTGCAGCACGAGGCCGCAGGGTTGGGGTTAAGGAGAAGAAGGGCGAACTAAAGTTCGCCCCTACATTATGTTCCAGACAAAACGGTGACCCGTGGCCGCCCGGAGGAACCGAGTTCCACGGAGAGCGGCGTCTGGAAAACTTGTTCGAGCAATTCGCGCTGATAAATGCTTGCCGGGGGACCAACGCGCAAACATCGGCCGCGCTGCATCAACACAACTTGATCGGCATACTCCGCCGCGAGGTTCAATTCGTGCGTCACGACCACGACGGTGTAGCGGTTCTCCGCGGCGAGCCGCCGAAGAGCATCCAGCAAGCCGATCTGCGCGGCGATATCCAAGTGGAGAGTGGGCTCATCGAGCAGCAGGAGCAGCGGCTGTTGAGCCAAAGCGCGCGCGAGGATCACGCGCTGTTTTTCTCCGCCGGAAATTTGATTCATCCAGCGGTCGCTGAGATCAGCGGCACCGACCTGGGCCAGGGCGTTTTTCGCGATCAAGACATCGTCTTCCGATTCGAACCGCAGAGAGCGCCGATGGGAATGGCGGCCTTGTAGGACGAATTCCCAGGCGCGCGCAGGGAAGAGCAAAGCGCTTTCCTGCTGAACCACGGCGATGCGCTGCGCGCGGGTGCGCGGCGTAAGCGATTGAGTGACGAATCCGTTGAGCAGAACCCGTCCGGACAAGGGCGCGAGAGCGCCGGAGATCAAATGCAACAGCGTGGATTTACCACTGGCGTTTGGTCCGAGAATGGCGACGATTTCGCCAGGCCTGGCCTGCAAACTTGTCGCTTCCAGGGTGAAAAGGGGGGCTTGCGCGGGATTTGCCGAATAGGCGTAACTGACCTGTTCGACGCTCAAGCGTATTTCGTTGGCCAAGCGGCCGGCTTCGGCAAGATGCCGCGCGTGAGCTGAACCGGCGCTCATGAGAGCCTCCGGCGCAGCAGGTAAATGAAGAGCGGCGCGCCGACAAGGGCGGTGACCGCGCCAACGGAAACTTCCGTCGGGGCAACGATAGTGCGCGCCAGCGTGTCCGCAAAGACCAAAGCAATGGCCCCGCCGAGTGCAGCCGTCGGCAATAAAGTGCGATGGTCCGATCCGAAAATGAAGCGTATCGCGTGAGGCACAATCAGGCCGACGTAGCCGATGGCACCACTCACGGAGACGGCCAATCCAGTCAGCAGAGACGCGGCAATGTAGACCACCAGGCGCACACGCGGCACGTCCACGCCCAGATGCATCGCTTCCTTCTCTCCGGACAGAAGTAAATTCAAATCCGCGGCGGTGGTGTAAATCGCACCGGCGGCCAAAAGGAACCCGATTCCTAGGAACCAGTAGGCGCTTTTCTGCAAGGGCGTGGAGAGATCGCCCATCAACCAGAACGATAGACCGCGGAGATTGCCGCTGAGCGTGTTCATCAGGAACATGATGATGGCCGAGAGGAACGAGGAGATAATAACGCCGCCGAGGAGCAGCGTGGCGCTATCGATCTGGCCCTCCCGGCGGCCCAGAAAATAGACCGCGGCAATCGTCGCACCCGCTCCGAGAAAAGCGCCCAGCGGAGTCAGCAGGGAGGCAAGCGCCGGTGAAATCGAAAGATGTGGCTCCGCGATCAGCGCGAGGATGGAACCCAGCGAAGCACCCATGGAGACGCCGAGCACGTAAGGATCGGCCAGCGGATTGCGCAGCAGCGCTTGAAAACTGGTTCCCGCGACGGAGAGCGACGCGCCAACAATGATGCCGAGAAGGATGCGCGGCAAACGAATATTCTTGATGATCAAGACATAATCACTGGAGAGATCGGCGCGCTGGCCCAAAAGAACGTGCCAAAGATCCCGGCCGAGGGCGTAGAGCGAAACGGGCACAGCGCCAAACTTCACGGCGATGACCACCACGACGAACAGGATCAGCACCAGGATCGAACATTGCAGGAAGAGGCGCCGAAGCGTCAGTGGGCGCATGCGCGGCCTCCAGGAGTCGTCAATCGGTCTTGAAGGGCATCGGGAGAAGAGGAATAATGCCACGAGGGCGGCTGGTCCGGCGGGGGATTTTCCTTCTCCATCTTTTCCTTGCCGTTCTCCGGTTTTTCAACGAAGGCATCCGGGTGAAGCTGCTTGGCGAGATCTTCGATAGCCGTGACGATCCGCGGGGCGGGCCGATTTACGGCATCGCTGATCACCGCAAAGCGGCGATTGCTCACGGCATCTAAGATGCTCCATCCGGGAAGCGTGGCGAGCATTTCGACAGCTGGGAAAGCGGAGTCGGAATGTGAATCCGCGAAAACAAGGAATTCAGGCTGCAGCCGGGCGACTTCTTCCAGGCTGACCTGCGGCCATCCTTGCTCGGAATCCACGATGGAGACGGCTCCCGCGTGGCGCAACGCATCCGCGATAAACGTGTCCTTGCCGACGGAGATGAGCGGCTGAGTCCAGACAACGAACAGAACACGTTTCGCGGCTAGAGAGCCAACACGTTGTTGCAGATCCGCGAGCCGGCGCTGCATTTCGCCGGCGACCGATGCGCCTGCCTCCGGAACGCCGAGCACATCGGAAAGTTTTTTCGAAGAAGTGATGATTTCCTCGACGGTGTGAGGATCGGTAGCGTAAGAAGAGATTCCCAGGCCATCGAGCGAATGGACGGTCTCGAGGCGGTTCAATCCTTTGGTCGCGAGAACGAGATCCGGATGCAAAGCCACAATCTGTTCCAAACTTGGGTTGATCGCGCCGCCGACCTTGGTCTTTTTCCGTGCGTCCGCGGGGTAATCGCAGTAGTCGGTGTCTCCGACGAGGCGATCCTGCAAACCGAGCGCGTAGACGGTTTCCGTCAAACTCGGCGCGAGCGACACGATGCGGCGGACCGGCTGGGGAACACGAACCGTGCGGCCGACTTCGTCCGTAACTTCCCGGAAGGCTGGGGATGCGGAAGAGACCGGAGGAGCGCTCTGCGCACACGTCAGCGCCGCGCAGGACAGCAGGGCCACGGTTGCGGCGGAGACGGCGCTTCGGGGGCGCAGGCGGGCGAATTCTTTCACAAATCTCCCTTGACCCAGGGAATTTCACTTCACCAACAAAAAAGCCCCACGAGACACCTTGGGGCTTCCGGCATCGCTCTTTCTCGCGAAGAGCGCGGCCCTATGCGGCATGGAAGGGTGGCCTGGCTTACGGCTTTTCAGCCGATCACAGTGGCGGGACCGCGGCCGATTCACACAGCCTTCCCCGCTTCCTTTGCCTGCAAATTGAATTTCGAGTGTATGCCGCGCCGGATGGAGTGTCAATGCACGACTGAGAATG
>Ga0066651_10000539_pt1 | contig 11697 bp, 9 predicted proteins | sample GraSoiAngelo_100_FD_71410 | JGI IMG/M metagenome (GOLD analysis project Ga0066651, IMG submission 71410) | Grasslands soil microbial communities from the Angelo Coastal Reserve, California, USA - 14_0903_02_20cm | ecosystem: Environmental > Terrestrial > Soil > Grasslands | place: USA...
TTCTGGCCGCGCAGCCGCACGCGCACTCCTAAACAGCTTTTGAACATCGTTGGCAAGGACACCATGCTCCAGCAGACCGTCGCGCGTCTGAAGCCGCTGATTTCCGCCGAGCGCATCTGGACGGTCACGAATGCGGAACAGGCCTCCGCCGTCCGCAAGCAGGTTCCGGCAGCCGCGCGCAAGCGCGTGCTGATCGAGCCGATGGGGCTGAACACCGCGGTGGCGATTGGGCTGGCGGCCATTCACGTGCGCCATACCGCGCACGCCGACGCGTTGATGGCGGTGCTCCCCGCCGATCACTACATCGAGCAGCCGCAAAAGTTTCGGGAGATCGTGAACGCTGCCCTCGACGTGGCTCGCGAGCCTGGGCGAATGGTCGTGCTTGGCATCCCTCCAACCAAGCCGGAAACGGGGTTCGGCTACATCGAAAGAACACGGGAACCGATCGGAACGAAAGACTTCCCGTTTTTTGCCGTGCGCCGATTCACAGAGAAGCCCGAACTGAAGCTTGCGCAAGAATACGTTGCTTCCGGAGACTATCACTGGAACGCCGGAATGTTTTTCTGGCGGGTTTCCACGTTTCTCGAGAATCTGAAACGTTTTCTGCCAAAGTCGCACGCGGCGTTGGAAAAGCTCGCTGCATTTATCGGAACCCGGAATTACGAACGCAAGCTACGAGAGATTTACCGGAAACTCGAAAATATCTCCGTGGACTACGCAATCCTGGAGCCAGCAACAAGGGCAGAAGGTCCACCGCGCGTGTTTGTGATTCCTGCGGAAGTGGGCTGGAGCGATATCGGCTCATGGGGAGCGGTACACGGGCTGCTGCTGGACAGGAACTCTTCGGACGGCAACGTCTTCGTCACTCCGGGCTACGCCCTCGACGCCCGCGGTAATTTCATCTCTTGCCCTGGAAAAATCGCCGCCCTGATCGGTGTGCACGACCTGATCGTCGTCGATACGCCCGACGCCCTGCTCGTCTGCGCGCGCGACCGCGCCCAGGACGTCGGAAAAATCGTGAAAGGGCTTGAAGAACAAAAACTAAGAAAGCTCTTGTAGGGGCCGCCTGCTGAGGCGGTCCGTCCGTCCTCCGACAACCAGGCCAATCCGGCTGTTTGGCAGGCATGTCGCATCGCTTATACTCACCTGCAATGACCTCTATTCGATTTGGAACCGATGGCTGGCGCGGCGTCATCGCGGAAGATTTCACGTTCGCGAACGCGCGGGTTGTGGCGCAGGTCATCGCCCGTTACGTCGTGCGCTGCGAAGATGCGAGCAAGGGCGTCATCATCGGCTACGACCATCGCTTCGCCTCGGACGGCATCGCTACGGCCTCCGCCGAAGTGGTCTCCGCCAGCGGCACACCCGTTTTTTTGACGGACAAGCCCTGTCCTACGCCGGCAGTTTCCTTGCTCGTGCGGCAGCGCGGAGCGGCCGGCGGCCTGATGATCACCGCGAGCCACAATCCCTATCAATGGAATGGTATCAAGTACAAAGCGAGCTATGGCAGCTCGGCATTACCTTCGATTGTCGCGCAGATCGAAAAAGATCTCGATGTGCTGCAGAAGGTATGCGTGCCGCCTCTCCCGCCGAGAAGAAATCTGATCCAGCCCCTGGAGCCGCGCGCACCGTATCTCGACACACTCGAAAAACTGGTCGATTGGCAACGGCTAAGGAAGGCAAAGTTCCGTTTCGTCTCCGATGTCATGCATGGCTCGGCTACTGGCTTGCTCCTCGAACTTTTCCGGCGCAATGGCATCGCCTGCGATGAAATTCGCGGGACGCGCGACCCGCGCTTTGGCGGCGTACACCCGGAACCGATCGAGCCGCACATCGAGGCCTTGCGGCAAGCGGTGCTCGCGGGAAAATTCGACGCCGGCTTGTGCGCCGATGGCGATGGCGACCGCATCGGCGCCATCGACCGTGACGGCACGTTCGTCAATCCCCACCAGATCTTTGCACTACTCGTATGGCACCTGGCGGGGACTCGCAACTTGCCGGGAGACATCGCCAAAACTTTTTCCGTTACCAAGCTCATCGACAAGCTTGCTGCCAAGTTCGGCCGCACACTTCACGAAACGCCCATCGGCTTCAAATACATCTGCGAGTTGATGCTCGAACAGAACATTTTGATCGGCGGCGAAGAAAGCGGCGGCATTGGCACCAACCTCTACATCCCAGAACGTGACGCCACTGTTTCCGCGCTCTTCCTCGCGGAATTGATGGCCTGGCATGGCAAATCGCTTGGCGAGCTGCTCGCCGTGCTAACTGCCGAATTCGGCGAGTATCATTACGGCCGCGTGGACCTCGATCTGAAACCAGGCCAAAAAGAAAAAGCCATCGCTCACCTTTCGGGTGTCAAACTCACCCGTATCCTTGATCTACCTGTGGTTCGCCGGGAAGATATGGACGGCATCAAGCTCTATCTGAGCGAGGTCGGGTGGGTGATGGTCCGCGCCTCCGGAACCGAAAATCTTTTGCGAGTGTATTGCGAAACGTCAAAATCCGAAACGACGCAGCGGGTTCTTCAGGCTGTGACCGGAATCGTCCAAAATCTATAGGTGTGCTTATGAAAACGGTCAATTTGAAAGAAAAATTCGCCCTCTTCTCCGACTACTACAACCCGCGCGTTATCGGCGAGGTCAACGACTGCCACGTCAAAGCCGTAAAGCTAAAAGACGATTTCATCTGGCATCATCATGACAACGAAGACGAACTGTTTCTGGTCGTGAAAGGTACTCTGCGGATGAAGTTCCGCGGCCACGAAGCCGTCGTCCACGAAGGCGAATTTGTCGTCGTTCCGCGCGGCGTCGAGCACTGCCCCGCCGCTGACGAGGAAGTCCACATCATCTTGTTCGAACCAAAGTCGACGTTGAATACCGGCAACATCACTAACGAAAGGACTGTCGCCCAGCTCGAGCGTATCTGAATTCCGCTCCCGCGGCGATCCACGACCAGCCATGGAACACCGCTTTTACACCCTCGACGTTTTCACCAACAACCGCTTCGAAGGCAACCCGCTCGCCGTATTCACCGACGGCGACGGACTTTCGGACGACCAAATGCTCGCCATCGCGCGCGAAATGAATCTCTCGGAGACCGTGTTTGTGCAAAAGCCGACGGAAGAAGAAGCACTCGCGCGCTTGCGCATCTTCACGACGAAAGAAGAACTCAAGCTCGCCGGACATCCGGTGATTGGAACCTGGTTCTTGCTCGCGGAGCTGGGCGTCGTTCCCGCGCAGGACGGCGGGGTGCACATCCTGCAAGAGACCGGCGCGGGCGTCTTGCCGGTGGAAATCCGCTTCAAGGATGGCCGCCCGCAGCGCGTGACCATGACTCAGAAGGAAGCCATCTTCAAGCCAGCGAAAATCAACAAGAAGAAGCTGGCCTCCGCACTGGGAATTTTGCCCAAAGATTTCGACCCCAAACTGCAACCTGAATTTGTATCCACCGGCATCTTCAACCTGATGGTGCCCCTGCGCAGTCGCGCCGCGCTGGGCAAAATCGCCATGAACATGACCGAACTCCGGCGGGTTCAAGGAAAAAACGCGACGATGGCTTACTGCTTCGCCCTTAGTGGCAATGGCAAGGCCTTCTCCCGCGGCATGCTGCCCTGGGAACTCTACGAAGACGCCGCGACGGGCTCCGCTGCTGGTTCGTTGGGCGCGTATCTTGTGCGAAACGGAAAATTGGCGCCGGGCCACACCTTGAGCATTCTTCAGGGCGCGGAAATGGGACGCCCAAGCCAGATCGAAGTGGAAGTCACGCAGAGTGGAAAGAAACTCGTCCCGCGCGTGAGCGGGGCAGCCGTGAAAGTTTTCGAAGGTACCATCCGCATCTAAGAAAAAAGATTTTTTGCCAACGAAAAAGGCCGTTCGAGAACTCCGAGCGGCCTTCTTTGCTTTTTTCCGAGACTAACAACTCAAAACTGACCACTAACTAAGGACTGCTCTTAGTGCCCGCGTTTGTCGTGGCGCAGGTCCTTGCGATCCTTGTGCAGGTCTTTCTTGTCCTTGTTGATGTCCTTCTGGTCCTGGTTGCGATCTTTGCGGTCCTTGGACAGATCCTTCTTATCGTGGTTGATGTCCCGCTGGTCCGCATTGCGATCCGCGCGGTCCTTGTTCAGATCCGTCCGAGCGTGATGGATGTCCCGCTGATCCTTATTCCGGTCGACGCGATCCGCGTGAAGATCCTTGCGATCAGCTTGCGCCTGTGCGCTGTTGTCGCCGTATTTCTTGTCATCGCGCACAAGCTGGGCCTTGTCGTGATTAATGTCGCGCTGGTCCTTGTTGCGGTCCGCGCGGTCCTTGTTCAGGTCCGTGCGATCGTGGTTGATGTCCCGCTGATCCGCGTTGCGGTCGGCGCGGTCCTTGCTCAGGTCGCGTTTATCGTGATTGATATCGCGCTGATCGGCATTGCGATCCGCGCGATCCTTGGCCAGATCTGACTTATCTTTTCGCATGTCTTTCTTGTCGTTCTGAATGTCCTGCTGCTTCGGAGTCGGATCCTGGCTCTGGGCATACACACTACCGGCGAGCAAACCGGCAAACACAACTGCGAACACACCTCGACGCCTTAGGAGTTCTGCGTTCATAGGTCTTCTCTCCTTTTAAATCGTTCCCGGAATTACCAGCACTCGCGAAATAAAACACCAGACGCGCCGTAAAGTTTCGCTACTCCATGTTCAGGTTTTCATGGAAGGAATTGAACCAAGCAGAATGAGATATAACTAGTTTACTTTCAATGACTTATGGACCGCGTCGAGGACGCCATTCACAAACGCCCCGGAATCTTCCGAGGAAAACTTTTTAGCCAATTCCACAGCTTCGTTCAGCACGACTCTAGGCGGCGTGTCTGTGCCGTTCATTTCATGAATCGCCAGCCGCAAAATGGCGCGATCGATGGCCGCGAGCCGTTCCAACCGCCAGTTGTCGGCGTGCTTGACGATGATCGCGTCCAGCGTGGTGACTTCTTTCGCCGCACCCTCAAAAAGTTTGTTCGCGAATGCGCGCGTCTTGTCTGCCGCCTTTGCGCTTTTCCAGAATTTTACTTCCAGCTTGGTGAAATCCTGCTGGCTCATGTCCCACTGGAACAGCATCTGCATCGCAAACTCGCGGGATTTTGTGCGGAGAGACACGTTACTTGCGCCGCGGCTTTCCGGCAGGCGCCACTCTCGAATGCGCGGCGCGAAGTTTTCGTGACAGTTGAGCCATTTCGATGGCGGCGAGCCCCGCTTCGAATCCTTTGTTCCCGCCCTTGAGCCCGGCGCGGTTGATGGCCTGCTCCACAGTGTCGCACGTCAGCACACAGAACATAATGGGTAAGCCGCTGTCCATCTGCGCGAGCTGCAATCCGCGGGCGGTCTCCGAACAAACATAGTCATAGTGCGTCGTTTCGCCGCGAAGCACACACCCGATGGCAATCAACGCATCGTACTTCCCCGTCGCCGCCAGTTTTTTCGCCGCCAGCGGCAATTCGAATGCCCCCGGAACATGCACCACATCAACATCCTTGCTGTCCGCGCCTGCTCGCTCCAGCGCATCCACCGCCGCCGCAAGAAGCCGCTCGGTAATAAAGCTATTGAACCGGCTCACGACGACGCCAAAGCGAAAACCCGCCGCGCTCAGCTCGCCGCCAAATTTCCCGGGTTGTAATTTTTCTGCCATCGCACTGCGCGTCGCTCCTGTTTCTCCAAGTCCTTTACTTCCTCTATTTCCTTTACCTCATTTACTTCCTTTATCTCCCTTTGAACTGCGCCGGCCGCTTTTCCAAAAACGCCTTCGTGCCTTCGCGCATGTCTTCTGTCGCGCAAGCCACGCCAAAAAGCGTGGCCTCGAGGAAGAGACCTTCTTCCTGCGCCATTTCCACGCCGCGCTCGATCGCTTCCATGGTGAATTTCACGGCGAGGGGCCCGTTGGCGATAATCTTTTTCGCCATTGCTTCCGCGGCAGGAATCAGCTCCGCCGGCTCGTAAATATGATTGACCAGTCCGATGCGCTGTGCCTCTTCCGCCGTGATCATTTCGCCGGTAAGGCAAAGTTCGTGCGCCACACCCTTGCCGCACAGCCGCGCCAGCCGCTGCGATCCGCCGTAACCGGGAAGGATCCCGAGTTTCACTTCCGGTTGGCCGAGCTTCGCCGTTTTGCTGGCGATTCGAATGGTGCAAGAAAGCGCCAGCTCGCAGCCGCCTCCCAGCGCAAATCCATTGATCGCGCAGATCGATGGCTTCCCCATAGTTTCCAGCAGATGGAAAACGCCCTGGCCGAAGAGCGAAAATTCCTTACCGTTGACGGGTGTTTGCAGCGCCAGCTCGCTGATATCCGCGCCCGCCACAAATGCTTTTTCTCCCGCGCCCGTGAGAATCAACACGCGCACGGCCTGCTCATCCCGCGCATCGAGCAGGGCCTGCTGCAACTCTTCCACAGTCCTGCGGTTCAGTGCGTTCAGCACCTTCGGCCGATTGAAGGTGATGTACGCAATCCCGTCCCGCGTTGCGTACAAAATATTTTCGTAACCCATCTTTTCTCTCTTCTTCTCCGCTCTGCGTACTCTGCGTCTAGGCGTTATCTTTTTTCCTGCGTTCTAGGTACTCTGCTTGCCCCAGGCCCAAAAAGGCACCTCTGTTTTATCTTCATTTTTCCTACTGACAACTAAGAACTAACAACCAATTACTTTTAGAATTTCATGGCCCTCGGATTCTGCGGATCCGAGTAATCATAAAACCCCCGTCCCGACTTCCTCCCATTCCATCCAGCCAGCACCATCCGCTTCAGCAGCGGCGGTGCCGCGAATCGCCGTTCCTTGAACTCATCAAACATAATTTGCGAAATGTAATACGTCGTATCCAGACCGACAAAATCCAAGAGCGTCAGCGGCCCCATGGGGTGCCCGCACCCCAGCTTCATCGAATTGTCGAGGTCCTCGATCGACCCGACGCCCTCTTCCAGCGCTCGAATCGCATCCAGAAGATACGGCACGAGCAATCGATTCACGATGAAGCCTGTGGTGTCATGCGCGCGCACCGGGGTCTTGCCGAGTCTCGCTCCGAACGCCACGATCTCTTCGTAAACCGCAGGTTCCGTAGCAATCGTCCGCACCACTTCCACCAGCTTCATCATTGGCACGGGATTAAAAAAATGCAAACCGACGAAACGTTGCGGCCGCTTGGTAGCATTAGCGATCTCCGTGATCGTCAACGAAGACGTGTTGCTCGCAAAGATTGTCGATGTCTGACAGATCACATCCAGCGCCCCAAAAAGTTCTCGCTTCGCCGCAAGCTGCTCGATTATCGCCTCGACGATGACGTCGCAATCCTTGAGCTCTTCGACCTTCGTTGTTCCCTTGAGCCGTCCGCGAATTTCACCCTTCACCGCCTCCGTGATCGTGCCCTTCTCCGCCAATCGATTCAGGTTTTTCTCGATGCTCTTGAGCCCCTTGTCCAGTAATTCCGCGGTCACTTCGCGCACCACGGTTTCGAATCCCGCCGCGGCCGCCACCTGCGCGATTCCCGAACCCATCAGCCCACACCCCACGACTCCCACTTTTCGAATCGCCATGCTTTTCCTCGTAGAAGATGTTGCCGGCCAATCGGCAGAAAACCACGAACCCCGAATGCGAAAGTGTAGCAGAAATGGCCGATTCCTGATTCCACTCTGCGCTTCCTGGAGCGCACTCTGCGACTCTCGGTTATCTTTAGATCTTCGGTCTTTTTTCTTCACGGCCCGATGGGCGCAGTCACTCAATCAAGTTCCCATTGCCTCAACAATCATCGCGATTCCCTGCCCCCCGCCGATGCAGGCCGTCGCCAGCCCATACCGCAATCCATTCCGCCGCAACTCATTCAAGATGGTAATCGTCAGCCGCGTTCCGGATGCTCCCAGCGGATGGCCCAGCGCAATCGCGCCGCCGTTTACATTCGTCTTATCGCGATTCAATCCCAACATCTTTTCCACCGCCAGATACTGCGCCGCAAAAGCCTCGTTCACTTCCACCCGGTCCATCTGCTCCAGCGTGAGTCCTGCGAGTTTCAGCGCCTTCTGCGATGACGGCACCGGCCCAATCCCCATGATGCTCGGATCAACTCCCGCCACGGCCCACGACACGATTCGGCCCACGGGTTTCAATCCCTGCTCCTTCGCGATTTTTTCTCTCGTTACCACTACCGCGGCCCCGCCATCCACAATCCCGCTGGCATTCCCTGCGGTCACGATTCCGTCTTTCTTGAAGGACGGCGGAAGTTTCTCCAAAATTTCCATCGTCGTTTCCGGACGCCGGTGATCGTCTTCGCTCACAAGCATGGTCTTCTTCCCCTGCTTCACTTCCACGGGCACGATCTCTTCCTTGACGCGGCACGCCTTGTGAGCCGCGTCCGCCGCCTGCTGGCTGCGCAGCGCATACCCGTCGGCATCCTTGCGTGAAATATTATGTTGCTCGGCAAGTTTTTCCGCCGTCAGCGCCATCGGCAACCCGCAATAACTATCCGTCAGGCCCGCCATCAGGGAGTCTTCCAGCGCTCCTCCACCCAGCTTCAATCCTGTCCGCGCCCCGCGAACCACAAATGGCGCCTGCGTCATGTTCTCCATCCCACCTGCAAGCACCATCGTCGCTTCACCAAGCAACAACCGCTGCGCCGCCTGCGCAATCGCCTCAATCCCCGACCCGCACAACCGGTTCACCGTCACCGCCGGCGTTTCGATTTTCAGCCCAGCCTTCAATCCCACGTGCCTCGCGCCATAAAGCGCATCCGCACTGGTCTGCATCACATTGCCAAAAATCGCGTGATCAAACTCGCCCGGATCCACGCCAGCTCGCCGAATCGCCTCTTTCGAAGCATGTGCCGCCAGCTCAATCGCCGAAACATCCGAAAACGCTCCCGTATACCGCGCCATCGCCGTGCGCGCCCCCGCCACGATCACCACATCGGTAGGAAACATACTTCCCTCTCCTATTTGTCTCTAGCTGAGTCTTCGCATTCGAACGATTGTCATCCAGGGCAAAGCGAAGGATCTCATTCCCAAATGCCGCATGGCTCCGTCCTACTCGCCGCCCAATTCTTGCAGTGACCCGTGGCAGTTCTACACCGAGTCAACACTCAGGAGTCACAACTTCGGCGTCTCCAGCGCCACCACGATATCCCCGCCGCGCTTCCGCGCCTCTTCAATCGAAAACTCCGCGCGATTGATCAAATCCGTCACGATGTCTTCGCTGTCGTACTCGTGCTTGGCCACGGCTTCCACAATTCCCGCGCTCAGCGTGACTTGCGTCGAGTCCCACGGCGGCCGCAGCCCGGACGCCGCACGTCGCAGCTTATCCGCCAGATTCTGCGCACCCGCCAGCGTCGTATCCGGCAGGATAAACGCCAGCGACCACGCGGTGTATTTCACCGCCACGTCGTTCTGCCGCACCATCGGCTGCAACGACCGCGCCAGTTGTTCCAGAAAACGCTCCAGTGGCGATTCGCCCTGCTGCCGCAAAATCTCCGCGCCGCGATCGATCTGCAGAATCGTAAGCGCCAGCGGCGTCCCCTGCGTCCGCGCGCGGTCAGCTTCCGTCAACAAACAACTCTGGTACGAACTGCGGCTCAGCAAACCGGTGCGCTCATCGGAAACGCCCATGCGCCGCACCAGAGACCGCAGCCGTGTGTGACTGACACTCATGAGCATCTGATCGCCGATGGCCTGCAGGAAATACGCCTCATTCGGCTTCCACTTGTGCTCGTCGGCACTCCCCACGATCAACATCCCCGCGGGCATCTGCGTCTCTTTGTCCGTGATCATCACGCCCAGCGCCGTCGCCAGCCCCAGATCGCTCAGAATCGACCCTTCCGCTGCTTGCACCATGATTCCGCCGAGTTCATCCGGTTCGGCCTTCTCGATGTGTGCGAGTAACAGGACCACCTGTGCGCCGGGGGCGGGCTTCACCCCATGGGCGCAAAATTCCGCGGCCATTTCCGGCGGGCGACCCGGCGTGCCCACCACGGCCAGAGCGCGCGTCACGCGCAGATAGCTGCCGACCTCGTTGACCGCCGTGTTCAGCATCGCCCGCGGCGTTTGCTGGCGGAATATCTTTTGATTGACCTCGGAAATCTTTGACAGATCGCGCAGCGTCTCCGCCGAATAAACGCCGGTCTTCGAGGTAATGGGCACGGCCGCCTCGGCAACCGGTGCGGCAGGCGCGAGCGGCGCCGCGGGCGGCACAGGTGACGGTTCCGTCCTCGCTTGGGGCGTTCCTTTGGGCCACCAGTTTGCCATCTGGTAGAGATTGGCCAGCCGCGCACTCCGCTCTTCTTCCCCGGGGAACATCGCTGCGATTCTTTGCAGACGCTCCAATGCCTTATTCTGCAGCGAGTATTGCAAGAAAATCTCCGTCTGCACGATCAGATCTTCCAGCGCTTGCAACTGCCGGCCTTCTTCACTGCCCGGAGAAGGAGCCTCGGGGGCTTGCGCCGGAGGTGCGTGCGAAGTATGACCCGGCGTGGGTGTGCTCGATTTCAACAGCCGGCTTGCGATCCGTTTCAGATGGGCTTCATCCACTCGCCCGCGCAGCAGTTCCAGCCTCTCCTGATTGCGATAGTCGTACGCATCGATGTCCACCAGCCGCTCGAGAGTCTCTGCCGCCTTCGCTACATTTCCCGAGGTCAGATACACGTCGAAAAGCCTGATCAGCACTTCGAAATACTGCGATTCGCGATTCAATTCGTTGTGGATGGAAGCCCAGAATTCAAGAATCACTTGAGAATGGGGGTATTTGGCCCCTACGCCGTCCATCAGCGTCGCGAAATCGTTTTGCCGTTTGTCGGCAAACATCCGCCGCTTGAGGGTCAGGAGGATATCCGTGGCTTTCTGGTCCTGGCCCGCGGCCACGTAACGGTCCGCCAGTTCGAACAGCTGGGTCATGCCTTCATTTTTTTCGCGGAGCAGCCGCTCGAGTAACTCGCGCGCGCGCTCCAGGCGTCCCGATCGCATCAGCGCGTCGCTAAATGTGGTGAGAAAAGCCACGTCGCTTTCGGTTGCGGCAAACGGTTCCAGCAAGGCTACGGCGCGCACGGCATTGCCGGCCTGCAGGTTTGCTTGGGCATACAGAAGTCCCACGCTGCGTTCCTGCGGCGCGAGTTTGTACGCGCGGCCCAGAAGATTGAGCGCGTCGGCCGGGGTGCCGCTCACCGAAGCCAGTTGCCCGGCCCGCAGAAACGCGCGTGCGGCCAGCGCAGTCTTGCCCATGCGTTCGGCTGTTTCCGCAAGACGAAGCTGCCGCGAAAAATTTTCCGGATCGAGCTGGGCGACGCGCTCCCAGCAAAACAGCGCGTCTTCCTCGCGGCCCGCCGCCGCGAACAGCTCCGCGGCTCTGGTGTACTGCTCGATGGCTTCGTCGGGATGATTTTGTTTCTGCTGCAGGAAGGCGTATCGAGCGATGCGCTCGGGCAGTTGCTGGTTTTGACCCGTCTGCAAGAACCGCTTGTAGATGGCGAGCGCTTTGGATTCATCCTTGGGCTCGACGAGCAGATCGAACAGCAGGCCGTAGTAAACCGCCGCACGGTCCGGCTGATCCATCCGTGCGTACAGATCGCCGAGCGCCTGAGTGGCTTCCTGATGTTGCGGCATCTCGTCGAGCACCGCCAAATACGCCTCGATCGCGTCCTCGACGCGGTTCTTCTCGAGGAAGCGCTTGGCGCGATCCAGATGTTTGCTTACGTCTGCG
>Ga0066651_10000545_pt1 | contig 11666 bp, 12 predicted proteins | sample GraSoiAngelo_100_FD_71410 | JGI IMG/M metagenome (GOLD analysis project Ga0066651, IMG submission 71410) | Grasslands soil microbial communities from the Angelo Coastal Reserve, California, USA - 14_0903_02_20cm | ecosystem: Environmental > Terrestrial > Soil > Grasslands | place: USA...
CGCCCCGGAAGGTTTGGCCGCGGCCAAACAACTCCAAGGCAAGGAACTCTCCTACAACAATCTCGTCGACCTCGATGCAGCGCGCAGCTTGGCGGCCGAATTCAAGAATCCTGCGGCGGTAATCATCAAGCACAACAATCCCTGCGGTACGGCGGAACAGGCGACGTTGCTCGACGCATATCTCAGAGCGCTGGCCTGCGATCCCGTTTCGGCGTTTGGCGGCGTGCTCGCGTTCAACCGCGCGGTGGATGCCGCGACGGCCGAAGAAGTCGCAAAGCTTTTCGCAGAATGCATCGCGGCGCCTGGTTTCGCGGACCGCACCAAAGAAATTTTCGCCGCGAAAAAGAATCTGCGCTTGCTTGAATTGCCCGCCGGAGGCCTGGAGCCGGAGCGTGAGCTGCAGCTCAAGCGCATCCTTGGCGGAATGCTGGTACAGCAGCCGGACCTCGGCGAGCTCAAGGACGATGAGCTCCGCACGGTAACGAAACGCGCACCCAGCGCCGAAGAAATGCAAACGATGCGCTTCGCCTGGAAAGTGGCGAAGCATGTGAAGTCCAATGCCATCGTCTTTGCGAAAGCCGGCGCGACGCTGGGTGTCGGCGCGGGACAAATGAGCCGCGTGGACTCAGTGAAAATCGCCGTGATGAAGGCGCAATCCTCCCTAGCCGGTTCCGTGGTCGCCTCCGACGCGTTTTTCCCTTTTCCCGACGGAGTGGAAGAAGCGGCCAAAGCTGGCGCCACAGCCGTAATCCAGCCCGGAGGCTCCGTCCGCGATGCCGATGTCGTAGCCGTCGCCGACCGCCTGGGCCTGGCGATGGTCTTCACCGGCATGCGTCACTTCCTACACTAAAGGTCGGCGGTAGATCCTTTCGCCCTGGCGCCGCATCCATTGAGTTGCAGCAGTGAGTTGGGAGCTTGAAATTGCTAGCAATGATCGAGAACGCAAACCAGGAGGCGAAACGATGGCAGGCGACCGTGAAGGGATGAAAATTGTTTTGCAAGTCGGGGCCGAACTGCGCATTCGAAACAATGGCGACGTCACCATGGACAATCCCGAACTGGAGCTGGCCCAGGACGACAGTGCGGCCGACGCAGTCCTGCTTTACCGCTTCGACAAGGATACACGCGAGCAGGTCCTGCGGCTAGTGGAGCCGGTCGCGGACCACAAGCATGTGAAAGTTCACCGGGCGAACGATTGAAACAGGACTGGCCTGAAACGACCTACTTCACCCGATGGTAGGCGACTTCGATCACTTTGGGCTTGCCGTCGGCGTCGGTGATGTCGCCATGCGAGGTGTACGTGTCGGCGTGTGTGAAAATGGCGTCTCCTCTTTCAACGTTTTCCCGCCAGTCTGCATCCTATCTGCGGGGGCGCCCAAGCTCTGGAAACGTCCAGGATTTGGCTTTTGACCGCGTTTCGGCCGCATGGGATAATTTACGTTTCTGGGGCTATGATGAACCTCCGACAGATTATTCTCTCCGTATTATTGACAGGCGCCTTTGGCGCGGCCGCCGTGGCGCAAGAGCAGCTGATCGAGCCGAAAACGGTCCCTTCCCCAAACGACTCCGCGCGCGCCGATGCCTACTACAATTTCACGATGGGCCACATCTACGAGCAGCAGTATGAGGCGACCAGCAGCGCGGACTACGCCACCAAAGCGATCGAAGCCTACAAAAAAGCCTATGCGCTGGACCCGAAATCGCAGGTCATCGGCGAACGCCTGGCGGAGATGTATTGGAAGGCACAGCGGATTCACGATGCCGTAGCGGAAGCGCAGGAAATCCTGAAGCGCGACCCGGACAACGTGCAATCGCGGCGGCTCCTGGGTCGAATCTATTTGCGAAGCCTGGGGGATGTTAGCTCAAGCAACGGCCAGCCTGAGACGGTGGCCAAGGCCATCGAGCAGTATCGCGAGATCAACCGGCTCGATCCTTCCGATGCCGAATCGGCGCTGTGGCTGGCGCGGCTTTACCGCCTGAAGAATGAACACGACAAGGCCGAACAGGTTCTGCGGAGCATTCTTAAGACTGATCCGGAAAACGAACCAGCGGTCGAGCAATTGACCCAGTTGCTGATGGATGAGGGCAAGTCCGCTGAAGCGGTCACTCTGCTCGAAGGCATCACCGCGCATTCTCCCTCGGCCGTGCTGCTGGATCTTCTGGGCGATGCCTACACGCAAACGCATGACTTGGCGAAAGCCGAAGCGGCCTACCGCAAGGCCATGGAGCTCGATCCGTCGGAGCCCAGCCACCAGCGCGGACTGGGGCAGACCTTGCTAGCGGAAGAGAAATATGCCGAGGCGCTGAAGGTTTACCAAAAACTTTCGGATGTGATGCCGGACGATTCCGACGTGTATCTGCGAATCGCGCAGATTTTCCGCGAACTGCACCAGCTCGACAAAGCCGAAGAAAACCTAGTCAAGGCGCGGCAGTACGCGCCCGGCAGCCTGGAAGTCATGTACAACGAGGCGATGCTGTATCAGGCGCAGGGGCGTTACGAAGACGCCATTCGCGTTTTGTCGGACGCTGTGACCGGAATCAAGGGGCAGTCTCCCGCGGTGCCGTCGCGGCGCCGGTCGCTGGCCATTTTGTATCAACAGCTCGGCCAGCTGTATCGCGATACGCAGAATTATCAGGCGGCAATTTATACCTTCGAAGAATTGGGGCATCTCGGCGAGGAAGAGGATCGCCGCGCGCGCACGATGATCATGGACACCTACCGCGCCGCGAAGGATTTGCCCAAAGCGTTGCAGACGGGCAAGGAAGCGCTGGCGAAATACCCGGCCGATCCTTCGATTCGAACGAGCCACGCCCTGTTGCTCGGCGAAAACGGGCAGACGGATGACGCTGTCAAAATTTTGCGCGCCCAGCTTCACGGCGATACGAACGACCGCGAAACGTACCTGAACATTGCCCAGGTCTACGAGCGCGGCCGGCGTTACAAGGAAGCCGAAGAAGCCGCGCGTGCCGCGGAAGTCCTGCCGGGCCAGCCCCGCGAAAACGAAATGGTGTGGTTCCTGCTCGGCGCCATCTATGAGCGGCAGAAATTTTTCGACAAAGCCGAGGAACAGTTCAAGAAAGTTCTCGCGGTGAATCCGAAAAACGCCCCCGTCCTGAATTATTACGGCTACATGCTGGGAGACCTGGGGATACGGCTTGACGAAGCGGAGGCGCTCGTCCAGAAGGCGCTGAAGGAAGACCCCTTCAACGGGGCGTATCTCGACAGTCTCGGCTGGATTTATTTCAAAGAGAACAAGCTGGGCGCTTCGGAGAGCACGCTTCGCAAGGCCGTCGAGCGCGAAAGACACGACGCGACGATTCATTCCCACCTCGGCGATCTCTATGCGAAGTTAGGCCGAGGCGACCTGGCCGCCGCGGAATGGGAAAGATCGCTGGTGGAATGGCGGCGCTCGCTCCCCGCGGATTTGGAAACCGACAAGGTTGCCGAACTCGAAAAGAAGCTCTCACAGTCGAAGCGTCGCGTGGCCCAAAAGTCCACGACCAGCGTCGCGAAGCCTTAATCCAGCGCATGCCCGAAGTCCGCATTCCCGCGTTTGCAAAAATCAATCTGCGCCTGGATATCCTCGGGAAACGTGATGATGGTTTTCACGAGTTAAGGACCATTTTCCAAGCGATCTCTTTGCATGACGACTTGCGGTTGCGCGCCTCACGCTCACCGGGAATTGTACTGACCATCGAAGGCAATCAGCCGCTTTCCGCGGAACCGCCTCAAAAAAACCTTGTCTATCGCACCGTGGATGCACTGCGCCGCGAACTGAAAATCTGCGGCGGAGTGGAAATCGCGCTCAAGAAAACAATCCCGGCGGGCCGGGGCCTCGGCGGAGGATCGAGCGACGCCGCGGCAGCTCTGTTGGGCTATCTGCGGCTCACAAAAAAGAAACTCGCCGGCGCTCGATTGCTGGAAATTGCCGCTTCTCTAGGCGCAGACGTTCCTTTTTTCCTGCTGGGCGGGCGCGCTCTGGGCGTAAACAAAGGGGACGAAATCTATCCTCTGCCGGATATTCGGAAGTTGCAGGTCCTGATTGTCTCGCCAAAAGACATTCATGTGCCGACCCCCGACGCCTACCGCTGGCTGGAGGCCAAACCGCTCGCGTTGACAAATTCGGCGGGAACCTCTAAACTCTTTCAGTTCTGTGCTCTATCTTGGAGCTCGCAGGGAAGCGGCCTTTCGAATGATTTTGAAGGGCCGGTTTTCCAGCGGCATCCCCGGCTTGATCAAATCAAGCGGGAGTTGCTTCAAAAAGGAGCTACGGAAGCCTCGCTGGCGGGTAGCGGTTCGGCGGTGTTTGGTGTTTTCCCGAGCCCAGCGATGGCGCGCCGAGCCGCTGTTGGGTTTCCGCACGATCAGACCTTCGTTTGCGAGACCGTCTCGCGCGACAGGTACGCTCGTTTGATGCGCACCGCAGAGTAGTCTGCACGCGTGTCGTGGATTCTGCCTCAGCGTCTCTTCGTGTCCATACCGTTGTAGAAGATCTTTCCGGTTACGTTGCATGCAAGTTGGTGTGACTGCCGAGTGGTCACACGGAGCGCAAGCGTCGTGGACGACGACCGATTTAAGATTTTCTCTGGGACCGCAAATCCAGTGCTGGCGGAGAGCATCTGCCGCCACTTGAGCGTGCCGCTGGGAAAGGCGCTGCTGGGGCGCTTCAGCGACGGCGAGATTTATTTTCAGATTCTGGAAAACGTTCGCGGGGCGGACGTTTTTGTAGTGCAGCCGTGCCATGCTCCGGTGGACTGCCACTTGCTGGAACTGCTGCTGATGATCGACGCGTTTAAGAGGGCGTCGGCGTGGCGGATTACCGCGGTGCTGCCGTACTACTGCTACGCGCGGCAGGACCGCAAAGACAAGCCGCGGGTTCCGATCTCCGCAAAGCTGGTAGCGGACTTATTGGAAACGGCGGGCGCGAGCCGGGCGCTGACTCTGGATTTGCACGCGCCGCAGATTCAGGGCTATTTCGATGTGCCCGTGGATCATTTATATGGTTCGCCGGTGCTGGTCGAACACTTCCGGCAGTTGAAGTTGCCGAACCTGACGGTGGTTTCGCCGGACGCGGGCGGCGTGGAGCGAGCGCGGTTTTTCGCAAAAAAGCTCGATGCGCCGCTGGCCATCGTTGACAAGCGCCGCGTGGATGTGGATGTGAGCGAAGTGATGAACCTGATCGGAGACGTTCGCGGACGCAGCGCACTGGTGGTGGACGACATCATTGATACCGCGGGAACGTTAGTGAAGACGGCGGAAGCGTTGCTGAGAGAAGGGGCCACGCAAGTTTACGCGGCTTGCACGCACGCCGTGCTTTCCGGGCCGGCCATCGAGCGAATCGAGAAGTCAAGCATCAAGGAAATTGTAGCGACAGACTCCGTACCGCTGAGCGAGGCGGCGAAAAAAATGGGGAAGATCAAGGTGTTGAGCGTGGCCGATTTGCTGGCGCGCGGGATTCGCTCGATTCATGAAGAGACTTCGATCAGCGAATTGTTTATTTGATTTGCAGGACGGGCATTCTTGTCTGTCCTCCGAGAACTAGCAACAAGACAGGCACGAATGCCTGTCCTAAAGGGAAGGGAAGAAGGACATGGCACAGAAGGCAGAAAAGCCAGAAAAAATTGTAGTGGAAGGCGCTCCGCGCAGCTCGCGCGGCAAGAACGAGGCGCGGCGGCTGCGCCAGACGGGCAAAGTCCCGGCGGTGTTGTATGGAGGCAAGGGCCAATCCATCACGCTGGCAGTGAACGCCAAGCAAGTCAGTGCGATTCTCCGCTCGGAGACCGGGCACAACACATTGTTCCAGGTGGATCTTGGGGGGAAACATGAGCCTGCGATCCTGAAGGATTGGCTGACGGATCCCATCACCGGAAAATTGCTGCACGTGGATCTTCTGCGCGTGGCTATGGACGTCCGCATGAAGGTGATGGTTCCCGTACACACGTTCGGCGAGCCTGCGGGCGTGAAAGTGCAAGGCGGAGTTTTTGAAGTCGTGACGCGCGAAGTGGAAATCGAATGCTTGCCGGCGGACATTCCGACCGAGTTCAAGGTGGACGTCAGCGGATTGATGCTCAACCAACAGTTGCGCGCCGGTGATTTGTCGATTGACACCACGAAACTCAAGCTGTTGACCGAGCCCGAACGCGTGCTGGCGCACGTCGTCACGCTCAAGGTCGAAGAAGAGAAGCCCGCGGAAGCCGTGGCTGCGGAAACCGCAACGCCGGCCGAGCCGGAAGTCATCAAGAAGGGCAAGAAGGAAGTGGAAGGCGAAGAAGGCGCCGAAGAGGAAGCCAAGCCCAAGGCGGAGAAGAGCGAAAAAGGCGACAAGGGCGAAAAGAAAAAGTAACGCGCGCCCCGCGATTTGCGGGCGGCTGGAAAAACGTCTATGCGGCTCATTGTGGGACTTGGGAATCCCGATCCGGAGTATCAGTGGACGCCGCATAACCTGGGTTTCATGGCGGTGGATGAACTCGCGAATCGTGGCGGGATTCGCGTGGAACGGCCCGAGGGCAAGGCGCTGGTGGGCCGCGGAAAAATTGCCGGAGAAGAAGTGATCCTGGCAAAGCCGCAGACGTACATGAATCTCAGCGGAATTTCCGTGAGGGATCTGCTGGATAAGTACGAACTGGGCACGGACGATCTGCTGCTCATGTGGGACGAGGCGCAACTGCCGCTGGGCACCATTCGGATTCATCAGGACGGCAGCGCGGGAAGCCATAACGGCGCGAAGTCCGTGATCAGTTCGGTCGGGACGCAGGAATTTGCAAGGCTGCGGCTGGGTTGCGGGCCGGACCATCCGCTGAGCAGCCGCAAGGAATACGTGCTGCGGCCGATGAAAAAAGCCGAGCTGGAAGTCGCGGCGGAAATGATCGGCGAAGCTGGAGACGCCGTGGAGATGATCCTGAAGCAGGGACTCAACGCGGCGATGACGAAGTACAATCGGCGGAAACCAGAGGACCCGGAAGAGGCGGAAGAAAAGTAGAAAGAATTCTTTTTTCATTTTGCACGCATGGAAAAAATTTGAAGCGACGCCGATTCGTTCGGGGTCAAAGAAAAAGAGGTCATCATGGAAGAGCGTTATTACGATTTGGTTTTCATCGTGCGGCCAGCGACGCCGGAGGATGAGATTAAGAAGCTGCTCGCGGTCGTCGAGCACACTTGCGCGGAAAAGGGCGGCAAGATCGAGAAGACCGAGCACTGGGGCACGCGGAAGCTGGCGTACCGCGTGGCCAAGCACCGCGAGGGGATTTACGTGCACCAGGAAATCCGCACCACACACGGTGAATTGATCGCCGAGCTGGAGCGGCGCCTGCGCGTGCAAGACAACGTGATCAAGTATCAGACCGTTCGTCTGGACGAAGACTTGAAGCGGCAGAAAAAACTTTCACTGAAGCGCGAGAAGCGCGCGGCGCGGCGTCCGCGGCGAGCACCGGCTCCCGCTCCTGCGGCAGCGGCTCCGGAGCAGGCCGCTGCGACGAGCTAGGTCTGCGCGGCGAAAGATTTTTTTGTTTCCAGCAAAGTGACTCCGGTTTTACCGGAATCATAAAGGTTTGTTACCGGCGAGGCCGGGGCGACGAGTGAAAGGGTGGAAGGTATGGCAGAGGAACAGAAACAAGCAACAGCGCCGGGAGGAGCTCCGCGGCGTGAAGGCGGCCATAGCGGTGGTCACGGCGGTCCGGGCGGCGGGCACGGTGGTCCGCGGCGCGAAGGCGGCCCGGGGGGAGGCGGTCCGGGCGGACCTGGGGGGCCCGGAAGCCGGCCCAGAGGCAAGCGCCAGTATTTCCGCAAGAAGAAGGTGTGCAAGTTCTGCGTCGAGAAGATGGACTTCATCGACTACAAGCGCGCGGACATCCTCTCGCAGTTCGTGCAGGAGCGCGGAAAGATCCTGCCGCGGCGAATGACGGGCGTTTGCGCCAGGCACCAGCGCTGGCTGGGCGTGGCCATCAAGCGCGCGCGCAACATCGCGCTATTGCCATTCTCCGGAAGCGCGGCGGGCACGCAGGCGCCGCGCGTGGTGGTGCCGGGAGCGGCTCACGCCGCGCCGTCACATGGAACACCGGCACCGGCTGCAGCGCCAGTCGCTGAAGCGCCAAAGGCGTAAATCCTCACGGGGCTGACCTCTGCGGGCGAGGAAACAGGAGCTTAGAGAGAAGACATGCAAATCATTCTTCAAGAAGACGTGGAAAAGCTGGGCCACCGCGGCGACGTAGTGACTGTGAAGCCGGGTTATGCGCGCAATTTTCTTTTGCCGAAGAAGCTCGCCGTTGAAGCCACAGCCGGCAACTTGAAAGCCATCGAGCGGATTCGCACTTCGCTGGCGAAGAAGACGGCGACGGAGCTGGAAGCCGCGCAGAAACAAGCCGAATTGCTGAACGGCGTTGCCCTGAAGTTCACGCGCAAGACCGGAGAAAACGACCAGATGTTCGGGTCGGTCACTTCCGCCGATATCGCGGAAGGGCTTGGGGCGCAGGGCTTCAAGATCGACAAGCGTCAGGCGCAGCTCAGCGAGCCGCTTAAGGCCATAGGAGAATTTCCAGTGACCATCAAGGTGTTCCGCGATGTAACTGCGCAGATCAAAGTGACGGTCGAAAAAGAATCGTAGGAAGTCACGCCATCAGAGGCTAGAGATTTTCTCAATAGGGGCGCCCCGACATTTTCGGGCTTAGTTCCACCTAGTGAACGCCGCCGGGCGCTACATAGTCAGGACGACGCGGAATTCGGCTTTGCCGCTCATCATGCGGGTGTAGGCTTCGGCTGCTTTTTCCAGGGGAAATTTTTCGATCATGGGGCGCACGCCGGTCATTTCGGCGAAGCGCAAGGTGTCTTCCGAATCCGTGGGAATGCCGCCGGGCCAGCCCTGGACTCTCCGTCGCCCCATGATGAGTTGAATCGGCGAAGCCTCAATCGGACCTTGTCCCGCGCCGACAACCAGCAGTGTCCCGTTCAAGGCCAGACCGCCGACGAGTTCGGACATCGATTTTGAATCCGGGGCGGTGGCCAGAATCACGCTGGCGCCGCCGAGCTTCTGAAGTTCTTCCGCGGCGTTGGTGGCTTTGCCGTCGATGTATACATGGGCGCCAAGTTTTTTCGCGAGGGGCCACGGCCAACGGCGGCAACTCTATATCCAAATTTATTGGCAAACTGAATTCCGAGATGCCCAAGGCCGCCGATGCCTTGCACCGCAACGAGGTCGCCGGGCGACGCGCCACTGTGGCGCAACGAATTGAAGGTGGTGATTCCCGCGCAGAGCAGGGGACCGGCCTCAGCCGCATCCAGGCTCTCCGGAATCGCGGCGAGCGCCTCGACCGGAGCGATCATGTATTCCTGATAGCCGCCGTCATAACTGATTCCCGAAATTTTCAGGTTGCGGCAATTGGCGAAATCTCCGCGGCGGCTCGGGAGGCACGTGCCGTCCTGGCCGCCGTGCCAGCCGACACCGACGCGCTGGCCTTTTTTCCAGCCGATGACGCCGGAACCTATTTCGTCGATCAAGCCGGCGACTTCATGCCCGGGGGCGCGGGGATATTGGATACCCGGCCAGTATCCTTCTTTTACGAGGCTGTCGCTGTGGCAAATCCCGCAAGCCTGCACGCGAATGCGCACGTGCCCCGCCGATGGTGGCGGAATTTCACGTTCGACGATCTCGAAATCCGCGCCGGGTTTCGGCACCAATGCCACTTTCATCTTTGCCATTGAGGCTCTCCGTTCTTTATATTCTGGATTTATGCACAGAACTTCGATGCGCGCTTCGCGCAAAGCGACACATTTTTCAATGCCGGAGGCCGCAAAAAACATTGCGCGGAAAAAGGCAAAAAGTTTTGCACATCTTCCGCAATCTTGCACATCCATCCTAATTGACATGCGTCTTTCTCCGGCGCACACTGCGCCAACATCACAAAGCAGCAAACAGGAAGTGGTCGAGGCCCATCGTAATTATTCTCGCCACCTGAAATTTTTTGACTGCCGCGTTTCCGTGTGCAAGCCAGTCTTGCGCGGCAAAAGAGCTTTGTGTTATTGTAGGCGAAGATAAAGCGAATACTAATGCCCTCTGAAGCCACACTCGAAAAACCCTTGCCGAATAATCTGGATGCGGAACGCTCCGTTCTTGGCGCGATTTTGCTGGATAACCACGCGCTGAACCCGGCTATCGAGCATCTGCGGCCGGAAGATTTCTTTCTGGACCAGCACCGGCGCGTTTTCACGCAAATGATCTCATTGGGCGAAGGGCAGCAGGCCATCGACCTGGTGACCTTGACCGAGGAGCTGAACCGCAAGGGCGAACTCGAAGCCTCCGGTGGCGCGCCGTACCTGGCGTCGCTCGCGGACGGCATGCCTCGCGTAACGAACATCGAGCACTACGCTCGCATCGTCAAGGAAAAGGCGATCCTGCGGAACCTGATTCACGCCACACACAATATCCAGCAGCGCGCGTTCGAGGGCGAGGACGGCGCCGACGCGATCCTGGACAACGCGGAGTCTTCGATTTTTGCGCTGGCAGAGGACCGCGTGCGCGTCGGATTACTTCCGATCAAGGACATCGTCCGCGATAATTTTGAGCGCCTGGAAAGAATCTTCCGTGAAGGGAAGAGCATCACGGGAATTCCCACGGGCTACATCGAGCTGGACAAGCTGACGTCCGGCCTGCAACCTTCGGAATTGCTAATTCTGGCGGCGCGGCCTTCGCAGGGAAAAACGGCACTCGCGCTGAACCTGATGGAAAACATCGCCATTCGCGGCGGGCACCCGGTGGCCATGTTCAGCCTGGAAATGTCCAAGGAATCGCTGCTGCAACGGTTGGTGGCTTCCGTGGCGCAGATTGACGCGCACAAATTCCGCACCGGGCACCTAAGCAAAGAAGACTGGCGGCGGATGACGGAGTCGCTGGGAACGATTTCCGCGGCGCCGCTATGGATCGACGACGCGGGATCGATCAGCGTGCTGGAAATCGGAGCCAAGGCGCGGCGGCTGAAGCGCGACAAAGGATTGTCCATGCTGGTGGTGGACTACCTCCAGCTCATCACCGCGCGAGGACGCTTTGGAAACCGTCAGGAAGAAGTGTCCAGCATTTCGCGAGGGTTGAAGGGACTGGCGAAGGAGCTGCAGATTCCCGTGCTGGTGCTCAGCCAGCTGACGCGCGCGCCGGAACGCGACGAGCGCGGGCCCCAGCTATCGGATTTGCGCGAGTCCGGCGCCATCGAACAGGACGCGGACATGGTGATGTTCATCTACCGGCCGCATTTCTTCAAAGCGGGGGCGACGCCGGAAGAAAGGGAAGAAACGGAACTCCGAATCGCGAAACAGCGAAATGGACCGACCGACATGGTCAAGTTTGTATTCCGGAGCCGGTTCACGCGGTTTGAAGAGGCGGCACCGGACGCATTCTCGCAATTTGCGCCAGACGAAATGTAATTGATGCCACACCGCGGCAGTTTGCCCACACTGGGCGGCTGAGTCGGCAGCATGACTGTTGGAGCCCATCCAAGAGGAGAGTAGCGAGCGACCTCGTCAGCGCGTGCCATAGGTGCTGTACCCCCCACCCCCCTATGAATTTGCATGAATTTCAAAGGAAAGGACTTACAAAAAAGAGCATTTCGTAAGTGATTGATTCTAAAGAACGCGATTTTGGCTGTTTTGGACTAGCAAGGCCGAAATGACTGCCCTAAAAAGA
>Ga0066651_10000550_pt1 | contig 11620 bp, 10 predicted proteins | sample GraSoiAngelo_100_FD_71410 | JGI IMG/M metagenome (GOLD analysis project Ga0066651, IMG submission 71410) | Grasslands soil microbial communities from the Angelo Coastal Reserve, California, USA - 14_0903_02_20cm | ecosystem: Environmental > Terrestrial > Soil > Grasslands | place: USA...
TGCGCCACTCGAACCCGGGCACTCCGGCCTCGGCGACGGTCGGCACTTGGGGCAATAGCGGCGAGCGCGCCGCGCTCGGAACGGCGAGCGCGCGCATGCGGCCGTCAAGGATGTACGGCCGCATGATCGACACCGCGCCCAGATGCACCTGCACCCGGTTCGACATCACGTCGACCGCGGCCTGCGTCGCGCCGCGGTACGGGATGTGCACGAGGTCGATCCCCGTCGCCGCCTTGAACGCCTCCATCGCGACGTGCTGCGGGCTGCCGTTGCCCCCGGAGGAGTAGTCGATCTTCCCGGGCCGGCTCTTCGCGAGCGCGACGAACTCCGCGACCGACTTCGCCGGCAGCTCGTTGCTCACCACCATCACCCAGGTGATTGCCGCCACCACACCCACCGGCACGAAGTCCTTCACCGGGTCGTACGCCACCTGCCGGATGTTCGGGATCATGGTGAGGATGCTGTCGTTCAGCACGCCGACGGTGTAGCCGTCGGGCGCTGCGCGCTTCACCCGCTCGGCGCCGATCGAGCCAGCCGCGCCGGGCTGGTTCTCGATCACGATCTGCTGGCCCATGTCCTCGCCCATCTTCTGCGCGACGATGCGGATCATCACGTCGACCGCGCTCCCCGCCTGCAGCGGCATCAGCACCAGGAGTGGCTTCGTGGGATAGGTTTGAGCCGCGCACGGCAGCGACGCGGCGAGCGCCGCTGCAGCGAGGAACCGCATCAGGGAATCCTTCATCGTCGCCTCTGCCGTGGAGTCGGCGCAGAATAGCACTTATGGCCGGCGCCACAGCAAGCTTTACGGGTCCCCAGTACTACGATCGCCTGGGTCCCATCTGGATGGATTCCTTCGCGGCCGACCTCGCGCGGCGCCTGCCGGAACGCCCGCCGGGGGAAGTCCTGGAGATCGCCTGCGGCACCGGCATCGTGACGCGCAGGCTTCGCGAGCGCTTGAGCCCGTCCCTGCGGCTGGTCGCCACCGATCTGAGCAAGGCGATGCTCGACTACGCCCGCGACAGGCTCGACGGCCGCAAGGGCATCGAATGGCGCGAAGCCGATGCGCTGAAGCTGCCGTTCGGGGACGCGAGCTTCGGCGCGGTCGTCTGCGGGTTCGGCCTGATGTTCGCGCCGGACAGGCAGGCCGCGCTCGCCGAGGCGCGGCGCGTGCTCGCAAAGGGCGGGATTCTCCTGTTCAACGTCTGGGATCGCATCGAAGAGAATCGGCATGCGTTGGTCAACGCCGAATTGCTCGAAGCCTTGTTTCCGGGCGATCCGGAGATGAAGTACAGGTTTCCCTACGAGATGAACGATCCGGGTCTGTTGCGCCGGCTGCTCGCGGGCGCGCGCCTCCGCGAGACACGCATCGAAACCAAGCGCATCCCGCTCGAGCCCGCGGACCCGCGCAGCATCGCCACCGCGCAGATCCGCGGCACGCCGAGGTCGGCGCTCCTCGAGGAGCGCGGCGTCTCGCTCGATCTCGTTATCGACCGGCTCACCGAGGCCCTCACCAAGGCGGGCGGCAATCCCTACAGGGGCCACGCACAAGCGGTCGTCGTGCAAGCGCAGGCGATCTGAAGCGAATTTCCTACGTGGGTCGCGCCTTGCGCCAGGCGGCGGGCGGCATCCCGAACTCGCGCTTGAACGCGCGGTTGAAGGCGGCTTCCGACTCGTAGCCGCTGCGCTCGGCCACGCGCGCAATGGCGTCTCCGCCCGAGCGCAGCGTTTGCGCCGCGAGCGCGAGGCGCCAGCGCATCAGGTACTGCATGGGCGGCTCGCCGACCAGCGCCGCGAAACGCTCGGCGAGCGCGGAACGGGAAAGCGCCACCTCGCGCGCCAGCTCGTCCACCGTCCACGCCCTGCCGGGCTCGCCGTGCAACAGGGCCAGCGCGCGCCCGATATGCGCGTCGCGCACGCCGGCAAGCCAGCCCTTGCCCTCGGGCGGCAGGCTCTCGGCGTAGCGGCGCATCGCCTCCACGAACATAAGCTCGGACAGCTTGGCGAGCATGGATTCGGTGCCCGGCCGCGCGGCCGAGGATTCGCGCACACCCACCCGCAACAGCTCGCGCAGCAGCGCCGCCGCCGGCCCGTCGCCGATCGGGATGCGCAGCACGCGCGGCAGGGCATCGAGCAGCGGGCGGCACACGCTGCGGCTGCAGGCGAGATAGCCGCACACGAAGCGCGTGGCCGCGCCGCCGCCGCCGTGGCGCATCCGGATGAAGTCGCCTCCGGCCGCGGCATCGGCGGCGATCAGGCTGGCCGCCTCCACGGGCGCGAGGTGCAGGTCGCTGCCCATCAGGTGCTTGTCTTCCCTCGCAAACAACACCAGATCCCCGGCGGCCGCATCGAGCACTTCCGCGCTGTCGGCCAGCCGCACCTTGCAGACGCCTTCGGTGAGGAAGTGGAAGAACACCACGTGCTCGGCCCCGGCAAGCCGCGCCCTGACGCTCGCCAGGCCGAATTTCGCGTGTATGCACCAGGGCGCGGTGAACTCCGCGTTGAGGTAGACGGCGCCCTCGAGGCGCACCGACTTGAGAACGTCCGACAGGGCGTCCATGGGGTTTCGGGCAAGAACCGCGGGGTCTCGGCCAAGACGCAATGCGCAGCAGCAAGGATACTACCCCGTGCGACAAAGGAGAAAAGACATGATCACAGCCCTCGTTCGACTCCTTGGACTGACACTCTGCGCGATCGGCATGGGATCGCAGGCGCCCGCGCAGGAGTATCCGGCAAGGCCGATCCGATTCATCGTGCCTTTCCCGCCCGGCGGCACGCTCGACATCACTGCGCGCATCATGCAGCCCAGGCTCTCGGAGGGACTCGGGCAGACGATCGTCATCGAGAACCGCGGCGGCGCCGGCGGCGTGGTCGGCACCGAAGCGGCGGCGAAGAGCGCGCCCGACGGCTACACGTTCCTTTTCACGTTCTCCGCGCACACGATGAATCCGGCGCTCTACAAGCTGAGCTACGACGTCGAGCGCGACTTCGCCCCGGTTTCGCTCCTCGTGAGCGTGCCGCAGCTCATCGCCGCGCACCCGGGCGCGCCGGCGAAGACGCTGCGCGAGCTGGTCGCCGCGGCCAAGGAGCGCCCCGGCTTCTACGCCTACGCTTCGCCCGGCAACGGCACGCCGGGCCACATCGCGGCCGAGTTGCTGAAGCGCAGGGCGGGCATCGACATGGTCCACGTTCCCTACAAGGGCGGCGCCCCCGCGCTCGCCGACACGATCGCGGGCCAGGTTCCGTTTCTCTTCCTCACGGCGCCCGCGGGGCTCCCGTCCGTGCGCTCCGGGAAACTGCGCGCCCTCGCGGTGACCACGCTCAAGCGCACTGCGGCGGCGCCCGAGATTCCGACGGTCGCCGAAGAGTTGAACCTCCCCGATTACGAGGTGGATACCTGGCTCGCGCTGTTCGCCCCGGCAAAGACGCCCGAGCCGATCATCGCGCGCATGCACAAGGAAGTCGCCCGGGTGCTGCACCTGCCGGAAGTGAAGCAGAAACTCCTCGAGCAGAGCGCGGACCCGGTGGGCGGCAGCCCCGAGGAGTTGGGGCGCGTGGTGAAGACCGAGCTGAAGAAATGGGCCGAAGTGGTCCGGTCGGCGAAGATCAGGATCGACTAGGTTCCGTCCCGGCACCTATCTATCCAGACGCGACCGGCGTAGGATTCCTCCGTCCATTAAGGGAGAACAACCATGATGAAACTCGTCGTTCGCGCGGCAACAATGGTTTCCCTCGCGCTCGCCGCGACGGCCTGTGTCCAGACGGCCAGCAAAACCTCCGCTCAGGTCGGCAAGGTGGAATTCCAGAACTCGTGCAGCCCCTCGGTGCAGGAGAAACTGCTGGGCGGCATCGCTATGCTGCACTCGTTCTACTACTCGGCGGCGCAAAAGGCGTTCGAGGAGGTGGCCGCGGAGGACAACTCCTGCGCCATCGCCGCCTGGGGCTACGCCTCGATCCTGATGTCGAATCCGCTCGCCGGCCAGGGCGCCTCCGCCAAGGACGGGCCGCGGGCTCAAGGCGCCATCGACAAGGGCCGGAAAATGGGAGCGAAGACCGAGCGCGAGCGCGACTACCTCGAAGCGGTGGCCGCCTACTACGACGACTTCGCCGGACGGCCCGAGCGCGCGCGCCAAGTCTCTCGCGCCAAGGCCTACGAGGCGCTCGCGGCGAAATATCCGCACGACGACGAGGCGCAGATCTTCTCCGCCCTGTACCTCGCGGGGACGCAGCTGCAGTCCGACCAGACCTATGCCGCCTACCTCAAGGCCGGGGCGATCCTCGAGAAGCAGTTTAAGAAGCATCCCGACCACCCGGGCGTCGCGCACTACCTCATCCACAGCTACGACGCGCCGCCGATCGCGCAGCAGGGCGTGCCGGCCGCGCGCCGTTACGCGCAGATCGCGCCCGATGTGCCGCATGCGCTGCACATGCCTTCGCACATCTTTACCCGCGTCGGCGAATGGACCGAGTCCGCGGCGACCAACCGCCGTTCCTCAACGGTGGCGCAGAAGAACAACGAGCCCGACGAGGCCTTGCACGCGCTCGACTACATGACGTACGCCTTGCTGCAGATGGCTCGCGACGGCGACGCGCGCAAGGCGCTGGACGAAGCGCAGCAGATCAAGGGCATCACGCCGCGCTTCGTCGCTCCCTACGCGCTGACCGCGATGCCGGCGCGCTACGCGCTCGAGCGCGGCGACTGGCGCGCGGCGGCCGAGCTCCAGCCGAGGCAGGACAACTTCCCGTTCACCGTGGCGATGACGCATTTCGCGCGCGCGCTCGGCGCCGCGCGGAGCGGTGATGCCGCGTCCGCGCAGAAGGACGCCGATCGCATCGCGGCGCTCGGCGCGGAGCTCAAGGCGGCGAACAACGCCTACTGGGGCGGGGAAGTCGAGGTGATGCGGCTCGCGTCGTTCGCTTGGACGGCGCTCGCGCAGAAGAGGAACGACGAGGCGCTCGGCCTGATGCGCCAGGCCGCGGACCTCGAGGACAAGAGCGAGAAGCACATCGTCACCCCGGCGCGGCTGGTGCCGGCGCGCGAGCTTCTCGGCGACATGCTGATGGAGATGAAGCGTCCGGCCGAGGCGTTGAAGGAATACGAGGCCTCGCAGGTTCGCGAGCCCAACCGCTACCGCGGCCTGTACGGAGCGGGCATGGCCGCATGGCAGTCGGGGGACACGGCCAAGGCGAAGCAGCACTTCAGCCGGCTGGTCGACATGGCCGGGTCCTCCGGTCCCCGGCCCGAGATCGGCAACGCAAGGGACTACCTCGCTCGGAACTGAAGGCCCTGCGGCTTCGATATGGGTTCCGGCTTCGAGCGGAGCAGACGGTTCGCAATTCGCGCCGCATGCGCCGTGATCGGCGCATTGCTCGCGGGGACGAGCCCGGCTGAGCAGGACCTCGCCGCGAAGCCCGACTTCACCGACGCCGAGATCAAGATCATCCTCTCCCACGGGCCGTGGCCGGCGCCCGCGCAGGCCGATCCGAGCAACCGCGTCTCGGGGAAGCCGGACGCGATCGAGTTCGGGACTCGGCTCTTCTTCGACCAGCGCCTCTCCGCGAGCGGAACGCTGTCGTGCTCGAGCTGCCACGTTCCGGAGCGCAACTGGACCGACAACTTGACGCGCGGCGTCGGCATGAGCGAGGTCGACCGCAACACGCCGACACTGATGAATCTGCTCGCGAGCCGCTGGTATGGATGGAGCGGCGCCTCCGACAGCCTGTGGTCGCAGAGCCTGCGCCCGATCCTGGATGAGCGCGAGCTGGCCGCGACGCCGCGCCATGTGGCGCAGCTCGTGCGCGACGACGAGCAGCTCGCCTGCCGCTACCGCAAGGCCTTCGGCGCTCCGCCTTCGCCGAGCGACGACGAAGCGGTGTTCGTCGACGTCGGCAAGGCGCTGGCCGCGTTCCAGGAAACCTTGATCAGCGGACGCACGCCCTTCGATCGCTTTCGGGACGCGCTCGCGAAGTCTGAACAGCCTCCTTCCGAAACCTACTCCGAACCCGCGCAGCGGGGACTGAAGATCTTCATCGGGAAAGGCGGCTGCACCGCCTGCCATTCCGGGCCCAATTTCACCGGCGGCGAATTCTTCAGGACCGGCCTGTCGCGGTTCGCTCCGCGCGGGCAAGCCGATCCCGGACGCCGGGCCGAAATCCCGCAGCTCATGAAAAGCCGGTTCAATCTGCTCGGACGCTACAACGACGATAAGAGCGGAGCCAGCGCCTTGCGCACGCGCGAGGCGGCTCTGGAGAAGACGAACTTCGGCGAGTTCAAGGTGCCGTCGCTGCGCAACCTGATACTCACCGCTCCGTACGGCCGCGACGGCGGCGTAGAGACCCTCGCGGAGGTCGTGCGCCACTACTCCGGCGTCGATCCCGCGAGCCTGCGCGCGAAGGACGGGCGCCCCGGGAAGCCCCTCGACCTTACGCCGCGAGAGCAGACCGACCTCGTCGTCTTCCTCGAATCGCTGAGCACCTTCTCCAATCCCTGGCGCCCGGACGACGGAGGTCAGTGCTACTAGGACTTCCGCTTTGACGATGGACAGCCGCGAAGACGTTCGCCGCGAATGCGAGAAGCTCGGCGAGCCGGTAGTGCAAGCCAGGCTCGAATCCGAGCATTTCGGAGCCGGCAAGGCATTCGCCTGGGAATGGCTGCTGGAACAGCACCACCGTCGCCTCCGCGAAGGAGAGTCCGCGGAACGCGAACGCATCGAGCGGGCTCTGAAGGCCGCGGAGGAATCCGCGAGCGCGGCACGAGCGGCTGCCGCCGGGGCTCAGTCCGCCGCGCGATGGGCAATCGTCGCCGCGCTCTGCGCCACCGTGGCGGTCATTATTTCGTTGACGAGATACTGGTGGACCTAGTCTCGAACCCGGCGCGCAAAATGTTAGTCGCAGCGGCGTCAGCGCAAGAGCCTGCCGCGCCGCGCGGCAGGCATGCGCTCAAGAAGCTTCCACACTCAAGGGGGCTAGTGCGGGGATGCGTCAGACGGGAAGCCGTTCCAGATTTCCAGATCATCCATCCACTGGTACAAGGGATAGGCGGTTCCGCTGTAGACATCGGATAGGAAAATTCGATTGATATCCTTGGCGATCCTGTTCGGCCCCAGGTGATTGACGATCTGTTGGCCGTTGACGGCCATCCAAACGCGTCCGTCGGACCCGGTGCTGCGATGCCAGAAAACTTCGAACTTAAACCACTGGCCCACTGGCACTGGAACAGTCGTGTTGTATTCGTCCCAGTACACCACACGGCAGCCTGGAAAACATGGATCGTTCCTCGCCGCATTATCCCCAATGATCTCCCAACAAGGGTTGGCGCCGACGCACCAGCTCACCACCTGGACGACGGTACGATAGTCCCCATCGTCGTTTCCAGGAGTCCCGGTTTTCCACGAGAATAGATAGCGCCAGCTCGGGGAGGCAAGTTGTCTGTCCAGATCCGGCTGGTACTTGAGCCAGTACCTGATGTAAAGATCGCCCCCTTCAGCAGAGGGGTCGATTTGGAACGCGTTTTGCGCCGCCCCGCTTTGGGGATCCATTCCGCAGCACCCACTTTGGGTGACCTGGCTGTAGAGGACCTTGGTCGGGGTTCCGTTGTGTCCTGTCACGTTCACGATTTGATTGAACATGTAATCGCGGATGGTCGTGGGGTCTATTCCTGGCGTGTCGGCCAGCAAGAGAAAGCCTATGGGGCTGCCGCCCCAAATATTATTAGATTGCCAAGTGGAACCCGTGCTGGTGTCCTGGCCGGTGATGGATTGCACGCAACCTGTTCCAAAGCAATCAGCTGGGGTCGGGGCGTTGATCACCGTATTGGGCTCAAAGCCCGACTTGAACAAGAGCATCGGGACTTGCGCCTGAGCCGCGAATGGAGAACAGACGGCGAGGAAAATTGCACACGCGGCGCCGCGTACGGCTCCAGCTATCGACCACCGTGAACCGGTTCCGCGGAAGGGAGCGTGAAAGGTTTTCATGACACTTGTCCTCCTTGTCAGGACGTTGTTAGCTCCCCTTCTAGCGTCCTTCTAACCGGTTCATGTTTTGTTTCGTCGATGACTGGATGGTCTGCTAGGACTAGGACAAAAGTGTTCGTCAAGCGTGCCGTCGTCATGATCGCCGCCGCAATCGCGGCCGTGACGCTCGCCTATGCTCAAGGCTACCCATCGAAGGTAGTGAAGATCGTTTCTCCCTTCGCGCCGGGCGGGCCCGGCGACCTGCTGCCGCGTGCGGTCGCGGCCGGCCTCGCGCCGCTGCTCGGACAACCGGTGGTCGTCGAGAACCGGCCGGGCGCGACGACGGTCATCGCGATGCAGGCCGTGGCGAAGTCGCCGCCCGACGGCTACACGCTGGTCTTCACCAGCATGAGCAGCTTTATCAGCGTGAGTGCGTACAAGGACCTTCCCTACGACCCGGTCGCGGACTTCGCTCCGGTCGCGCTGTGCTTCACCACGCCGCTCTACCTCGTCGTGCGTTCTTCGCTGCCCGCGAGCTCGGTCGCCGAGCTGATCGCGCTGGCGAAATCCCGCCCGGGCAAGCTCAGCTTCGCCTCGGGCGGCAACGGCACCACGGCCCATCTGGCGGGCGAATTGTTCAAGTCGCTGTCGGGCGTTGACATCCAGCATGTCCCGTACAAGAGCGCCGGACCCGCGATGATGGACGTCATGGCCGGGCACGTGGACCTGATGTTCGGATCCGCCGGGCTCTCGGAAGCGCGCGCCGGAAAGGTGCGCGTGCTCGCGGTCACGAGCGCGCGCCGCACCGCGGTCGCCCCCGAGTTGCCCACCGTGCGGGAAGCGGGGCTCCCCGGGTACGAATCGACCCTCTGGTTCGGCATACTCGCCCCCGCCAGGACGCCCGCGGCGATCGTCGCCCGGCTCTCCGGCGATATCGGCAAGGTGCTGGCCCAGGCGGAGCTGCGCGAGCGCTTCAACACCGTCGACGTCACGCCGAGCACGCCCGAGGAATTCGCCGACCTGATCCGGCGCGAGATACCCAAGTGGCGTAAAGTCCTCGAGGCCGTGAAGATCCAGCCCGAATGAGGGAGTTCGAAGCGAAGCGTGGCTAGTCGCAGCCGCGGATTTCAGCCGAGGTGACTCCAGCCGGCTTCGGCTATTTGATGAACTTGCCTCCGCGGCCGATCATCGTCAGATCAACGTACTTGGAGCCGCTATGGTTGGTCGGTGAAAAGCCGACGACAAAGTCTCCGAGATCGACGTTGTTCATGTTTTCGAGCGCCGCGACCAGTTTCTCGCGGGTCAGGTCCTTGCCGGCGCGCTTCAGTCCCTCGACCATTACCTTGGCGACGATGAACCCCTCCAGACTGGAGAAATTGAAGTCGGTAATCCCGGCTTTGGTCAGTACTTGCTCGTACTCCTTGACGATCTGAACGCCCGGGCTCCAGGGGAAGGGCACGACCTGCGAAATCGCGACACCGTAGCCGTCGTCCTTCAGTGCGCTGGCGAGCGCCGTGCTGCCGACAAAAGAAACATTGTGAAACTGGGTCGTGCTCCCGGCTTTTTTCATTTGTCGCACGAACTCGGCGATCGAGGTGTAGGCAGAGATCATTATCACGCCGTCGGGTTGGGCTGCATCAATGATTTTGACGGCTTCTGCGACCTTGACCGTATTGCGCTCCACCTTGCCGAGAGCGGCAATCTTCAGATCGCGCTTGGCGACGGCGATGTCCACACCCTTCAGGCCCGCCTGCCCGTAGGCGTCGTCCTGGTAGAACACCGCGATTTTCTTGTTGCCGGTCGATACGAGCTGCTCGACGATTTTCTCGGTCTCGTCGTAGTAGCTCGCGCGCACGTTAAAGACGTAACGATTGACCGGCGTGCGCAGCAACTCCGCGCCGGTAAAGGGCCCGACCAGCGGCACCTTGGCCTCGGTAATGGTCGGCATCGCCGCTCCAGTGGTCGGTGTGCCGACATACGAGACCAGGGCGAAGACTTTGTCTTCCCCGATCAGCTTCTTGGTGGCTTCGACGCAAAGATTCGCTTCGTACTTGTCGTCGCGAGTCTTGAGCGCGATCTTCCTGCCGTGTACGCCGCCCTGGCTATTGACGTAGTCGAAATAGGCCTTGGTCCCGATGTTCATCTGGATGCCGAGCTGGGCCGCGGGTCCGGAAAAGGCCGCCGCCTGGCCGAGCAGAATCGATTTCGCGGTCACCCCGGGGACCTGCGCCATGGTCCTCAGCGGAACCGCGCAGGCGAGCAGGGAGGCAATCAGGAGTCCGGTTTTCATGGCGGAATGCCGCAACCGCGGCACTTTAGATTTCCTACTGCGCCTCGCAGCAGGCCATCTCCAGGCTCCACACGCGCACGGGAGTCTCGGTTTTTGTTTTGGCGGCGTCGGGCGCGTTCTGCACCCGCTGCGCGGTGGCGGACGCCACGACGATTTTCGCCGTGGTTTGCGCCGATTGCTTCACTTGCGTATCGGCCGCGAAAGCGGAAACGGTCAGGAACGCTGCACAGGATAAGACAGTTGTCAGAGCACGCATGATTCAGTCCTCCTAGTATTGCCACGGTTACTCAATCCATCACCCGATTCTCACCGTCGTCCGTGTTGCGGAAGCGTCAGCTGCGACGAATAACTGCCACTGCTCGTCAGGTACGCAAATCAGGCGAGGTCACCGGTCTATGAGCAAGACCGATGCCAGGAGCGGGGCTTGTTTCGAGGCTGACCGGACCTGACGGAGGGCCGCTCCAGGGGCGCCGAGTCCCCCGGTCAGCGAACGGCGATCGGCGCGATTGCGGAGCCGGTGGCGCCCTTGATCTTCAGAGGCTGGACGATGAAGGCGAATTCATAGGCACGCGCCGCCGCGAGCGCCTCGAGCTCCAGATTCTCCAGGAGATAGACGCCGTGCTGGATCAGCATCATGGCGTGGATCGGCAGGCTGTGCGGCCGCTCCGACGGCCGTACCTCGACGCAGCAATTGTCGGCCGCGATCATCATCGGCTCCTGCGCGAGCAGCCACTGGCCGGCCGCGATGCCGATTCCGGGGTTGAGCGTCCCGTAACGCTCGTTCTCCTTGCCCATGAGCTTCGACCAGCCGGTGCGGATGAGAACCGCGTCGCCGGGTTGCAGCCTCTGCCTGGCTTTCGCCAGCGCCTGCTGAAGATCTTCCGGCGTGATGTTGTAGGAAGTCGGAAGCATGTCGACGCCCTTCGACCCGGCAACGTCGATCAGGACGCCGCGCGTCACCAGGCCTCCGACATGCTCGACGCCGAGCTTCTTGAACCCCGTGCGCGTGCCGATGTCGCCGAGCTTGAAGCAGTTGTAGAAGCTGTCGCCCCACATCTGGTGCGCGAAGGCGTCGAATTGCGTGCCGATCTGGCCGAGCTCGGTGACGACGAGCTCCTCGTTGACCTGGCGGGCATTCGGTATCGGCGGGGAAGGCTTGGTGTAGATGTTGAACACGCGGCCGGCGTTGATGAAGGCCTCCCTGGGATCGGGGGACAGCACGGCGCCGAGCTCGAACACCTCGCCCGTCCTGATCAGCTTTGCCGCGCGCAGGACCGTTTCGGGCTTCATCATGTTGCCCGAGCCGCGCTGATCTCCCGCACCCCATTTGGACGGACAACGCTGGCTGTCCGGCGGCATCTGCCACGTTTGGGCGTGAAGC
>Ga0066651_10000554_pt1 | contig 11617 bp, 17 predicted proteins | sample GraSoiAngelo_100_FD_71410 | JGI IMG/M metagenome (GOLD analysis project Ga0066651, IMG submission 71410) | Grasslands soil microbial communities from the Angelo Coastal Reserve, California, USA - 14_0903_02_20cm | ecosystem: Environmental > Terrestrial > Soil > Grasslands | place: USA...
GGCCCCAGCGTCAGCACCGACGCCCGCATCGTCTTCACCAGCTCATACGGCGCCTCCGCGTGGTTCAACTTCGGCGCCTCAATCACATAATCGCTCGCCGGCATTTCTGTCACCGAAACTTTCGCGTCCATAAACGCCAGCAGCTTGCTCATGGTGATCAGGTCGCGCACCTTCGGAATGTTGTGTAGCGTCACCTTTTCCGCCGTCAGCAATGCCGCCGCCATCGCCGGCAGTGCCGAATTCTTCGCCCCGCTGATCGCCACCGTCCCCCGCAGCGCCTTCCCGCCCTTAATCAAAAATTTATCCATCCCGCCTCTCGCCCGTTTCGCACTTCTTTCTTTGTAGCGCCGGCCTTCAGGCCACCATCTTTCCTATTCTTCTCCGTGTTCTCCGTGCTCTCTCTGAACTCTGCGTTAACTCTTTCTCTTCATTTCCACGCCAGCCATGGCCAACCCCCGCTTGCCGTCGCTAACAACAAAACAAGCCCTTCTGCTTCTGGCTAAAAACTAAAAACGGCGACTGAAAACTTATTCCCCCAGCGCCCGCCGCAAATCCCCGCCCGCACGCGCAATCAATCTCTTCGCCTCCCCGGCCTCCACCCCAAGCTTCAACATCACCAACCCCACCCGCATATTTTGTCCCGCGGCCCGCAAAGCGTGTTCCGCCGCAGACACTCTCTTCCCGCTCGCCTCCGCCAGTATCCGCAGCGCCCGGTCCCACAGCTTTTCATTTGTCAGCACTGCATCAATCATCAAGTTTTCATAGACATGTCCCAGCCGCGCCATCACTGCTGTACTCAGCATGTTCAGCACCATCTTTTGCGACGTCCCCGCCTTCAACCGCGTCGACCCTGTCAACACTTCCGGTCCGACCTCCAGCGCAATCACGATCTTCGCCAGCCGCGCCACCGCCATGTGCCGGTTCGACGTAATCGCCACGGTTGTCACCCCGCGTTTCCGCGCATATTGCAGTGCTCCCAGCACGTATGGCGTCGTCCCGCTCGCCGCGATCCCCACCACGACGTCGTTGCTCCTCAAATGTTTCTCGCGCAAATCACGCTCCGCGTTTCGAACGGAGTCCTCCGCCCCTTCCACCGCGCCGGTAACCGCTCGCCTTCCACCTGCGATCAGCGCCTGCATCCGTTTCTTCGAAATCCCAAACGTCGGCGGACATTCCGCCGCATCCAGCACCGCCATTCGCCCGCTCGATCCCGCCCCCACATAAATCAGCCGCCCCCCGTTTCGCATCCCCCGCACGATGGCATCTACCGCCCGCGCAATCGCCGGAATCTCCCGCCCCACCGCCGCCGCAACCTTGCGGTCCTCGCGATTCATCAGCCGCACGATCTCTACCGGCGTCATGCGGTCGAGATTCTTGGACGCCGCATTCCGCTGTTCTGTCAGGCGATGTTCTGTAAGGAGATGATCCGTGAGTTGGCGCTCCGTGCGGCGCCGTTTCTTAGGCAGGGAAGTCATCCCCGCATTATACAGGCCTCGAAAAATGCCCCGTGTCACCGCCACTCCTGGCTGTGCGCTTCAGATAAGTGCAATGGATTGAGGACATGCACGATGAATCATCACGCTTCACGCTTACTTCGAAGGATAGCAACTCGCCGTCAACCAAATCACATCACCGAGAATCAGCTATGTTAAAAAGGAGTTGGTTTCGCGGTTTCGCGAAAACGGAACGGCTGGAAGTCACATTCATGGAAGTTCTCAAAAAGCTGTTTGAACAGCATTTTCACGCACCACCCGAGCGCATCCAGCCGCTGCAAGGCGACCTCGGCGGCTCGGGGCGCAAGATCATCCGGCTCGCGAACGAAAAAGACCGCGCCGTCGGCATTCTCTATGGCGTGCGCGAAGAGAACGTCGCCTTTCTCGAATTTTCCAAACATTTTCGCCGCCACGGCCTTCCCGTTCCGGAAATTTACGCCGAAGACCTCAGCCAGGGCGCCTATCTCGAAGAAGACCTCGGCGACACCACGCTTTTCGAATTCCTTTCCAAAAACCGCACCGGCGAAAGCATTTCCCCCCAGGTGGTCGAAGCCTATCGCAAGGTTGTTGCCGTGCTCCCTCGCTTTCAGGTCGAAGCCGGCCGCGATCTGAATTACAAGGTCTGCTATCCCATCTCCAGCTTCGATCGCCAATCCATCGCCTGGGATCTGAACTATTTCAAATATTATTTCCTTCGCCTCGCCGGCATCCCCTTCAACGAGCAAGCCCTCGAAGACGATTTCGGCCGTTTGACTGAATTCCTGTTGAGCGCTCCTCGCGATTACTTTCTCTACCGCGATTTCCAATCCCGCAACATAATGTTGCGCAACGGCGATCCCTTTTTCGTGGACTACCAAGGCGGCCGCCAAGGCGCTCTTCAATACGACATCGCCTCACTCTTGTACGATGCCAAGGCCGACCTGCCGCCTGACCTCCGCCGGCAGTTGCTCGATCATTATCTCGACAGTCTCGCCCGTTTCATCAAGCTGGATCGCGAAGCGTTCATGCGCCACTACTATGCCTACGTTTACATTCGCATCCTACAGGCGCTCGGCGCCTACGGTTTCCGCGGCTTTTATGAGCGTAAAGCCCATTTTCTCCAAAGCGTCCCCTACGCTCTGAAAAACCTGCGCTGGCTGCTTCACCACGTCAGGCTCCCCGTCCCCCTCCCGGCGCTGATGAACGCGTTCAGAGGCATGTTGGCTTCGGAGAAATTGCAGGGCCTGGCTACGGAAGCGGACAATCTGATCGTGCGGATTTTCAGTTTTTCCTTTCACCACAGCTTGCCGAAGGACGAAAGCGGCAACGGCGGCGGATTCGTTTTCGATGGTCGCAGCCTCCCCAATCCCGGGCGCGAAGAGCGCTTCAAAACTTTAACGGGAAAAGACGCTCCGGTGATCGAATATCTCCAGCAACAGGAGAGCGTGCATCAATTTCTCGCCAGCGTCTTGTCGCTCGTGGACGCCAGCATCGGCACTTATCAGCAGCGCCGCTTCAAGAATTTGATGGTCTCCTTCGGCTGCACCGGTGGCCAGCACCGCTCCGTCTATCTCGCGGAACAATTGGCGAAACGTTTGCGCAGCAGGAATGGCCTCGAAGTGGTGGTGCGCCATCTCGAACTGGAGAAACTAGGGAAGCGGAGAGCGCTCCAATGAACGCCCCCGAGCCTCTCACACAACCGTCATTCCGAGCGGAGCAGGCCGATTTTTCTCTTCTCGGTTCGCTCCTGCGAACCGGTCGGCCTGCGCAGAGAGGAACCTCTCTCAGGCTTTGCCCTTCCTCCAATTCTTCTCTGCGCTTCTCTGCGCTCTCTGCGTCCCCTTTGACCTCTGCGTTAATTCTTATTCTTTTGAAGTTTTACCGCGGTCACCAATGAACGCCATGATCCTAGCCGCCGGCCTGGGCACCCGTCTCCGCCCCCTCACCGACACTCGCCCCAAAGCCCTCGTCGAACTTGCCGGCCGCACCCTCCTCGAAATCACCCTAACCCGCCTCCGCACCTTCGGCGTCACCGAAGTCATCATCAACGTCCACCACTTCGCCGACATGGTCATCGACTACCTGAAAGCCAACAAAAACTTCGGCATGCGCATCGAAATCTCCCGCGAAGAAGTCCTGCTCGACACCGGCGGCGGCCTCAAAAAAGCCGCCTGGTTTTTCCTCGACGATCCCAGCCGCCTCGACGATCCCTTCCTCCTCCACAACGTCGACGTCATCAGCACCATCGATCTCCGCCGCATGCTCCAATTCCACACCGAAAATCACGCCCTCGCCACCCTAGCCGTCCAAAACCGCGAAACCTCCCGCCCCCTCCTCTTCGACGACCACCTCCAGCTCAGCGGCCGCCCCATCGACAACAAAAATACTGTCATTTCGAGCGAAGCGAGAAATCTCTCTTCGATTCAATTGCAAGCTCTAGCCTTCTCCGGCATCCACGTCATCTCCCCTCGCGTCCTCCCCATGCTCACCGAAGAAGGCGTCTTCTCCATCATCACCTCCTACCTCCGCCTCGCCGCCCAAGGCCAAAAAATCCTCGCCTTCCGCGCCGACCAATTCTATTGGCGCGACCTCGGCCGTCCCGCCGACCTCACCCAAGCCGCCCGCGACCTGGAAAGCGGGTTGCGTGCCGAAGGCTGACATTCCGTTTGACGCGCTTTTTGCCGCGGCCTACACTTGAATCGCAAGGCCGCTTATGGAACTGACTCGCATCAAGTTGAACATTGCCAACCCCGCAAAGCCGAAGCGCGCGGTCCAGCTCAGTTTTCGGGATCGAGCATCATGCCCAGGGCTTCGAGAGAGACAGCGCCGAGCAGAGTGCTGTCCTGCTTTTCGCCAAAAATGACGGGAGCAGCGCCCTGACGGCCATTTAGCCAAACGATAGATCGCCGATCTTGCGAGTGACCTCGGAGCCATCCGCGAGGGTGAAGGTGCGCTTGGAGTGCGGGCGGACACATGAAGCGCGAACTCCGCCCGCTGCCCATGCTCCTGGTCTCGCACACTCCCTCGCTCTAATCCAGTTGTCCCCGGGACCCATTGCACGTGGAGATTGTTGACTATCACTAGGAGAGCCGCTATGGCCGTCGCTGTAATTCATCCGGGTGAACACCTCCTGGCCGAGGGATTGGAAGCGCGCGATATGAGCGCGGCGGAGCTGGCGCGAAAGCTCGGCGTGCCCACCAATCGCGTCACCCAAATTTTGAATGGCACACGCTCTGTTACGGGCGACCTCGCTCAGGGCCTCGCTCACTTCTTCGGTACCACCGGGCAGTTTTGGCTCAATCTTCAAGATCTTTATGACTTGAGGCTTGCCCACAAGAAGACTGGGAAGTCAGGCAGGGCTTGCCTAGGCTGAAGCGCCGCGAACCTGTCCACGCATGAAGGCTATGCGGCCGCGACTTCGGCCGCCCCGCCGAACTCGCCCAAGCCGCAGGAGTTTTTCACCCTTGCCAAGCGCTTTCGCAACGCCACCGACCACAAGAAAGCCAAGCCCCTGGGCAATAAGCTTGGCCGCATAATCTTTGGCGGCTGACATCCCTGCCTACTCTGATGTTTCCAGCTTCTCGGCCATCTCCAGCATCTTCGTCACGCTGTTCCAATTTCTCCCCGTTCCAGGCGTCTTCAGCGTTTTCTCAAGCGCCGCCAAAGACAGTTTCGAGCGTCCCATGCCATTGGGAAAATAAATGTACTGCTCGCGGCCCTCAATCCGCAGTTCCTCCGGATCGCACTTCATCTGACGAACCTTCTCCCGCGCTTCCTCCCCAGGATCACTGGCGAGAAATGTGACCAGCAGTTTGCTCGGCTCGATCCCGCGCCGCTTCACGAACGGGTTCCTCGCAATCACCTCTTTCATCTCTGCCGTAGTCCGCAAAATTGCATGGGGACGAAACCCAAACTTCCGTTCAATCCCGGCCTCGATTCGCTTTGCGAGCCGCGAGATGTCCCGCTCGTCGGTCCTGAAAATCACGTTGCCGCTCTGCACGTAGGTCTGCGCATCCCGCAGTTTCAGCGATTGATACAGCTCCCGTAGCGCGTCCATCTTGATCTTGTTATGGCCCCCAACATTGACGCCACGCAGCATGGAAATAATCACGGCCATAGCAGATTACCCGTGCTCTGACTCTCTTCTCCGAAGTTTGTCATGCGAGAATCCCGACTTCGACGACTTGGCCAGGCCTAATTATCTTCAGGGCGGATAGCGCCTGCGGGAGGTGTGGCCGAATGTCATCGAGATCGTTTGAAAATGTACCGATAATCAAGACAGCGATATTCCGGCCGCTTAGGTTCTGTTGATGGCGGATATTCATCTAGGGTGATGAGAACGTCAAACTTCTTCTCAGCCAGCGCAATCAGCTCGCCATTTTCTTTGCCGCTTAATCCCGCGTCTCTGACAGTCTCGCACTCGTTCCCGCCCTCCGCAAAAAGATATTTGGCTTTCCAAGGCAAGCACTCGTCCAGAAGCAATTTCATTTCAAAGTGGCCGCCAAGCAGATCCTGGCCTCTTCCAGCGCGGCGATGGCATCGGCGCGGCTCACGCTGGGGAAATCCACCAGAAATTCGCTCAGACTCCGTTCGTGTTGCAGGTAATCCGTTAGGGACTTGAAGGGAACACGGGTTCCACGAAAAACGGGCTCGCCGCTGAGAATTGCCGGATTGCTGACAACGATACTCCCAGGTATTTCTTACATTCTCCTCTCCAGAGTCTAGCCCAATTGCATGAGTCTCATCCAGTAAACCAGTCGAAGCACTCCGCGATGACGTTCCCGTCTTTCCCTTTGTATTCATGGGGAAAGTGTTTTCTGATCCGGTTGCCCATTGCGCATGCGCTTCTGAACCCCTAGCATATAAGTTCACCCGGAGCTCACACGATGAAAATAGCTAAGTCCGTTTTTCTGATCGCAGTACTGAGCCTGGTCACTTTATTAACGGCTGCAACCCAGGCGCAAACACCGCGCTGGTCCGAGCAGACGGCCAACGCTTGGTACGCGCAACAGCCGTGGTTGGTCGGAAGCAATTACGTTCCCAAGTCCGCCATCAACGAATTGGAGATGTGGCAGGAGGCGACATTCAATCCCGAGGAGATCGACAGGGAATTCACCTGGGCCGAAGCCATGGGCATGAACACCATGCGCGTCTTCCTGCACGACTTGCTCTGGCAGCAGGATGCCGCTGGTTTTCAGAAGCGCATCGACCGGTTCCTGGCGATCGCGTCGCGGCATCACATCCGTCCGATGTTTGTGCTCTTCGATTCCTGCTGGGACCCACAGCCTCATCTGGGCCCGCAGCACCCACCGATTCCCGGAGTTCACAACTCCGGCTGGGTGCAAAGTCCCGGAGCGGCGGCACTGGCGGACGCCAGCCAATATCCGCGGCTGAAGGCCTACGTGCACGGCATCGTGGGAGCCTTCGCCAAGGACGAGCGCGTCCTCGCCTGGGATGTCTGGAACGAGCCAAGTGCCGACAACCTCGGAAGCTATCCAAAATTAGAGCTAAAAGACAAAACCGCCCGTGTGACAGCGCTTTTGCCACAGGCGTTCCAGTGGGCGCGAGAAGCCAATCCCGTGCAGCCTCTCACCAGCGGAGTCTGTTGCGTGGACACCTCGCCGGACGGCGCAAACCTGGACGAACTCCGCCAGATTCAATTGCGCGAGTCCGACATCGTCACCTTTCATAACTACAGTTGGCCCGAATACTTCAAGCGTCAGGTGGCCTGGCTGAAGAAGTACAACCGGCCGGTGATCTGCACCGAATACATGGCGCGGTCGGCGGGCAGCACGTTTGACACGGTGTTGCCAATCGCGAAGCAGGAGGGGGTCGGAGCCATCAACTGGGGATTCGTCGCTGGCAAGACGCAGACGTATCTACCGTGGGAGTCGTGGGAGCATCCCTACATTCTCAGCCAGCCGCCGGTGTGGTTCCACGAGGTGCTGCACCCCGACGGAACACCCTACCGCCAGGCCGAGGTGGATTTGATCCGCCAGCTCACCGGCAAGCAGTAGGAATCCGAACTCACAATGCTATCTTTTGCAAGTTCCCACCATTGTGGTGCACACTGGTGCTATGAGCCCCCCAGGCAAGACCGTACGGCAAAGCGTCAGCCTTCCTGCGAACGTTGCCGCTCAGGTTCGCACGTTGGCGAAGATTCGCAGGCTAAGTTCAAACCGTATGCTGGTGGAGCTCATCGAGAACGGCATCGAGGCGGAGAAGCGAAAGCAGCAAGAGTTTTTCGAACTGGCCGAACGCTTCCGCAACGCCACCGATCCACAAGAAGCCAAACGTCTTGGCGATGAACTGGGCCGAATGGTTTTTGGCAGCTGATGCCCAGGATCGCGCCCTGGGACAATCTGCCGCCGAACGTGCGTCAGCACTTGATTGATCGCATGCGCGACCGGGCTATCAGTCTCGCCGACCTCAATCAACTTGGTCTCTGGATTGAGACCCAGCCAGAAGTGCCCGAAGAGGAGTGGTAAAAGGATTTCGGCTCATTCAAGATCTGCGGCCATGGCTCTTACCCCAAGACGTTCCTTCTTCCCGGTCAGTCTGCCAAGGGCGAAGCCCTTTAATACTAAGCCTTCGATGTCCATTATCTGGGCAAGCGCTCGCCATGAAACAATCTTATTTCAGAGTTGCAAATACCCCATCGGTGTCGTCCCCAGCTGCTTGCGGAACATCGATATGAACGCACTGGGGCTTCGATAACCTGCCTCCAAAGCCGCCGCCGTCACCTTCTCTCCCGAGGCCATCAGTTGCAATCCATGAAGCAGCCGCAGTTGCTGCCGCCACTTCCCAAAATTCATCTTGGTCTCCTCCAGAAACACCCGCTGAATCGTTCTCTTGCTCGCGCCGCAATCCTTGCAAAGTCTTTCCAGGTCCCGTTGGTCTCCGGGATCGGCCAACAGCGCGTTCACCACGCGCATCGCGCGTGAGTCCGTCGGATGCGGCAACTGCAACGGGATGGAATTCACCGCCTTCAACTGATCGACGATGATCTCGACAATCCGGCGCTCCGCCGAAGCCTTCTTGTTCAACCTCTTGAACTTACAGGCATGCAGAATCAGTTCCCGCAAGAGCGACGAAACATTCATCACAAAACATTTCCTGGGAAACTTTCGGCAAAGCCTTGGCAGGAAATAGAGCGTCCTCATCGAAACCGGCCCCGACATCGCCACCGTGTGCGGCGTATCCGCCGGAATCCACACCGCCCGCAGCGGCGGCACCACCCATACCCCCTGCTTCGTGCGCAGCGTCATCACCCCGCTCGAAGCAAACAGTAGTTGGTCCTCCGGATGAGAATGCTCGGGGATCACATACCCGTGAGCGAGGTCCGCAGATACGCTGGCCATCTCTCCAAGAAGTCCGCCGTTCGGCGCAAAGAGTATGCTTTGGCACTTGTGCGACATTTCTTGTCACGATATCGAGAGAAATTGCGCTGGGCAAGTGCTATTCCTGAGGGCTGCAAAGTCCCCCGGAGAAGCACAAGGAGGCAAGCAATGCTGGCATCAGCAAAGATGGTCGGCTTCATCCCCACCAAAGACTACGACAAAGCCCGCGCCTTTTACGAAGGTAAGCTTGGATTTGAATATGTAAGCCTCGATAAGTTTGCGTTGGTCATGAACGTCGGCGGCCACATGATTCGCATCGCAAAAGTCCCGAATTTCATCCCCTTGCAGGGCACCATCCTCGGATGGCAGGTCGAAGACATCGAATCCGTCGCCACCTGGCTCAGGGACCACGGCGTCCCCCCGGAGAAATATCCCTTCGCGCAGGACCAGAATCTCGGTATCTGGACCACTCCCGACGGCAGCAAGGTAGCCTGGTTCAAGGATCCCGATGGCAATATCCTCTCCATAAGCCAACATATGTCGTAACAAGTTTGGTCTGTTGGCGGGTAATTGCGCTAAGCGTTAAAGGTAGGGCGAGACCCGGAAACGCCCCGAGCCTAGGCGCCGGCGGCGGATGCCGGCTGCATGGATTGCTTTGCTGGCGCGAGCACGATCAGGGTGACACCAATGACGGCAAATAAGGCCACGCCCAGCAGTTCTCCGCGTGGGATGAAATTACGGAATGCCTGCACCACCATCAGGGCGGCATGGGCAAAGCTCGACCATGCGGTGAAGGCGATCAGGCTGCGATTCGCAGATGGGTTACGGGCTGCCAGCAGCAAGAAAATGCCGAGTGTGACATAAAGGCTAAGCATCATCGCCAACGCAGGCTCTTGCCTGACAAACATCAGCAAGGGATAAACAGCAGCCACAAAGAGCAATCCCACCACGACCAATACAACCTTCATCGCCCGTTCTCCACGCATGCTGCCCTCCTGCTAAATCACCTAATGGGGAAAAGACATACAGCATACAGCCTTATAACACCCCCCCGTGCCAGAAATGTATGAACATTAAACGAAGATCAATAGGCAAATGCAGAAAAGGGGCGAGGAGCCCGAAGAGGCGCCGGGGGGGTGGCGTCTTTCTCTTGTCCCTTTTCTAGTTTCTGATTTCTATTTTCCTGTATGCATTTGTGAAGCGGACTCGGACTAGCCAGAAAATCAGCAAAATCAGCGGAAGTATGGTGAGAATCAAATACAAAGTTGTGCTGAATAAAACCGGGGATAGATGTTGCCCAAGCCCCACTGTAGAAAGCAATCTCTGCGGACGGTTTGAGGGTCCCAGAAAAAAAGACCCGGCTGCGATGAACAGCCCATAGCACATGCGCCAGAGATGCCGCGCGATGCGCTTTGCTCCAAGAACACCGCCGCGCAACAGCATGCGAACGTCCCCCGTGGCTGCCAGCAGCATCACCGAACCCATGAAAAAGCTCATTCCGACGGGAACTCCGTCTTGTGAGCTCGCTCCGCTACGCACGACTTTAAGACCATTCATCCACGTGAAGATACCGAGCGCCAAGGGAATCAGTAGCGCAACCCAATCAAAACGGCTCGTTTCCCCGTCTCTGCGCCTGGCGGTCAGCCATGCCGTTCCGATCAGATAAAAGGTCAGAATCCCGCCGCTGATGTTATTTGGTTGATGCCTCGCGATGGCAAGGTACACCGCGACGACGGCCATGGTGAGCATGGATGCCACAAAGACCTTTCCCGTCAGCACATGCCGGGGGGAACCTTTGCGGAAAGACATCGCAGCGGTCCCGGACAGCAACCCCAAGCTCCCAGCACAAATATGCACAGCCAGTATGGGCGAATAGGACATTGGCCCTTCTCGCAGATATATACGTGGATTGGTGCCCCGGTGTTTCACCGCACCGCTCTCAGGTGCCGCTTCAACACCTGGGGCTCTTGGATGGTCAGCGACGAGAAGATCGTGCCGTTTTCAGGGGACCGCCGCAAAAGGGTTCTCGATGCGAAGTCCGGCAATCTTCTGGCCTGGGTTCAAATCTTCCGAGAGGAGACGTGTCGCGCCGCTTTTGACGGCGGCGGCGACAATGAGCGCATCCCAGAAGCCTATCCGCGATTCGTCTTCGGCACGGAATGCCACCGAAAGCTCGGCCGAGTGGTTTCCATGCACCAGCTCGAGTAACTGGTAACCACAAGGCGGGCCGAATCCTTTGGCAGGGGAGAGCGAATCTTGCGAGTTACGTTTACGTAGAATTCCTGCAAGACCTGCATGCTCAAAACACCCGTGTGGTCGCTCCAAAGCTCACGCAGAATGTTTTTGGCCGTCGCATGCTTGGACTTTGAATCCACGTCGTGAGCGTAAATCAAGACATTGGCATCGACGAAGGTTCTAACGCTCATGTAGCCCTTCCCGGCGGACAGGCGCGCCGCCGCCCAAGTGAAAACCCTTGTCGAGGAGTTCCATCGCTTGCCGTTCCGCGCGTTCGTAGGCTTCTTCCTCGCCCACCAGGATTTCCAGTTGCCGCGCAAGCAGTCCGCTGATGGAAGTGTCTCGCCGGGCCGCCACGATCTTTGCCTTGCGAATCGTTTGGCGGTCCAAACTGATGGTGACATTTTGCTTCATAATACTCCCCTCATCCAGAGCACGCGCCACACGTGAAACACGTAGAATATGTATAACACGTAGACTGCGTGCACGCAAGAGAGAAGGTGATTGGCTGAGTGTGCGCGTGGAGAAGGCGGGCGCGTGCCCCATAAAATCCCTGGGTTGCAAATCAAG
>Ga0066651_10000562_pt1 | contig 11530 bp, 8 predicted proteins | sample GraSoiAngelo_100_FD_71410 | JGI IMG/M metagenome (GOLD analysis project Ga0066651, IMG submission 71410) | Grasslands soil microbial communities from the Angelo Coastal Reserve, California, USA - 14_0903_02_20cm | ecosystem: Environmental > Terrestrial > Soil > Grasslands | place: USA...
CCAAGAAAGCAGGCGAAAAACGGCGGATGGGGCAAGCGCCGCCTTCACAAGCGCCTAGATTTCAAAGATAAGCGGAGATGGTAGAAGCGGTTTAGTCGGAGTGGGCGGGAACTGGTGCGGGGGCGTGGGAGCGCGCGCCCTGGATCCAGGATTGCAGGCGGTCCATGTAGATGTAAACAACCGGCGTGGTGAAGAGCGTGAGCATCTGGCTGAGGATGAGGCCGCCGACGATGGTAATGCCCAGGGGGCGGCGGAGTTCGGAGCCGACGCCCGCTCCGAGCGCCAGAGGCATGGCACCCAGAAGCGCGGCCATGGTGGTCATAAGAATCGGACGGAAACGCAACAAGCAGGCCTTGTAGATCGCCTCCACAGGCGACAATCCTTCTTCCCTTTCCACTTGAACGGCAAAATCAATCATGAGAATGGCGTTTTTCTTGACGAGGCCGATCAACAGGATGATGCCGATGAGCGCGATGACGTTCAGATCAGACTTGATGAACTGGATGGCGAGGAGCGCGCCGATTCCAGCAGATGGAATCGTGGAGAGGATCGTGATGGGATGGATAAAGCTCTCGTAGAGAATGCCAAGAACGATGTAGACGGCGGCGAGGGCGGTGAGGATGAGCACCGTCTGATTTGAAAGGGAATCCTGAAAGGCCTGAGCGGTTCCCTGAAAGGTGGTATGGACCGTCGCGGGAATGCCGAGTTCGCGCTGGGCTGCCTGAATATGCAGGACTGCGGGGCCGAGCGAAGCGCCGGGCGCGAGATTGAAGGAAAGGGTGATGGCCGGGAAAATGCCCTGGTGGTTGACGGAGAGGGCGGTGTTGGAATGCTCGTAATGGGCGAAGGCACTGAGCGGGACGAGCGTTTTGGACTTCGAAGGAACGTAAACCGACTTGAGGGCGTCCGGACCGGGTTGGAATTCCGGCGCGACTTCCAGCACGACGTGATACTGGTTGAGGCCTTTGTAAATGTTAGAGACTTGCCGCTGGCCGAAGGCGTCGCTGAGGGTGTTGTCAATGTCCAGCACATCGACGCCGAGACGGCTGGCGGTGTCGCGATCGATGACAATGGCGCTTTCGAGGCCGTGCATCTGCTGGTCGGAGTTGACGTCGCGCAACTCGGGGATTTTGGCCAGGCGCTGCTGAAGAATGGGAGCCCAATGAGTGAGATCGCCGAGATTGTCGGCCTGCAGGGTGTATTGATATTGAGCGGCGCTACCGCGACCGCCAACGCTGAGATCCTGAACGGCCTGCAAATATAAAGCGGCGCCGGGGATTCCACTCGTCTTGGAGCGTATCCGTGCGATGACCTGGTCGGCGCTCAGCTTCCGCTCGTTCAGTGGTTTGAGTTGAGCGAACATGCGCGCCGTGCTGCCACCGTTGCCACCGCCGGTGAAGGAAATTACCGTTTCAACTGCAGGATCTTGCGAAACAATGTCGGTAAAAGTACGCATTTTCTTCGACATGGCGGCAAAGGAGAGATCCTGATCGCCTAGGATGCTGCCGTTGATTCGACCAGTGTCCTGCTGCGGGAAGAAGCCTTTGGGCGTCTGGTAGAAGAGATAGCCATTCAGGCAAACCGTGCCGATGGTGACCATCAAGATCAGGAACTGGTGCCGAAGAACCCAGCTCAAGGAGAAATCGTACGTCCGGAGAAGACGGTTAAAGGCGTTTTCGGAAAAACGGTAGATCCTGTTGTGTTTGCCAGTTTCGTGGCGGAGGAAGCGCGCGCACATCATGGGCGTGGTGGTCAGAGAAACGAAAAGGGAGACAGCGATGGCCACGCTGAGAACGACAGCAAACTCGCGGAAAAGACGGCCCACGATGCCGCCCATCATTAGAATCGGGATAAAGACGGCGACGAGCGAAGTGCTCATCGAGAGCACGGTGAAACCGATTTCGCTGGCGCCCTTCATGGCGGCAGCGAAGGGTGTCATGCCTCCCTCGATGTGACGCGCGATATTCTCGATGACAACGATGGCGTCATCCACGACGAAGCCCGTGGAGATGGTGAGCGCCATGAGCGAGAGATTGTCCAGACTGTAGTGGCCGAGATACATCACGCCGAAAGTGCCGATGAGCGAAAGCGGGACAGCAACGCTGGGGATGATGGTGGCCCAAACATTCCGGAGAAATGCGAACACCACGAAAATCACAAGGATGATGGAAATGATGAGCGCAACTTCCACGTCATGGACCGAAGCGCGAATGGTGGTGGTGCGGTCAACGGCGACGCTCAGATGGAGAGAGGGAGAAATGGAAGCGCTGAGTAGCGGGAGAAGGGCGGTGATGCGGTCCACCGTTTCGATCATGTTGGCGCCGGGCTGGCGAAAAATGGCCAGAAGCACAGCACGCTTTCCGCCTGCAAGTCCTAAGTTGCGTGAGTCTTCGACGGAATCGACCACATCAGCGACGTCGCGCAAGCGCACGGGGGCGCCTACGTGTCCGGCAACGATCAAAGGCTGATATTCGTAGGCCTTGAAAAGCTGGTCAGTGTCGGAGACGGCCCACGTTTGCTTGGGGTCGGCGAGGGCGCCTTTCGCAAGGTTTGCGTTGGCCGCCTGCAGCGACTTGCGAACCGTTTCCAAACTGATTCCGTAGCTATTGAGCTGATTAGGGTTCACTTCGACGCGCACGGCGGGGCGGGCGCTGCCCCAGGTAAATACCTGGCCGACGCCTTCGACCTGCGCGAGCTTCTGGGCGAGGATCGAATCCGCTGCGTCGTAGATTTGAGCAGGCGGAATGTTATCGGAGGTCAGGACCAGCAGCATGATGGGAGCATCCCCGGGATTGACCTTGCGATAGGTGGGCTGGCCGGGAAGATCGGCGGGCAACTGGCTGCGAGCGGCGTTGATGGCGGCCTGAACGTCGCGGGCGGCGGCGTTGATGTCGCGATTGAGATCGAACTGGAGCGTAATGCCCGTAGAGCCGAGGCCGCTCGAGGAAGTCATCTGGGTGATGCCGGCAATGCGGCCGAACTGGCGTTCCAGGGGAGTGGCGACAGCGGAAGCCATGGTTTCCGGGCTTGCGCCCGGCAGGCCGACACCGACGGAGATGGTTGGAAAATCGACTTGCGGGAGCGGTGCAACCGGCAAGAATCGGAAGGCCACAACTCCCGAGAGAAGAATGGCGAAAGTGATCAGCGAGGTGGCAACGGGCCGTCGGATGAAGGGGGCCGAAAAGTTGGAAGAGAAATTCACCGGTCAATCTCCAGGAACGGATCCGTGCGCAGGCTCCTCGATGGGGTTGCCGACGTGGAACGAGAAGCGGTGCGCCAACCAGTCAAAAGCGAGATAAACCACCGGCGTGGTGTAGAGCGTAAGCAACTGGCTGAGAATCAGGCCGCCGACGATGGTGATGCCCAACGGGCGGCGCAATTCTGAACCGACGCCGGTGCCGAGCGCGAGCGGCAAACCGCCAAGGAGCGCCGCCATGGTAGTCATCATGATGGGCCGAAAGCGCAGGAGGCAAGCTTCATAGATGGCATCGAGCGGCGCCTTTCCTTCCTTGCGTTCAGCCTCCAGAGCGAAGTCGATCATCATGATGGCGTTTTTCTTGACGATACCGATGAGCAGGATCATTCCAATGAGGGCGATGACGCTGAAATCCGTGCGGCAGATCAGGAGAGCAAGTATGGCGCCGACACCGGCGGACGGGAGCGTCGAAATAATCGTGATGGGGTGAATGTAGCTTTCGTACAAAATGCCGAGAACGATGTAAACCGTAATCACCGCCGCGAGGATGAGGATTGGCTCATTCGCAAGGGAGTTGAGGAAGGCCGCCGCGGTGCCCTGAAACGTAGCCTGGATGCTGGGCGGCATGTTCAGATCCTGCTTGACGCTGTTGATGGCGTTAACCGCGTCACCGAGCGCGGCATTGGGAGCAAGGTTGAACGAGAGCGTGACCACGGGAAACTGACCCTGGTGGTTTAGTGCCAGCGCGGCGGCGCCGGGCTCGAAGCGCGTAAACGCGCTGAGGGGCACCTGCGTGCCGTTGGAGGATTTTACGTAAATGTATTTCAGCGAATCGGGGTCCTGCTGGAACTGCGGATCCACTTCGATGACGACGTGATATTGGTTCAATTGGGTGAAGATGGTGGAGACCAGGCGCTGGCCGAAAGCGTCGTAAAGTGTGTTGTCGATATCGGCGGGAAGAATGCCGAGCCGCGAAGCGGAATCGCGGTCGATGGTGAGTGCGGCGACAAGTCCCTGGTTCAACTGGTCGCTGGCGACATCGCGAAGGTCGGGTAGTGCTTTCAGTTTCTCAATGAAGCGGGCTGTCCAGTAAGCGAGTTCCTTGGGATCAACATCTTCCAGACTGTACTGAAATTGGGTGCGGCTCACACGATCTTCGACGGTCAGATCCTGAACGGGTTGGAGGAAGAGCGAAACTCCATCGATTTTTGCAAGTTCTGGCTGCAGGCGGCGGATTACATCCGAAGCGCTGATCTTACGCTCCGCGAGCGGCTTCAGATTGATCTGGATGCGGCCACTGTTGAGCGTGGTGTTCGTGCCGTCGATACCGATGAAGGAGGAAAGGCTCTCGACTGCCGAGTCTTTGAGGATGATGCCGGCCAGATCCCGCTGGCGCTGGGCCATAGCCGCGAAAGAAATGTCTTGTGCGCCCTCGGAAACACCCAGAATAACGCCAGTGTCCTGCACCGGGAAAAACCCTTTGGGAACGTAAATATAGAGAAGAATGGTGCCGACAAGCGTGGCGACGGTAACGAGGAGCGTGGTGGAGCGGAAACGCAGGACAAATCGCAAGGTGCGGCCGTAGAAAGCGATGACGGAGTTAAAAGCATTTTCAGACTTGCGATAGAACCAGCCTTCTTCTTGCTTCTTGTGATGACGGAGGAGCTTGGCGCACATCATGGGAGTGAGAGTGAGGGAGACAAAGGCGGAAACCAGGATGGTAACGGCAAGGGTGACGGCAAATTCACGGAAGAGGCGGCCGACGATATCGCCCATGAAGAGAAGAGGAATGAGCACAGCAATGAGCGAGACGGTAAGGGAAACGATGGTGAAACCGATTTGTTCGGAACCCTTCAGCGCGGCTTGCAAAGGTGATTCGCCTTCTTCGATGTAGCGGCTGATATTTTCGATCATGACGATAGCGTCGTCGACGACGAAGCCAGTGGAAATGGTGAGGGCCATGAGAGAAAGATTGTTCAGGCTGTAGCCGAGGAGATACATCACCGCGAAGGTGCCGATCAGCGAAAGCGGAACGGCAACGCTGGGAATAATGGTGGCGCGAAAGCTCCGTAGAAAAAGAAAAATGACCATTACGACGAGCGCCACGGTGAGCACCAGCGTGAATTGCACGTCGCTTACGGAGGCGCGAATGGTGGTGGTGCGATCCGTGAGAATCTCCACCTGAACCGAAGCGGGTAGCGCGGCCTTAAGCTGGGGCAGAAGGTTTTTCACGCGGTCGACAACGGCGATGATGTTTGCGCCGGGCTGGCGTTGAATATTCAGAATGACGGCGGGATTCTGATTGGCCCAGGCGGCTTGCTTGGAGTTCTCCACCCCGTCGATAACGTTGGCGACGTCAGTGAGGCGCACCGGCGCACCATTGTGATAGGCGATGATGAGCGGGCGATAGCTGTCGCCGGAGATGAGCTGATCGTTCGCGCCGATGGTGTAAGCCTGATGCAGGCCGTCGAAAGTGCCCTTAGCCTGATCGACATTTGCCTGGCTGAGGGCGGTACGTAAATCCTCGAGACTGAGCCCGTAGGAAGCGAGGGCCGTGGGATTCGCCTGAATGCGAACGGCGGGGCGCTGGCCGCCGCTGATGCTGACGAGTCCGACGCCGGAAAGCTGAGAAATCTTTTGGGCCAGAGTGGTGTCGGCGAGGTCCTCAACTTTGGAGAGTGGGAGAGATGTTGAAGTGAGCGCGAGCGTCATGATGGGCGCGTCGGCGGGATTGACCTTGCTGTAGATCGGCGGATTGGGAAGCCCTTGCGGGAGGAGATTGGAAGCGCTGTTGATGGCGGCCTGAACTCCTTGCTCCGCTACATCAATGCTCAAGTCCAGGCCGAATTGGAGGGTGATAATCGAGCTGCCAAAGGAGCTCGTGGAGGTCATCTGGTTCAAGCCGGGAATCTGGCCGAACTGGCGCTCGAGGGGCGCCGTGACCGAGGAAGCCATGACGTCCGGGCTGGCGCCGGGATAAAAGGTTTGCACTTGAATAGTGGGGTAGTCGACCTGCGGCAAGGCGGAGATGGGCAATTGCCGGAAGGCGACCCAGCCCACGAGCAGGATGCCAACCATCAAGAGGGTAGTGGCGACCGGCCGCAGAATGAACGGCCGAGAGGGATTCATCGCGGGGACCCGCCGGCATGGCCCTTCGATGCGCTTCCGGGTTGTGAGGAACCTTGCCTGGCGGACGGAGGGACGACGGTGCTGCGACCTGCGCCATTCGCGCCCGTCGAGGGGCTGGGATTAATTTTGGTGCCATCCTGCAGTTTGTCCAGGCCGTCTATAACCACGAGGTCGCCGGAATTCAAGCCGGCGCTCAAGCCGACACTGTCTCCGGTGGTCTGCGCGATAGTCACGATTCGAATCTTCGCGGTGTTGTCGGTATCGGCGGCATAAACGTAAGTTCCCTGGGGACCGCGCTGAATGGCCGCGGCGGGAACGATGGTGAGGTTGTGCTTGGTATCGACGAGAAGGTGGACATTGACGAATTGATTGGGGAAAAGAGCGTTGTCCGCGTTGGTAAACATGGATTTGAGTTTGTATGTGCCGGTGGATAGGTCGATCTGATTGTCGATGGTCTCGAGTTTCCCGCTGGCGATTTTGGCGGTGTCGTCGCGGTCGTAGACATCGACGGCAAGTTGGACACCAGAATGGAGCTTGGCGTTTACCTGAGGAAGCTGATCTTGCGGAAGACTGAAAATCACCGAGATCGGCTGGAGCTGGGTGATGACGAGAAGTCCGTTGGTGTCTGAGGCGTGCACGATGTTGCCGGCATCCACGAGGCGAAGACCGATGCGGCCGCTGATCGGCGCAGTGATGCGGGAATAGGTGAGCTGGAGCTTGGCGTTGTCAATCTGGCTTTGATCCGAGGTAATGGCCCCATCAACCTGGCCAACCAATGCGCCCTGAGTATCGAGCTGCTGCTGGGGGATGACCCCCTCTTTGAAGAGAAGCTTGTACCGCTCAAGATTGACCTCCGCGTCTTTGCGTTGGGCCTGGTCTTTAGCGAGTTGCCCCAGCGCCTGCTCAAGCTGGACCTGGAAGGGACGCGGATCGATCTGCGCGAGAAGATCGCCTTGGTGAACGAACTGGCCTTCCTTGAAGGCAACGCTGACCAATTGGCCGTCAACGCGGCTGCGGACGGTGACGGTGTTAAAGGCGGTGACGGTGCCGAGGCCATTGAAGTAAACGGGCAGGTCGCCGCGCTGCGCGGTGGAAACCACGACCGGCACGACAAGTCCACCGGCGCCGGAACCTCCCTTACCCTTTCCGGCTGCTCCGGGCGCGGCGGTAGTTGCGGCTGCCTGGCTGGCGTTCCATGAGTTGCGGTAATACCAGCCACCAAAAGCGAGAACGCCAACAACGAGTACCCAGAGCCACCAGCGGCGCTTGGAAGGCACAGCGGTCGTCGCACCGTGGGTGTGGTGCTCGGGAAGGTCTATGGAATTGAGTTGGCCCATTCGTTCGCTCCTGTCATGTACCACCGTTGTGAGAGCCAGTCTGTCCAAGATTAGGACATTCGCAAATCCACGCTACGGGCAGCTCCGGATGGTGCGGAGGGCCTGCCCGAAACTATATGCTACGCCTAGATAAGACGGTTTTTGGGAGAGAAAGGTTACTATTGGCCCAGGCCGCCGGCAAAACCAGGATGGGGCAGGCTGGGAGGAGCGTAACGTGGAGGAGGGAGAGTATTTCTGGGATCTATGGAAATTGCAGGATGCAGATAGGGCTGAGAAAACGTAAACTATCGCGGCATCCATGTGGCATTCGAACGGCGAAACGACCTGGCCAAATGGCAAAGGGAGACAAGAGACATGATCAAGGGTCTGGTGCTGGGAATCTTGGTGGCAGTCCTGTTAATAGTGGTGAGCGTATTTTTTTACTTCTCGTCGGGGCGCGCACCAGTGGCCACGTCGGCGTCGCCCATGCCTTTTGAGAAGAGGCTTGCACAGATGGGACTACATGCGTACCTGAATAAGTTGCCGCACCCGGAGCCACAAGTGCCGGCGGATGAAGTCAACCTGATTGCCGGGGCCAAGATTTACAAGGAGCATTGCGCCGTGTGCCACGGCCTCCCGAACGAACCCAAGACCGCGGTCGCGCAGGGAATGTATCCCGATCCGCCGCAACTCTTTCATGGCACAGGCGTGACGGACGACGACGCGTGGGAATCGTATTGGAAGGTGGAGAATGGCATTCGCATGTCGGGGATGCCGGGATTCAAAGGTCCATTGACGGAAACGCAGATCTGGCAGGTCACCGTGCTGGTAAAAAACGCGGACAAAATTTCAGCGTCGGTGAAGAGCGAGCTTGCGGCGGGCGCCACGACTCCTATGTCGATGGCGATGCCAGCAAGCAGCCCCGCGCCAGCGAAAAAGAAATAAATCGAATTTGCCGGACTAGGCCGCTGGTCTAGGGCGTTCCCCGGGACGACGCAACTCGGGAAAACACCAGGCCCACAATCCAGTCACGACGAGTGTGCCCAGACCGCCCAAGACCACGGCGCGCACCGCGCCGAACCATTGCGCCGTAAGACCGGATTCAAACTGGCCGAGTTCGTTGGAAGCGCCAATAAAAATCACGTCCACGGCGTTCACGCGGCCGCGCATTTCGTCGGGTGTGCCAATCTGGATGAGCGTCTGGCGAACGATGACGCTAACCATGTCCGTCGCGCCGACGAAAAAGAGCGCGATAAGGGAAACCACCAGGCTTCGGGAAAGTCCGAAAAGAATGGTGGCGACGCCGAATCCGGCCACGCACCAAAGCATCGTCGATCCTGCCCGGCGCCCCAAAGGCTTGTGCGCGATGAAAATCGCCATGGCTGCAGCGCCTGCGGCCGGAGCACTGCGAAGAATCCCCAGCCCCCAAGGCCCGGTATCCAAAATTTCCTTGGCATAGACGGGAAGGAGCGCAACAGCGCCTCCCAGCAGAACGGCAAAGAGGTCCAGTGAGATCGAACCCAGGATCAGTTTTTCGCGCCCGATGTAATGAAAGCCCGCGAGCATGGTTTTCCAACTCATCGGCTCCGGAGCACGCGGTATCGATTGCACCTTGATTTGCAAGGCAGCGAGGGCAGCGGCAGCCGCGGCAATGAAAGAAAGTGTGTACACGGCGGCAGGGCCGCGAGAAGCCGCATAGACGATCCCACCCAGTGAAGGGCCGAGGACGATGGCGCACTGGTAGATGCTGGAGGCCCAGGCAACGGCGTTGATGAAGTCCTTTTCGGAGACCAATTGCGGCAGAAGAGCGCGGCCCACCGGTCCGCTGAAAGAGCGCACGACACCCGACAAGGCGAGCACCGCATAGATGGTGCAGACGGAGTGGAATCGGTGTAAAGCAAGATAGAGCAAGGAGCCCGCGCAAATGGCATAGCCGGAATAACAAGAGACGATCAGCACGCGCCGATCGTAGCGATCCGCGGCGTGGCCCGCGACGAGGAACAGGAAAATGCCCGGGAGGAATTGGGCCAGGCCGACGAGGCCGAGATCCAGCGGCCTCTTCGTGATTTCGTAGACTTGCCAGCCGACCGCGACCGACTGCATCTCCCCGGCAAGTACGATGAAGAAACGCGCCAGCTGGAAAAGAACGAAACTGGGATAAGTGAAAGCGACTCGCCCGGCGGCTCTAGAATTCTCGGATGCAGCCATCGCGCATTACTTTGCCACAAAACGAAAACGAGCACGAGAACCGTGGAAGAGTTGAGCAAGCGTTGGTTTGCGTCCGCAGAAAATCTCTGAATTTAGTGACAGGCACCGCTGCCGGAATCGGTGAAGCTCTTCCCCGGTTCGGGAATGAATTGCCAGTCATAGGCTTTGGGCTTTAGGGTGAGCTTCAAGACGCCAAAGGCTGTCGCATCGCGCAATTCGCTGTTGGGCTTCGGGGAGCCGAAGGGGCGGTGATTCTTGTCACCGGTGCCAACGACGAATTCGCGAATGCCGCGCGTGGGATCGGCAGCGCCATCGGGCGTTTGCGGGGCGAAGCGCTCGTAATCGTGGTCATGGCCGCCGCCCACCACATCGGCGTTGGCTTCGTAGAGCGCCTGGAAAAGCGGCTTAGCAGTGACGTCGTTGCCGTGGGCGCTGCCGGATCTGGAACGGCGGCCCGAATCCGAAAAGTTTTGCCGTTGACCTCGGTAGACCCAGTGGCGATGCGGTACTGCAAACGGTCAAGGTTGAGAGTGTAGAAAGTGACTTCACCTTCGTGATGGGCGGAACGGTTCCGAACGGTTTCTTGAACGGCTTAGATTGGAATATGATCTTCCCATCCGAGTCTGAGACTTCGAGCAGAGCGACACTCCCCCGAGTTCGTTCAATTCCTCTTTTACTTTCGCATCGCCTTTTGGCGCGGTGCGCGCTAGAACACGCTGAATGCTTTCAAGGTTTGCCCCGGAAGCGTCATTCACGGTCGTTTCGATGCTGTGTTGAAATCCCAGATCGCTGATCCAGGCAAATGACGCAAAAGCGACAACCAAAACGGCGAAATACCAGGCGGTGATCCGGGCGCGAAGAGGAAGTTTCATGGTCAGGCTTCGGGGCCGAGAAAATACCCGAAACCACGCATAGTGTGAATCAGTTTAGCGGTTCGTTCTCATCGACCTTCCAGCGGAGAAGGCGCACGAAAGCGTCCAGAGTGTTGTCCTCGATATTTTCCGACGGGCCCCATACGGCTTCGAGAATGGCGTGGCGAGAGGCGACACGTCCTTCATGGCGCATGAGGAATTCCGTGGGAGTGAGATGGATCTCCCGAGTTCCGCGGAAGACGCGACGCTGCGTAATCTCTAATGCAAGATCGCAGACCCGAAGAGTGTGGGTTCGGGGCTCGGCTACGCGGCGCTCCAAGGCACGGACACGGGCGAGCAACACGGCAAAGGAGAACGGCTTCGTGACATAGTCGTCGGCTCCGGAATCGAGCCCTTTCACGATGTCGGGGACGGAGTCACGCGCGGTAAGCATCAAAATAGGGATGCCCTGCTGAAGTTCGCGGAACCGGCGCGCGACCTGAATGCCGTTGATACCGGGCACCTTCACATCGAGCAGAACAAGGTCGAACTGCGCCTCCTGGGCAAGAGAGAGCGCCGAGGGGCCGTCGTGAGCAAGGCGTGATTGTCTTCTTCGAGCCCGCGCCGGAGCACCTGCGCCATGCCCTTTTCGTCTTCGACTACCAGGATCTTCATCTGAACTAATTGTTTCCGGGAACGCATCCATCATCCACTTCTGCGACTCGAAATCAAGCCTCGGCGGTTTTTTTCGGCTGGAGATAGAAATGGATCGCGGGCGTGAAGACGAGCGAGAGCACCATGGAGCTGAGGATGCCGCCGACGACGGCAAT
>Ga0066651_10000573_pt1 | contig 11424 bp, 8 predicted proteins | sample GraSoiAngelo_100_FD_71410 | JGI IMG/M metagenome (GOLD analysis project Ga0066651, IMG submission 71410) | Grasslands soil microbial communities from the Angelo Coastal Reserve, California, USA - 14_0903_02_20cm | ecosystem: Environmental > Terrestrial > Soil > Grasslands | place: USA...
GCGGAAGAGACGCGCCTGCGCTTCCGCTATCTCGACCTGCGCCGGCCGAAGCCGCACCAGAATCTCGCGCTGCGCCACAAGATCATCTTAGAAATTCGCAAGGTGATGGACGAAATGGGTTTCCTCGAAGTGGAAACGCCCATGCTCACGCGCTCGACGCCGGAAGGCGCGCGCGATTATCTCGTGCCCAGCCGAGTGCATCACGGGCAGTTTTACGCGTTGCCGCAATCCCCGCAAATCTTTAAACAGATTCTGATGATCGGTGGCCTCGACCGCTACTTCCAGATCGTCAAGTGCTTCCGCGACGAAGATTTGCGCGCCGACCGCCAGCCGGAATTCACGCAGCTCGATCTCGAGATGTCTTTTCCGCGACAGGAAGACATTTTTCAGGTGATCGAAAAAGTGATGGTGCGTGCCTGTGCCGTAGCGGGGATCAAGGCGGAAGACCCGTTTCCGCACATGCTCTATAAGGATGCCATTCGAAAGTACGGCAGCGACAAGCCGGACCTGCGCTTTGGCATGGTGTTGCAGGAAGTCACCGATTGCTTCCCGCAAGAAGCAAAACAGAAGCTGCAAATCGAGGGAAGCGTCTTCGCGCTCGCGGCGCCCGGAGCCGCAGTTTATTCACGCAAGCAGCTTGACGAGTTAACCGAGAAAGCCAAATCGCTCAAAGCGCGCGGTGCCTATTTCGTCAAAGTCGCTCCTGAGGGACTAACGTCAACTGTAGAAAAACTGATCGGCGCCGAGAATGTGAAGAAGCTGGCCGACGCCTGCGGCGCGAAATCGGGCGATCTCGTCGTTGCTGTTTCCGCCAAGGAGCAAATCAAAGGCACGGAAGCTGCCGCGCTCATCGCGGGACAATTGCGGCTGCAACTTGGCGAAGCGCTCGGCGTAATCGACAAATCCCAGTGGGAATTTCTGTGGCTCACCGGCTTTCCGCTGTTCGAATGGAGCGAGTCCGACAAATCCTGGGTGAGCGCGCAGCACCCCTTCACCGGAATCGTCGACGAAGACCTCGAAAAACTCGAATCCGCGCCCTGGGAAGTGCGTTCCAAGGGCTACGACCTCGTGCTGAATGGCAACGAACTCGGCTCCGGCAGCATTCGAATCCACCGCCAGGACATTCAGGAACGTCTTTTCAAAGCGCTAGGCCTGTCCGAAGAACAATTGCGCCGCCGCTTCGGTTTTTTCCTCGACGGGCTGACCTACGGCACGCCCCCGCACGGCGGCATCGCCCTCGGCATTGACCGCGTGGTCATGCTCCTCGCCGGCGAAAAGTCCATTCGCGAAGTGATCGCCTTTGCAAAGACCACCGCCGCCCAGGACTTGATGGCGGATTCGCCGTCAAGCGTCGACAAAGAACAACTCGACCAACTCGGGATCGCGATCAAAGAAAAATGAGCCGAATACGCATATTGCCGGAAGCAGTGGCGAATAAAATCGCCGCGGGCGAGGTTGTCGAGCGCCCGGCATCGGTGGTGAAAGAGCTGCTGGAGAACGCCATCGACGCGGGCGCGAAGACCATTCGCGTCGAAGTGGAAGTCGGCGGCAAGCGCATGATTCGCGTGATCGACGACGGTCACGGGATGACGCACGACGACGCGCTGCTGGCGTTCGAACGCCATGCCACGAGCAAGTTGCGCTCGGCGGACGACCTGCTCTCGATTGCCACGCTGGGGTTTCGCGGGGAAGCGTTGCCGACGATCGCGGCGGTATCGCGACTGTTGCTTGAAACGCGCGACGAAGCGGAAGCTGAAGGCACGCGCATCGAATTCGCGGGGGGCAAACTGGTTAACGTAAAGCCGGCGGGGTTGCCGGCGGGAACAACCATCAACGTCGCCGACATTTTTTACTGTGTTCCCGCGCGCAGGAAATTTCTCAAGTCGGACACCACGGAGCTGGGCCACATCGCTTCGCTGGTCACGCATTACGCGCTGGCGAATCCAGCGAAGCAGTTTATTCTCACGACGCCGACACAGGAAATCATTAACTGTCCGCCCGCGGAAAAGCTGGCCGACCGCGTGTATCAGCTCTTCGGACGGCAAGCGCTGGAAGAGCTGGTCGAAATTCCAGCGGTTTCTGCTCCCTTCCGCGCGGCCATCACCGAGCCAGCACTCGAGCCGGAGGAAGAAAAAGCATCGCTGACGGTAAGTGGATTTACGTCGCGCCCAGACATACAGCGGATGAATCGCAATGGAATCTACATTTTCGTGAACCGTCGGCTGGTGCGCGACCGGCTGATTCTCCACGCTATTCACGAGGCCTATCGCAACATCCTGCCGCCGGCAGTTTTTCCCGCGACGCTGCTTTTTTTGGAGATGCCCTACGACGAAGTCGACGTCAACGTGCATCCTGCGAAAATCGAGGTGCGCTTCCGGCGCTCGCAATTTGTCCACGATTTTGCGCGCGATGCGATTCGCCAGGCATTGATGGGCGCGCGTCCCATCGCGAGTTTTGCCGCCGCCGCGGCCACCGGACCGCAAACGGCGGGCTTCGGGAACGGTCCGTTTTCTGGCGGAATGACGCCCGCACCGGTGGAATCGGGAGTGCCGCGCGCGATCATTCCGCCGATAGAAGAAATCGGAGTGGGCTGCGGCGTCGGCTCGGATGGCGGATACGATCTCACGGTCGCGCCGATGCAGCCGGTCGAGCAGCGGATTCCATTCACTTCAGGAACTGCATTTGGCGCCGGTGAGGCACCGGTGCGAATTTCCACCGCCGGAAATTGGGCCGCGAATCTCGCCCCGCCGAGCGCGGACGCTCCCGCGAGCCTGCCGCGACCGGAACAAATCGCCGACCTAAAACCGCTTGGGCAAGTCAGCGCGAGTTTCATCGTCGCGGTGAACGGCGAAGGACTGTGGATCGTAGACCAGCACGTGGCGCACGAGCGCGTCCTTTTCGAACAGCACCTGGAGGCCCGGCGCGCCGGAAAAGTGAAAGCGCAGCGCATGCTCATGCCGCTGGTGATTGAGTTGTCGCCGCGGCAGATCGTCACGTTTGAAAAGATCGCGGAAGAATTAGCCGCGAATGGTTTCGAGGTCGAGCCCATGGGTCCAAAGAGCGTGGCCATCCAGGCTGCGCCCGCGGGAGTCGGCGCACCGGACGCAGAAAAACTACTCACCGAAATTCTCGACGGCATCGAGCGAGAAAACGCCGCGATTTCAATTGAAACATTACAGGCAAAAATCGCGGCGTCCACGGCGTGCCACGCGGCGATCAAGGTGAACATGCCGCTCGAACAATCGAAAATGGAATGGCTGCTGGACGCGCTGGCGAAAACCGATTGCCCGATGAGCTGTCCGCACGGGCGCCCAGTGGTGCTGCGCTATTCCATAAAGGAAATTGAGAAGGCCTTTCATCGCATTTGAACCGCTCCGCTATCGTCAAACGGCGCGAAAAATGGCGAGATTAAAGGAAAGCAATATATAAGAGTTGCTTTGTTTTTTTGACGGCGAACTGAAGACTGACAACTGAGGACTCCAGAATGAGCGAGACGCAGAAAACAGCGGTCATCTTCGGACTGGCCAACAAGCGCAGCATCGCGTGGGCCATCGCCCAGAAACTGCACCAAGCCGGCTGGCGGCTGGCGATTACCTATCAAAACGAACGGCTCGAGCTCGAAGCCAGGGACCTGATCGCCGAGATGCCGGGCGCCGCGGGGTTCATGTGCGACGTCACGAAAGACGATGAGATCGCGCGATTGTTCGATGAGTTGAAGTCGCGCTACGGCGTGCTGCACGGCCTGGTTCACAGCGTGGGGTTTGCTCCGCCGGAAGAGCTGAAAAGTCCCTTTCTCAACACTACGCGCGAAGGTTTTCGCATCGCGCATGACATCAGCGTCTATTCCCTGATTGCAGTAGCGCGCGGCGCCGCGCCGCTCATGACCGCTGGCGGCGGGATGGTCACGCTGACGTACTACGGTTCCGAGAAAGTGGTTCCGAACTACAACGTAATGGGCGTGGCCAAGGCGGCGCTGGAAGCGACGGTCCGCTATTTGGCGAACGACCTTGGGCAGAGGGCTATCCGCGTGAACGCCATTTCCGCCGGGCCTATCAAGACGCTGGCGGCGCGAGGAATCGCGAACTTCGGCGATATGCTCAAAACCCAAGTGGAGCGCGCCCCGCTGAAACGCAATGTCGATGCCGCCGAGGTCGGCGCGACCGCTGCATTTCTGCTTTCGGAAGCGGGCTCGGGCATTACCGGCGAGACGATCTTTGTCGATTGCGGCTACAACATCATGGGGTTTTGAGGACGTGAACAGCCAGCAGTTCACAGTCAACAGTGCCGAGCAGAATTGCGGATGATACTGGACCGCGAATTTCCATTGTGCCCGCGACTCATGCCTAAGTTCTGCGTGCCGTTCTTGTCTTCCGAAAGAGCCTACCGCCAGGAGTGGCTGTGCCAGGAAAATGCCCAGACTTACAATTGCCATTGACGGCCCGGCGGGTTCGGGGAAGAGCAGCGTGGCGCGGCGCATTGCCGCGATGCTCGAGTATTTGTATCTCGACAGCGGAGCCATGTATCGAGCGCTCGCACTGAAGGCGCTTAGAAAGGCCGTCCCACTTGACGATGAATCCCGTCTCGTGGCACTGGCGAAGGAGACGCACATCGAGCTGAAGCCGCCGACGCTCGAGCAAGAGGCCGCTGGCGCGAAGAACCGTGTGTTTCTGGATGGAGAGGACGTAACGAGCGAAATTCGGACGGCCGAGGTTGCACAGGCCGCGTCGCGCCTCGCGACGATTGCAAGAGTGCGAGAAGTGCTCGTTGCCGAGCAGCAGCGCGCCGGCGCCGGTGGCGGCGTCGTGATGGAAGGGCGCGACATCGGAACTGTCGTTCTTCCCAAAGCCGAGCTGAAGATTTTTCTGGATGCTTCGCCGGAAGTGCGCGCGGAACGGCGCTGGAAAGAGCACCAGGAAAAGGGCGAAAAAATGACGCTCGCGGAAGTTTTCGACGAAGTGATCGAGCGCGACCGACGCGATCGCGAACGCAAAGTTTCCCCGCTTGTGCGTGCCACCGATGCGGTGCTGGTGGACAACACGGCAATGGCGATCGAAGAGACTGCGCGGCTGATTGTGATGCTTGCGCGAGAACACGAAAAGAAATTGGCAGAAGTGGCGGGAGGGGAACCCTGATGCGGGCGTTTTCCGCAGGCAGTGCGCCGTTTGTGATCCCCCTGCTGGCGGTCGCACTGACCAGTTCCGGCCAGACTGAAGCAATGCGGAAATTCCGGGCGTGCCTCGATAAGGACTGGAAACGCACGTGAAGCCACGGATGGCAGAGCAGGCGGCTCAATAGCAGCCTGTCGGGACTCGCTTCGGCCCCGAAGCACCCTCCGGAGTGCAGAGGACGGGCTACGCTCCAGAGAGGGGCAACGCCGGTCCAGACAGAAAACAGAGACCTTTCAAACTTGGAAGAGCCCAAGGAATCCAGCACACGGCTCGGTAACTCCCGCTCCCCTTCCTTCGTATTCACATAGTGACGACTCCCGTGTCGCCCGCGAGCCGGTGGTGCGCGCGCGAAGGAATCGGTAAAGTGGGTGGGAGTCTTCTCCAAACCTATGCTCGCCGCAGGCGACAATCTTGTACAGTGCTTCAGCGCCTTGCGCGCGCACAAGCTGCGCGCCTCGCTCACGATGTTGGGGCTGACGATGGGCGTGGCCACGCTCATCACGGTCATGACCATCGTGCAGGGGGCAAACGTCTACGTTGAACAAAAGATCGCCAATCTCGGCACCAATGTCTTTCAGATCGCGCGCACTCCCTTCGCGGTGACCGATTTCAACATCATTATCAAGGCGCTGAAGTTCAAGAAGATTGAGCTCGAGGACATGCGCGCCGTTGCCGAAGGCTGCCCCGCTTGCAAGGAGGTCGGCGCCACCGCCAGCGGCAGCGTGCACGCGAGATACGGCAACAAAGAGGTGGCCGACGTGAACTTCTACGGGCAAACGCCGAGCATGGCGGATATTGACACGCGCACCGTAGAGTTTGGCCGCTACTTCACGGCTGTGGAAGCTGAGCACCGGGCTGACGTCTGCTTGATCGGCGACACGCTGGTGCAGCAGTTGTTTCTCGGCATGGATCCCATCGGGAAGAGCTTTCGCGTCGGGAACGACGAACTCCTGGTGATAGGCGTCATAGAGAAAATCGGCAGCGTCCTTGGGCAGGACCAGGACAACTTCATCATGGTCCCCTTGCCGGTGTTCCTGCGCATGCAAGGCGCACACACAAGTCTGACTATCAACGTTAAGACGAACACCGGAGATTTTGAAAAGGCGCAGGATCAGGCGGACCTGGTCTTGCGTGCGCGTCGCCACCTCAGCGGCAAGATGGAGGACGATTTCTTCATCGGCACGAAAGAGAGTTACATGGCCTTGTGGCGCAGCATCAGCTCGGCGTTTTTCGGCGTGTTCATTCTGGTGAGCTCCATATCGGTGGTCATCGGCGGTATCGTCATCATGAACGTGATGCTCGTAAGTGTGAACCTGCGGCGGAGGGAGATTGGCGTGCGGCGCGCAGTCGGCGCGACGAAGCGAGACATCCTGCGGCAGTTCATGGTGGAAAGCGTCATGCAATGCATCGCCGGCGGAGCCATGGGCATCTCACTGGGATTTTTGGTGGCGCTGGCGCTTCGGACGTATACGCCATTCCCAGCGGCGGTGCAAACGTGGGTCGCGGTGATGGGAGTATTTCTGAGTTCCGGGGTCGGATTGTTTTTCGGGATCTATCCGGCAGTGCGCGCCTCACAGCTCGACCCGATTGTGGCGTTGAGGTACGACTAATGGCGATCATGACGCTGGCGCAAACGCGGGAAAATTTCCTTGCCGCGCTGGAGACGCTGCGCTCGTCCAAGGTTCGCTCCGCCTTGACCGTGCTGGGCATCGTCATCGGCGTGTCCTCGGTGATTTCCATGGCCGCCATCATTCAAGGCCTGAACAAGTTCGTGCAAGACAGGGTGGAACGCCTGGGCTCGCGCACTTATTTCATTTCACGATTCCCTTTCGGCACGGACCCTTCCCGGTTGCCGGAACGCATTCGAACCCGCAAGTATCTTGAATACAACTACGCCGAGTATGTGCGGGAGGCCGCACCCGACGTGCGGATCGTCACGACCTTTGGCACCAGAGGTTTTTTCTTTGGCGACAGCAACCGCATCATCAGCGGTGACCGCAGTGTCGAGAAGGTTGTCATACGCGGCGCTGAGCCGGAGTACACCGAGGCGATTCCGTTGTTTAACATCGAGCGCGGCCGCTTCGTCAGCGCGTTCGATCAGGAGCATGCGCGGCCGGTCGTCGTGCTGGGCGCGGCCATCAGCGAATCGCTTTTCCCCAACACGGACGCCCTCGGCAAAACCGTGCGCATCAATGGTGCCGTTTACGAAGTTATCGGCGTATTTGAGCACGACCAGGGATTGTTCTTCGGCCCGGGCGTGGACATCTTTGTAGTCATCCCGCTCAGCAACTTCAAGAAGCAGTACCCGGAAGCCAAGGAACTGTTCATGGCATTCACCGTTCCGGAGAACATCAATGTCGAAACCGCGCACGGCGAAGTTATCCAAGCCTTGCGCCGCCTGCGCCGCATCCCCGCTGGGAAGGAAAACGATTTCGAGTTGAGCTCGCCGGACTTCCTCAGCAATCTGTGGAACCAGCTCACTGGTGCGCTGGTGATTCTCACCACGGTCATCAGTTCGATCGGACTGCTCGTGGGCGGCATCGGCGTGATGAACATCATGCTCATCTCGGTGACCGAGCGCACCCAGGAAATTGGCGTGCGCAAAGCCATCGGCGCGCGCCGCGCGGATGTCCGCCTGCAATTCTTGCTGGAAGCGGTGGTACTCACCCTGGTCGGCGGGACCATCGGCATTCTGATCGGGGCGGGCGTATCCACACTGGTGCGCACTCTCGTGCCCTCGATTCCCGCTACGCTGTCTTATCTTTGGGTTTCGATCGGGTTCGTGATTTCCGTCGGCGTGGGATTGTTCTTCGGCTACTATCCCGCGAACCTCGCGGCCAATCTCGATCCCATCGTTTGCCTGCGATACGAATGAAGACCCGGGAGTGCCTACGGTCGATGCTAGATACTTGAAAATTAACAAGTTATGCTAAAAATCGGCCAAAAATGCATGTTTTGAAAAAAAGTGCTTGACAGAAATTCAATCTCCGTTTACTTTCAGGATACCTGAGTCGTACACCCGCTGCATTTTGGTGCAGGTCCTCACTGAGCGTGAAGAGCAGACTATGAGACACGAAGACAAAAGCCAAGACGGAATGATTACAAGGCGACCTTGGTCTCGTGGACTGCTTGTTCGCGCGTCTCTAAGACAAACCGCCTAAGTCGTTTCGATCCAAAGCAAATCCACTGGGGGATGAGTGTCCCGGGATGGTGAAGTTCACGGCTACTTCTTCAGGTGAAGCCGCAAGGCTCGGGTGCGAATCCCGAATCACCGTGAGCGCCAGTTCCTCCCGGAAGTTTCAAGCGAACCGCACATTGGCGAAATGATTAGAGCTTCGTTGATGAACGCTGGGGGTGTGTGCAGAGATCAAAAAGTTTGCGGCGTGGTGAAGGCACGGGTTACATCGGGATCCGACGGTTGCAGGTTCGACTCCTGCCGGCGGCGCAAGCTGCCGTAGCTCAATGGATAGAGCGGCGGACAAATACCTGGGCCGCTGATTCCCGCCGCAAAAGTTGCCGGGATGGCGCGGAGAAGAGTTACTTCGTCTGTCAAACGACGTGGGGCTGTGGCCCCGCTACTCTGATCGACTATTCCTCCCGGCTTGATGTTGGCCGGCGCGAACCGCGGACCAGTCGGCGGTTCGCGCCGGGGCTAGAGGAGACGTCGTCATGGGTGGCGGCTCTCAAAGAAATGCTTGCGCGAATGTTTTGCGCGCAGACAAGAAAAGTTGGACGTGGTGAGGGCTCAGGGTTACTTCGCCTGACACGCGGGAGGTGTGGGTTCGATTCCCACTTGGATCGAAAGACCCAGTGGCTCAATGGTCCGAGCGCCTAATGTCCCTGGCCGGATGTTCCCGTCCAGCAGTTTGAAGCAGAAAGAAAGGAGAAGCGTCTCATGGAAGACGTGATGTCTTTGGAAGGGCCGGTGTTGAAGGTCAACGGGGAGTTGGTCTTGATAATCCCTCTCTCTGCCGGGGGCGATGAGCTGATGAAGTGTTCACGCGGCATCTCTGAGGTGCAAGGGGAATTTCTCAAGATCGTCATTCCAGAGTGGCTAGCGGGGATGCTCGGGATCGAAGAAGGGGATTTGGTCTGCGTCCACAATACCGACGGCAAGTTTCACATCAGTCCGTCGAGCCCGCGGCGGGTGCATTGATTCGGTGCAACAGAAGGCGAATGGCTCTTGCACCGTCCAATAATTTTGTTCGACCAGGCGAGCTGACCAATATAGGAAAGGCTTGCGGAAAGGAGGAGTGGCAGCAATGGCAAAGATGAACGTATGGAAGCGGATGTTCCCGGTGCGGACGCACGAGGGCGCAGTGGCGCAAAAGGTGGACGCGAAGAGCGCACTCCGGCGCACGGTGCTCACCTGCCTGCTCTGGGAAGACACCTTCTACGAGAAGGGCAACGACATCGCGACGCGCATCGCCGCGCTCGCCGCCGAGAACAAGCCGGAAGTTGTGGCGGCACTCGCGCGGGAAGCACGCGGCGAAATGCAGCTTCGTCACGCGCCGCTCTTCCTCACGCGCGAACTCGCGCGCCGCAAGGGCGCGGGCCCGCTCGTGGCGGAGACGCTCGAGGACGTGATCCAGCGCGCCGACGAACTCGGCGAGTTCGTGTCGCTCTACTGGAAGGAAAAGAAGCAGCCGCTTTCTGCGGGCGTAAAGCGCGGGCTGGCGCGGGCGTTCACGAAGTTCGACGCCTACCAGCTTGCGAAGTACGACCGCGAGTCGGCGGTCAAGCTCCGCGACGTGCTGTTCCTCTGCCACGCGAAGCCCAAGGACGAAGCGCAGGCTGTACTCTGGAAGAAGCTCGTTGAGAACACGCTCGAATCTCCCGATACCTGGGAGGTTGCCTTGTCCGCAGGGAAGGACAAGCGCGAGAACTTCGAGAGACTCCTGCGCGAGGGCAAGCTGGGCGGCATGGCCGTCCTGCGAAACCTCCGCCTACTGCTGGCATCAGGCGTCGATCCGAAGCTCATTCGTGAGCGACTGGACAAGGGCGTCGCTCGCGCGCTGCCGTTCCGTTTCGTGACGGCGGCGCGTCACGCTCCGAAACTCGAGGACGCGCTTGAAAAGGCCATGCTCGAGGGCATCGCCGCATTCGAGCGGCTTGCGGGATCGACCGGACTCGTCGTGGACGTCTCCGGCTCGATGAACTACAAGCTCTCGAAGAAGGGCGAAACCACGCGCATGGACGCGGCGGCAGGACTCGCTATCCTGTTTCGTGAGAAGGCCGAGGAGTTTTCCATAGCGACCTTCTCCGACGCTTGCGTCGAACTGCCGCCCCGTCGCTGCTTCGCGTTGCGCGACGCCATCTTCGACTCGCAGGCGCACTCGGGGACATACCTCAAGCGCGCGCTGACACAGCTTCACGAGAAGGCGGAGTGGCGCGAACTCCATCGGCTCATCGTGATTACCGACGAGCAGTCGCACGACGGCATGCTGCGGGCCTGGACGCCGCGCGCGTACGTGGTGAACGTGGCCCCGTACAAGCACGGCATCAGCTACGGCAACGGCTGGACGCACATCGACGGCTGGTCGGAGCGCATCATCGACTACATCGCCGCGGTGGAAGCAGAAGCTGCGGCCTGACGATTCGTCTTTGAACTGAACAATTCAACCGGCGCAGCGGGGAAACTCACTGCGCTTTTTTTCATGGTGAGTGAGACGGAAGGATTGGTGATGACTCAGGTCGGTGCGGACATCGAGCTCAAAAATTCCATGTTGGACTTCGACTTCGACAGGCGGCTGATCAAAAGCTCCATAGCCTCGACTGTCGAGAGAGGGCTCAGAACCTTGCGCAGCACCCAGACGCGGCTCAACTCATCCGGCGGCAGGAGCAGCTCGTCCTTACGGGTGCCGGAGCGCTGAATGTCGATGGCCGGGAAGACACGCTTATCCGCGAGGCGGCGGTCGAGGTAGATTTCCATGTTGCCGGTGCCCTTGAACTCTTCAAAAATCACGTCATCCATGCGGCTGCCGGTATCGATCAGCGCGGTGGCGATGATTGTGAGCGAACCGCCCTCTTCCACGTGGCGCGCAGCGGCAAAGAAGCGGCGCGGGCGCTGCAAGGCGTTGGCGTCGATACCGCCGGAGAGCACTTTGCCGGAAGGTGGAGTGACGGCGTTGTACGCGCGAGCGAGACGCGTAATGGAGTCAAGCAGTACGACCACGTCGCGCTTGTGCTCAACGAGCCGCTTGGCTTTCTCTAAAACCATTTCGGCGACCTGGATGTGGCGCTGCGGCGGCTCGTC
>Ga0066651_10000576_pt1 | contig 11417 bp, 11 predicted proteins | sample GraSoiAngelo_100_FD_71410 | JGI IMG/M metagenome (GOLD analysis project Ga0066651, IMG submission 71410) | Grasslands soil microbial communities from the Angelo Coastal Reserve, California, USA - 14_0903_02_20cm | ecosystem: Environmental > Terrestrial > Soil > Grasslands | place: USA...
GGGATCCAGTTTGTCAGCCCGGTCCTGGCAGGTCCATTCGAGTTGAACGGTCTCTTCTCGGGCCGGCTCGATTTCATCTGCAACAAGCGGGACTTCGATTTTCAGATCTCGCTTTATGAGCTGACATCGAATGCCGATTACGTGCTGCTCTCGACCTACTGGACGCGAGCGAGCGCGGTGCGCGATCTCTCGCATCGTACGCTGCTCGAGCCGGGCGTCCGCCAGCAGCTCGATTATCACAGCGTTCGTCTCACCAGTCGTCTGATTGGAAACGCCAGCCGGCTGGTGGTGCTGATCAGCATCATCAAACAACCCGACATACAGATCAATTACGGGACGGGCAAAGACGTGAGCGACGAGACCATGGCCGACGCGAAGGAGCCGCTCAAAATCAGCTGGTACGGCGGGAGCTACATCGAGCTACCAGTAAGACGCCACTAGGTGTTACAGATACGCGGGCGACACAGTCATCTCTTGATATGTCTCCCGCCTCCGCCAGCACCGACCACCAGATCCGCGCCATTACCCTCGACGGGCAGAAATTCTTCGTCTGCCTGCGAGTCGGCTATGATGGAATCGAGCACGTCGGCCGGCTGCGGTTCACCGACGCGAAGACGGAGACCACCTACCAGGATCACGCCGCCATTCCGGGCATCAGCGCTCTCGACGCGGTGCGCAAGGCCAAGGAATTCTCGCCGAAGGAGATGGAGGCGCGTTGCCATCGTGCGCTCTCCGAGAAGCGCCGCTTCGGCAAGCTGCGCAGCGCGACCGACCGCATGATCGAGAAGATCAAGTACCTGAATCGGGTCGCGATCGACCTCAATAAGGGTCACCTGGACAGAGACGGGGGTAAGCAGGAGCTGGAGCTGGTCCAGGAACAGCTCATCGAGATCGTCCGCAGCCTGAAGGGGCACGCCGGCGTCGAGGATGAAGCAGACGAAACGGGATCCGTCTGAATCAAGGGTTGTGGGCTCTATGCTGAAACTTTCCAACCCTTTCGCCCGAACGAGTATCAAAGAGGTGTTGGTCCATAGAAAGCTTCATCACCCCTTTGGCTCCGGACAGTCGTATGATCGTCTCCGTCTCTGCCCTGCCCCTCCTCGGCCTTGCCCTCAATATCCAGCTCGTAGCCCAGACACAGCAGCCACCTGCGCGTATCGACGGGCGAGCGTCGCCCGCCGTTATCGCCCTGCCGACGGATACTAGCGCCACCGCTCTGCGGGCGGATGGGTCGATTAATATCGACGCTAAGGATGACGACGCAGCCTGGAAGAGCGCGCCGCCGATAACCCAGTTCCAGCAGTGGCGTCCGAACGAGGGCAAGGCGGCACGGTTCAAGACCGAGGCGAAGATCGTTTACGACGCGTCGAACCTCTACGTTTTCGTACGAGCTTTCGACCCCCACCCAGATAGTATCAAGAAGATCCTCGAGCGTCGTGACACTTTTACTTCGTCCGACATGATTTGGATCTTCGTCGATTCCTACCACGACAAGCGCACCGGTTACGAGTTCGGCGTCAACGCCGCCGGCGTGAAGATGGACCAGGCGATCTACGACGATGGCAATGAGGACGGTGCCTGGGACGCGGTCTGGGATGTCGCCACCCGCATCGACTCGCTGGGGTGGACGGCGGAATTCAGAATCCCGCTTTCACAGATGCGCTATAGCAGTAGTCGCGAGCACACCTTCGGCATCATGATCGATCGCGACGTCTATCGATACAACGAGCGCTACATCTGGCCGCTGCTCAGACAGTCGAAGCCCGGCTTCGTGTCGCAGTTCGGATCGCTTCACGGGATGGACGACCTGGAGAACCCACGCAAGCTCGAGGCAATGCCCTACGTCGTCACCAAGAACGCCTCGACGATCAAAAACAATGCGTTCACCCAGCAATCGAACCTGGCTGCGGGTGGTGACATCAAGTACCGCATCGCACCCAACGTCACCCTCGACGCTACCATCAATCCGGACTTCGGTCAGGTCGAGTCCGATCCCTCCGTGCTGAATCTTTCAGCGTACGAGTCTTTCTTCGACGAGCGGCGCCCCTTCTTCGTCGCCGGCCGCGGACTATTCCGCGCAGACGTCAATTGCAGTGCAGTGAACTGCTGGGGCGAGTCTTTATACTATAGTAGACGCATTGGGCGCACACCCGAGCTCGCCGGCGTCTACGGCGACACCGTACCGCAACAGCCGATCACCATCCTCGGCGCCGGGAAGCTGCTAGCGAGATTCCCCAAAGGGACGACGATTGGCGTGCTCGACGCCGTCACCCAACGTGAGAAGGGGCTTGGCGGCGCCACCTACGATCCCGCTACAAATTTTGCGGTGGTGCGCGCGACCCAGGACTTCCGGGGCGGCAACAGCGGAATCGGCACCATGATCACCGCAGTCAATCGCCGCATGGATTCCTGGTCTTCACCTTATCTCGCGTCCAGCGCGTACGTCGGCTCGATCGATTTCCGCCACCGCTTCTTCAAGAACACGTACGAGGTTTCGGGCAATTTCGATCACAGCCTGGTGCGCGGTTCGACCGCTATGATCTCCTCGCTGCAGAACAACGGCGTGCACCTTTATCAGCGACCGGATGGCGATCTTCCGCTGGACAGCAGCCGTACCGCGCTCGGCGGTGACGCCGAAGAAGTCAGGCTCGGCAAGATCGCGGGTCAGCATTTGATGTTCGAGTCCGCATTTTCGCGCCGCTCGCCCGGCTTCGAGGTCAACGACCTCGGCTATCTGCGCCGCGCCGACCAGCAATCGTGGAGCACATGGATGGGCTTCTTCGATCGCAAGACGCGCTTCTTTTATAATCGCTTCCAGTTGAACAACAACTGGTGGGAGTGGTGGACAACCGACGGCCTCCCGCTTGAACGGGCTTACAACTACAACACCCACATCACCTTCAAGAACTACTGGGGATTTCACCAGGGCGGGACGGTCGGTCAGCTGGGCAAGACCTACGACGATCGTCAGACTCGCGGCGGTCCGGCTGTTCGCCAGGACATGTACATCTCTCCGTGGGTGTCCATCAATGGTGACGACCGCAAAGCCATCGTGCCGTATTTCAGCGCCAACTATTTCGAGAGCTCTGACAAGAGAAACTGGTCGACGAACGTGGGCCCTGAGCTCAACTTCAAGATGATGGGTCGGTTCAGTACGGCGCTCTCCATGAACTGGTCGCACAACGTCTCGGACAACCAGTTCTTTGGTCAGTTCACCGACGCACTGAACGTTCGGCATTACACCATCGCGCACCTCGATCAGAAAACGACGTCGCTGACGGCCCGCTTCAACTACACCTTCACCCCGAACCTCTCGCTGCAGACCTACGCCCAGCCGTTCGTCTCCAAGGGGACTTACAGCAACGTTCGCCAGCTCTCGGCGAATCCGCGCGCGGACAACTACGACGATCGCTACGCTCCGTACAACGATCCATCGGTGACGAGCAATCCGGGCGGCTTCAATTTCAAGGCGCTGCAATCGAACGTGGTGCTGCGCTGGGAGTACAACCCGGGCTCCACGTTGTTCGTGGTCTGGAACCAGGGACGCCAGGGATTCAATGGTGTCGAAGGAGACAAGAGTTTCAGCGGCGACATGCGGGATCTTTTCCGACTGCACCCGGCGAACACTTTCCTGGTGAAGCTATCCTATTGGCTGAATCGGTGATGATGGACTCAAAGAGCAAAAGGGGACGTCGAGAGACGTCCCCTTTTGTTAACGAACTGCTGCAACCAGAAATCAGGTGCAGACGATTGCGCCGCTCGAGTTATCGCAGGTCTTGGAAGACTGCGAGTGAGTCGCAGTTCCCGTCCAAGTCTGCGGCGGGCCGGCATTGACCGTCGCCGTAACTGTCACGTTCTGCGACGGCGTGAAACCTTGAAGCGGCGTGGCACTGGTAGCCGTGCCAGCGAAGTACGCGCCGTTGTTGTCGGCTGCATACTGCTCTTCGTAAGTCGCCAGGTTGCGTAAATCAGACTTCATCGCAGCGACGTACGCCTTGTCCTTCGTATTGGCGAACTTCGGAATCGCGATCGCGGCAAGAATACCGATGATGACGACCACGATCAGAAGCTCGATAAGAGTAAAACCCTTCTTGCTGCGAATCATATAGTGTCCTTGAGTAAGGAAAGCGATTGGAGGAAAGCGGTGTCGGTATTACGGAGCCGACAGCGTGAAGACAACCGGCAAGCTATAGGTACCAGGAGCGTTGCTCGGCTGGGTGAAGCCAGCGGCCCAGACGGTCTTGAAGAAAGCCTGTGCTGCCAAGCCGTTCGTTGCGCTCGCACCGGACAGGAAGAGCGCGTCGGTCGAGCTGATACCGACGTACGTGCCGGCGACTGCATTCGACCAGGTCAGATCGCTGATCGGCTTGGTACCGCCGTTCGATCCGACGTAGGTCCAGTTCGCAGCATTGGTGGTCTTGACGTTGAGCGTCCAGCTGCGGTTCGCCTTGATCGTGAAGCTCGGGCCGGCGTCAGCGAGGTTCGCGCCGACTTCGACCTGGTCTGCTGTGGGCGAAGTGAGTGTGGTGGCAGCCGAGCTCATTCCGAGCTTGACCAGCGCGTTCACTGATACTGAAGCGGTGTTGGTCGTGTTGCAGCTACCAGCGTTGCCACTGCACTGTGCGCCTGCCTGGTTAACGCTGATGGCTGATCCAAGCACCATCGCGGCCAGAATGAAACGGGTCGCGTTCATCTAAGTTTTGCTCCGAGAAGTTGCGGGGTGATCGACAGCTCACGGTTGGAAAAGCTAGCTGTCCTTTCTACCGATAAGACGCGATGCCAAGGGTCTTCGCAACCGATTTTGCGTGATACATTTGTGTAAGTAGAATTACTCTAAGTGCTTATCAGACAAGGTCTTATGGGCATCACAAATATACGGTTTTCATGACCGCCTTGGCGATTTGCGAACGCGCTTGCACACTGCAAACGGCAAGGAAATTCTGGCCTGCCGGAAGCCACCTGGGCATGTTATGATGTGTCAACCTCGCTCGTTTTGAGCGAGTTGAGTCAATTCGGGGCGTAGCGTAGCCCGGTAGCGCGCCTGCTTCGGGAGCAGGAGGTCGCTGGTTCAAATCCAGTCGCCCCGACTGAAATTCAAACCCCGTCATGTCAAAGTGGCGGGGTTTTTTGTTAGGGGAAAAAATCAACAGAAGACTATTGGCAGCCGGCTGATGGCTGCCGGCGTTTAATGCGGAGCCGGTAACAATCCACCTCCGCTCCTAGCGAGGCTTGGCGCGCGCGGTATGTATAAGTGATGAGATTTTCGTCGCGAAGCGACGATTCATTCAACAGGGACAATTCCATGGGCACGAGCGCACGCAGCACGGTAAAACCGACCATCGTCCTCATTCACGGATTGTGGCTGACGCCAAAGAGCTGGGAAGGTTGGACGGATCGCTACCAGAAAGCTGGATACAAAGTGATCGCACCACCGTGGCCCGGGCTCGAAGGAGAAATCGAAGAAATACGTCGCAATCCTTCTGCGCTTAAGGCTCTCCGGCTCAAAACGGTAGTCGATCACTATGATCGAATCATTCGTAATCTCGACACACCCGCGATTCTAGTGGGCCACTCCTTCGGCGGTCTCATCGTGCAGATACTCGTCGATCGCGGACTCGGCGAAGCCGGCGTCGTCATCGACTCGGCGCAATCGGCAGGAGTGCCGGTGCTGCCATTATCCACCGTGCGCGCAACTCTGAGCGTGCTCGGCAATCCCTTTACGTTCAACAAGGCCGTTTCCCTCAGCCCGTCGCAATTCAATTACGCTTTCACCAACGAGCTCGATCCGGCTGAATCGAAGAAGATCTACGACCGCTATCAGGTTCCTGGATCGGCGCGCATCCTTTGGGACGGAGCTTTTTCGCTCCTGAACCCGAATGCCCAATCGAAAGTGAATTACGCCAACAAGAACAGGGCACCCCTCCTGTTCATCGCCGGCGGCAAGGATCACCTCGTTCCGCCGGCCGTCAACAAGGCGAACGTTCGCAGATACCAGAAGTCGAGCGCGATCACGGCCTATCGCGAGTTCCCCGGACGCACGCACAACACCGTCGGGCAAGCCGGCTGGGAGCAGGTTGCCGACTTCGCGCTCACCTGGGCGCTTGAGAATTCACATTATCCAGTCACCGTCGACGAAGTGAAAGCCGCTTTTGCTCCTTCTCCGGTGCTCTCCGAATCCGGAGAGCATGAAGCCCGGATGTGATCGACTGATGACGCCGATCTCGCGCGGCTTTCGTGGACGTCGGCAACCGGAGGGAGCCGCGGCTCGGCTCCCGCCCGGTCAATACGAGACGCGTGACTTCCCGGTGCTGTCGGCGGGTCCGACGCCGCGCACTCCGCTCTCGGTGTGGGATCTCACACTGCGCGCTCCCGACGGACAATCCGCACGCTGGACGTGGGACGAGCTCGTCGCGCTGCCGCGTGAGAAGGTCACCGTCGACATCCATTGCGTAACCAAGTGGTCGAAGTTCGGAACGAGCTGGGAAGGAATTGCGATCGACACCCTCATCTCCGCAGCCAGCGCGCGAGGCGTCAAAACGGCGTCATACGTAATGGCACGGTCGGATGGCGGATACACGACCAACGTTCCGCTGGCAGATCTCACCAACGGTCAAGGGTGGATCGCTTTCAATTACGGCGACGCTGCGCTCCCACCTGAACATGGTGGTCCGGCGCGCCTGCTCGTTCCACATCTCTATTTCTGGAAGAGCGCCAAATGGGTGCGCGAGCTGCGCTTCATGGAGAATGACACGCCAGGATTCTGGGAATCGCTGGGATATCACAACTACGGTGATCCCTGGCGAGAGCAGCGGTACGCCGGCGACGAGTGACTGCTCGGGTTGCCGCCACGCGGATCGAGTGGCGCCTGGCGACAGTGCTCGACGTCGTCCCGGAAACCCCCGGCACGCGTACGCTCCTGCTGGATGTGCCGGGCTGGCCCGGACACCGGGCCGGGCAGCACGTTGACGTGCGACTCACCGCTGACGATGGGTACCAAGCCGAGCGGAGTTACTCGATCGCTTCGCCACCCGAGGACGAGAAGCTCGCACTCACCGTGGAGCGACTGGTCGATGGCGAAGTCTCACCATATCTCACCGAGGAACTGCACCCGGGCGACAAGTTCGAGCTGCGGGGTCCGATTGGTGGGTACTTCGTGTGGGATCTGCCGAGCGGAGGGCCGCTCTTCCTGGTGGGAGGCGGGTCCGGGATAGTGCCGCTGATGGCAATGATTCGTCACCGGGATTCATCGCTCGCTGCCGGTGATCCTGACGCGCGCAAGAAATTGCCGACGCGCCTGCTCTACTCATCGCGCGCCTGGGATGAAGTGATTTATCGCGACGAGCTCGCTGCCTTGACCGCCAAGGATCCGACGCTCGAAGTCGTCCATACTCTGACTCGAAACCCGCCAGCCGGCTGGACAGGCTTTCATCGCCGCATCGACCGCGCGATGCTCGCCGAGGTTGGCTGGCCGGCAAGCGACACTCCGCGCGTTTTCGTTTGCGGTCCGACGCCGCTCGTCGAAGTAGTAGCCAGCACTCTTGTCGATCTCGGTCACCAGCCGGCGCTGGTGAAGACTGAAAGATTCGGCCCGACTGGAGGCCCGACGTGACACTGTTCATTATCTGCGAGGACTGACTGATGAAGAAAGGATCCAGGCAACCGAAGCGACGCACCGTCGCTGCTGATCGGTCAGCGGACTCGCTGCGCCTCGATGGAAACGCCGCTGCCGGTTTGCTGAGTGAAATCTTCGCGCCCGATTTGACGGCCGGGCTCGCGAAGTGTGCCGGCTGCGGAACGACGAGAGCCGTCGGCGCCCTGCACGTTTACTCGCACGGCATGGGAATGGTCGTGCGCTGTCCCGGGTGCGACGGAGTAGTTCTGCGTGTGGCGCGCACGCCCACGCGCCTGTGGCTCGACGCCAGGGGCGCAGTATCGATCGTGATTTCCGCGGGCAACTAAAAAACTAGTCGCAGTTGCGGGCGACGCGTTTCGCCTCCGGTGAATGTGGGAATAGCGAGACCGCTTGACGCGCGTATCCACGCGCCACGGAGCAGCGGCCGCGCCGCGAGTAGAGCTCGGCGACGCGCAGGTTGATGCGATAGCTACCGGGATCCCACATCGCGCCCGTCAGCCAGCCAGCTGTCATCCCACCCCGCCCCACTGCCATCATCGCGACCGTTTGCGTCACGCTGCGCGCCGTGGAGATGAGAGACGCCACAATAAGGGCCACTGCTGCGAGCCCCAGCCAGCCCGGCGTCATACCGACTTCTCGAACCGTACGGCGGATGCCGCTAGTTGCTCCAAGAATGCTCCACACCAGAAAGGCTGGCGCCGCCAGCACCAGCACGACGTCAAAGGCGCTCACGACCAGCGTGGCGACAACAGTCCCTGCGAGTACGCACTGAGCGAGAACATCGTCGGGATTGGCGAGATCGCCCCAGCGCCTGAGCGAAACGAAAAACAGAATTAGAAATGAGCCGAGTAACGCAGCAGTAGGAACGAAACCACGCTCGGAAATGAACGCCACCCAGTCACTGCTTGGCCACGGATTGGCGGTCATCCCATCGTCAGTAAGAGAGCGATCACTCGCCGGAGCAAAACGCACGTACTCAACCGGCCAATTACCGGGCCCAACGCCGAAGACAGGATTTGCCGCTGCCATGTGCAAGGAATTCCTGTACTGCGCCACGCGTCCGCGTCCGCTTCCCTTCTTGTAGTCGATCATGCCGCGCGCCGAATCGAGGTAGGGCGAATCGCTGTTCCAGTTGAGCGAGTTCGGCAAGACGATCGCCGCCATACTGCCAATCACTGCCGCCAGACTGAGACGAGCAAACCGACCGCCGACGTGTCCTTCGCGCCAGTATTTCCGCGAGGCGATCATCGGCACCAGCAGCAATACGACGGACGCAGCTACGGCGAGCCACGCTCCTCGCGAGCGCGAGAGCACGAGGGTCGCCGCGGCGAGCGCTCCGCCGATCGAGCCAAGTAGCGCTCCAAAAGGCGTGCGGGCGGTGACGGTGCACCAGACCAGGGCGGGCAGACCTATCACCACCATATGCGCAACGAAGTTGCGATTGCCGAAGGTGCCGCCCGGTGCGCGGTTGGTACTGAAGTATTCACTGTCCAACCCGTACGCCTGGCTGAGGCAAAAGATCGCTGCGCAAACCGAGGCAAAAGCCGCGGCAATCAAAATGGGCCGGTAGGAAGTGGGTGCCACGGAGCGTGCGCCCCAGAAAACGATCGCCGCCGAAATGCTCACACTCACCGAGCGTTGGGCGAGCCAGTAGTTGGTGGCAAAGAGAGAAGCCCCGACGCTCCAGAGGAGGAAGAGCGCCAGTAATCCGTCGACGACGTCAAATGACAGAGAGCGCCGCCGCGCAAACAGGGCCAGCGCGACAATCAGCGCTGCCGCGTGCAGCACCAGCTCCTTTGGTACGAAGTAGCGATCCAGCTCGAAGACCTTGTACGGCAGGGCGACGATTACGGCGAGTACGACCCCGGCCTGGATAGCTATTCTGATTACGCGGTCCGACATCGGGGGAAATATGCTCGGTCGCGTTCTTAACTGAAGAGTACGAGTCCCGCCAAAAAAAAAGCCCCGCTCGTTTGAGCGGGGCTTCTTGGAGGTGCAGTGGCATCCATCAGGTGCAGACGATCGCGCCGGTGGAGTTATCGCAGGTCTTGGAGGACTGCGAGTGAGTCGCAGTGGCCGACCAGGTCTGCGGCGGGCCAGCGACGATCGCAGCGGTGATCGTCACGTTCTGCGACGGCGTGAAACCTTGAAGCGGCGAGGCACTGGTAGCCGTGCCAGCGAAGTACGCGCCGTTGTTGTCGGCGGCGTACTGCTCTTCGTAGGTCGCCAGGTTGCGAAGGTCAGACTTCATCGCTGCGACGTACGCCTTGTCCTTCGTATTGGCGAACTTCGGAATCGCGATCGCGGCAAGAATACCGATGATGACGACCACGATTAGAAGCTCAATCAGCGTAAAACCTTTCTTGTTGGTCTTCATGTGAGAGTCCGGTGTTTTGGTGAATCGAGATGCACCGCCGATAATTTCGGAGCAGTGGAAGTGGCTCTATCGGAGGGTTGGCGTGCCCGATCCCTGCTCGGAGCACCTCGCTCGCATTTTCGCGATTTCTTCGAGCACAAGCTTCACTCAGAAGACGCGCCGATTCGACGCGTGGCAACAGGAAAAGAGCCGTAAAACGGGGCTCTCGATTTAAGATTCGTGCCGTTAGTTACCAGCGCCAGCGCCCGATTTTCACTGTAGCAAAAATGTGAACTAAAATGACGAAATCGTCATGCGATGCTGGTATCAGGGTTTCCCCCGGGCAATCAAAAGGCGCCGGCCCGCTCCGTTGTCGCGTTCAGCCGCGACGGAAAATCGAGCCGAGTACTCCTCCCGAAACTCCGCGCGCCTGATTGACGCGCCGCAACTGCTCGAGCTCGTCTTTGTCGAGCCAAATTCCGCCGCACTCACTGCATTCGTCGATCCTGACGTGCTCGGTGTGATTCTCCTTGAGGTCGGCACCGCAGCGCGGACACTTGTTCTGATGGGCTTTCCGCTCGGCGTTCTTGCGCTCGGCGTCGAGCTTGAGGCGCATCTCGTGGATGATCTCGAGATTGCGCTTACCGAAATACTCTTCTTCGTTCCTGCTTGGTTTCTCGTCGATCGGCATCGATGTCTCGCGTCGCCTTATCGAAAATATATAGCCGAATCGCGCGCAGGTTCGTAAGGTTCCCATTAAGAAAGCCCGGCATCTTATCGAGGCCGGGCTTGGTTGACGGAGGTAAGAACGACTAAGGAGTGGCGCTACCAAAGAAGATGTCGAGGTTAATGGGTGGGGGGCCGTAGAATTTTCCCACTCCTGTCCAGGCAAAAACAGCCCTGGTAGGAAGCGAGACGATTCCGTTGTAGTCTCCGATGAACGGCCGGAAGCCGCTACCACTTGGCACACCATACTGCGCCGGATCATACCCTGTGCGCGTGACGCGCTGAGTAACGAATGTGGCACCCTGAGCCGTGCTCTGGCCGGAGCCGTAAGTAATATCGACAAGGGTGTTGTTGCTGTAGCTGCGGTCCTCAGAGATGAAATCGATGCGGCCGCTGGTGCGATCAACGCTCATCTCAACGTTCAGTCGATCGCCGCTATTGCCGGGGGCCATCGGAACGGTTTTCCAAGCGCTCCCATCCGTGATACTGCCCTGCGGAGCAAAAGCAAGAAAGAGCTGCGCCCGGCCATCGACGATATCGGCAAAGGCTACATAAAGGCGCCGACTGACTGAGTCAAAGGCGGGCACGGGATACGATCCCGGCCCTCTGAACGGTGTCCCGGCGACATTGAAGCAAAAAGGCGGAAACAGGCAAACGGGATTCCTGAATTGAGCGAATTGAACGGGAGGACTCCACGTGACG
>Ga0066651_10000588_pt1 | contig 11345 bp, 10 predicted proteins | sample GraSoiAngelo_100_FD_71410 | JGI IMG/M metagenome (GOLD analysis project Ga0066651, IMG submission 71410) | Grasslands soil microbial communities from the Angelo Coastal Reserve, California, USA - 14_0903_02_20cm | ecosystem: Environmental > Terrestrial > Soil > Grasslands | place: USA...
CATGCCTGCGGGGTACGTCAACCAAACTGGGTACCAATAGGATTCAATCTCGCGTGTGGCGGGCCACCGCGAACTCGCGCCGCCGTCAAAATTTTCAAAACTCGGCGGATTCAACAGCAATGTCTTCATTACATCCGGCATTCTTCACCCTCAGCCTTCGCGTTCTAAACTTGGCCGTCTCGAATACTTGGCACTTGGTCTGTTTTGCAAAAGGGAAGGGCCGCGCATTCACGCGGGGCTTGGGCTCCCCATCTATGGATACTAGTTTACCTGACTTCGTTGCATCGCCTCAAACCTTATCTCTCATTGGGTGTTAACTGACAGCGAACGGCTATTAGCCTCATTAAATGGAGTTTGCAGGCCCGCTCTTGGCGGATCGTCCTCGGGCGCCAAGCACTTCATCCGCGGACACTGAGAGCAAATCCCAAATCCGTTCTACCCAGTCGAGATGCTCCGGTTTCATGAGCACGGAGCGCAAGCAAGTGATGGTCTCGCGGTCCCGCTTCGTCGCTCCCAGACCCCCTTGCCAAAAAAGAGCCGGCAATTCCGCCACTGCCAGATGCAAATCGCGCTTCGCCGCAGCCTCGAATATCTTGCGGCTCAAAAATGAAGCCTCGCTGACGCTAGCCGCTCTCGGCGCAAAAACGACAATGTCCAGTTCCGGTGGGAAGGCGGCCACAAATCGCGCATCCGTGCGCAGCTTTTCGAAGAGGGCCAGCGCCGCTTTCCTTCCGTGTTCCAATCCCCACGCAAACTCGCTGCCTTTTTTCAGCGGTAGCAATCTCTGCGTCGCCCACAGAGCCGCCGCAGCCGCACCCGGTCGCGAACATTCCAGGCTGATCTCACCCAAGTGCAGCTCCGCGGAGCTGAAATAGGTGTACGGCGAATCGTGCTTGTACAATCGGCCGATTTCGGCGTCGCGAAATAGCACGCAGCCGCAACCGTAAGGTTGCAAGCCGTGTTTGTGCGGATCGATCACAACGGATTCCACTTCTCCAATCCGTGCAAACACCCGTTTGGCATCTTCCGCAAGATTCTCCGTCAGCACGAAATAGCCGCCGTACGCCGCGTCTGCGTGAACTCGGAATCCATGTCTTTCTCGAAGCGCAAGGATCTCCGGCAGCGGATCCACCGAACCTGTTGCCGTCGTACCCATCGTCGCTACAATGGTCCCAACGTCGCCGCATTCCAGCCGCTTCCCCAGCGCGTTCGCGTCCATCCGTCCCCGCGCATCGCAGGGCACCGTTTCGAACGGCAACTGTAGAACGCCGCTAATCCGTCCGTGCGTGTAATGAGCTTGGTCACTGGCGAGAATCTTCTTTCCCGGATGTAGTCGCCCGGCAACCCACAGGGCCTCGAGATTCGCCATCGTTCCGCCACCGCATAGGTGTCCAAGAAACTTCTTCCACCCAAACATGCCGGCGATCTCCGCAACCGCTTCTTTTTCCATCGCGGAAGTCGCTCGCCCGCCATCCAGCGCGTGGTTGTTTGGATTGATCCACATAGCCAGTGCGTACGCCAGCCGCGCCACGGGGTGCGGCGGCTTCAGCATCTGACCCGCATATAAAGGATGAAAATAAGGGTAGTTGTCCTGCAGCCGCTCCGCCGTCGCCTCAAGTACTTCTGCAAGACGCGCCATTTCCGGCGATTCATCTTGAAACGCAGGCAATTTTGCGAAGCCCTTGTCGAGCTTGCTCGCAACCTCGGAGAACACCCTCAAACTCTCGCGATCGAGCATCCCGAGTCACCAATCACTTTTTCACTGCCACACCTTATCCAACTGCCCTGCCGTCTTTAGCAATTCCAGTTGCGCCTGCTGCTTCTGGAAATTTGCATCCAGATACGCCATCCACTTTTCGTTCTCTTCGAGCCTGGCCTTTTCGACCTCGCGCAGATTCAGCTTCCCTTCCGCGAACTGCGCCTGTTCCACCGCCACGTTTTGCTGCGCAAGCTGCAATTCCAGCCGCGCTACCTCTTTCGCTGCCTCTCTCTCGCGCACTTGCCGGGTCTTTTGCCTGACGTCCGCGGTCAATTCCGCTTTCTTGTTCGTCAGGTTGACCCTGGCTGCTTCCAGGTTTATCTCCGCCATTCCCACTGCTGCTTTCGTCTGCGCGCTGAAGATCGGCATGTGCACATCGATTCCTGCATTAAAATTGTTCCGCTGAAAGGTCGTAAAAAACTGCGTGTAGTTGTTGAACTTCGCCAGCACGCTGTACACGCTCACGAGCTCCAGCGTCGGCCAATAACCTCGCTTCTCGCCCTTCAACCGGAACTCTTTCGCTCGAAGGTCGGACTCCGCAAGCTGCAATCCAGCGTTGCGCGTTATGGCCATCGCCACGAGGTTGTCTCCCGCCTGCTCTGCTTCCCCGGGCAACTCCTCCGGTGTGACTTCGATGGACTGCGTCTCCGGCAATCCAAGCTGGGATCTCAGAAAAACTTCCAGCTCATCTTCCCGGCCCTCGAGTTGCAAAATCCTTTGGACCACCTGCGCTTTTGTCAGTTGTGCTTTCGTCACTTCCACCGGCAGTTCGTATCCTTCCCCCTGCCGCTCCTGCGTCACCTGCAGAATCTTCTCCGCGCTCTCTTGCTCTTTTCGCAATAGCTCAAGCGAATGCCGTACCTTCCCCAGTTCTAGATACGCCATCGCCGTTCGCGTGATTACGCTGTTCTTTGCATCCTCCAGCACAATCTTTTGTGCTTTGGACTGTTCCTGCGTCTCCTTCGCCTGGCCGCGCAGAGGCTCGTTCAGAACTTGTTCCGTGTACGAAACGTTGAAGATCGATGGCGCCCGTCCGCCCGGCGTTTCCGGTATTCCGTATGTGTATCCTGCTCCAGAGCCCGCATAGAGATTCGGCATGAACTGTGCCTTGGTGATCTTCGCGGCGCGGTCCGCCACGCTCGCTTGAATCTTTGCCACTTGAATTTCTTTGCTGTTCTGCAGTGCCATCTGAATCGCGCGCTTCAGCGTCAGGGCCATTGGCACCGCATCCTTGGGCGCCTCCTGTGCCGCAGCTTGGCTCGCATTCGGCACGGACGCTTCTTGCGCACTCGCAGCTCTAACGCACAACGTCAGCAGCACAATCGTCCCTGCAACGCGTCCCAGTAAGTGCATTTTCATGCTCCTTCTTCGCCAAACCCGCTTTAGTATTGAAAAACAAAAGGGCCGCCAATCGCCGCCCGTTCACTTCCCCTCCCTACTGCCCCGGGCCCTCCTGTTGCTTCACTCATATCTCAGAGACTCGACTGGTTGCAGGCTCGCCGCCTGATTCGCAGGCAAGTAACCGAAAAACAGCCCCGTGGAACACGACACCACGAACGCAATGATCACGCTCAGCGGCGACACCGGAACCCGCAAATTTCCCGGCAAAAACGATTGGATGGTCACTGGTATCGCGATTCCAATCAAAATTCCGAGAACCGCCCCGCCTCCGCTGATCACGAGCGATTCGACTAAAAACTGGTACATAATTTCACGCCTCGCCGCTCCAATAGCTTTGCGGATTCCGATCTCTCTCGTCCGTTCGGTCACCGTTACCAGCATGATGTTCATGATCCCGATTCCGCTGACCAGCAGCGCGATCGCCGCTATAATGATCAGCACAATCGTCAGCCCCAGCGAAATCTTTCTCGCAACATCCAAAATTGCTATCAGCGTGTGCACCTCGTAACCTGCATCGGCAGGGTGGCGGCTGCGCAGCAATTGCCCCAGTTGTCGCTCTACGCTATCGACATCTTCATGTTTTGCCGTTTGTACGTACAACGTCCGAAGTGCATCGGTACCCGTGTAGTACTTCATGAGCGTGAAGGGGATGATGACCGAATCATCGTGAATTTCCGATTGCCCGAACGTTGATACTCGTTCTCGAAAAACGCCGATGACTGTAAAGGTTAATTCCCCCATACGGACGTCCCTTCCCACGGGATTCTCCACCCCGAATACGCGCCGCGCGAGATGCTCGGAGATTAAACAGAATTTATTGCGCATCTCCATGTCCACGGAATCGAAATAACGTCCGCGAAAGATCACCAATCGGCGAATCATTTGGTAACCTTCCGTCACGCCAATCAGATTTACAGGCACCGAAACACCGCCCACCACTACTTCCATCGGCAATTCTCGAATCCCTGCCACCTCCACCACTGCGGGGAGGCCGGATTTCACTGCATTCAAGTCCCCATAAGTTATCTCGTAGCTCAGCGGTGGGGCGATGTCCGAGCTTCTGACCAACTCCGCCCACAACAGGTTCGAGCCCACAGCCTCAATCTGCGAAATGACAAATTTCTGGCTGGTCAGCGCCACAGTGACCACCAGGACGATGGAGGCGCTCCCAATAATCACTCCTAACGATGTCAGAATTGCGCGCAGCTTATTCGCGCGCAGCGCGTCAATCGCCACCGATATTGTTTCGCGAATATCCATCGTTGTCTTTTGACCGGAATTTTCCGGCAGCCTCGGATAAAACTCTTACCCCTTCTTCAGCCGCTTTAGTGCTTCCTGCGCCATTTTGTTTTTTGGATCCAGTTTCAGCGCGCTTTCAAACTCCTGCGCGGCCTCTTCCATCTTGTTCTGATCCTCGAAAAGTCGCCCCAGCCACGCGTGCGCCGCAGCCGGCCGCGGATATCCCGATCGCGTCGGCGCTCTTTTCGCATATTCCTTGAGCAATCGTTCCGCTTCCTCGGAGTCTTCCTTCTTCAAAGCCAGCGCAACGCCGCGGTAAAACTTCTCTCTCAGGTCGCTCGGCGCCACGCGTTTCCCGGCATCCGCAACCGCCAGCAGCCGCTCCGGCTGGCTGCGTTTGACGGCATAGTCGCCGATGTCGTAAATCAGCTCCGCGGATTTTGGATTGCTCTCCAGCGCCGTTGTGAATTCCTCGTCCGCGGCCGCGAAATCTTTCTTTTGTCGCCGGCAATTCCCCTTCGCGTAATGCCCTTCCGCGGCATCCATCTCCGTCAATTGCTCGATCTGCCGTACTGCCTTGTCTTCACCGCCACCCACAAGACCGGGAGCGCTACAATCGAATTCGATCAGCGCCTGCCGCGCCGAAAAATTCTTTGCGTCCAGCTGCACTGCCGTCTCGAACTCTTTGCGTGTCTTCTTGGCAAGCGATATCGCCGAAAACCAGCTCGCGTGATCGGCCTTTTCCCCGTACGCTCTCCCCAGCCACTCGTGGTAGATCGAATTCTGCGCGTCAATGGCCACTGCCCGCTCCGCGCTCTTGATTGCTGCGTCATGTTGCTGCAGTTCCAAATAACTTTTCGCCAGCAGCAATTGCACGTCGGCATTTTGCGGATCTTTTGCTGCAGCCGCCTGCAACGCTTGAACGGCCTTCACGTAGTCGCTGGCTTCGTAAGCATGCCGTCCCGCTTCGAGACTGGCATCTTGTTTGATGGTTGCGGCCGCCATCGCCGTGCTCGCGATAAGCAGAACCGCAAGAGGCCATTTCGTTCCGTTAACCATTCCTTGGTCCCTGGAAAACGGCTGCTTCCGTCGTAACGACGATCACCGTCATCCCATCGCGCAAATCCACGTCTCCGGGAAGTGCCACCAATTCCCCTTCTTGCAGACCGCTCACCACTTCGTAGTTCGTGGCGTCCGCGATGCCTACATGAATCTCTCGTTTTTCAAGCGTCGATTTTCCCACGCCCAGTTGGCTCTTTCTCACCACGAAAACATAGCGCCTGCCGCCGTCCGCTTCCACCGCCCCTCGCGGAACTGACAGCACGCCGATCCGTTCCCGCGAATTGATACGCACGTTCACGTTAATATTCGGCAACAATTCCAAATTGTCGTTATTCACTGCGCAGAGCAGCTCGCCCACACTCCGGTTTTGATGCGGCACCACTTGTTTCGGAACCGTCTCCGTCTTTCCCGTCCATGTCTTGCTCGGCAGCGCGTCCCAAGTGATTTTCACCGGCTGGTTCGTTTCCAGTGCGCCCAATTCCGGCTCGTCGATGAACGCACGCACGCGCACCTTGTGCAGGTCCGCCATCTCCGCAAGTAAATCACCCACCTTCACGTAATCCCCGGCCTTCAACGGCGTCGATTCGGCGCTTCTTCCGAGCGAGTACAGCGTCCCATCCGCCGGCGCGGTGATGCGCCCCTGTCGCACTTTTTCCTCAAGGGCGGCCACTTCGTTTTGCACCTGCTGCAAACGGAGCGGTGTCTGATCGGTGTCCAGTTTCACGCCGCGTTCAAACTCCTGCTTGACCGCTGTTAATCTGGCCACCTCAGCCTGCGCCTTGATCAGGGCAAGGTCGTTCGCCGCAAGCTCATCCTGCGTCGCCGCCTGCTGCGCGATCAGCCGCTGCAATACATTGTTGTTCTTTTGTAGCTGGTCGCGTTCCGCCTGAGCTTTCGCCAGGTCCCCTGTGACCCTGGCGGCTTCATCAATTTTTCCGCCTGCTCTTGCTGCCCGCAGATCGTCCTCCGCTTTCAGGAGTTTTGCCTGCGCTTCCGCCAACTGCGCTGCCGCGTCCTTAACGTCCAGTTCCAGCAGCAGTTGCCCCTTCTTCACGGTCTGCCCTTCGTGAACGCTTATCTTCAGTACAAATGTATCCAGTTGCGCTCGCATCACGTACGGGGCGATGGGCTCGACCTTTCCGTTGCTGTTGATGGACGACACCAGATTCTCGCGCACCGGCGTAACCGCCGAAATCTTCGGCACCGGCTTGCGTCCGCTCAGCTCCACAAGCACAAACGCCAGCACTGCCGCCAGCGCCAGGTAGAGCAAAATTCGATTTCGCAGCTTGCGATCCATTTCTTCCTATTCCGCGCGGTCCCACACTTCGAACTCTGCAAGACGCACGGACGCATCCCTCGGGTGCGGCATTTCTGTTACATGTCCGTGGCTTGCTTGACCCCTGTCCAATAGGCGTCAAGTCATTTCATTCTAGCAAGAGCAGTGCGGCTTTCTCTAGATTCCTCGCAGGTGTTGTTTATTCTGCGCACTGCCCCCTTCATCCATTTCTCGAATCAGTGATCTCCCATATCTAAGGGATGCGCTTGCTACATCCTATGGATGCCGCCAGCTTTTTTGGACGCCATACTGCACCGTGCTAGAATTCCCTCATGTCCACCGAGAGCGTTCCTGAAAAGTCTGCCGCTCCTTCCACGGGCGGCCTGCCCAAATCGCCCCAGCCTGGCGCCGTTATCAGTCCTGTCATCCACCGCGTGTGCATCCAGTGCAACAACATGTTCCGCGTCACTCCTGACCGATTTGATGCCAAGCAATGCCCCGTCTGTCACAAGGGATGATCCGCGTCTCTCGCCCTTTCGTTTCCTTCCCTATCCCTGCCTGCCCCTTTCCCTTGCCCGTAACATTTCCCCGCCGCCTGCGTAGTACACTCTGAACGCTGTTTGCCCTGTCTTACCAATTCAGTTAGGGGTCCTTTGATGATCGAAGCTCGTGGCCTGTCCAAGCGCTTCCAGGACAAGAAACGCGGCGAAATCCGCGCCGTCGATAACGTCAGCTTTACTTGCCAACCCGGCAAGATTTACGGCCTCCTGGGCGCTAACGGCGCGGGCAAAACCACTACTCTCCGCATGCTCGCCACCATTCTCGAGCCTACCGACGGCACCGCCATCGTCTGTGGCCACGACGTCATCGAGCAGCCCGAAAAAGTTCGCGCCAACGTCGGTTTCCTTTCCACGGCTACGGCTCTCTACCCTCGCCTCACTGCCCAGGAACTGGTCGAATACTTCGGCCGCCTCAATGGTTTAGACGAAGCCACGCTCAAAAAGCGTGTCGACAACATCTTTAACCGTCTCGACATGAACGGCTTCCGTGACCGCCGGTGCGACAAGCTCTCCACCGGCATGAAGCAAAAAACTTCCATCGCCCGCACTCTCGTCCACGATCCGCCTGTCATGATCTTCGACGAGCCCACCAATGGCCTCGATGTCATGACCGCGCGCACCATCACCGCTTTCATCCACGAATGCCGCAACAACGGCAAAACCGTCATCTTCTCCACGCACATCATGAGCGAAGTGGAAAAGCTCTGCGACACCATTGGCATCATTCAATCCGGCAAACTTCTCTCCGAGGGTACTCTCGCGCAGCTTCGCGATCAGCATCACGAACAGGATCTCGAGGACATTTTCGTCAAAGTCGTCGCTCCCCACTATGTTTCCGCGGAGGCTAACTAAGATGTCTGCGCGCAATATCGGCATCGTCTATCGTAAAGAGCTGACCGAGGCTCTCCGTGACCGCCGCACGCTCATCACCATGTTTGTTCTCCCTCTCATCATTTTTCCGCTTCTCAGCGTTGGCTTTGGCGCCATGATCGCCGTGCTGATCGGAAAGGCGAAAGAAGAAAGCCCCAAGGTCATGGTCATCGGCGGCGATGATTCGCCCGGTGTTCTCGCAGGATTGAAAAGAGTGCCAAAGATTCAGGTCGTTCCGCTGGAAGCGAATTGGAAGGACGAAGTCGTCAACAAGCAGGTTCCCGTGGTCGTCGAAATCCCCGAAGGCTTCGAGCGCAATCTCGCGAACCAAAAGGAACAAACCGTCCTCATTCACGACTACGAGGGCGATCTGAAATCCGAAATCGCCAAGAACAAAATCGAGAAATACTTCAACGACTATCGCGACTCCGTCGTCAAGGACCGCCTCGCCGCCAGGAATCTTCCCGTCAGCATCCTCAAGCCGTTCGCGATCAAGCCGCACAATGTTGCCCCACCTGAGAAGTCCGGCGGTGCGCTCTTTTTTGGCGGCTTCATCGCCTACATCGTCGTATTTCTATGCCTGAACGGCGGCATGCATCCTGCCATGGACCTTACCGCGGGCGAAAAAGAGCGCGGTACCATGGAAACCATCCTTTCCAGTCCGATCTCGCGCTCGCATCTGGTCCTTGGCAAGTTCCTGTTGGTCCTCACAACCGCGCTGACCACTGCCGCGCTCTCCGTCATCTCGATGGGCATTTCCTTTGCCATAGCCAACGCCCTGCAGACCAAGCCCATCCAGGCCGGCGAAGCTGACACCACCCTCCACATCGGATTTGGCGCGGCGCTTTCCGTTTTCATCATGGCGGTTCCCCTGGCGGTCCTCTTCTCGTCCGTACTCATCACTATCTCGACCTTCGCCAAGAGCTACAAAGAAGCGCAGAGCTACATCATGCCGCTCATTTTCATCGTCATCATCCCGGCGATCGCGGCGATGCTGCCCGGCGTGGAGCTCACTCCCAAGCTCGCGCTCGTTCCCATCCTCAATGTAAGTCTGCTCTGCAAGGAACTTGTGATCGGCACTTACCACTGGAACTACATCGCGATCATCTTTGCGTCCACCTGCGTCTACGCTTCCGCCGCCCTCTTCCTCGCCATCAAAATGTTCCAGCGCGAATCCGTCCTCTTCCGCTCTTAACTTGTAAACACACCCTTTTAATGCCCCTATCCGCAGACTCTAAAAAGGCGCACACTAGCTTCGAGGTCATACCCATGGTTGCTACCGCCGGTGTCTGGAAGAAAAAGTGCGACACTTTGAGAACTAGGAGGAATTCCCTCTTCGCTGCCTACACTAAAGATCCGCAAAATATCTCTTTGGCCCGCGAAATCAAGGCTCTCGACGACGAAATCGCCGACTGCACTCAGCACGTCGAACAAGAACGCCGCGCCGAGCAGCGCGCCTCTTCTGCAGCCGCCAAACTCCTGACCACTTCAAAGTAATTCCAAAAAAAGGTATATCATCTGTGTCCGCTGCCCACTCGGAGTCCAACGGGCAGTCCGAGTTTAGAGCGAAAATGAGAAAATCTACCTTTCCCGCGCTGATCCTGCTGCTGTCGTTCTCTCTCTCGATGTCCCCTGTTCCGATGCAGTCGGAGGCAGAGCAACATCTTCTGTATGTAGCCAGTCCGGGTGTCCGCAATTACGTGGAACATGGCGGCGTCGGTATCCTCGTTTTCGACGTGGACAAGGGATATAAGTTTGTCCGCCGCATAAAAACCTGGAGCGTTCCGGACGGCGAAACGCCGGAAAACGTCAAGGGCATCGCCGCAAGCGCGGCGACTGGCAGGGTCTACGTTACATCCCTGAATCGGATGATCGCCATCGACGCTCTCAGTGGCAAGGACATCTGGGACAAGACTTACGAAGGCGGATGCGACCGCATGGCAATTTCGCCTGACGGCAAAACCTTGTATGTTCCGCAGCTCGAGGGAACAGCATGGCACGTCGTGAATGCGATGACCGGGGGTGTGATTGCAAAGATCGACGCAAAGCCCGGTTCGCACAATACCATTTATTCGTCGGACGGTGAGCGCGTCTACCTGGCGAGCCTGAGGTCTCCTGTTCTTTCGGTGGTGGATGCAAGAACGCACCAGATCGCAAGCGAAGTGGGCCCATTCGACAATATGATCCGTCCGTTTACGGTTAATGGGAGCGACACGCTGGTTTTCGTCAACATTAATGGCTTGCTGGGCTTCGAGGTAGGTGATCTGCGGACAGGCAAGAAGCTATACCGTGTGGAGGTTTCTGGCTACTCGCAGGGTCCGGTCAAGCGTCACGCATGCCCGAGTCATGGAATCGCTTTGACTCCTGACGAGAAGGAACTTTGGCTCGCGGACTGTGCGAACAACGCTATTCACGTGTTCGATGCAACAGTGATGCCGCCGAAGCAAGTCACCACCATCAAGGTCCGGGACTGTATTGGTTGGGTGAGCTTCAGCATGGATGGGCGATTCGGATATTCTTCAACGGGCGAGATCATTGATGTGCGGACCAAGAAGATTGTAGCGGCGCTACAGGACGAAACCGGCCGCCAGGTGCAGAGCGAAAAACTGCTTGAACTTGCGATCGAAAACGGCAAAGTAATTCGTGCCGGCAATCAATTCGGCGTTGGCAGGAAGCAAAAGTCAACGGACTAGGCGGAAGCAACTCCTCCAAAAACCCGCCCGCAGAGTCGCCTAGCCCACCGACCGTCATTCCGAATGGTGCATGCGCCAGATGGCGCTCTTCTCCGCGGCTGGAAAGTCCGCCCGAAAAATCCCAACGGGATCTGGGTTCTGCTGTTTCACGGCGTCGCCGACAACCGCATCGGCGTAATCGGCCAGTCGGAATTCCTTCTCCGCGCCGGCTACAGCGTCGTCATGATGGACGCCCGCGCTCACGGAGCCTGCAGCGGCCCTATCGCCACTTATGGCTGGCTCGAACGCACTGACACCCGCGCCATCATCGACGCGTTGCTTTCTTCGCTAGTGAGTCGGTGTCTTTCGATTCAATGGCGCGGGCCCGGTGGGCCGGACAGTCCGCCGCCAAAACATATCTTCGCGCTTGGCGAATCCATGGGCGCGGGAATCGTCCTGCAATCCGCGGCCGCCGATCCGCGTATCGAAGCCGTCGTTGCCGAAGC
>Ga0066651_10000594_pt1 | contig 11312 bp, 10 predicted proteins | sample GraSoiAngelo_100_FD_71410 | JGI IMG/M metagenome (GOLD analysis project Ga0066651, IMG submission 71410) | Grasslands soil microbial communities from the Angelo Coastal Reserve, California, USA - 14_0903_02_20cm | ecosystem: Environmental > Terrestrial > Soil > Grasslands | place: USA...
TCGCGCTCAATGACTACCTCCGCGCGAGCGGCGAGACGGTGCGCGACGTGACCTATGAAGTGACCGTGAACGGGAAGCCGATCGCCACGAAGACGGTGACCGCGAAACAGCTCCTCGACGCGCCGAGCCGCTTCTCCGTCGATCCGTCGATCCTCCGCGACACCGACCAGGAAATTCGCATCCGCGCGAACGCGCCGGTGTACTTCTCGGCCGAGGCGCGGTTCGTGTCGCTCGAAGAGCCGGTGAAGGCGGCGGGCAACGAGCTGTTCGTGAAGCGCGAGTACTTCCGCCTCGCGCCGAAGCCGACGCTGCTCAAAGGCGTCGTCTACGACCGCATCCCCCTCGGCGACGGCGACGCCGTGATCAGCGGCGAGCGCGTCGAAGTCGTCGACACGATCGAGACCAAGAACGACTACGAGTACCTGCTGTTCGAAGACCTCAAGCCCGCCGGCCTCGAAGCCGTCGAGCTGCAGAGCGGCCAGTCGCTCTACGCGACGAACAAAGACGGCGTCTCGCAGTGGATCTACCAGGAGCTCCGCGACCGCAAAGTCGCGATGTTCGCCGACCGGCTCATCCAGGGCACATGGACGATCCGCTACACGCTGCGAGCGGAAACGCCGGGCGAATTTCACGCGCTGCCGCTGTTGGGCCACGCGATGTACGTGCCGGACGTGCGGGCGAACGGGGAGGAGGTGCGGGTGGTGGTGCGGGATCGGTAAGGCGCGGACGGCTCTTGTGGAGCGGCGGCCGCTTCGGCCGCCAATTTCTCGCGAGATCCCGGCGCCCGGGAGCGGGCGCCCGGGGGGCAGGTTAGAAAACCTGCCCCACACCGCGCGCTCCACAGCCGCTCCACAGCCGCTCTACAACCGCTCCACAAGGACCGCCATTTATAAGATCACAATAACATTGACAAGCACAGCGATCACGAACATGATCTTCGTTCAATGAAGTGCGGTCGCCGGGTCCTTCCGCTTCTATTCATCACCGCGACGCTTGGCGCGCAGCTGCCGCCGATCGGGCAGCCGTTCGCGCTGACGAACACGCGTTACGGAACGACCGGCGGCACGCCGGCGCTGCGCACGAACGGCCGCGACGCGTTTCTCTTCTGGACGGGCACGAAGCTCCGCGTGACGCGCCTCGGACAGCCCGACAGTACCGTGGGCCGTCCTGTCTTCGACTTCGACGTCATCGATCGCCAGTACTTCGATGCGGTGTGGACCGGTTCGCATTTCCTCGCCGCGGCAACGCATCGGGTCGACTTCTATCGCATGTCGGCGCGGCTGGTCGATGCGAGCGGTGCACCGGCCGGCGACGCGTTTTCGATCGAGGGCGCGGAGCACGCGCTGTGGCCGCGCATGGCGTTCAACGGCAGGAACGTGCTGCTGATCATCGACGGCACATCGATATTGCTCACGCCGGACGGAGTGCAGGCCGCACCGCCGGTCGTGTTCGAGCGCCGCATCACGCAAGGTCCTCCGCTCGTCGCATCGAACGGAAACGGATTCGCCGTCGTCATCCCGATGAGCAGCGGGCCGGTGCTGTCGATGTTCGACGCCGAAGGACGTCTTCTTTCGCAGCGCAATCTCAGCGATGTTTTCGGCGGACGCATTGCGCTCGCCAGCGACGGCAACCGCTTCCTGTTCGCGGAGGCGGTCGACAACGTCATTCGTACGACGCTCATCGCGGCGGACGGCAGCATCGGCACGACGTCGACGCTCGAAGTCGCGCCGAGCACGTTCTTCTTTGCGCCCGAGGTCGTGTGGAACGGATCGCGTTGGGTGTTCGCGTATCGCGATCCGAACGGACGCGGAACGATCGTGGCCGAGGCGGATGCGGATGCGCGATTCATCACGTCGCGGCGCACGGTCGAGAGCCCCGAGGGAACGATCGTCGCCGTCGGTCCGCGCGTGGTGGTGTCGTGGATCGGCATCGGCGGATCCATTCGCGCGGCGGAGCTTCCGGCAGTCAACGGCGAGCCTGTTTCGTTCGCGGCGACATCGCAGCTACTCCTCGCGACGGCCACGTCATCGGACGCGATGCTCGTCGTGTGGAGCGACACCGGCGGCGGCCGCTCGGCGATCCGCGCGGGGATCCGCACGCGTGATGGACGGTGGCGCGAGCGCGAGATCGCGTCGAGCGCAGTGCGCGTGAGCGCCGCGAGCGACGGCCGCGATTTCCTGGTGGTTCTCGACGACCTGCCGGTCGCGATCGATTCCGAATTGCGCACCACGACGGGAACGCGCATCACCGCGTTCTTTGCGGAGAGCATCGCCTGGAACGGGCGCAACTACGCGATCGCGGGCATGAAAGACAACGCGCCGGTCGTCGCGCTGCTCTCGCCCGGCGGAAGCATTTCCGATCCGGTCGTGCTTCCTTACTCTGCGAACGGCACGGTCCTGCGACCGCGGATCGCATCGAACGGCGCGGGCTTCTTCGTGATCTGGGCGGTGTTGCAAACGTGCTCACCCTTCGCGGAGCCGATCTGCTTTCCGGACGGCCTGGCCGGAATTCATCTCGATGCGAATCTGAGCCCGATCGACGCGTCGCCGCTGACGTTCGTGAACGGTCAAAACCTCTACAGCGCGGATGTGACGTGGAGCGGGACGGAATACGTCGTGGCGTGGAGCACTGGGAACGTTGTTGCCTCGCGGCTCGATGGAGCGGGGGCCACTTCGATCATCTCCTCGAGCAGCGGATTCAATGTCCGCCTCGCGCCGTTCGCGGGCCGCGTCGCGATCAGTTGGACGACTTCCCGCTATTCGTCGCCGATCCTCGAGTCTCGCGTCGCGCTCCTCGGCGACAGCACATCGGCGATCGTCTATCAGGATGACAACAGTCCGTTCCTGCAACTCGCGCCGCTGCCCGGCGGCGAGCTCGCGATTCTCTACTCGACCGCGCAGAACGCGGTGCCGCTGTACGGAACGAATCACGTGATGATGGAGATCGCGTCGTTCGGTCTGCCGCCGCTGCCCGACGCGCCGCGCACCTCGCTGAAGCAGGACGGCAACACGCTCATCCTCGGATGGTCGCCGCCGCCGCAACGCGTCAACGGCTATCGCGTCGAGACGCGCGTGAACAACGGCGCGTGGACCGAAGTCGATCAATGGTTCGATCCCGAACAGCGAACGTATTCGACAGCGCTGCCGGCTGGATCATCGATCGAGTTGCGCGTGCGCGCGTGGAACGACGCGGGCGCGGGTGCGTACTCGCAGCCGGCCGCACCGAGCACGCGAACGCGCTCGGCGCGGCACTAGCCGCCACGGGCGGCTGCGTGGATTGCTCCGCCTTGCGGCCTGCTTGCCGCCACGTCACGACTGCGGCTTCGAGCGGCGCAACGCGCCTGAGATCGCGGTTTCTGCCGCGCAAGCTCCTAGCACTGAGCGAGGGACATCCTGTTTCGCTGCGCTATGTGGCGACCGCTGCCCTCAGCGGTCGCGGCGGCGCGCAGCGCCGCTGGCGCCGCCATAGGCGGCGCGGTGACCGCTGAGGGCAGCGGTCACCACAACAGCGGTCACCACAACAGCGGTCACCACAACAGCGGTCACCACAACAGCGGTCACCACAACAGCGGTCACCACAATTCTCATCAGGTGGGGAGGATCGATTCAGTACGTCGCCTGCCACGCCCGCGCCTCGGCCTGTTCGAGCGTTTGCGACATCTGCGCGCGGCGGCTCCGATAGAGATCATGCTCCGAAGCCCTCAATGGATTTGGCATTGTCACGATGGACACGGATGCGGTTCATGACACCGATCGCCTTATACTCTGCGCGTCCGAAATGGCCCTCTTTCAATCTCAAACGAAAGACGCGCTGAAGCGTCTCGCGACCAAGGATTTTGCCTCGGCCGAGGAGCGTGATGCGCTGCTCGCCGGCCTTGGGGCGGCGCAGGATCTCGATGCCCGTGACGTGGTCTGGATGCTCTTTCGTCCCGACCGCGCGTTTCGCGACGCCGGCGCGAAAGTTCTGCTGCGGCTGCGCGATCCCGGGACGCTCGCGCTCTTCGTGGCCGAGGCGCGGATGAAGCCGGAGCCGGCGTTTCGTGCCGCGGCCGCGCAGTTCTTCACGCTCGGACTCCCGGGAATCGAAGCTGAGCTGTCGCAGCTGATCGACAATCCGCAGAAGCCGACGAAGGACGCGCTCGAGACGCAGGAGCTCGCGCGGCGCATGTTGCTCCACGCGCCGCTGGACAAAGCGATCGAGCCGCTGCTGTGGCAGCTCGCGGCGGCCGGCCGAGCCGAGGATCGCGTCGCGTATCTCGCACGCGCGGCGGCGTATCCGATGGACGATAAGGGAATCGCGCGGTGGCAGAAGCTCGTCACCGATCCCGATCCGCCGGTCCGTGAAAAAGCGCTCGAAGTCCTCGCCGCGCAGGCTCCGGCAACGTCGGTTCCTCTGTTCGTGCAGCACCTGCCGAACGCCGGCTACGCCGTGCAGCAACTGCTCATCGACGCACTGACGAAAGCCGCCGCGACGCAGCCGCCGCAATTCGCCGACCAGCTCCTGCCGCTCGTCGCGTCCGGCGATGCCGGCACGCGCACCGCGGTGATGAAGATCCTTCTCGGCATGCCGAATCCCGCGGAGATCGTGAAGCGCTACGTCCGCTTCACGAAGACGCTCGCCGGATTCATGCGCGATCGCGCGCTCGAGTCGATCCGTGCATTCGGCAGCCAGGTCGTCGAACCGACGATCGAGTTGTTGAGCGATCCCGACGAAGACATCCGCGCCGCGGCCATCGCCGTCGCGAGCACGTTCGAAGATCCGCGTCTCGTGCCCGCAACGATCATGCTGCTGAAGGATCCCGACTGGTGGATCCGGATCTCCGCGGCGGAGGCGCTCGGGCGGATGAAGGATCCGCGCGCGGTCGAGGCGCTCGTCGCGGCGCTCGCGGATCCCGATGTGAAGTGGACGGCGGTCGAAGCGCTCGGCCACATCGCCGATCCGCGCTCTCTCAACGCCCTCGGCCGCATGCTCGCCGATCCGCAGCCGAACGTGCGCATCGAGGTCATGCAGGCGCTGCGCAACTTCAATCATCCGCAGGTCCTGCAGGCGCTCAAGCAGATCGCGACGAACGATGCCGAGCGATCGGTCCGCATGCGCGCGGTCGACATTCTGGAAGAGATCGCGCAGCGCACCCAGAAGAGCGAGGAAATCGAAGCGGTACGCAGCGAAGCGCTCGCCGCGCGGTCGAGACAGGGCGAGCCGCGACTCAACACGTACCTGATCTCGACGCGAAACAGCGGAGCGTCGGACTTCCACCTCTCCGTCGGCCAGCCGCCGATCGTGCGCATGGCGGCGGACCTGCTGCGCGTGCAGCAGGAGACGTTCACCGCACAGCAGACCGAGTCCCTGCTCAGGGAGATCCTCGAAGATCCGCAGTGGGACGCGCTGCAGAAACATCAGCAGATCGACTTCACGTACTTCATCCCGCAGGCGGGACGCTATCGCGCGAACATCTTCGTCGACCAGAAAGGCTACAACGCCGTCTTCCGCGTCATCCCGGAGAAGCCGCCGACGATGCTCGAGCTCGGCCTGCCGCCGCAGCTCGCGGAGATCGCCGGCTATCACCAGGGACTCGTTTTGATCTGCGGGCCGTCGGGCTCGGGGAAGTCGGCGACGCTGACCGCGCTCGTGAATCTCTTCAACGAGACGCGGAGCGATCACGTCCTGACGATGGAAGATCCGGTGGAGTTCGTCCATCCGTTCAAGAATTGCCTGATCAATCAACGCGAGGTCGGACGCCACACGCAGTCCTTCTCGCGCGCATTGCGCGCCGCGCTGCGCGAGGATCCGGACGTGATCGTGATCGGCGAGCTGCGCGACAACGAAAGCGTGTCGCTCGCGTTGACCGCCGCCGAGACCGGCCACATCGTCCTCGGCACGCTGAACGCGACGAGCGCGCCGAAGGCGATCGACCGGCTCATCGCGAGCTTCCCGGTCGATGAGCAGCCGCAGATCCGCGCGTCGCTCTCCGAGTCGCTGCGCTACGTGATCGCGCAGAAACTGCTGCCGGCGAAAGAAGGACGCAAGCAGGTCGCGGCATTCGAGGTGCTGAAGGGGACGGCGAACATCGCCAACATGATCCGCGACGAGAAGACGTTTCAGATCCACTCGGCGATGCAGATCGGGAAGTCGATCGGCATGTCGACATTCGATGACGCGTTGAAAGACCTGCTGAAGCGCGACGCCATCACCGCCGAGGTGGCGTACATGGCGGCGCAGAAGAAAGAGGACTTCGAGTCGTTCGTGTCGCCGGAATTTCTCATGCAGACGAAGGGCGCCTAATGTCTGGTCAACTTCGAGCTTGCGTGTCATTCCGAGCCGCAACGACGGCGAGGAATCCCCGGCCGAAGCACGATCAACGCTCCGTCGGCGGGGGATCCTTCGCCGTCTATGCGGCTCAGGTTGACACTGAAGTTCATTGTTGAAAGGGCAGTAGCTGGCAATGCAGAAGATCGATCGTTTCCTTCGACTGATGAACGACCGCAGCGCGTCGGACTTTCACCTCACGGTTGGACGGCCGCCGATGGTGCGCGCTTCCGGATCGATGGAGACGATCCGCTACCGGATGATCTCTGAGACCGATTTCACGGAGTTGCTGCAGCCGATCACGCCGCCGTCGCTGTGGGACTTGTTCGTCGCGACGGGCGACGCCGACTACTCGTACGAGATTCCCGGACTCTCGCGCTATCGCGTGAATCTCTTTCGCCAGCAGCGCGGAGCCGGCGCCGTCTTCCGCGTGATTCCGACGAAGATCATGACCATCGAGCAGCTCGGTCTGCCCGAACAGGTGCGGCGCATCGCGTCGATCCGCAGCGGCCTCGTGCTCGTCACCGGACCGACCGGCTCCGGCAAATCGACCACGCTCGCGGCGATCATCGATCTGATCAACGAGACGCGCAGCCTGCACATCATCACGATCGAAGATCCGATCGAGTTCGTGCATCCGAACAAAAAGTGCCTGATCCATCAGCGCGAGATCGGGACGCACGCGAAGAGCTTCGCGGAAGCGCTGAAGGCCGCAGGGCGTGAAGATCCGGATCTGATTCTCGTCGGCGAGATGCGCGATCTCGACACGATCTCGATGGCGCTTTCGGCGGCGGAGCGCGGGACGCTCGTGTTCGGGACGCTGCACACGAACAACGCCGCGAAGACGATGGACCGCATCATCAGCGTCTTTCCCGCCGGGGAGCAGGAAGGCATTCGCAACGTCCTCGGCGAAACGATCCGTGCCGTGCTCGCGCAGCAGCTGCTCCAGCAGGCCGGCGGCGGCCGCGTCGCGGCGCTGGAGATCCTGTTCAGTTCTCCGGCCATCGGCAACATGATCCGCGAAGGCAAAACCTCGCAGATCACGTCGGCGATTCAAACGGGCGTGCGCGAGGGAATGGTGGAAATGGACACATCGATCCGCCGCCTGTACGAAGCCGGGCGCATTACGGCGCGCGCCGCGTACGACAAGGCGATCGACAAGGAACAGTTCAAGGAGTTGGAGAACGCGTGACGCCGAGGACGTTGGGAATCGCCCACTGCCGTTCATTGCTGTCGTCCGGCCAGAAACCCGTCTCATAACTTCCCGCGAGATCGAGATCGACTCCGCCGGCATGAATTGAGAGACTTGCCTCCGGGCCTCCCTCTAAATGCATCGCACCGGCAATATTCAGAGGAAGACTCAACAACAGAGCGTTGAAATCCTTCATCGAGTATGGCGCGCGCGAGAACAGGAAGAGGAGGCGGCCACTATTGTCGATCGCCAATGCCACCTCACTCCATCGCCTGTCATTTGCAGCCCACACGTTCTTGCGAGTCTTCGTAATGAGTCTGAGATTTTGAATGACGACGTCGTAGCCCGCGGCCCGCTCTGTTCCGTCGGAATCGAGATCCAGCCAAAGAGCGCCGTTCCGACTTGATCGCCACAACAGCGCGATAGTCATTCCACTGTGGATTATTCAAGTGCCGGCCGTGACGAAGATAGCCGACGTTGGATTTGTGGTCGGCCTGGAACATGCCGGCGTTGATCGCGACGGCGAGGCGTGAGGTTCGGCACCACTTCGCGGCCGTCTGCGGGGCTTGATGCGTCTCGGAGGAAAGGGCGACCGTCATCTTTGCGACTGCCGGATTGACGCGCACGATGTAGAGCTGGCCTTTGGTTGCGAGCTCGACTCCCGGTTGGAGCTTGCGCCAGGAAATGGCGGTGGGGACGCCGGCGGACGTTGCGTGCAATCCGATCGACAAACACGCAATCGCAAGGGCAGTGGTACGGCGTTTCATCGGCGCTCTTGAGCGCTCACAAGATCATTCAGAAGCGCCACCATACGCAAATAGTCGTGAGCTGCTTCCTCATGGCGACGCTCCGCTGAATGGACCCACTGGCGGACCTCTTCATACGTCGAGCGTTGGTCCATCGCAATTACGCCCGACTCATAGCGATGGAGTGTCTGTTTTAGACGTAAGGTCAGCAAGCTCTCCAGCAATTGCCGAAGCCGCACTTCATAAGGAGTGAAGGCACCCGACTCACGAAGATCTGCCGGGATGCGCTGAAGATAGGACGCCAGGTCATCGATCTCTGCGATCAACTCGATCTCGTTGTCGACGTCAAGCGCGTTCATCAAAGCCACCAACGGATGCCCAAATCCGCCCTTTTTCGATACCGAGGCGTGTGCGCCCAAACCAGCTGCGGATCTCGCCTTCGCACTCGTGAGATTCAAATCCGAACGCGCCGACGCGATCGCGATGAAGTACATCGACCAAGATCGTCTCGACGAATACGAGTACTGGCGTACCGCGGAATCGCTACGGCGCCGAGCGGCCGCGCAAGAAGTGCAGGATGAACGCGATGATCGCGAGGATGATCAGCACATGGATGAACGCTGATGTTACGTGGAAGGCGAGGAAACCCGCGAGCCAGAGAACGAGCAGAATGATGGCGATTATGAGAAGCATGGCCACCTCCGGGCTGTCTCATCAGCACGTTTGGTGCCTGAGGCGATGCCGGCGGTTAGAACAGCTTTTCCAACAACGCGTGCCGCACGTAGAACGCGCCGAGCTTGAGCGCGTCGTCTTCGTCGTCCGCGGTGAACGTCAGCTTCTTGAGTCGCAGCAGCGGGACTTTGCGGAAGCGGCGGAAGTTCAGCTCGACGTAGATCGGCGTGCCGCGGATGGCGCGCGAGACGTTGGCGGTGCCGGGCGAGATGCCGCGCACGAATTGGTCGACGAGCGTGCGCAGCTGCGCGTTTTCCGGGATCGCGTTCGTCGTCCAGATGTCGATCCATCCGGTCGGGCCGTAGGTGAGGCGATAGCGCGTCGCGGCGATTTTGTTGACGGTGCCGCCGACGGGACGCTCGAGCACCGGCGCGATCGATCGCTCCAGCGCACCGGCGGCTCCGGCGATCTTCGTCAGCGTCGACGCGATGTCGGAGATCGGAACGTCGACGTACATCCGCGCGAGCGGATTCATCACCGTCACCGCGCGATCGCCGCTGCGACTGAATCCGTTCAGCCAGAACGTCTCGGCGCGCACGCCGCGCGCGTAGACGTGCAGGTCGATCGTGCCGAACTTGCCGAGGTAGGGGAAGACGGCGGCGGGAGACGCTTCGAGCTGCAGGTGATAGGGCTGCGCGGCGAAGGAGGGGAGTGCGACGAGGAGGAGGACGAGGAAACGGAGCACTGAGCGAAAGGTATAACAGAAAATAGAAAGAGGAGGATCGAATGACTCTCGTCCGTTCGCTCTGTTTGATCGTTTCTCTCACGAATGCTGCGCTTGCGGCGGAGCCGACGCTTGCCGACGCGCTGCGCGTCATCCGGAGCAAGCAGCTCGTCGATCTCACGCACTCCTTCAGTCCGACGACGCCGGTGTGGGGCGGCTTCGGGCAGGCGACGATGAGCGCGGCCTGCGATCCGAAGACGCACCGCCCTTTCACGATCGAGCAGGACGGATTTCGCACGACCTTCTATTCGCTGGTCGGCCAGTACGGCACACACGTCGATCCGCCGGCGCATTTCCGCGGCGACGGCCTGACCATGGATCAGATCCCATTGAGAGACATGATCCTGCCGCTGGTGGTGTTCGACATCACTCCGATGCTCGCCACCGATCCGAATCACGCGCTCAGCGTCGGCGACATCACCGCGTGGGAGAAAGTGCACGGGCGCATTCCCGCCGGCGCATTCGCCGCGCTGCGCACGGACATGGGCAAAGAGTGGGAAAGCAACCCGCAGCACTTCAAACGGAGTCCGTTTCCGGCATGGTCGCTCGCCGCGATCAAGTTCCTCTTCGACGAGCGCAACGTGACGGCGATCGGTCACGAGTCGCTCGACACCGACACGACGGACGCGATGGAGTCGGAGACGTGGATCCTGAAGCAGAACCATTTTCAGATCGAGGCGATGGCGAACCTCGACCAGGTACCTGCAACCGGCGCGGTCATCGTCGTCACCTGGCCAAAGGTGGAGAACGGCTTCGGATTCCCGGCGCGGGCGTTTGCGATCTTGCCGTGATGCGCTACGGCAATTCGCGGATGTGCGCCGCGAAGATCTCGTTGAACAGCGCGCCCGGCCGCCGCGCGCGCAGTCGATCGAGGACGGCCGGACCCGGAAGGCCGAGGCGATTCAGGATGCGGCCGGCGACGAGAGCGGAGCGATTGAATCCCATGCCGCAATGCGACAGCACGCGACGCCCGTTCGCGACGAGATGCGCGCCGAGCGCGGTGATCGCCTCCAGCTTTTGCAGGTCGGGGAGCTCCTCATCGAAGATGGGGAAGTAGACGTACAGACATCCACCCGGCGCCGTCGGGATGCATTCGTCGAGACCACCTTCGAGATCGATGACCGTGTCGATGCCGTAGGACGAGACGATCGACCAATCCCTGATGACCGGCGAGATGTATAGGTGGCCGAGGTCATCCACCGGATAGAGCGTCGAGAGATCGAGGGGCATGACGTGATTCTCGCACGCGCGCTGATCGAATCTTCTAACCTAACCTCAGATCGATGCCCCTCATGGGGGGACGCTCTGAACAAGGCGTCATCCTGAGTCGGCGAAGCGCGACGAAGGATCTCGAAATGCGAAAGCCCTGCAATTTCGAGATCCTTCACCGTCTTCATGGACTGTGAAAATTTCCAAGAGCTTTGTGGCGACCGCTGCCCCCAGCGGTCGCGGCGGCGCTTGCGCGCCGCTGGCGCCGCCATTAGGCGGCGCTGTGACCGCTGAGGCAGCGGTCACCACATTCTTCTAATGACAGCCCCTCATCCGCCCTTCGGGCACCTTCTCCCCGCATGCGGGGAGAAGGGCAACAAATCTCGATGCTCGTACATGTTGC
>Ga0066651_10000598_pt1 | contig 11278 bp, 12 predicted proteins | sample GraSoiAngelo_100_FD_71410 | JGI IMG/M metagenome (GOLD analysis project Ga0066651, IMG submission 71410) | Grasslands soil microbial communities from the Angelo Coastal Reserve, California, USA - 14_0903_02_20cm | ecosystem: Environmental > Terrestrial > Soil > Grasslands | place: USA...
CCGGCAAAAAGCGTGTCTCCGGAAAAAAGCTGCGGCGCGTGACCGGCGATTTTCTCCGGTTCATCGGGAGGCAGGTCTTCTGCCACTCCCTCTGAGCCGGCTGTTTTCTTCAGAAGATCGGTGAGGGCAATTTTCTCACCGGCCTCATTCAGAACGGTATGTATTGCCGGAACGCCGGCGACCTTTCCGGCGTCGTGCGGGAGATACAGCGAAACGCTTCCGGGCGTGTGACCGGGCGTGTGAATGACCTGCGCCTCAAACGATCCCCAGCGCAGAACGTCGCCTTCCTTCAGCAACTGATCGATGTCGGTGAGCTCCGGCGGGTGGACGCCGAGGAACGACGCCTGCATCTCCATCGCCCGATAGAGCGGCAAGTCGTCGCGGTGCATCAGCACGGGAGCGCCCGTGTATCGATGAAGTTTGCTCAAGCCGCCGACGTGATCGATGTGCGCATGCGTGCTGACGATGGCCTTGACGGTGAGCTTATGTCGGCCGAGAAGGTCCAGTATGCGATTTACTTCGTCGCCGGGGTCCACCACCAGCGCTTCGTGCGTCACCGGATCGCCGATGATTGAGCAATTGCACTGCAACATTCCTACGGGGATGGTGATATGGATCAATCCTTCAGTCGCGGCATTGAGGACAGGTCGGCCATTGCTCATGAAGGGGAGTATACCATCTGCGATGAAGGGATTCGCCGCAGGCGCTGCGTCTCCGCCTCGGACCACCTCCTCCGCTATGCCGCACTCGATCTACTCTCACTTCGAGGCGGCCCAAGGCGTGCTCAGTTCACCGACTCTTCCAGGCACATTTATTCTTGCCGTTTCCTTCTTCTCTCCCATCTTACTTTCAACTTTAAATAGAAGATTCCGCCCCGCCTCGAGCATCTCGGGGACCCTGTCGGGGCTTTCGACTGCTAACCTTCTCCTGCCAAGCCGCCCGTGAATACGCTAGTTCCCGCTGTTTCCTTTTTCTCCCCTCTTACTTTCAGCTTAAACTGTCGACTCTTAACCTCCTCCTTCTAGGCTGACTTTGCTAAAATAAGTCCTGGAGGATGCGCTAACGCGTCGAAATGGCTACTCCCGCTACATCTCTGAACACTCCGCTTGCGGCCGCGCACCTTGCCGCCGGCGCGAAGATGGGCGTTTGGTTCGGCTGCGCCCTGCCGGATTACTTTGGCGATGCGGCTGCCGAGTATCGCTCTGCGCGAGACACCGTGGCGCTGATCGACAAGAACTACCGCGCCTATCTCTCCTTCACCGGGCCCGACCGCGTCCGCTACTTGAACGCCATCCTGACCAACAACATCAAGGACCTCGGCGCAGGCCACGGCATCGTTTCCCTGCTCCTCAATCCTCAGGGCCACATTCTCGCCGAGATCGAGACGTACGCGTTTCCCGACCGGCTCCTGTGTGTCTCCTATTCCATGATTCGCGAGCGTCTCATCGAAGTTCTCGACAAATACATCATCATGGATGACGTGACCCTCATCGATGAGACGCCACGCTACGGCACGCTTGCTCTGGAGGGTCCGAAGGCCGCCGCCCTTGTCAAAGAGGTTTCCCGCGCCGACATCACCAAGCTTGAGGAACTTTCCGCTCATGGCGGAAAGGTCGGTTCGGCTCCCTGCTGGATTATCAAGAGATCTCCGGGAGGAGTGCCCGGGGCTGAGTTCCTCGCCGAACGCGAAAGGCTGCCGGAGCTCTGGCAGATACTTTTGGATGCGGCTCGCTGGCACGAAGGCGCGCCGATGGGCTACACCGCGCTGAGCGCAACCCGCCTCGCTCAAGGCGTGCCGTGGTTCGGCTACGACTTCGGCGAAAAACAAATCCCGCACGAAGCCGGCTTGCAGGACAGCCATATCAGCTACACCAAAGGCTGTTACACCGGCCAGGAGATCGTCGAGCGCGTCCGCTCCCGCGGCCAGGTAAACCGCCGTCGCGTCGAACTCCTCTTCTCCGGTGACGCCGTCCCAGAACCCGACGCGCTCCTGACGCAGGACGACAAAGAAGTCGGCTACGTCACCCGAGCGGCGCGGGCCTGGGACCCGCCGCGCATCCTCGGAATGGGCTACGTCCGCAAAGAAGCCAACGCGCCGGGAACCGTGCTCCAGTGTGCTGGCGGAACCGCGACGGTTACGAAGTAAGAACGAAGTGTGGCTAGTGACCCGTGTTCCTTGAACACAGGGCCCTGTGAGCCCACGTTGGGGAATTCTATCTCATTTTTCGAGGGGCACGCGAGAAGCGCGAGATATCCTAGCTTGGCGGAGCCGGGGGTTGACCTGGTGGGGTTGGCGGCTTCTTTGGTTCTGGAAGACCGTGTACGTCGAGCCGGAGTTCAGCAGGAACGAAGGCGTTGCGTAACAGCTCTGTACCTTTCGCGCCACCGAATCGTACCCCGGAATAATTTCAGAGCAACCTCGACCGGCCTCACACCGTCCTTCATGTTGAAATCGTAGCTCCCTTCCGCGGATTCACCAGGAAGCATCTCACTCATCTTTGGCGACTTCGGAAGGGACGGCAACCAGTCGGAATGGTACTCAAGCTCGAAGGTAGTTCTCAATGTTGCGCTAAATGATGCAGATCACACCCTTTCCTGCATTCTCGACTTTGACGAAGACGGCAACGTGGTGGTGATCACCTCTGTGTGAAGCGCATTCGAAACTCTCCAATTCCGTCGTGGTCACGTGCAGGTCGCCGAACTTCCCGAAGTGTTTGTCTTTTTCTCGTGAATGAGAGACTGGAATCGCGAACAACAGCAAAACCAAGACTGTGAGGGTGATTTCTGAACTCTGGTTCGTCCATAATTTGCCGGGTGCACTGTAATCCGGCCGCGAACGGAGAGGTCTAATAGGTGGTGTTTGATTTCCCATGACCGGGCTTCCACCGCATTTCGACGATTTCCAAGTGTCCCTTCTTCATGCGGCGGAGTGAGCGGTTCCACCTCGATAAGGTTTGGCCGTACTTGCGAATCGACCTGCCGATGAAGCGGAATGTGAGGCCTCCGACGTGAATGCGGCAAGCGACAAGAACTCCTCGCCGAATGGTGCTGAGTTCTCACGGGCATTACAACACTGCCCTGTGTGGCGGTCGACTGATTTGGCTTCTTGTCAAAATCTACATTCCAGATTCCATGAGCACAAGCTGGGCGGCCGGCCTCGCAGTGGCCTCCCTGCTTGCGCTGAGTGGGTGCACGCCCCTGAAGGTCAAGCTGGGATGGAAGGTTTACCTGGAATGCCTTTCTGGTTGGCGGTCACGACACTTGCCACTACCTTGAGATCATTCCACCTAACCTTTCCCTGGCCTTGCCCTTCGGTCATCAATACCTTGCCGTCCGGCTCGGTTACTACCACGACCACGGGCGACTTCTCTCCGAGCGCCTCCCTTCCTCGGGATCCCAGGATTAGCGACGGCAAGGTGGCGCATGTCACCGTCACGGTGCCCAGCCATCCGGGCATCCAGGCAGACCTCGACATTCCTCTCGTTACGACTACAGCTTCATTTCGAATTTCTCCGGCAGCAGCGGTTCTGGTGGTATGAACGGCAGCGATGGTTTGGACGGCACGAGCGGTAGCATGGGTTCCATGGATCCGCCCTCCGCGGGCGGAGACGGCTCATACGGGACCGATGGCTCAAATGGCCAAGACGGAGGAGCCGGAGGAGACGCGCCTTCAGTGCAAATCCACGTGGCCCTCCGGTCAGCACGCCATCCCCTTCTCCAAGTGAGTGTATTCGCAGCAGGCAAGCAGAAGCTGTACCTGGTGGATTCCCAGGGGGTTCGCTGACGGTGAAGGCGGACGGAGGCTCGGGAGGGTCGGGGGGAAAGGGCGGCCGCGGGGGCCGAGGAGGCTCCGGAGGCATGGAACGCCCAACGGAAACAGTGGGCGCGACGGCTCCAGTGGACGGGACGGATGGAATGGGTCGCAGGGGAAAGGCGGAAGCATCACCGTGACGTACGATCCACAAGCCAGGCCCTTCTTGACTGCCATCCACCTCTCCAATCAGGCCGGCCCTCCGCCGGTGTTCAAGGAAGAACCAGTGCCTCCCCTGTGGTAAGCCGGGTGCCGGGTTTAGCACCTGGACCTTTTAATTTTCTTCCACGAATCGCGCACGCCTATCGGCGGTAGAATGTCTACTGTAAGATTGAATGGGTTGCCCGAAGGTGATCCAGAATCCGTTGAAATCACGAATAATGAACTCGCGCATGCCGTAGAAAGTATCATGTGGGTCTTTCACGATTTGAACCCGGTCCTTGAAGCGTCGGTACACCTCATCGACGTTCTCGGTCGTGATGTACAAGTCGACCTCGCGGCGGTGCTCCGTGCTCGCCTTCCCACCTGATTGGAACATGACTTCGCTGTTTCCGAAGGTCAGCTTCGCCCAGTTGATTTCCCCATCCTCTTCATTTTGTCGGTCCAATCTAAACCCGATCGAGGTGTACCAATCCACTGTGGCGCGAACATCCGGGACATCAATCATGAGAACAACTGTCTGTGACATGCTTCACTCCCCGGCTTTAAGTACCGAGCCCGGAAATCGCACCCGGCAGTCTAGGTCGGGTGGCCTGGACGATAAACTCTAAGACAAATTTGGGTGCCCGCACGTCTCCGAGTGCACGGCACTGGGGAGCCGGGCCGCCCGGGCGCATCAAGTTTTTGGGCTTACCCTTGACTCACCTGGACTCGGCCACTTCAACGCCTACTCGCACTGCATCGTTGGGGTCGCGTTGGCCATTATGCGCACGTTAGCCATGTAAGCCGTCGAATTCGTAAACGGGAATGGGCTTCGAGTGCAGGTGATAGGCTGCAAGCGAACAAAATTGAAACTCAACCTTGGCGCTAGCTTGGAGCCCTTCGGTTCATTCATGGCGGTATTCACGGTAACAACAAGATCGTTCACTGCCTTATTGTATGAGTTCACGTTTTCGACCAGCTTGTTGTAGCGCTCTACGACTGTGCTGCGCGCCGATTCACTCTCCAACAGAGCTTTCATCATCACATTCTGCCCTTCCAAAGCAACATCCGCCAACAGCCCCTCCGCCTGCGAAACAGTCATCGCGTCTTGTAACCGGCGAAGTGTGTAAATTCCCGAATATCTCTCCTCTTTCTCACCTAATTCGATGCTGCATTGGGAATCGGCCGTGCTCATTTGCCCGCGTCCTCCCTCCGCTACGTACCAACGAATGAACTCAGCGCGCTTGTCCCACTGTAGAAAAATCCTTTGGTATTTGTCCTTCTCCCCCATGAAATAATCCACGCCCTCTACCTGTCTGCCATCCTTGTACTTTTTCATGCCCTCGTCATAGTCGCTTTTGCTGATTTCTTCGGTTTTGTAAACCGCGTCCAGTCGATCCGCCATGCGGTTAAATGCGATGCACGGCAGCGGCTCGTCAGGGACAAACGTCCTTTGCACAATGGTAGGCTGTCTCCTCTGTTGTGCCAACATCGACCCGGACATAAGTAGGATTGCTACGGAGATTAGAATCGCTCTCATGCTCCGCCTCCTTCAGCCTTATTATGGAATTGCTGCTTTGCTCCGCCCGTTGATCAAACAGTCTTGCAAGCGGCCATGGTTAGCGAGGGCGGGTAGCCGGAAACAAGACGTTAACACGAATTCGGATGCCCCATCACGGGTTGGCGTTTACCCCGCGAGGTCGGGGAGGGTGGGCTCTCCATGGGACTGGGGGCCTACGTTCACGGTTTTTCAGTGTCCAGTTTTTGCCTCTCAGATCGACAAACCGGTTTCTTTCAACAGCTTCGGCAATTATCCGAATTACATCCTAATTAAACATTGAAAGCTAGTACCCCTTGGTGTTATCTGTTTTTGTTGTTCAGCGCGGCGGAGAAACGAGCGCCCCCCTTTGTCCGCTACTACTCCATCTTCGCCAGTTGCTACCCACTGCTCGCTACCCACCATTCCCTCGGGGACCTGGTCGCGACGATCCTCGCGTCCAACGCCGGTTCCGCCTCCCCAGCAGTCGTTTTGTTTGTTCGCCTTACTTCTAGCTTCTGTACTTCCTCACTTCATCAAGCCCGCGAGTCGTATGTAACAAATTGTCCCGTCGTCCAACTGTTTTTTTCAATCATTTGCGAAATGCCTTTCGCGCAACTGCCTCATTCTAATAACCTTCCATTTTCACGGGGGTGTGTAGTACCTTCCCTTCTTGGAACATTTCCATGCTCCAAGGTTCAATCGTTCCAACCGTTCCTCGAGCTATCCCCTTTCTTTTCAAATTCTTGCCCGTATTTATACCACGCTGTGCATCGGTTGATAAATCATTTTGAATCCCTTGCGGGCAGACCTAGATCAAGAAAGGGGGAATCACTCGAATTCGCGGCGAGGGGCGGACTGCTCGAGGCCGACGTGGCCGGCGGCGATGTCGGCCTTGAAGTAGTTTTCGCCCTTGATGGGGGAGCCAGCAAGGCGTCGGAGCATGGCGATCTGGCCGACGTGATTGAGGGCGTCAGCAACTGGAGCTTGAAAGAGGCCTTCCGCCGATCCGTGAAGCGGTTCGTCTGAGGCCAGAAGGTCGTCGAACTTTTTCATGGCCGCAAAGAAACGTTCGACTTCGGCGTTCCATGGCAAGGGGGTGGAGTCGTGCCAGGTCTGCTGGCCTTGCGCAATGGAGAGCCCCCAGTCAAACAAATCGCCCATGTGCGCGAGGATTTGCGCGGGCGTGCGCGTCTTGTCTCCGATGTGGAAACTGGCGAAGTGATCAGGAGCGCCGCGCAGAGCTTTGCCGGCACGGTAGGCGACGGCGGCGACGGTGTGGCGAAGAAGTTGCCGCGCGGAATCGGGTGTTGGGGGCATCGATGCTTCCCTCCTCTCTCAAGAGTTGCCACAAGGAGTTTAAACGCAGAGAAGCAGAGTACGCAGAAAAAAATCGAATAGAAAGTCCTCATCCCTGAAGACGCAAGTCAAGCGGCTATTGCTTGGCGTAGACGCGGACGTAGTCGACGAGCATTTGCTGGGGGAAAACGCTGCTGCTGTCGGGCGGACCGGGCCAATGGCCGCCCACGGCGACGTTGAGGATGATGAAGAAGGGGTGATCGAAAACCCAGGTGCCGCCGGCGGGCCATTGCGACGAGTTGAATGTAGCGTAAAGAGCGGTATCGACATAGAAGCGGATTGTGTTGGGCTCCCATTCGACCGCGTAGAGATGAAAGTCATCGGCGAAATTCTGGCCGGCGGGCAGGCTGAACGGCGCAGTGGCGCTGCTCGTTCGGCCGATGGTGCTCGGGCCATGCAGCGATCCGTGAACGGTGCCTGGCTCGTTGCCGATATTTTCCATGATGTCGACTTCGCCGCACTTCGGCCAGCCATTTGAAGTGATATCGTTGCCGAGCATCCAGAAGGCGGGCCACATTCCCTGCCCCGCGGGTATTTTGATGCGTGCTTCGAAGCGGCCACAGGCCTGACCGAAAAGCCCCTGGGTTTTCAAACGCGCGGAGGTGTAATTCCGCGTTACGCCGTCGGAGCCAGTGTAGGTTTCTTTCTGCGCGGTGATGACGAGATTGCCGCCCTTGATTTGCGCGTTCTGCGCACGATTGGTTTAGTACTCGAGTTCGTTGTTGCCCCATCCGTTACCGCCGACGTCGTACGTCCATTTCGATGAATCCGGCGACGCGCCGCCGGGCCCGCTGAATTCATCGCTCCATACAAGTTTGTAGCTCGCCGGCGGAGGAGGCTGAAGCGTCGCGCCTCCGCCGCAACTAAACGAAAGCAGCGCCGCTGCAAGAAAAATCGGAACCAGCGCGGCAGGATGCACGGGGAATCGCGTTTTCATCGAGAATAATTTCGCTCGCATGCCGGGATTGGTGAAATCTCTGCGCCGCGATCAGGAGAGATTCATGGCGCGCCGGAAGGAACCCTTCTCATTGTCGATCTTCTTCTGGAGCTGAAGGATGGCGTAGAGAACGGCCTCGGGGCGCGGCGGGCAGCCGGGGACGTATACATCGACGGGAATGACCTGATTGCAACCCTGCACGATGGCGTAATTGTTGAAAACGCCGCCGGAAGTGGCGCAGGCACCCATGGAGATGACCCACTTGGGCTCCGGCATTTGATCGTAAAGTTGGCGGATGACGGGAGCCATTTTTTGCGAGAGGCGGCCGGCGACGATCATCAGATCCGCCTGGCGGGGCGATGGGCGGAAAACTTCCGCGCCGAAGCGTGCGAGGTCAAAACGGGCGGCGGCCATGGACATCATTTCGATGGCACAGCAGGCCAAACCAAAGCCGAGCGGCCAAATGGAACTCTTGCGCGCCCAGTTCACGGCCTTGTCGAGAGTTGTGAAGATGATGCCTTCGTCTTGCAGGAGATTCCCGAAATCGTCGGGCTTGGTCAGTGTGACATGTTTACCGAGAGATACGCTCATTAGATCCTCGTCACAAGCATGTTCTCACAGAGAGAGGTTGGAGACAAATTGTCTGCCGGCCTCAAGATGTGACATTTCTTGCCTTAGAGTTTCCAATCAGGCTGCGGACGGTTGCCTTGGCGGGGCCGTGGTGCAACTGATTGTGCGGCGGAGAAGCTGCGTGCTTTGCGCGCGCGCCAAACCAACAGAACGCATGTAGCAAGAAGGACAGAAGTCAGTCCGGCCAAGACCAGCGATTGCGAAGGTGGCTGTGTCTGCTTCAAGCGTGTATCGATGTTAGCTAGAGAAGGCAAAGCGCCGCGACGCGGAGCCGATACGACTCGATTAGGGACTGCCTGAGACTGTGACCGGGCCTGCTTTTTGCCTTGATCTCCGAGCGGCGGAAGCGCTCCGGTTCCAGAGACTTCAAACCCTGGCCCTTCCCCTTCCTGTAATTGATTTGCTGCCTGGACTTGATAGCCGCTGTTGCCGATTGGGAGAATCTTAAAGGCCGGTGAGCGCGACGAGAATTTCATGGTCGGCGGAATCATGACCGCCATCTGCTGCAGCGGATACGCATGCCTTGTTTGAAACGCGACATGGCCATCGTAGGGCAGGTCGTAGTTGAACGCGAACTTGGTTGCTCCCGGCCGCAAGGGGAAATTCACCGTGTAGTGTCCGGGCTGGCCGGGCACGAGCGCCGCAGAAATCGTCATGCTCATCTTCTCCGGACCTGCGGCGAGGACAGAATCAATCTTGGCATTTGCCGGCAAATACATTTCGAATGTGCGCTCACCCGCCTGTGTCAGAGGCGGGCTGGACTCGTTCTTGATCTCAACCATGTCGGAAACGTGAAGCAGGCTTCCAATCGTTCCGGTGCGGAGGATTTCGATAGTGCCGGTTATGCCTTGCACATGGGTCGCTGCGTCGAACACTTGGATAGAGAGAGCCTGACCGGCGGAAGCTTGCTGATCATAGCTGACGCCCTGGTGAATCACGCGTACCAAGTACGGTTTGTCAGGATGTTGAACATTGAGGGTAAACGACCCCTGTGAATCGGTCTTCGCGCGCGCCTCCTCCTGCATTCCCGTCTCCAGCTGAGCAAGGATCACCTCATCGCCCGCAGCTGGTTCGCCGCGACTCTGATTGCGGACCGCGCCGGTGATGTAGTTCGCACCCAGTGATGCGGATGAACAACACGCGAGCAGGGCGAGGACCGGGAGCGCCCGCCGGGGGCAAAATTCCTCGACGAAAAGGAGAAGATCGATCATTCCTTTACGGCTTGCGATGCCGGTGGTGCGCCCGGTGGGGCGCGTCCGAACAGAATGCCGGTTTCTACTTCCACAGGCTTTCCGTCGCGCAAGTATGGTTTGAACCGCCACTGAAACAGGGCGTCGGTAATGGCTTTTACCTGATCGGGAAAGGCGCTGAGAAAATGAATGTGCTTTACCTTACCTTGTTTATCGATGATGATTCGGACTGGAGCGGGATTGAATCTGCGCTCGCCAGAGACCGGATCAATTCTCTCCATGACGTTTTCGCCGCCTGCGTAATCCTTGATGCACACTGGAACATCACCACCGCCCTTCCCCGAAATGGGACCGGCCTCTGCAGGCAAGGTCATTTTGCTCATTTCCTGGATGAGACTCTCAACTAGCTTGGTGTCCCGGCTGGTAAAGACGAACTGGACCATGTGACAGCGGATTTGCGTTGCCAGGACGTGCCAATGCAACTCGGCGACCGGCGAACCGTAGTCAAAGCGGACGAAGGAGTGGTTGGCGATCCTGACAAGCGTCGGCGGTTGTTCCACTTTGTAGTCCGCGTTCAAACTTTCTTTGTTGTAATTGATCAGCTCCAGCGCGTTCCCGGCCGGTGTGAGCGTGAAAAACATGTCCTGCGCGGCGATCAAAATACTGCCTCGACTTGCTCCCTTGAATGTGTCCGCGGGCCGGATCTGCGCGAGGACGTAGTAACCGCTGTCCGAAGGAGGCGGGCCGACGTACATCTGGGTCCAGTCCGGCGAGAGAGTATAAGTGAATCCAAAATACCGGTTGCTAAAGACATTGTTGGCCACTCTCCCGCCTTCAGGGACTGGAGTCACCGAATCGCTGGCACTCGACCAGGCACCCTTGACCACAATGACGTCCGACGGGAGCGCGTTCGGTTGGGGATTGTTGGAAAAATCGCCTCCGCTCTGAGGCGCGCCCTGTGCGCGGGCTAGAAGCGAAATGGAAAAACCAAGAAGTACCAGGGAACGCAAGAAAGTAGGATGCATATTCAAACTCCGGAGTCTCCATTAGGAAAAAGAACGGGCGAGACATTTCTGTGTCTCGCCGGGAAGAGTTGTTATAAAGACTTACAGTGAGCGAAGGAAGTTCAGCAGGTCCTGCTGCTGGCTGGGCGAAAGCAAATCAAAGTTCTCTTCGACCTGAGTGGCTTCGGATCCGCTGCTCTGGTGAGCCTCGATTGCGGACAATAAATTGCTTGTTCGGCCATCATGCAAGAAGAAGATGCGCTGCCCCAAACCCCACAACGGAGACGTGCGGAATTGATCTCCACCAGCTTCGCCCTGGGAGACATTGTCCGCCAAGCCAGTACCCATATGATGGATTTCAATGTCAGAGAACAAGTTGGCAGCAGCTTTGCTCAAACCAGGCGTCAAGTGAGAGGCCTGGGTGGTGAACGATGGCGTATGGCAAAGGGCGCAGCCGATGGCCCTAAAGAGCTGGCGGCCATTAGTAATCGAGGCTGCTCCTCCCGGCGAGTCAGTGGAGGGCGTGGGCTGATCCAAGAACTGCATGAAGGTATTGAACAGCCCGGCGTCACTGGTGACGGTGGAGGCGGTGCTGCCATTGGAATGAGTAATGTCCTCCGGGTAGCCGATGCCAGCTAGGTTCAGGCAGTTGGCCGGAAGCCCGCTTCC
>Ga0066651_10000606_pt1 | contig 11222 bp, 9 predicted proteins | sample GraSoiAngelo_100_FD_71410 | JGI IMG/M metagenome (GOLD analysis project Ga0066651, IMG submission 71410) | Grasslands soil microbial communities from the Angelo Coastal Reserve, California, USA - 14_0903_02_20cm | ecosystem: Environmental > Terrestrial > Soil > Grasslands | place: USA...
CCCCGTGTCGACGCAGGCGATGAGTGACTGGACCCCAAAAGAAAAACGGGCATTTGCCCAGGAGATCACCCACGCGAGTGTGCGGCTAGGCAATGCCTTGACGCCACCTCTAGTGGCTCGGTTGATTGTAGCCGTGACGTGGCGAGGTTCATTCATTTTCCTTGGCATCATCAGCGTAGCTTGGGTCATCGCGTGGGCTTTGTATTTTCGGGACGATCCCGGTGATCACCCGGACATCACCCCCTTGAACTGGAGCGCTTGCCGAGCCATGCAGCTCGAAAGAAGGGAGAAAAAGAGACGTTGCCCTGGCTCATGCTAGCCCGTAGAATGGTTCCTGTCACTGCCTTCTATTTCTGCTACGGTTGGACGCTCTGGCTCTATTTAGGTTGGATACCATCGTTCTCTCTTCACGGCTACCGGCTCAATCTGAAGAGCTCGGCGCTCTTCTCGGCCGGCGTTTTCCTTGCTGGGGTACTGGGTAATACGCTCGGCGGAGTCGTAAGCGACCGGATTTTCGACAGGACGGGCGACCGCAAGAAAGCGCGTCGGAATCTCGTGGTCGCAGGTTTTGTCTGCTCCGTGGCTTCGATGCTGCCGATTCTTCTGTTGCACAATCTTACGTGGTGGCCATTTTTCTGAGCCTCGCGTTCTTCTCAGGAGTTCACGATTGGGCCCATGTGGGCTATCCCGATGGACATCGCACCGCGGTTTTCCGGTTCAGCGAGCGGCCTGATGAATACCGGCTCGGCGCTGGCTGCTATAGTCTCGCCTCTGGTTTTCGGACATGTGATCGACAAGACGGGGGACTGGACGCTTCCCTTTCTCGGCACCATCGGATTGCTGTTGATTGGTGCAATGCTAGTGTTTTGGATGACACCGGACGAAGAACTCCCTGGGCAGGGATTGACCGTCCCGCTCGCAGCGAAAGCGGCAAAGCTCTAAAACAATCACATATGGAAACTTGTCTTTCATCTTTTTTTCTGCTCCTCTTTGATCCAGTCTAGGAAGCCTTGCACACACTCACCCCATTACCGTTGAGCTCGCACGCAAAACCAGTGGACTCGTTTTCTCAAGCGTCGGAACTGGAGCAGGAACTCAAGCGAACGCTGAATGGTGAAGTGCAGTTCGATCGAGGGAGCCGGGCGCTGTACGCCACGGACGGATCGAATTACCGGCAGATTCCTATTGGCCTGGTCATGCCCCGCGATGATGCGGATGTGATCGCAGCGGTAGCGGCATGCAGGAAGTATGGTGCTCCAGTTCTGGCGCGAGGGGCCGGCACAAGTTTGGCCGGTCAATGCTGCAATGTCGCAGTGGTAGTGGATTTCACGAAGTATATGAACCGTATTCTTGAGCTCGACAGCGACGCAAGATTCGCGCGCGTTCAGCCGGGAGTCGTTCTGGACTCCCTACGAAACCGCGCAGAAATGCATCAGTTGACTTTTGCGCCGGACCCTTCAACGCACAATCGGTGCACGATCGGTGGGATGATTGGCAATAATTCTTGCGGAACGCATTCGCTGCTTGGAGGGAAAACGGTCGACAACGTCGAAGAGCTGCGAATTCTGCTTTACGACGGTTCGCAGATGACGGTGGGCGCCACGAGCGGGGCTGAGTTCGCTCAGATCATTTCTCAGGGTGACCGCCGTAGCGAGATTTACCGCAAGTTGTACCGGATCCAGGAGCTCTACGCCAGCTTGATCCGCGAGCGCTTTCCGCAAATTCCGCGGCGAGTCTCCGGCTACAACCTGGATGAACTGCTGCCTGAAAGAGGATTCAACCTCGCACGCGCACTCGTCGGAACAGAAGGTACTTGTGCAATCGCACTCGAAGCTAAGTTGAAATTGATTCACAGTCCGCAGCACCGCGCCCTTGTTGGATTGGGGTATCGAGATGCGTTCTTCGCAGCCGATCATGTTCCGGAGATATTGCGGCTCCGTCCGATCGGGCTTGAAGGTTTTGAGGGAAGTATTGTCGACGGGCTCCAGAGAAAGGGAGCGCAAAACCTTGATCTTCTTCCCGCGGGTCGAGGGTTTTTGCTGGTGGAATTTGGAGCCGATGATCCGAACGAGGCTCAGCAGCTCGCCGTAGAGCTCGTCGATCATCTGAAACAAGTTAGCGGGGCACCCAACGCACGGCTGTATTCAAAGAGCGAAGCGCGGGCGGTATGGCAGATCCGCGAGGCCGGGCCACGTGCGGCTGCGTTTGCTCCCGGAGCACCGGCGGAATGGGAAGGCTGGGATGACGCAGCAGTCGCTCCGGAAAAACTGGGAGGCTACCTCAGAGACGTTCGCAAACTGATGAACGAATATCACTACCGAGGCGCATTCTATGGGCATTTTGGACATGGCTGCGTCCACATGCGTGTCAGCTTCGATCTCGAAAGTGAAAACGGGATCCGGAAATACGCAGAGTTCATCGACCGTGCAGCCGATCTCGTAGTGGGCTATGGCGGGTCACTCTCGGGCGAGCATGGTGATGGGCAGTCGCGGGCGGCGTTGCTTCCGAAAATGTTTGGATCCGATCTGATGAAAGCCTTCGGCGAATTCAAAACGGCCTGGGATCCAGAAAATAAGCTAAACCCGCACAAAATTGTTGGTGCTTACTTGCCTACGGAGAACTTGCGGCTGGGCGCAGACTATAAGCCACTGGAACCGGAGACTCATTTCAAATTCCCCGATGACGGCGGTTCATTTGCGAAGGCCGCACTGCGATGCATCGGGCTCGGAGCTTGCCGGAAGAGTGACGGCGGCACAATGTGCCCGAGTTATATGGTGACGCTCGAAGAAGAACACAGCACGCGGGGGCGTGCTCACATGCTTTTTGAACTTCTCCAAGGCGAGGTGCTACGCGACGGCTGGCGAGACGAACACGTTAAGGACGCACTGGAACTGTGTCTTTCGTGTAAGGCCTGCAAGTCGGAATGCCCGGCGAACGTCGATATTGCAACCTACAAGGCGGAATTTCTCTCGCACTATTACGAAAAGAAGTGGCGCCCGCTGAAAGCGTACGCCTTTGGCCTGATCGAACGATGGGCGAAGCTTGGGTCGCGAATGCCCAGAATTGCTAACTTTCTTAGCCAGGCGCCGGGACCCCGTCACCTGCTGCAAAGGTTCTTAGGGCTGGCGTCGCAGCGGCAATTGCCACGTTTGGCGCCAGTCACCTTTTGGCAATGGGCGCAAGTGCATCGGAATTCCATTTTCCGAGATGAGGACAGATTGAATCCAGCGCCGTTGCTTAAGGAGCGACAAGTCGTTCTGTGGGTGGACACGTTCAACAACTACTTCCATCCGGAAACGTGCCGGGCCGCTCTGGAAGTGTTGGAGGAGGCGGAATTCACAGTGACGTGTTCCCGAAGACCTCTGTGCTGCGGGCGACCGCTTTATGACTTCGGCATGCTTGAGAGAGCCAAAAACTGCTTAAGCCAGATCTTGAGTGCTCTCGGTCCGCAGATTGACGCAGGGCTGCCAATTGTCGTCTTGGAGCCGAGCTGTGCTTCTGTGTTTCGCGATGAGCTGCACAATCTATTTCCCACCGACGAGCGCGCCACCAGGCTCCGAAACCAAACATTCCTTCTCAGTGAGTTTCTGCAAAATCACGCTCCGGACTATCTTCCTCCTTCCCTCTCACGAAAAGTTATTCTTCATGGCCACTGCCACCATAAGGCGCTCATGAAAATCAATGATGAGGAGTCTTTGCTCCGGAAGATGGGCGTGGAACTGCAATCCTTGGACTCCGGATGCTGCGGGATGGCCGGGCCGTTCGGGTTTCAGAAAGATAAATTCGAGATATCGCAGGCCATAGGAGAGCGAGTTCTGCTGCCGGCAGTGCGACGCGCGGCGTCAGACACGCTGATTGTCGCGGATGGCTTCAGCTGTCGCGAACAAATACTGCAGGGCACCGGCAGGTCTGCGATGCACCTGGCCGAGGTCTTGAAGATGGCGTTGGATCGCCAAAATTCTTCCGAGGGCGGCTAATCTGGCCGGGTAAGCCTAAGTTCGCTTCACAGCCAAACGAGAATGTTCTACTTTTTCCCGGGCGATGGCACCGATCGTTGCAATTGGCCGAAATCCAGACCGGGCAAGAAGGGAGTTTTCTCAATTCTTAGGGCATCTAAGCTGAACGGATTCAGTCCCAATGCTCTGAGGATGCTAGGGCGATTTGTCACGTTGTACAGGAAACTTGATTTCTTGACGGCGGAACCTAGGATGGTAAATGAGAAGCGGTACACCCCGATCCGTGTTCGCGTTGCCGCCATGCTCGGCGATGAACGTGCTGCCGCTATCCACGTAGGTTTGGCCTGGAGTCGGCTGAATAATGATATCTGGCACACGGGGGTCATTCTTGGGGTCATTGAATAGGAGCTTCAATGATTCACCGGAGTAAATTTCCTGAATGCCCGCCTCTTCCTGGATTTTTCGCAGCGCATTGACAACATCAGCGGTTCGGTCCTGATCCGACAGCCACAGTAAGGCGACACTTCCGTCCTGCTCCAAACCGGCCAACAACCTTTCGTGGACGGAAGTCACGGTTTTCGGAATGAGTTCCGGGTTGGCATGCCTGACTTCGCAGGATCAATCGGGGAGTCACCATGCTTAGCAGTGATGATAACGAGCGTTGAGTCAAGCAACTGAGGCGGGTGCCGACAAGCTGCGGTCATAGGAGTTCTCGAAAATCACTCCCGTTACATTGGGAGATCCTCCCGTCACCATGGAAAGCAGGCCGGGCCATGAATTGGAGGGGAATGACGTCGAAGCATTGCTGTAAGTGACGGCGTGCAGGCTCAATTTCGCAAGAGCCGACTCGGGCCGATACTTAATCAGACTGGCGAGATCCAGGCTGTGCATGCCATCCAGCCTAAGGAGTAGGACGTGGCGTATCGGATTTTTCCGCGGCCTCGAGCCGTTCTCATCAGAAAGTTGTGCCATTGCTTCGATTGGCCTCAATGACGATATCATGCATGCGAGAACTGCGATCAAGAGGGCTGCCACCGCGAATTCAGCGTTCCTATTATAATTCTCTGTTCTCAACTGTGTGCTCCTCGATCCGGTAATATACTTCCAATCCAACGGTGTCTTCCAATTCCTTGCGAACTTTCCAGAAAACAGCCTGGTCCATTCCCGTACCAATGCCTCTGTTTTCAGGTCGAATCTCGTTGCCGATCGTTTTTGAGTTAAACAGAAATTAATTTTGTTTTAAGTCCGCATCGCAACCAATGCTTTAAGCTTTCTCGTGCTGTCCTTTAGCAGAGGTTGAGTCGCCCTGTCGCGGCCTCTCGCTTGCCTGACTGATTTGGCGGGGGAAATCTCGGTCCGCGCCGCAGTACTTTGAAGGTAACCGGCTAGCTTTGGCGTGAAATCATCGTGGAATGACACCGCAAGTGGCCAGATAGTTCGGTGCACGGACTAGGTCGGAGCAGAATGGAGCTGCCGCTGGCAATTTAGTTTCACGTAAGAAGCATTCCATCTTAGGGAGAGAAAATGAAGAAACGGTTCTTAGTCCTTGTCGCGACTCTCATGCTATTCGGAGTCCAAGCCCGCTGCCAAGGAGCTGCACCACTCAAGCTGATCCAAACTTTTGAGCTGCCCGTGGAGGTTAAAGGGAACTTCGACCATTTTGGAATCGACCTGAAAGGCGGGCGGCTGTTTGCGACTCCGGAAGGCTACCACGCTGTAGTCGTGTTTGATTTGAAGACAGGCGAACTGGTTCACAAAATAGATGGAATTGGCAAGCCGCACGCTGTGCTCTATCGGGAGGATCTGAACCGCATTTACGTTACCGACGGAGATGCGGGAGACTTGAAGATCTTCGACGGCACAACGTACGGTCTCGTGTCCAGCGTGAAACTCTTAGAGGATGCGGATTCCATTGGCTACGATCCGGTCACGAAGTACCTCTATATCGACAACGGCGGCGGGGACGTTCATCAGACGTACTCGATGCTAAGCGTCATTGATACGACCGCAGGAGAGAAATTGGCCGACCTCAAGATTGAAGGAGAAACTCTCGAGGCCATGGCGTTGGAGAAGTCCACATCGAAAATGTATGTAAATAACAGAGCTAGGAACCAGGTTTCTGTTGTGGACCGGGAGAAGCGCGAACTCGTAGCGAGTTGGCCCGTAACGCAATGCAAGCCCAACGTGGCCATGGCCCTCGACGAAGCCAACCATCGCTTGTTTGTCGCTTGCCGCAGTGGCGTGATTTCAGTGCTGGATACCAAAACGGGCAAGGAAGTTACGTCTTTCCCCATCACCAAGGGCGTTGACGATATTACCTACGATCCGGCCAGCAAGCGTGTCTATGCCGCCTGTGATGGTGCGATTGATATCTATGAACAATCCGGCCATGACAGTTACAGATTGCTTGGGAACGTCTCTACAGGCCCCATGGGGAGGACAGCGCGCCTAGTGCCGGAATTGAAGCGCTACTTTGTGGCCGTTCCGCAGTACGGCACTACAAGCGCTAGGGTCCTCGTATTTGATGTTCTGTAATGAGGCGCGTGCCTCACAATCGAAACCGGATTCTGCGCTGAGATTGAGTCAACGCAGGCTACCATGCACCTCGTTATGAGAGAATATTGAGCGGGGCTATGCGGATCCTCTTAGTCGAAGACGAACGGAAGGTCGCCAGCTTTATCGCGCGTGCCTTGAAGGAAAACACCTACGCAGTAGATGTGGCGGAAACGGGTCAGAAGGCACTCGAATTAGGTGCCGACGTCACATACGACGCCATTCTTCTCGATGTTCGTTTGCCCGACCTCAGCGGGATCGAAGTCTGCCGCGAGTTTCGCCAGCGAGGAATAGAAGCGCCTGTCCTCATGCTCACGGCGCGAGGTTTGATCGAGCAGCGAGTCGAAGGCTTGGATGCAGGCGCCGACGACTACCTCACGAAACCCTTCGTCTTGGCAGAACTACTTGCACGTGTGAGGGCACTCGTTCGGCGGGGCTTCCATGGCAGCAACGCAAAACTCAGCTACGCGGATTTAATGCTAGACCGTCATCGCCGCCGCGCTACGCGGGACAAAGAGACAATTCCTCTGACGTCCAGGGAATTCGCACTTCTCGAAGTGCTCTTGCTTCGCGCTCCTGAGCTTATTACCCGGAGTGAAATTGTGGAGCATGTTTGGGATTGCCATTTTGACAGCGAAACAAATCTCGTTGAGGTTTACATCAATCGGCTCCGCCAGAAGATTGATCAAGACCGCTCCGTGAAGCTGATCCATACCATCCGTGGAGTGGGATACCGCTTGGGGACACCGGGGTCGTGAAAATCAGAACACTCCGTCTCCGGATGATGTTGCTTTTCTGCACCGTCGTCGGTGTACTTCTAGCGGGGTCGTACCTGGCGTTTTGGGGCCTGTTGGCGCATGCGGTCCATGCGCAACTCAATCGTCAGCTGCTTGAGACCGCGCGCCCCATCATTTCTGATATGGTCTCCGAGCCCGAAGCGAAAGACGTAAATCGGCTGGACCTTCCAGGCGAGTTTTTTGAGCTCCTGGACCAAAATGGCCACGTCCTCCAGCAGTCCAAGAATCTCGCGGCACCAATGAAGCTAAATGGGCTAAACCTTGCCGATTCCCAGCCGACTTTCGGGATAGCCGCTCTGGAGAATGGAGAAACCGTGCGCGCGGTGCTCATTCCTTTTCGGCAAGGAAATCAGGCGCTCATTTTTGCCGTGGCCATCCCTACTTTTGGGACCAACCGAGTGCTCGACAGCTTTGGAGGCGTGGCCTTGCTGCTTTTCCCTCTAAGCCTCGTACTGACTGCCGGAATATCGGCACTATACGTCGGGAGAAGCCTTGCGCCCATCAAGGAGTTGACCAAGCACGCTGCCCTGATGGCCAAGCGTGTCACGAACCGACAAGGATTCTGGACACCTCTGCCGGTGTGTTCCCCTCATGATGAGCTTGGGCGATTGGCGCAAACGTTTAATCATCTATTGAAGAGCGTTGATTCGGCCGTTCTCCAGTTACGCCAATTTGTGACAGACGCCTCGCACGAGTTGCGCACTCCACTCGCAGTTCTTCACGGCGAGACAGAGCTGCTGCTCTCTAAACCACGAAGCCCGGAGGAATATCGCCAGACTCTTTGTGTATTCGACGATGAGTTCAAGAAACTGACGCGGATCGTGGAAGGTCTGTTCACTCTCTCGATGGCCGACGCCGGGCAACTGCATTTGATCCGGGAACCGCTTTACATCAACGAGGTTCTCGAAGAAGCTTGCTCCCTAGCCGCCTCGCGCGCACGCACGAAGAATATCACCATCGCACGGGATTTGAGCGAGGAAGTGGCCTGGACTGGAGATGAGGCCTTCCTGCATCAACTGTTTTTGATTTTTCTCGATAATGCGATCAAGTATTCTCCCGATGGTACGAGCATCCGCGTGACATTGGGGGTTCGAGACCGTGCGATTCAAGCGCGTTTTCAAGATCAAGGCGTCGGGATCTCACCGGAGCACTTACCGTTCATCTTTGATCGGTTCTACCGGGCCGCTCCTTTGAATAGCGGTGACACCCAGAGCGGAGGACTCGGTCTGGCTATTGCGCAGGCAATCGCTATCGCGCAAGGTGGTACCATTGAGTGTGCGAGCACAGTGGGAGTCGGTTCAACCTTCACCGTGATTTTGCCCATTACTCATCCACGGGAAGCCGTTCCCGAAGTCACAGCTAAACAGAAATTAATTTTGCGTTAAGGCAACATCCTGGACTCTGCACTAGGCTCAACCCCAACGGTGGAGGTGATTCAGTGTTCTCTCGAAGAATTTCTACAATGTATTTGTATTGCCGCATCGCAGCAATTCTCTTGATGTGTGGGATTTATCTTTCAGTTCCAGCCGATGCCCAAGTGGCAGGAGGAACGCTCTCCGGCACCATCACGGACCCTTCCGACAAATTTGTACCTCAAGCTCAAATTTCGATCACCAATGTGGCGACCGGAATTACAACGACGGCCACGACGAACTCGGACGGCTATTATACGGCCGCGAACTTGCTCCCAGGAGAATATCAAGTCACCGTTTCTGCAAAGGGATTCGCGACAGAGGTAAGAAAAGGCATCTCCCTTACCGTGGGAGCGCGGCAGATCGTTGATCTGACTCTACAAGTAGGGTCGGCAGCGAAAACGGTCGTTGAGGTGACCACGGAAGCTCCCGCCGTGCAACTCGCCAGTTCTGATATCAGTGCAGTTGTGAATGCGACCACTGTCCGTGAACTGCCTCTCAACGGTCGGAGTTGGACGGACCTGGCAGCCCTGCAGCCCGGAGTCGATACAATCCAGACACAACCGACGTTCGCAGTGGGCGCGGATCGTGGCAATCGCGGTTTCGGGCAGCAGTTGACGATTTCCGGCGCGCGGCCACAGCAGAATAACTATCGCCTCGACGGTGTCAGTCTCAACGACTATGCCAACGGGGCCCCTGGTAGCGTCCTTGGCGGAAACCTGGGTGTGGATGCCATTCAGGAATTCTCAGTTCTGACCAGCAATTACTCGGCGGAGTACGGCAAGACATCCGGAGGAGTGGTCAACGCAATCACCCGGTCGGGCACCAATACTTTTCATGGAAGCGTCTACGAATTTCTCCGCAACAGCGCACTGGACGCGCGGAACTTCTTTGAAGACCCCACCGCTCCGAAGGCACCATTCAAACGGAATCAGTTCGGAGGCGCGGTTGGCGGACCGATCATCAAGAACCGGACATTCTTCTTCGCCGACTTCGAAGCGATCCGGCAGTCCAAGGGCATCGCCGTAGTTGACACAGTGCCTTCCAATGCGGCACGGGCAGGGCTGATCTGCTCGAACCCCGCAGGAGCGGATCCTTCGAAGCCATGCACTACACAACAGCTTCCGGCCGGAGTGAGCACGGATGCCAATGGCGTGGACCTAAAGGCCAAGGCGTATCTCCCCCTCTTCCCTGTCCCCAACGGAGCCATCCTCGGGAACGGTGATACCGCCCTTTTCACATTCTCTGGTCAGCAGGTTGTGAACGAAAACTTTGTTACCACTCGGGCCGACCATAAGTTCTCGGAAAAAGACAGCCTGTATGGAACATACCTGTTTGATAGAACCCCTTACTCGGCTCCCGACGGTATGAATAACGTCAAACTTGGCAGCCTCAGCTCTCGACAATTCCTGGCGGCCGAAGAAACTCACAGCTTCGCGCCTACCTTTGTCAACGCCGTCCGATTCGGGTTTAACCATGAAGCCGTGAATAACAACCAGAGCACAGGAGCAATTAATCCGGTGGCGGCGGATAGTACTCTGGGTTCCTTCGCAGGTCGAAATGCCGCCCAGGTCCAGATCACCGGCAACTCCCTTATGCCTGGCGGTGTCGGGGGACTGCCAACCTACTTGTACCGTTGGAATTCCTTCCAGGTGTACGACGACGCGTTCCTCAATCGAGGCAAGCACGCTATCAAGTTTGGGGTGGCGGTTGAGCGCATGCTCATGCAGGCCACGGCGCTTACCGATCCAAGCGGCATTTGGCAATTCGCCGATGTACCAAGTTTCATGACGAATCAACCATCGAGGTTCCAGGGAGGAATTGTCAGCACACTCTCCCCCCGTGATGTTCGCCAGACCATCTTTGGCGGCTACCTGCAGGACGATTGGCGCTGGCTGCCGAATCTCACTTTGAATCTCGGTCTGCGTTATGAGATGGCCACCGTGCCCACGGAGACTCATCGCAAGCTTGCCAACTTGAGAAACCTTAGTGACGCCAGTCCTCATCTCGGCGACCCATTTTTCGTCAACAACCCCACAACCAAGAATTTCGAGCCACGCTTAGGTTTTGCCTGGGATCCGCTCCGCAACGGAAAGATGGCCGTACGGGGCGGCGCGGGACTCTTTGATGTCCTGCCGCTGCCGTATCAGTTCATCCTTCTCGTGACCCAGGCCGCTCCCTTTTTCGAATACACTTCCATCAAGAATCCAGGACCCGCGACATGCATCTGCCCACCAACAAAGCCATTTTTTGACGGTGTTTTGCCACCTTTCCCGGCGAACAAATTGCGCCAGACGTACACGGACCCCAGCCCCAAGCGCAACTACGTGACGCAGTGGAACCTGAACGTCCAATACCAGCTCACCCCGAGCTTGGCTGCCATGGTTGCTTACGTTGGATCGCGTGGCCTGCACCAGCCCTTCCGCGTGGACGACGCCGATATGGCTCTTCCAACCGTTACTTCAGCAGGCTATTTGTGGGACCCTAACGCGAGCCGGCTCAAC
>Ga0066651_10000613_pt1 | contig 11141 bp, 8 predicted proteins | sample GraSoiAngelo_100_FD_71410 | JGI IMG/M metagenome (GOLD analysis project Ga0066651, IMG submission 71410) | Grasslands soil microbial communities from the Angelo Coastal Reserve, California, USA - 14_0903_02_20cm | ecosystem: Environmental > Terrestrial > Soil > Grasslands | place: USA...
CGACCGCCAACAACAGCAGTGTCAGCGGCAGTCCGATCATCATGATGACGCCGAGGTCGTTCGAGTCGTAGGTATACAACTCGGCAAGTCGGGCTACGGCGCCTCCGCCCTCGGAGAGATCGAAAACGAGCATGCACATGAGGGCCAGAATCCCGCAGCTGATGACGTACGCCCAGACGTAGGTGTAGAGGTCCCGAACGTGTCTGATGCTCATCGCTACCAGAAAGGCGTACGCGATGGTCTTGGCGAAAGAGTCAAGTATGAACGAGGCGGACCCGCCAAGCGACAGCCCAAATGGCGCCGAACAGCACGCAAGAATTGCCAACAATCCAACCAGCTTCATTGGCCAAAGCGCCAGCACGTTCCTCGATGTCAGCGTCCGAGGATTGAGGTATACGTAACCGAGCGCGACCGCGCTCAGCAGCAACAGCGGGCGGAACTTGGCCAGGATTGGGTAATGCAGGTGTACGCGGCTGATCGTGAAAATCGTCAGCAGGAAGAGCTGCAGCCGCAGTGGGTCGAGTTCGAGCCGCAGCGACGACTGGGGCGCTGCAGGCGAGGTTCTGCTGTGCGCGCCTACCTTCGGCCCAGCGGCAATCCGGCGGTTGACTCCCGAGGTGCTAACTCGCGAGGACAGATTGTTTCTCACCGACGAAGCGAGCGATTCCAGCCAGCGAGCCGAAGTTCGCATCGCTTACCTCATCCTCGTTGGCGTGGACACCAAACTCATTTTCGATGAACGAAATCATCTCCACGATGGACATCGAATCGATAACTCCCTTTTCGAGCAGACGATCGTCGTCATGCAGATCGAAGTTCGAGTGCATGTAGAGAAAGTTTTCCTGGACGTAGTTGCGAACTCGGGCGATGATTTGTGATTGACCTGTCTGCATAGGTGCTTGGGTGTCTAGGAGAGGGCGTGGATCGTTTCGCTCAGCACGACGTCGGCAGCGCTGACGGCGAGTGGTTGCACAGAGTACTGGGTCTCGATGAATTTGCGATGCCAGAGCTGAGTCGACAGAACGCCGACCAGCGCCTGATTCTCGCGGAACCCGGTCACGAAACCGGCTCCGCAACGGCGAATGAGGCCGGCAACCGCAGTTGGCGAAAAGATTCCGACCTTCTTCAGCGCGTCAGACGAAAGAGCGTCGCCAACCCACTCCGGTGAGCCGGGCCCGAAGAAGGTCGTTGCATCGGGCGCGCGATAGGGCTGCTTGCGACGCTCCTTGATCCGTAGCGGCAGAATCCGCGATGCCCAGCGCCGCAAAATCTCCTTTTCCTTGAGCCCGCGCAGTCGCGATCCAGTGGGAAGCGACGCAGCAAACTCATAGAGATGGTGGTCGAGGAACGGGAATCTGCCTTCGATTCCATGAGCCATCGCCATGCGGTCGCCTTGCGAGCTGAGGAGATACGGGGAAAGCAAAGTCGTCATTTCGAGATACGCCGCCTTGTTGAGCGACGACCAGCCGAAATATCTGACCGGCAATGAACCGCGAAGCTCGGCGAGGACGTCGACGCTGCCCATTCCCGCTCTGAATTCGGACGTGTAAAAATCCTTGACCCGCGCGCTGAGTAAGAACCGCGGCAGGTGCGAGAAGAGGGGATCGCTCGGCGAGCCGCTTTCCAGAAAGAAGCGGCGCCAGAATTCTCCCCCGCGGCCACGCGCGATCAGTTCCGGGTAGAGCCTGTCCAACAGCCGCTGACGCGCGGTCGATTCGGGACGACGGAGGCAGAAACGGCGCACGCTATCTTCCTTGAACAGGTCATAGCCAAGGAACAGCTCGTCGGCTCCCTCGCCGGTAAGAACGACTTTGATCCCACGTTCGCGGGTGAGCTTGGCCAGATGGTACATCGGCACGGGCGCAGTTCTCAGGATTGGCGTCTCGGTGTGCCACAGCACGTCGGCGAAAGAGCTGGCGATGCAGTCGCGATTCATGGCGGCGGTTGAGTGGAGACTTCCGACATCCTCCGCCACCTGTCGCTGAAACCCGCTCTCATCGAATCGTGGATCATCGAAGCCGATCGAAAACGTTCGCAGCGTGTGCGGCGAGGCTCGCGACGCCAGCGCCGCGGTGATGGATGAATCGAGACCGCCGCTGACATAAGCTCCGACAGGCACGTCGGCGCGGAGACGCATGCCGACGCTGCGCAGCATCAGCTCGTCGAGTCTTTCGATGACGTCGGCCGGTTCTTCTTTGGCCTCCGGATAATCAAGCTCGTAATAGCGGCGCAGCCAGAGCGCGCCATCCTTGAGCAGTCCGTAAGTGCCGGGCTCGAGTGAGGCTATGCCGGCGAACGCGGTTCGCGGTGGACGCGCCGCCCAGAACGTGAACACCTCGTCCAGCCCACGCCGATCCAGCGACGCCTCGACCTCTCCGGAAGCAAGGATCGCCTTGACTTCCGATCCGAAGTAGAACGAGCCGTTGGGCTGCGCGTAATAAAAAGGGCGCACGCCAAAGCGGTCGCGAGCGACGAAAACGACTTCAGTGCGCCGATCGTACAACGCGAACGCGAACTGTCCGTTGAGACGCTGCAGGATGTCGACGCCCCACTCCTCGTAACCGTGGACGAGAATCTCGGTGTCGGATCTGGTGCGAAAAACGTGGCCGCGTGCCTCTAGCTCGCGTCTGAGCTCAGGGTGATTGTAGATCTCACCGTTATAGGTGACGACAACCTGCCCGTCTTCGTTGGTGAGCGGTTGCGCGCCGCCGTCGATGTCGACAATGCTCAATCGCACGTGCGCGAATCCGACGCGCTGTCCAGTGTAAAAACCATACCCGTCGGGCCCGCGATGGCGTATCGAAGCGGCCATCTTGCCCAGCGTCGTCAGCGACACACCCGTCGGATCCCGACGCACGACTCCCGCGATGCCGCACATCAGCGGTATCCCCGCGCAGAACGAAGATCGACGTCTTCCACCAGCTGTGGACCGAGGTGCAGGTATCTCGTCGTCATGCGCTTCTGGTCGATGTCAGCGTAGGCGCGCTGCACCTGCTCGGTCGTAAATCCGATTTCGCCAGCTAATTCTGTCGGCGGCCGGCCTTCGTTGCGGGCATGCAGCACGACATCTAGCGTCTGCGTCGGCATGTTGTAGTAGAACTCTTCCTGCGACTGTGGCAGTGAGAAAGTGTCGGTGGTCGGTGGACGAGAAGTGACCGCCGATGGAAGCCGAAGAAACTCGGCGAGCTGGTAGACCTGGGTCTTGTAGAGGTGCGCGATTGGCTTGACGTCGGCCAGTCCGTCGCCGCCCTTCACGAAAAAGCCCTGATCGTATTCCAGGCGATTCGGAGTTCCGACGACGGCATAGTGCAGCCGATCAGCGTGATAGTATTCGAGCATCGCTCTGACGCGCTGCTTGAAATTCGAGGCAGCAACGATCTGGCGATATTCCGCAGCGGGCAAACGCAGCCGGCGCATCTCACCGCCCGGTGGCTGAACGACGAGATAGGTCACGTTCAGCCGATCCGCAGCAAGCCGATCGGGCGGCAGCACCAGCTTGCAACCCCAGGTGTCGCTGAACTCCGGAACGACTTTTCGAATCGCTTCGTTGCGGCGGCGATAACATCCAGCACCCAGCAGGACTGGACTGATGTCTTCCGTGACGCAGGGAATTCCGAGTTGCCGCGCGACCACCGTCGCGATTTGCAAGCTCTCCGGATCACTCTCGCGCTCCGGCATAAAAAGCCCGAGCACGTGCTTTGGCCCGACAGCTTCGACCGCGAGCGCGGCACAAACCGAACTATCCACTCCGCCACTCATCCCAACGACTAGTCCTAGCCGCTTCATGGTTGCGAGATGCGCGCGCAGCGCATCACGTATCCGCGTCACAGCGGCTGGAGCGTCGATTTCTAGTGCAGAGACTGTGGTGGGCATCTAGACCAGTGTGAAATTTTTGTTGAGGCGAGCAAAGAAGCCGGCGACTCGCCTGGTCGTGCCTCTTTTGCAAGCTTGACACCCACTCCGAGCCAGGCGGGCGCACGAGGTCGCTGCATTCGTAACTGTCGCCTCCTTAACGACTTGGCCCGTGAGTGGACTCACCAATTAGTTCGTTCGCAGTGGCACGGTGTGGCGTAACCGCAACATCGCTGCGGAGCGGCGAAGTCGCTTCGGCCGATGTATGATTCCACGTCCTTTTCCATATGATTTGATCGACGATTCTGATCCAAACCAGCTGTCCAAGGCCTCGTTTGCGCACTTGTTGCGGCGCGCCGGCGACCGTTATGGCGATCGCGTCGCCATTAGCGAACGTGGCGAACAGACGACGTTTGAAGACTTAGTTGCGCGAGCCAGTGCTATCTCTCGCTCACTCGATCGGGTGGGAATCCGACCGGGCGATGTTTGCGCGGTTCTGGCGCGAAAACCACGCGACGCAGCGGCTGGTTTTTTCGCCGCACTGGGAATTGGCGCAATCGGGATCAACCTTAACGAGCTCTATCGACCTCGCCAAATCGAATTCGTGCTCGAGCACTCGCAGGCCAGCGCCCTCGTCATCAGCGGAGAGATTCTCAAGACGTTCCACCGACCAATCGAGACCAAGGCACGACTCGTCATCCTGGAGGACATTCCTTCCACCAATTCAGGTTTCGCGCCGGTGGACAGAGACGCTCCGTCGGCTGCACAGATTACCTACACCTCCGGATCTACTGGCCAGCCGAAAGGCGTTCTAATGAGTCACGCGAACCTTTGGGCAGGAGTTCGCGTCGTCGCCACCTACCTCGGCTTGCGGAGCGCCGATCGAATCGCCGCATTGCTGCCATTCAGCTTCGTTTACGGGTTCAACCAGCTCACGACAGCGCTCTATGTCGGCGCGACACTGGTTGTCGAGCGATCGACCCTGACGCAGGAAATCGTCAAGACATTACGGAATGAGCACGTGACCGTGCTGGCGGCAGTGCCGCCGCTCTGGAAACAACTGCTGGGAGTATCGGCGTTCCGCGATCAGCCGCTGGAGGCCTTGCGCGTAATGACGAACGCCGGCGGCAGACTTCCGCCATCAACGGTCCGCGAGCTACGTCGCGCGCAACCGCAAGCAGAACTTTTTCTGATGTACGGCCTGACCGAAGTATTCCGAAGTACCTACCTGCCGCCGGAAGAAGTCGATGCGCATCCCGACTCGATGGGTCGCGCCGTACCAGAATCGACCGTCTACGTTGTGAATGAAAAAGGTGAGATCACAAGCAGCGGCGAGGTTGGTGAGCTGGTGCACGGCGGTCCGTCGGTAGGAATGGGTTATGTTCGCGATGCAGAGGCAACCGCGCGGGTTTTTCGAGCGAATCCTTTTTATCGGCCGGGCGGACCCGAGCGAGTCGTATACAGCGGCGACCTGGTGCGGCGCGACGACCAGGGACTGTTGTATTACGTCGGACGACGGGACCGGATGATCAAGACGATGGGCTACCGCGTGAGCCCCGACGAGATCTGCGACGTCATTCAATCGTCGGGACTGGTCGCCGATGCCGCGGTGTTCACGGAGCCTGACGAGCAGCGCGGTGAACGAATCGTCGGTTGTGTGGTGCTTCGCGACGATGCGACGCTCGATCAGCTGCGTCGTTTCTGCGGGGTGGAGTTGCCACGCTACATGCAGCCGGTCCGCTACGCTCTGCTAGACGAGATCCCGCGCAACGCCAGTGGAAAACACGATCTCCCCCGCTTGCGCTCAGTTGTCAACAGCTCCTCGCCTAACGATCCGTCTGCCTGACGCTTTGGGGCGGTGATTTTGCGCCGAAGTATTTCAATAGAATAGCCGCGCAACGATCGAGACGATCAAACGCGCTAACGTACGCCTCTATGGGCTGCTGCCACGGATCTTCGATCACTCGTGTGCTGGCGGGCCTGGGATCTAAATCGCCGGCGATGACGATGCGCGAAGGATCTACCCTCAGGTACGACGTCAAGTAGCGCGCCTGCCGCTGGTCCATGACGATGACGAGATCGGCCTCACGGGCGGTTGCCGGCACCAGCGGCCGTGAGCGGAATTGAGACAAATCCAGTCCGCGCTTGGCACTGACTTCGAGTGCAAAGGGCGGCACCGGACGCCCGGGTCCCATGAATCCCGCCGATGCGATCTTGATGTCCGGCAGCGCCGTCTTCAGCGCGGCTTCGAGATAAGGGCTACGGCAGACGTTACCGTGACAGACGATGAGAATGTTGCGCGGCGGATCCAAATCCGCCAAAAGGCGTCCGGCTGCCTCGTGACGGCGCCGATGAAGTATCCGGTCAGCTAGCTGGAGGATACCGACGAGCAAACGCTTCAATCTGTCCATCTGCTACCGACGTCAAACTCTTCAGTGTGCTGAATTAGGGCGCGGCGAAATGGGAGTCGGCATCGCGATCCAGCTTGCCAGCCGCGCGAGATCAGCTCGCGAGACGCGTGAGTGAGTCGGCAGTGTGAAAAGCCGATCGCGCAGAAAAATCGCTCCCGATTCTGCTTTTTCACCAGGCAGGAGATGCAGATGTAGGGGCGAATGTTGGTCCAGGGTAAGGGGATAGCCACGCACTGCTCCCAATGCGGGACGCGGGGCAGCGTCACCGACGTTGTCGATGCAGGCAAATCGAAGATAACCCGGCTCACCACCGGAAATGGACTCGACAGGATGGAAGTTGCGCGTGCCGGCCATCGATGCGTCCAGTGCCAAGGCGTTGGCGCGACGTCGTGCGACTTCTCGATCGGCGGTTCGGAGCGCAGCCGGCAGGATTGCCGCCGCCGCGGCAGTCATTTCGCGCGGCGTACCGGCACGATGATAAACCATCTCACCCAACCGGAGCGCCGGGATTGAGGCTGGAAAACGATACAGGTCGGGACGACTGAGTACCCACTGCGCGACAAGGTTGACAACCTGTCGCCCGCCACGGGGTGAGGCTGGGAGAGTCTCACGCGTTTTGCGCGCCCAATCTGCCAGCATGCCGGTGCGGACGAGGAGCGCGCCACCGCTGCCGGCTGTGGTGCCCTTCCCCCTGCCGAAACTCAACACCGAAATGTCGGCGAGGCTGCCGAGTCGCGCGCGGTGAAGCGTGCCGCCCGCCGCCTGTGCCGCATCTTCGATGACGACGACGCCGTGGCGCGCCGCCAGATCCTTCACCCTCTCGACGTCGGCAGGATATCCGAAAAGGTGTGCAACTACGATCGCATCGACGCCACGAGCGAGCGCTCGACGCACTGAATTCAGGTCCGGACTCAGAGTCGATGGATCCAGATCATAAAGTCGTACGCGCACATCCGCGCGCACCGCCGCCGCAGTCAAATCGATGCAAGCATATCCCGGGTACGCCACCGTGCCACCGCGGGGAACGACCGCTGACAGAGCGAGAACGAGCGCAGACGTTCCGCTGTCGGCGAGTAGTGCGTCCGACGCATCGTATCGCTCGCACAACATCCTCGATACCCTCTCGTCGTGACGCGGCATCAACCCCGATGCGGCCACCAGCCCTGACGCCAGCGACCCCGGCGAAATCGGAGATAGTACCGGAGGTTGCCAACGCCAGCTCACGGTATGTACTTCACTATAGAGGGACCTACGGCGGTGGCGATTGGCTCGGGCAAGTGCCGCCAAACGCGAGGGCCAAGACTGAAAACCGGCTCGTGCGGTGACGGCGTGGTCGTGCGCCGCGAGAGAGCGAGACCGTACCACCAGAGCGGTTCTTCTCTTCCTCCCCACTGCATTTTGAAACGGTGCGTGCCGCTTCCTGGCGTGCAGCGGCCGAAATTGAATCGGCTGACTCCTCGCGCGATCGCTCGTTCCATGCAAGCCGAGTACAGGAGCATGTTGGGCGATTCGCGATTATGCGAGCGCAGCGAGCTCGCCCAGGTCATCTCGAGCTCGCGATCGAACTGAAAAGCGCACGCCGCTGCGACGGGTTTCCCTTCAAGGTAGGCGCAGGCAATCCAGCAGTCTTCGCCGAAGTGCTCGAGGAGCCGCTGAAAAAAAATTAGGGGCTGTGTAGGCGTACCAAGATCGCGCATGTGGCGCGCAAAGACGCTAAAAAACGGCAAAAGCTGGGCGGCGCCAAACTGCACAATCACTCCGGCTTTCTCGGGACGTCGGATCTGACTGCGTAGCTTGGCGTCGAAGCCACGAAAAAGTGTGTTAGCGTCGCCGGGAAGATCGAGAACGACACTGATCTTGCGATGGGAGACGGGCAGCGAGACGTCGAGTGGAATGCGACTACGCAACTCCAGAAGCTTCACTCTTCCATGGCGCGCGAGTTCTTCCGCTTCGGCAACTAACGCGCGGACTGCCGCTGGCGTCCCGAGCGGGCCGCCGTAATTCAAGAACGGCATCGAGACGAGGTAGTGCCCAAACACCACGCTCCGCACCCTCACCAGCGGCAGAATTCCGACGAGCTCGCCTGCCTCGCGCGCTAAGAGATAAACGCACTCGTGGCCGAACACGTCTCTGATCACGGAGCGCCACTCGATCCGGTGACAATGCGTATATCCATTCTGGGTGGCGGCGAAACGGTTCCATTCCTCGTCGCCGCCGCCAAAACGATCAACCGTGATCATCTAGGCTGCGCCGAGCGCCGTCGCGCCATCCAAGGTCGGCAAGAAGGACGCGATCGGGCCGAACGAGAACTCGTTGAGCAGGGTGTGAAGCCGGCCGGCGGTGTCGGCCAGACCACGATAGTGTCGGACCCGATTCAATAGCGACACCGGAAGACGTGGTTGAGCCGGATCGATCTCCCACGGGTGGATGTAGAACGTCGCCGGTTGGCCGCGCTCGCCCGCTTCGCGAAACGCACGCTGTATTACTCCAATGGGGAACTGTCGGAGGTAGCCGCCTCCGGCGGCCGGCACCGGATAATTGAAGAAGCTGGTCGTCGCCAGCGGAAATTCGGCGATTCTCCCGCCGGACCGTTCAATGATGTGCGGCGATCGCGGAGCCGACGGGTAGCCATACCCTCGACGTCGAATTGGAAAAATGCTCGAGTCGTAGCGATAATCCTCGTCGATCAGGGCATCGAATGCCCATTCGCATCCTGGAATTATCGAAAAGCTCGGAGCACGATATCCCAGAACGGGAGCGCCAATCAAATCCTCGAGCGCTTGCTTGGAGGATCTCAGATCTTCGCGAAATCTCGCTCGATCGAGGGCGGTCACTCGTTCATGCAGGAAGCCGTGCGAGGCGATCTCGTGGCCGGCGTCCGCGATCAGCCGCACGACCTCTCGTCGATGCTCGGCTAACCAGCCGAGCACGAAAAAAGTACCCTTCACTTGATGCCCATCAAGAATCCTGAGCAACTCGTCGATGCAGTGCGCAATTCGACTCGGGCGAGACAACCAGTCTCGCTGCGAGACGAGTGACTCCATGGCTTTGACCTGAAAGTATTCCTCGACGTCGACGGTGAAAAAATGCGTCAGCGAACGTTCGGGTCTCATTTCGACGGCAACGTGATGGGGTGATGACTATGCATTCTGCGGGCGTGGTTCGCACTTCAAATGCCATGTCGGGATGCCGTTCGAAATCAGTGGCTGCTTCAGTATCTCCTTCCGCCGCAACGCGATATCCTTTCCGGCTCTGGCGTTTTCACCGTCACAAATCTGGGACTCGGTATTGATGCGCGTCACAGGTGTGGCGCGTCTCCAACAAACGCACGTCGGCCCACTCCGGCGGCGCGCGCGTCACCGAGCGGACTATGCCCTGCTAAGTCCGGAAATCTCAAAGGGTTAATTGCAATGTGATCTCTTAACATCCGACCCTCCGCATCGGGCACCGTTGGTGCAACCCGAACGGAAACTGTTGGCGAAAGCCACGACCGCGTCACGGTGCTTAGAGGTAGTTGGATGTCTACGGTCACGCCTTTCGAAACATCGAAAAAACCGGAGCGAATCGGGTCGATCGACGCGGTTCGGGGCACGGCAATGCTCTTCGTTTGCCTGGCGCATTTCACCAGCGTCTACTTGCTGAACGCGGGTGGTGGTGAAGTGGCCAACTACCTCAGCTTTGTCAGCAAGATAGCCTCACCGACCTTCGTCGTTGTGAGCGGAATGGTCGTTGGAGTGCTCGTGACCACGCACCCGTCAGAGTTTCACGACCTACGCTTCAAGCTTTTCGATCGCGGCCTTTTTCTGCTGGTGCTCGGACACGCGATTCTGTCGGTCACCGTGGCGGCGAGCCTTTCCGACTTTCCTCGCGCTTACCGCATGAGTTTCATCACCGATGCAATTGCGATCGCCATCATTGTCGGCCCATCGCTGGTCGCTGAACTTAACGGCTCGGCGCGCCTCTCCATCGCTGCCGCTGTGTTCTGCCTGGACTGGTTCGCCGTGGCCCAGTGGCATCCAGCGGGAGCCGGCCTCGGCCTGGTGAAGCGCTTCTTTGTCGGCTCGATACCGAACCAGACGGGAGCAATCGATTGGCCGTTCTTCGCGGTAATTCCATGGCTGACTGTTTACCTCGCCGCCACGACTCTTGGCGAGCGCGTCGGTAGGATGTACGCCGCGAACGATCGCAGAGGAGCCGACCGGCTGCTGGCGCGAGTTGGTGGCCTTGCATTCTGTGCCGGCGCCCTGATTCACGCCGCGACAATGATCCTCCGTCGCATCGATCCGAGTATCATCTCGCTCGATCCAAGCCTTTTGACCTTCTTTTCCATCTACCAGAAATTCCCGCCCGGTCCCGTCTACCTTGCCTTCTTCGGTGGCGCGGGTCTTCTCCTCATGGCAGCAATACTTGAAATCGAGAGACGACGTAAAATCCCGGCGTTGATGGCTCGGTTGCGACAGTTTGGCCGGGCGTCGCTGTTCACGTTCATCGCGCAGTACGCAGTGTACGTCCGCTCGATCGGCAGACTTCATTTGCGCTACACGCCGTTGTGGCCCGTGATGTTCGTCGGTACGCTTGTGCTGCTCGCCCAGGGAGCTGCTCTCTGGGATAGTTTCGACGGCAATCGCTTCCTGACCGTCGGACTATTCCCTCTTATTCAGGACCAGAGACAGCGCGGGTACAGTGGGCAGATGCCTGATCGGCGGACGCAACCCGTCGCGATACAGGCAATCATCGGGGAAATTATGCCAGCGCTTTACTCCGTTCGAAATCTCGTCCGTACCAGGATTTGGTAAGAGTGAATTCTGATTTGCCTGTAGCCCAGTCGAAGTCGATACCTAGATCGGGCCGCGTCGCCTCCATTGATGCTGCGCGTGG